>OHJK01000696.1_pt1 | contig 20030 bp, 12 predicted proteins | sample 1568541 | NCBI WGS metagenome assembly OHJK01 (sample SAMEA3879535, study PRJEB24766) | human gut metagenome | biome: human-associated habitat; feature: feces | place: USA | collected 1985/1987
TCCTGTTGATCACCTGCGCCGTGTATACCTACTCTTTGCTGCATGGCTTCAAGGGTATCAGCAAATTGGCCAATATTTGCATCTATCTATTCTTCGGGCTGCTTGCCTTTGTGCTGTTGTTCGGCGGCGAGACACGTTATATCATTGAAACCGGATTTGCCTCGCTTGGTAAGATGGTTCAGAATTTTATTGACTTGTCTACTTTCACCGACCCACTTCGGACATCGAACTTTCCACAGAACTGGACGATTTATTATTGGGCCTACTGGATGGTGTGGTGTGTGGCTGCACCGTTCTTTATCGGTAGCATTTCCCGTGGCAGGACGGTACGGCAGACGATTCTCGGCGGTTATGTGTTCGGTGTTGGATCTACGCTGACCAGCTTCATTGTGCTGGGCAACTACTCTATGGGACTACAGATGACCGGCAAGGCGGATTTTATCGCCAAGTATCTGGAAAAAGGCGATATGTACGGCATGATCGTGGATATGATTAAAACCATGCCGGGTGCACCGGTCGTTATGGTGGCTGTTCTGGTTACGATGATCGCCTTCTACGCGACGTCTTTTGATTCCATCGCACTGACAGCCTCTTGTTATAGCTACCACGCCCTCGAGGACGATGAACAGCCCAATAAGGGCATCCAGTTGATGTGGTGCATCCTGCTGATTTTGCTGCCCATTGCATTGTTGTTTGCGGAAAGTTCTATGAACAACCTGCAATCGGTAAGCATCGTGGCGGCATTCCCGATTGGTGTTGTTATAGTAATGATTACAGTTAGCTTTTTGAAGGACGCAAAGAACTATATGGCCGAATCTACGCAGTAAGTGGTAGGTAACACAGCAATATGCCTAAGCTGTGAAGAATATAGTTGATTGAACAATGAGATAGTGCCTATACTGTAGAGCAAATCAAAGCTGTTGTTGCGCCGATGCTGGCGGGATAAGCATTATGTTACTGGATGAAGAGCGTGGCTATCTTTTTCCACAGATTACATAGACTTGGAGGTATAATCCTACAACTGGAGCTAAAGGAAGTAAGACCGACTTCAATGCATACTGACAAAGCAACAGGAAGAAGGGTACTGCCAAGACAGTCGCTAGATCAAGGAGCTGAAGAATCTGCTGGCCAAAGGCTTGAGTGCAGATGAAATCCTCGCAAAACTGAAATATCCATATCTGGGCGGAACTGCTCAAAAAATAGTGTAACCTACTATGGAAAACTGTTCCATATCGAATGATATTTCTGACCTCTCCCCGTACCCACCTTCAAACTCACTCCGGCGAAATTTCAATGGGCGCAGCATCCGGAAACGGGGCAGGGAAGCCACCCGAGATCATTCTTCCTGTTGCAGCAAACCGTGCAGTTTCCATCTATCCGAAATTATGGATCCTGAACTCTCGTTTATCATGGCTAATGAAAAAAAGTCCCGATTATAGTTCCGCAAAAAAGTGCGACAAAATGCGACAACTCGAAAATGCATGAGGGGCTGCTACAGGGCGGAGTAACGCAAAAAATGCCGTAAAATCGTGTGTTTCGTAACAGCTCGGAGCACAAAAGTCCATCAAAGTAAGCTTTTTAATCAGAGGGCCAGGGATTCGAGTTCCCTCAGACAATCAGGCCCCGGGTGGTGGCTTTGAACGACAACACGGTTTGCGGAGCAAAGTGATTGACCATCTGATAGAGATTTTCAAGCATTGAAAATCATGGTGATAAAGTGGATTTTTGTTACAAATCAATAAAAATGTTGAGGAAAAAATCCTTCTGTGGTAAAATAATTAAAAAGATGCTGCGAAATCGCGGAGGGAGGATCTGTGCTGTATGCACCAGCTCCATAAACGCCTTACAGGTGCAGCCAACAGTTCCATAGAAATCATCATTGCTTGGAGTTTTGCAGATGCGTAAGAGACTGTTTGTTAGAAACTGGATCCGAAGGCTTTTAAGGTATCTTTGTATTCCGGTTGGGTTCTTCCTGGTCGTGTTTCCTCTGTATAGCCTGATGATCCGCCAGACGATCCAGGCGCAGTCCTCCAGCGCGATGGAAATGCTGGCAATCGGCACCACCCAGTTGGAGCGATGCCTGAGCAACATCCGCAGTACAACGAACAAATTGTTCAGCGAAACGGAGTATACTCTGCTTGTCAGCAGTTATGATAACAGTATTCTGGGAGATTATCAGACACTGACGAGAGCCAGCAAATCGTTACAGGATAAGACCTACGATTCCTCTGTGATCACATACAGCTATATTACATTTGAGCGGAATGGCATCATATTGGATGACCGGAGCGCGTATGAAAGCCATAGCAATTTTTACCCGGGAGCACTTGAGTATGAGGATGTGTCTCAGGAGGAATGGGATGCACAGAACCAGATCGACGTAATGACGATAAAGCCCGCCCATGTTGTCAAACTGATGCATTCCAGCTATGGCAATTCGTATGTCACAGTATATCAGCCCTATGTGAACACGGCGGGCCGCCTTTGCGGCGCAATGACGGTGCTGATCAAGGAAAAAGATGTCGTTTCGATGTTTCTTTCGCAGCAGCAATGGCGCGAGGAAGGCCTTTTTTGCCTGATTTCCGATGATGGTACGATCCTGGCGGGAAACAACTATGACGGAACGACACTTTCCCTGACAAGTGATGATACGGGTTGGGAGACCTATCAGGGAAAACGCTATCTGATGGCAACGCGATATGTGGCATCTCTGAATGCAACGGCGGTCATTGGAATGCCGCCGTCGCTCTATGAAGCGGGTCTGTTGGCGGTACAGCGTGCAATTTGTCTGTATCTGATCGTGGGCGTTCTGGGCTGTGTATTGATCAGCGTCTGCATGACACTGGAGGACATGAACAGCCTGCGTCCGATGCTGGATACGCTGGACGAGTCGGATCTGGCATCGCGGAAAGTGCTGAATGAGATCTTTCTCCGAAATGTGAACAGTCAGCATAAACTGGCACAGGAACTGGAGCATTCACGCAGCGAGCTGGAACATGGCAAAATGGAAATTTTGCTGCGTACAGGATCTGTAAGTCAGGAAACCCTTCAGCAGCTGACGGATGCGGTGCAGCTGAAAGCCTATAACTTCCTGCTGCTGATCCCATCTCTTCAGGAAAACGCCGAGTGCTCACTGAAAGAAGAGCTGCGTACTGTGGTGGTGTCAGAGCAGATCCGTCAAATTTACGGGCAGAGATTTTATGTACAGGCAACGGCAGATGACCTGATCCTGGTGATCCTGACGCAGGAAACGGATGAAGCAGAGGAACTGCGGGAGATGTGTTTCCGCACAGAGCGGCTGTATGATGCGCTGCATTTGACGACCCCCCTGATATTGAGCGATCCTTTTGAGAAAATGGAGCAGTTGTCAGATATTTACTGGAAGGCCCGCAACGTAGCGGCCTATGCAGATCCGACACAGAAGATCTGCTATTTGGGGAACAGCAGTGCGCAGCGCGGTACCACGGTCAATGCAACCAATGCAGCGCGGCTTCGGGAGTATCTGCTTTCCGGATGTACGGAAGAGGCGGTTTCGCTTCTGAGTGAACTGTTCTCGGTGGATAATCTGGACCCGGAAAACTTTAAGCAGGATTTTTACACGGCAGGCGGCATTCTGCTGAACACGGCAGAAAGGGTACGCTGTCCGGATATCGCCTATCTGTGCAGTTATGACTCAAAACTGACTGCCCGCCAGATGCTGAGCCGGCTGCAGGACTGCTGTGTGGAGATCTGCAGCCATGTGCAATTCTTGAAGCATAGCCACAATGATGCGCTTCAAAAGAATATTCTGGACTGGCTGGCACAGAATTTCCAGAATCCGGAGATCAATGCGGCGATGACGGCAGAGCAGTTCAAGATCTCGAAAAAGTATCTTTCGCAATTCCTGAAGGAGCAAACCGGAAAGAGCTATACAGAGTATGTGGAAGAATTGCGTCTGGATCATGCGATGCAGCTGCTGAGAACGACAGATCTGAATATTACGGATATTGCAGAACAGTGCGGCTTCTCCACAGCGAATACATTCTATAAGGCATTCCGGCGGAAGTATCAGCTCTCGCCTTCTGCAGTTCGCAAAGGAGACAACTGATTTCAGCGCAGAAAAAACGAACGATGTCATCCGATTCGGACAGACATCGTTCGTTTCTTTTTACAGGTGGATTCAGGGATGGATGCTTATGGTAACAGTGCAGGGAGCATCCAATGCAAAGGTCAGCTCAAGCAGCCCATCATGGCGTGTGGTCACGGTGCAGGGAACAGAGGCTGTAACAGCCTTGGAGCCCGGCTGCAGAACAACCAGAACCGTGCTGCGGCCCGTTGCAGTAAAATCCAGCGTGGCATTTAAGGTGCTGTTGTCCGGTGCCCAATCCGTATGCCGGACAAAGGTATCAAAACCGGTCGTGAGGGTGCCGGGGCGGTAGTAAGCGGAAAACCACTGTACAATGGGAGAAGAAAGCCCGCTGAACTGATGCCAGCCGGCACCACGGCGGCTTTCGATCATAAAGTGTTCAAAACAACAGTAGCTTTCGGCACACTCGTTCTGCCACAGGGTAAGAGCGGTGTCGGCAATGCGGTAAGCAAAATCGGCAAGGCCCGCATCCAGTGCAGATTTGAAGAACATCCACTGATAAGGCATCCATACAGCGCCGTTCCAGTAGCCGTCACGCCGATAGTACGGCGCACTCTGATCCACAGTGGAAAGGCCGCAGGCACACCACAGGTGTTCCGGGCTCTGCAGCTTCTGCCACAGAAGTTCCTTCTGCGGTTCTGTACAGGCACCTGCAAACAGCGGCGAAGCGCCATCCATGCCCATATCGTAGTTCAGCCCCTGCTCGGTGCGCAGAATATCTGCAGCATCACCAGAAGGATCGTGCAGGAGGTACCCGAAGTAACCGCTTTCCTCGTCCCATGCAGTCTGCAGGGAGCGCCCTAAGCGAAGCGCATCGGCATCAAATGCATCTGCATCGGCTGTCTCGCCCAGCAGGCGGGCGGTGTAAGCCAGGATCTTTGCGCAGCGTATCGCATGGGCAGTTGTGACCACGGGCGCGCAGCTGGCCTGCAAACGGCGGCGATGGACCTCCTGCTGTGGGGGGTAATCGTCCCATCCACCGGAATTGTAGAAATAATCCCAGGGGCGCAGCAAGCCGCTGTGCAGGTTGGCGGTAGTGGAGCCGCCTTCCTGCCCGGTGAAGAAGCGATAGTACAGCTTTAGGCGTGGATAGCAGTAGGCGGCAAGTTCTCTGCTGCTGGTGCGATTCAACAGCTCGGCGTACAGATAAAACTGCGTTGGCACCATGGAGCCATGGTGTAAGAAAGCAGCATCCACAGAATCCGGGGGCATCAGGTAGGTGTTCAGGCAGTCAAAGGCATTGCGCAGGCTGGTCTGAGCCAGACCCATTCCAATGAATCCGGAATCCCATGTGTAGACACAGTCCCACCAGCGTCCGGGAGTGTAGTGACGGATATACTGTCCCCGCGTGTACACCGGATACACAACGTTGGTGCAGAGAACTGCATTCATCAACTGTTGGCCCAGGGCAAGCGATTCGGCAGCCGGTAAAGCGGGCAGTGCTGCAAGGGAGGCAGAAGCCTGCTGCCATAAATGCTCCCAATCACTGCGCTGCGTCAGCAGCTCATGGCAGCGCAGCGCGGCGGCAGAAGCATCCGGCGCAGCACAGACCGCTCCATAGATCACCTTTGTCTGTCCTGCCTCCAAGGGGATCGGCCCCATAAAGAGATTGACGTAATGCCCTTTTCCGTTGCCGCGCAGCGTGGCGTTTACATGGTCGTGTACGGTGTCACGCAGAAAGATATCCAGTTCATCATTTTCGATCGTGCGAATATGGGTGGTGATATCATCCCACAGGATCCCGTAGCACTCCTGAATGTGGGGATACTGCAGGGTCAGATAGTTCTCATCTGCGGCGGGTTCAGCCTGAGGCCGGGAGCCATCTCCACGCAGTGTAACGGTAAAGCTGCCTGCGTCCGCCTGCTCGCACAGAGCGAGACAATCCAGCTTCGCCCCTCCAACACCGGCAGCAGTCAGGGTCAGAGTGAATTTCCCGGCGGGAATGGAAGCATTCAGCGGCAGGATGGCAATAGAAGGCTTCTGACAGGGCGGCAGCCGCAGCGTGTCCTGACCATTGACATCGTACTCGGAACTCTCATCTGCCGGATTCCAATACCGTACACAGAGACAGGGGGCACGCAGGGGCGCGGTAAGGGAAAGCGTAAAGGTAACGGTGTCCCCTTTTCCGCTGGGCATGACCTGACCAAAAGGTCTTTTGCCTTCGGAACAGCCGAACCCCATGCCAATGCCGTATCCCTGACCAAAGCCGGGAACGGCTTCTTCGCCCCGGCGCAGACCATCCCAGGTCAGACATTCATTGGGACGGTGGATGGAAAAATCCAGGGTATCATAATCCTTTGCCCAGACAAAGGCCGCGTTTTCCGGCAGGGATACCTCACAGCCCGGCAGGGAGAAACCGCGGTAGGACGGAACGGGATCCCAGGCCGAAGCCATGTAATGGAGCACCAGATTCTGCGGAGCATCGGTATTGTTGTGGAGTTCAGCACGGATCAGCCGGGCATCCTCCCCCAGGGGGGCAAAAGAGATGTCTGCATACAGCTGATCCTTCCACAGGAGCTCGTGGCGGAGCGTGTAGCAGCTCAGATCCGGAGCCGCAGCCCAGGGGTGAAAGCCGCTTTCAAACCGTACATTGGGCACATCGACCCGGCGGCGATACATTCCCGGAAAAACGGACAGGTCAAACCGAACGCCGTCGTTGGCCGCAGGAACATGGGAAATGCCGCTGTAACGTTTGGTGTAGGGGCCCCATGCAGGCAAGGAAAGGTCATGTGATTGCATGGTGTGATATCCTCCCATCAGCCCTTGACTGCGCCAATGGTAACACCGGCAACAAAGTACTTCTGCAGGAACGGATACAGGCACATGATCGGCAGGGTGGAAACCACCATGGTGGCATATTTCAGACCGTCGCCGATGACCTCGACATCACCGGTGGAACCGGCCATGTTGCCGATGTCGCTCTGGATCAGGACCTCACGCAGGATCATCTGCAAAGGATACAGAGAACGATCCCGAATGTACAGCAATGCCGGGAACCAGCTGTTCCACTGCGCAACGCCGTAGAACAGCGCCATAACTGCGAACACTGCACCGGAGAGCGGAAGAACAATGCGGAAGAAGGTCGTGATATCGTTACAGCCGTCCAGGGCTGCGGCCTCGATCAGCTCATTCGGGATGGTGTTTTCAAAGAAGGTGCGCATGATGATCATGTTATAGGTACTGATGGCGGAAGGCAGCACCAGCGCCCAGATCTTATTCAGCATACCCAGCTTCTGAATGATCAGATAAGTGGGGATCATGCCGCCGTTGAAAAACATGGTAAAGATGAAAAGGCTGATAAAGACATTGCGCCCGAACAGATCCTTGCGAGACAGGGGGTAGGCGGCGCAGGCGGTAAGGGTCACGCTGATCAGGGTGCCCAGCACGGTATACAGGATCGTGTTCAGATAACCCGTCCAGATGCTGGCATCCTTCAGAACCTTCTCATACATGGAGGTCGTAAAGCCTTTGGGCCAGAAGGAAACATTGCCTGTCAGCAGCTGCATGGGATCACTGAATGAGCCGCTGATGATGTGCAGAAGCGGCAGAATAATGGTTGCGCTGATCAGGATCAGCAGCAGATACACAACAATGGTATAGATTCGTTCCCCGATGCTTTCCTTCACTTTCGTGGGGTGATTCATCGCATCAATATTTTTTTTCATCACCACAGGCTCACCTCACTGATCTTTTTGCTGAACTTGTTGAACAGCACGATAATGGTAAAATTGATCACGGAATTGAACAGGCCCACAGCCGCAGAGAAGCTGTAATCGCCGCTTTCAAAGGCACGGCGGTAAACGTAAGTGGAGATCACATCAGCAGTCTCATAGGTTGCAGGGTTGTACATCAGCATGATCTTTTCATAGCCGACCGAGAAAATAGAGCCCATACGGAGGATCAGCATGATGATGATCGTGGGCAGCAGGCCGGGCAGCGTGATATGGATCAGCTTGTCCCATTTGGAAGCACCGTCAACGGTGGCGGCCTCGTAGAGAGAGGGGTCAATGCCGGTCAGTGCCGCCATGTACACAATGGAACCGTAGCCGGCGCTTTGCCAGATGTCAGAAAGAACATAGATCGTCTTGAAATACTTGGGTTCGGCCATAAAATGGATCGGCGTACCGCCAAAGGCAGTGATCAGCTGGTTGATCAGGCCGCTGGAAGGAGAAAGCAGGGCGCTCAGAATACTGACAACGACCACGGCGGAGATGAAATGGGGCAGGTACACTACGGTCTGTACGCTGCGTTTGAAGAATTTACCGCGGACTTCGTTGATGAGCAGAGCCAGAATGATGGGAATGGGAAAGCCCAAAATAATGGAATACAGGCTGATGCCAAGTGTGTTTTTGATCAGACGGCCAAAATACTCGGATTTAAAGAACTGGATGAAATATTTGAAGCCGACCCACTTGCTGCCCGTGATGCCCAGTACGGGAGAGAAATCACGGAAGGCGATCTGCGCGCCGTACATGGGCGCGTACATGAACACGATATACCAGATCAGGGCGGGCAGCAGCATCAAAAGCAGATAGCGGCTGCGCCAGAACTTTTTGCAGGCATGATCAAGGCGGTTCGCTGTTGGCAGTGTGATCGGTTTTGCTGCGGTGGCTGTTTTCATGGTGGTATTCTCCTGTTTTCGTTCTGAAGAACCCAGGAAAAAATAGGCCGGGAACAGGGTATTCCTGCCCCGGCCGTTATTTTACTGGATCAAAAAATAGGTGCCTGCTGGGGCATCAGCCATTCAGCGTCTTCTGGTAGATATCGACGACTTCTGCAATGCCCATGCCATTGACCTTTTCAACGTAGGTGTCCCAGTTGGACAGCGGCTCACGGCCGGAAACAAACTTGATGATCATCTCGTCAACGTAAGTATCCACGTCTGCCATCACAGCACGGCGGACGGCATCGTCCTCAGAGGAGAAGGAGGTAGAGCCGGGAATGACGTACTTCTTGGATTCTTCCAGGAAGGGAATGATGCAGTCCTGCTTTGCGCGGTTGACAGACTCATCATCCAGCTGTGTGACCTCATCCTGGCTCAGAATGAACGGGCCGGAGCTCTGTGCAAAGGTGAAGGTGCCGATCGCGTTTTTGGGAGACAGGCCGTCAGGATTGTTCATAACATAATCGGTGAAGATCGGCTTGCCGTCCTGCATGGTGTAGTGAGTGCCCTCAATACCCATGTTGATCAGCCGGGTGCCCTCGTCGCTGTACATGTAATCCAGCAGAGCGACCACGCGGTCAACGTTCTTGCAGCTTGCGGTGATGGTAGCCGCTGCGACTGCACGGGGCTCCTGATCAATATAGGAGTGGATCTGTGCATCGCCCTTGGGGGGTACGGTGGCCTCAACATGGAAGCCGGGAAAGGAGGCAGGCATGGTGGCGTTCTGTGCAGCCAGCATACCGCCCAGCGGGCCGTAGAAGGAAGCCACCGCGTTCTGGGCCAGCTTCGGCACGAAGGAAGCGTAGTCCATGGTGATGATCTCAGGGTCGATATAGCCCTTCTCGTACATATCGTGCATCCAGGTCACGGCCTTTTTGTACTTGGGGTCGATGGGGCCGTAGTGGACCTTGCCGCCATCGTCCGGGTCGGTGTAGAAGTCATCCAGGCAGCCGAAGGCGGTGCAGAAGTTCCGCAGGCCGGTCATATCGTAGGAGCTGAAGGGGATCTCATCGTTGGTGCCGTTGCCGTTCAGGTCGGTGGTCTTGACCAGATGCCAGTAGTTCTCCCAGTCCTCCAGGGTCACGGGGCTCTCAATGCCCAGCTTTTCCAGCCAGTCGGTGCGGACGATGTAGGGCATATTGCCGGAGACCTTCTCATCCAGCATGGGCATATAATAAATATTGCCGTCGCTGTAAGTCAGTGCTTTTTCGACACCGTCCCGCTTGTCGATCTCCTTCTTCAGGTTGGGCATGTTGTTCTCGATGTAGTCGTTCAGGGACAGGATCACGCCGGACTCGCCGTATTTCAGCACCTCGGTGGTGGGCATATCCATAATGATATCCGGCAGCTGAGCATCCATCATCACAAGGTTCAGGCGCTCGTTGTAGTTGTCCTGCGGGGGGTTATCAAATTCAAAATCCATATTGAATTTTTCGCCCAGGACCTTCCAGACATCCATCTGCTCGGCAGCAACCTCATTTGCGGCCTTGGATTTCAGGATGCGCACAGTGATGCGCTCGTTGGAAGCAGCTGCTCCGGAACCGGCAGCAGAAGAAGTAGTAGAGGAAGAGCTGCCACAGCCCTCCAGAACACCCAATGCCAGAGAAGCGACCATAGCGCTGCATACGGCGCGTCTGCTGATTTTTCTTTCTTTCATAAAATCTTTTCCTCCTTGATTTATGGAATGGGACGGGGGAGATCCCCGTGCTTCCATAACCTCCGTTCAGCTCGTACGCTGCCGCCCAGTGGTTTTTCTTTACTCAGAAGCATATCATGTTCTTTTTGGAATTGCAACATTTTTTGATACAAAACGCACAAAAGATTTTCTCATTTTTGAGCATGATTGTTGCACAATATCCACAAAGATGCGATTATTCTTCCTTTCGTCATGGTGTAGGATGAAATATCATGCTCCTTCACCTTGACGATTTCGGCACAAAAAGATATGCTGGAAACAAAATTGGAATCGGAGACCCATTCAAAAGAAAGGAAGAGAGAAACTATGAGGAAACAAATCACAGCCATCATCGTGGGCGCTGGCCATCGGGCGATCCTGTACAGCCTGTATGCGCTGGAACACCCGGACGAGCTGAAGATCGTGGGCGTAGCAGATCCGGATCCGATCCGGCGGAAAAAGGTTGCGGAGATGCATGGCTTCGGGGAGGAGATGTGCTTCAGGAGTGCTGAGGAGCTGGCAGAAAGGCCCAAGCTGGCAGACGCGGTGATCAATGGAACCATGGACCGCCAGCATGTGCCCACTGCGGTTCCGCTCCTGCGTGCAGGATATGATATGCTGCTGGAAAAGCCCTTCGCGATCAGCGAGGAGGAAGTGAACTATTTATATAAGGTGGTAAAAGAGACCGGGCGGAAGGTGATGATCTGCCACGTTCTGCGGTATGCGCCCTTCTATGTCGCAATCAAGCAGAGACTGCTGAGCGGGGAGATCGGTGACATTATCAATATTCAGGCCACGGAGCATGTCAGCTACCATCACCTGGCTGTCTCCTTTGTGCGCGGCAAATGGGGCAACGAGGAAAAATGCGGGGCTCCGATGCTGCTGGCAAAGTGCTGCCATGACATGGATCTCATCATGTGGCTGAAGAGCGGCGTTTCGCCCAAACAGATCGCAAGCTTTGGAAGTGACTTCCAGTTTGATCCTGCCAAAAAGCCCGCAGGGGCAGGCAAGCGCTGCCTGGTGGATTGTCAGTGCGAGGAGACTTGTCTGTACTCCGCCAAAAAGCATTATCTGGATCACCCGGATCGGTGGGCGTTTTATGTATGGGACTGCCTGGAGAATATTGAGGAGCCGACGCTGGAGGACAAGCGCAAGTCGCTGATGACAGACAATATCCATGGACGCTGTGTGTGGGATTGTGAACATACGGTGGTGGATCATCAATCGGTGCTGATGAATTTTACGGATGGTGCAACTGCGACCCTGAACATGATCGGCGGCGCAGCGAAGCCGGAGCGCAATATCCACATCATTGGTACAAAGGGTGAGATCAAGGGTGTGTTTGACGATTCGGTTTTCACTGTGCGCACCATAGATACCGCCAGCGAGAAGGGCTGGAACGAGGAAGTGGTAGACCTGAAGATCGGTGGAGATAAGAGCGGCATGACAGGCTCTCATGGCGGCGGCGACCTGCGGCTGGTGGAGGACTTTGTTCATGTGCTTCAGGGTGAGGAACCTTCCATCTCCTGCACGACGCTCAAAGATTCGATCAATGGGCATCTGGGCGTTTTCTGCGCAGAGCGTGCTCGCAAGGAGAGCACCGTCATAACGATGCCAGACATCAGATAATGCAGTGCTGACATAGAAAACGTCCCCGTGCAGTTTTGATATCCTGCACGGGGACGTTTTGTGATCTTTTTATTTCCTCATTTCCGCATTCACCCATTCCCGCACGCGGTCAGGCCGGTTGGTGACAATGCAGTCAGGGCCAAGGGGCAGCAGGGAACGGACAGCGTCCTGGGTGTCCACGGTCCAGAACGCGGCCTGGATGCCCATGGCGTGGAGCTGGTTCACAAGCTCGGGGTTGGAATAGGCGGTGTGGTACTCGCAGCTGACGATGTCCACAGGGAAATCCAGCGTTTTGATGTAGGCAGCCACATCCGCCTGCTCCTCCAGATGGCCGATGACCTGCTCCACGGTCTCGCCGGGGAAGTTGGCGCGGAGCATATCGACCTTGTCGGCCACCGTGCGGTAGATGAGATTGTTCCGCAGGTCGATGCAGTTTTCCTCGCTGAAGGGCTCGTCCATGCTGTTCACAAGACCCAGATCCTTCCACACCACCGGCGGAGGCAGCACCATGCTGAGGAAAGCGCCGTAGGTCAGCGCGCCTACCTTCAGCTCAGGCATCAGCTGCTTTGCCTGCCGCAGCTGGGAGTGGTGGAAGGAGATGAGGGTGAGCCGATCGGTGAGCCCGGCGGCGCGGACTGCATCCAGCACCCGGGGCACAAAGTCGGGGTCGTCCTCCAGTGGGCTTTTCAGTTCCAGCTGTACCTGCGTGCCCTCCATGCCGGCGCAGAGCTCCAGCGCTTCCTGCAGCGTGGCGATCCTCTCGTTGGCGTAGATGGCATCTTTCCAGCTGCCGAAATCCAGAGCCTTCAGCTCGCCCATGGTCAGGTCGTAGATCTGGCCGGAGATGTCGGTGTGCATGTCCACCATATAGTCGTGGTGGATGACCAGCTCGTTGTCGTAGGTCTTCTGTACATCCATTTCCACGCCGTCCGCGCCGATCTCCATCGCCTTGCGGAAGGCGACCAGCGTGTTCTCAGGGGCCAGATAGGATGCACCGCGGTGCGCAATGATTTGGGGTGTCGTCATCTTGTGCTATGATTCCTTTCCTCACAGTTGGCTCAGGCCAGATCTTCGCCGTCGGAGGCAATGACCTTTTTATACCAGTAGAAACTATCCTTCCGGCTGCGGGCCAGCGTGCCCTTGCCCTCGTTGTCCTTGTCCACATAGATGAAGCCGTACCGCTTCTTCATCTCGCCGGTGGAAGCACTGACCAAGTCGATGGGCCCCCAGGTGGTGTAGCCCAGCAGGGGCAGACCGTCCTCGTTGATGGCCTTTTCCATCTCTTCGATGTGCGCCCGCAGGTAGTCGATGCGGTAGCTGTCGTGGATGGAGCCGTCCGGCTCTACGGTATCCACCGCACCCAGACCGTTCTCCACGATGAACATGGGCTTTTCGTACCGGTCGTAGATGGTGTTCAGGGTCACCCGCAGACCCACCGGGTCGATGGCCCAGCCCCACTCGCTGACTTTCAGGTAGGGGTTCTTCACCGATGCAGACACGGCGTTGCCTTCCGCATTCTCTGCCGCCATCAGCTCCTTATCCACCGTGATGCAGCGGCTGGAATAGTAGCTGAAGGACACAAAATCCACCGTGCCCTCCCGCAGCGTGCGGTCGTCCTCCGGCTGTGTGTGCAGCTGCACCCCGGCGCGCTCCATCCGCTTTTTAGCCCACACGGGGTAAGCGCCGCGCACCTGTACATCGGTAAAGAAGTAGTTGTCCCGGTCTGCCTCCTGCGCCGCCCGCACATCCTCCGGGGCGCAGGTGCGGGGGTAGAACTGCCCTGCCGCCAGCATACAGCCCACCATGGCATCCGGCATTTTTTCGTGCGCCAGCTTTACCGCCTTTGCGCTGGCCACCAGCTCGTGATGGGCGGCCTGATACTTGACCTGCTCCACATTCTCGCCGGGGTGGAATACCAGCCCGGCGCCGGTAAAGGACAGGTGCAGCAGCATGTTGATTTCATTAAAGGTGAGCCAGTACTTCACCTTGCCTTTGAAGCGGTCGAACAGCACCTCGCAGTAGTGGACATAGGCGTCCACCATGCGGCGGTCTTTCCAGCCGCCGTATTTTTTGATGAGGGCAATGGGAGTGTCAAAGTGGCAGATGGTGACCAGCGGCTCAATGCCGTACTTATGGCACTCGTCAAAAATGCTGTCGTAGAAAGCCAGTCCTGCCTCGTTGGGCTGAGCATCGTCGCCGTTGGGCAGGATGCGGGTCCATGCAATGGACAGCCGGAAGCACTTGAAGCCCATCTCTGCAAACAGGGCGATGTCCTCTTTATAATGGTGATACAGGTCAATGGCCTCGTGGCTGGGGTAGAAATGTGCGTCATCGCAGCCCAGCATTTCCATATAGCCCGTTGCCACCGGAAAACGGTCCGGGCCGAAGGGGGTCACATCCACCGTAGCCAGACCCTTGCCGTCTGCCTGCCATGCACCCTCGCACTGGTTGGCGGCGGTAGCGCCGCCCCACAAAAAGCCCTTGGGAAATTTGCCCATACTCTTTACCTCCTTGTTTACTTTTGCGCCCCTGCGGAGCGCAGATATACTCATACTACTATGATACCGCAACCGGCGGCGCTTGTCCATGACTGCATTTTGCAAAGGTGCGTGCATTTGGGGATAAAGTACGACTTTTATCGTCAAAACGCCGAAATTTCCTGCTGTTTTTTGCGCACTTTTCACGATAAAAACACAAAACTTGCCTGTTTTTCTTTTATTCTGTTCCTTTTAAACCGCGCGGCAGTATGGTAGAATAATAGGGTAAGAACTGCGCTGCGCTGCTGCGCTGCTGAGAACATGGAAAAATGGAGTGTTTGATTATGACTGAGTTCAAACCCATCAAAGAAGGCAAAGTCCGCGAGATCTACGATAATGGCGACAGCCTGATCATGGTTGCCACCGACCGCATTTCTGCGTTTGACGTCATCCTGAAAAACAAGGTCACCAAAAAGGGCACCGTGCTCACCCAGATGAGCAAGTTCTGGTTCGATTACACCCGCGATCTGCTGCCCAACCACATGCTGAGCGTGGATGTGCAGGATATGCCGGAGTTCTTCCGCCAGCCCCAGTTCACCGGCAACAGCATGATGTGCCGCAAGCTGACTATGCTGCCCATCGAGTGCATCGTGCGCGGCTACATTACCGGCAGCGGCTGGGCAAGCTACCAAAAGACCGGCAAGGTGTGCGGCATCCAGCTGCCCGAGGGCCTGCAGGAGTCCGATAAGCTGCCCGAGCCCATCTACACCCCCTCCACCAAGGCAGAGATCGGCGACCACGACGAGAACATCTCCTACGAGCAGAGCATCGACGTGCTGGAGAAGCAGTTCCCCGGTCACGGTCTGGAGTACGCCACTAAGCTGCGCGACTACACCATTGCCCTGTACAAGAAGTGCGCCGAGTATGCACTGTCCCGCGGCATCATCATTGCCGATACCAAGTTCGAGTTTGGTCTGGACGAGGACGGCAACGTGGTGCTGGGCGATGAGATGCTGACCCCGGACTCCTCCCGCTTCTGGCCGCTGGAGGGCTACGAGCCGGGTCACAGCCAGCCCTCCTTCGACAAGCAGTTCGTCCGCGACTGGCTGAAGGCCAACCCCGACAGCAACTACGACCTGCCGCAGGATGTCATTGACAAGACCATTGCCAAGTATCTGGAGGCCTACGAGCTGCTGACCGGCAAAAAGCTGTAAGCGTATCCCGTATCCATAAAAATCAAGGCTGCTACGGAAAATTTTCCGCAGCGGCCTTTTTTGCGCCCCGCCCTCTTGACAAGGGGCGGGGAGATGGGTAATATATGTATCGCATCAAACAGTTTTACATCGAACAATTTGAACAGAGGAAAAACATTATGTGTACACAGCACCCTATTGAAGAGCACTGCAAGCTGGACCCGCCGTGGGATGGGCCGCAGGTCATTCCCGTCCAGCTGCGCCGGGTGGATAACCTGATCTTCCGCAGGCTGAACCAGTTTTCCCGCGCCAACGGGGTAGAGCAGACCACCCCCATGCACGGGTGGATCATCGAGTATCTCTACCGCCACCGGGACGAGCCGGTGTTCCAGCGGGACATCGAGCGGGAATTTTCCATCACCCGCTCCACCGTGACGAACATTTTGCAGCTGATGGAGCGCAAGGGCTACATCCGGCGGCAGAGCGTGCCGCAGGACGCCCGGCTCAAACAGCTGGTTTTGACCGAGGAGGGCATCCAACGGCACGAAAAGACCCTGCTTTCCTTCCACCAGACCGACGATTATGTGGCCGGACTGCTGACCGAGGAGGAGAACGCAGAGCTGCTGCGGCTGCTGAACAAGCTGCGGGAAGCGTTGAAATAACCGCCTTTTCCGTCAAAGCGCCGAAAAAGAACTTGTTAAATTAGCAATTGTGAACATTTTCCGAAACGTCTTGACATTTAAATTGTTTTGTATAAAATTGTTTTGTAACAAACAAATAAATTCAACAGGAGGGAACTCAGATGATCAAAAAGCTTGTGTCGCATCTGGGCGAGTATAAAGCCGCCTCGATCAAGACACCGCTCTTTGCTGCGCTGGAAGCCATTATGGATGTGCTGCTGCCCACCATCATGGCCTTTATCATCGATCAGGGCATTGAAAAGGGCGATATGAACGCCATCATCCGCTACGGCCTGCTTACCTTTCTGGTGGCAGCCATTGCGCTGGTGCTGGGCGTGCTGGCGGGCAAATACGCCGCCGAGGCATCCACCGGCTTTGCCGGAAATCTGCGCGATGCCATGTATGAAAATATCCAGCATTACTCTTTTTCCAACATCGACAAATTCTCCACGGCGGGTCTTGTCACCCGCATGACCACCGACGTGACCAACGTGCAGAACGCCTTCCAGATGATCCTGCGTATGTGTGTGCGCGCCCCGGTGCATCTGGTGTTTGCCATGTTCATGGCTGTGGTCATCGGCGGCCCGCTGTCGCTGGTGTTCGTGGTGGCAGTGGCCTTTCTGGTAGCGGTGCTGGCTGCCATCATGATCCCTACCTTCCGCATCTTTGACCGGGTATTCAAGAACTACGATAACCTCAATGCCTCGGTGCAGGAGAACGTCTCTGCCATCCGCGTGGTCAAAAGCTTTGTGCGCGAGGGCTTCGAGAACGAAAAATACACCGCCGCCTGTGAGAGCCTGTACAAGCAGTTCGTCAACGCGGAAAGCCGCCTGAGCTTCAATAACCCCGCCATGCTGGTGGCAGTGTACGGCTGCAACATCGCGCTGAGCTGGTTCGGCGCAAAGTATGTGCTGCACGGTGCCATTACCACCGGCCAGCTGAATGCCCTGTTCGGCTATATCATGAACATCCTCATGGCACTGATGATGCTGAGCACGGCCTTTGTCATGATCGCCATGTCCGCCGCCTCTGCCAAGCGTATCGTGGAGGTGCTGGACGAGCACACCGACCTGCCCCCGGCAAAGCAGCCGGTGCAGCAGGTGGCAGACGGCAGCATCCAGTTCGACCATGTTACCTTCAAGTATAAGCACGGCAGCGGCCAGCCGGTGCTGAACGATATCAGCTTTACCATCCAGCCCGGCGAGACACTGGGCATCATCGGCGGCACCGGCAGTGCAAAATCCAGTCTGGTGCAGCTGATCCCCCGTCTGTACGATGCCGAGAGCGGCACCGTGCGGGTGGGCGGCGTGGACGTGCGGGATTATAACCTTGACGTGCTGCGCCGCGAGGTCTCCATGGTGCTGCAGAAGAACGTGCTGTTCAGCGGCACCATTCTGGATAACCTCCGCTGGGGCGATGCCAACGCCACCGAGGAAGAGTGCATCCGCATGGCAAAGCTGGCCTGCGCGGATGAATTCATCCAGCGCTTCCCGGATAAGTACAATACATGGATCGAGCAGGGCGGCTCCAACGTGTCCGGCGGCCAGAAGCAGCGCCTGACCATCGCCCGCGCCCTGCTGCGCAAGCCCAAAGTGCTGATCCTTGATGACTCCACCAGCGCCGTGGACACCGCGACCGATGCCAAGATCCGCAAGGCCTTCCGGGAAGAGATCCCCGGCACGACCAAGATCATCATTGCACAGCGTATCTCCTCGGTGCAGGATGCAGACCGCATTCTGGTGCTGGATAACGGCCAGATCAACGGTCTGGGCACCCATGCGGAGCTGCTGGCGACCAACGCCATCTATCAGGAGGTCTACAACAGCCAGACGCAGGGCGGCGGCGATTTTGACAAGCAGGGAGGTGCGCAGTAATGGCAGTAAAAGAAGTACATGGCCCCGGCCCGCGGGGCGCACGGGGGCCGCGCCCCAAGGTGGAAAACCCGGGCAAGCTGCTGAAGCGCATTATGGATGAGGTGTTCCGCAACTATCTGCCCCACTGCATCCTTGTGCTGATCTGCATTGTGGTCAGCGCGCTGGCCAATGTGCAGGCCAGCCTGTTCTTGCAGACTTTGATGGACGATTACATCGTGCCCATGACCCGCCAGCAGGACCCCAGCTTTGCACCGCTGGCCGGTGCACTGGTGCGGATGTGCTGCATCTACCTTGTGGGCATTCTGGCCGCATGGGCCAACGCCCGCATCATGGTCAACGTAACGCAGGGCACGCTGCGCAATCTGCGCACCAAGCTGTTCACCCACATGGAAAGCCTGCCCATCCGGTATTTTGACACCCATCCCCACGGCGATATCATGTCCGTGTACACCAACGATGTGGATACCCTGCGCCAGATGCTCAGCCAGAGCATTCCGCAGCTGGTGTCCAGCGTCATCACCATCGTGTCGGTGTTCTTCAGTATGTGTATGCTCAGCTGGCAGCTGACCATCGTTACCATGCTCATGGTGGCGCTGATGCTGTTCTGCTCCAAGCAGATCGCAAAAAGCTCTTCCAAGTACTTCATCCAGCAGCAGCGGGATCTGGGCAAGGTGAACGGCTACATCGAGGAGATGATGGAAGGCCAGAAGGTGGTCAAGGTGTTCACCCACGAGCAGCAGACCCTTGCCGGCTTCCGTGCGCTGAACGACCAGCTGAAGGAAAGCGCCAAGCAGGCCAACGCCTTCTCCAACATCATGATGCCGGTCAACGCTCAGTTGGGCAACATCAGTTACGCCATCTGCGCACTGGTTGGTGCAGCCATGGCTGTGGGCGGCGTTGGCGGCATGACCCTTGGCACCGTGGTGGCCTTCCTCAGCCTGAACAAGGGCTTCAATATGCCCATCAGTCAGGTGTCCATGCAGGCCAACAGCGTCATCATGGCACTGGCCGGTGCAGAGCGCATCTTCAAGATGATGGACGAGCCCAGCGAGACCGACGAGGGCTATGTGACGCTGGTGAACGCCAAGTACGACCGCAACGACCAGCTGGTGGAGACGAACGAACGCACCGGCCTGTGGGCGTGGAAGCACCCCCACTACGACGGCACTACCACCTACCACAAGCTGGCGGGTGACATCACCTTTACGGACGTGGACTTTGGCTATGTGCCGGAAAAAACGGTGCTGCATGACATCAACCTGTATGGCCGTCCGGGGCAGAAGATCGCCTTTGTCGGCTCTACCGGCGCGGGCAAGACCACCATCACCAACCTGATCAACCGCTTCTACGATATTCAGGAGGGCAAGATCCGCTACGATGGCATCAACATCCATAAGATCAAAAAAGCCGACCTGCGCCGCTCACTGGGCATCGTGCTGCAGGACACCCACCTGTTTACCGGCACGGTGATGGAGAACATCCGCTACGGCCGGCTGGAGGCCAGCGATGAGGAGTGCATCGCCGCCGCCCGTCTTGCCAATGCCGACGGCTTTATCAAGCGTCTGCCGGAGGGCTACAACACCATGCTGACCGGTGATGGCGCCAACCTCTCGCAGGGACAGCGCCAGCTGCTTGCCATTGCCCGCGCAGCCGTTGCTGATCCCCCGGTGCTGATCCTGGACGAGGCGACCTCCTCCATTGATACCCGCACCG
>OHJK01000702.1_pt1 | contig 19923 bp, 20 predicted proteins | sample 1568541 | NCBI WGS metagenome assembly OHJK01 (sample SAMEA3879535, study PRJEB24766) | human gut metagenome | biome: human-associated habitat; feature: feces | place: USA | collected 1985/1987
AGCTGGGAAGATCCGAAGAATTCCTTCACTGCTGCTGTTACAGGCTTAATATTGATCAGGGACTGTGGTGAAATACCATCCTGATCCTGTGTTGTCATTCTCTCACGAACAACTCTTTCCAGTCTGGACAGACCGATTCTGTACTGGTTCTGAAGAAGTTCTCCAACCGCACGGATACGTCTGTTACCCAGATGGTCGATATCATCATCATTTCCCATGCCATACTCAAGATGCATGTTGTAGTTGATAGATGCAAAAATATCTTCCTTTGTGATGTGCTTCGGAATCAGATCATGAAGATCTCTCTTGATCAGTCTCTTCATCTCATCTACATCACCTGCAGATTCTTCAATGATTCCTGCAAGAACCGGATAATATACCTGCTCTGTCACACCAACCTCGGCCGGATCAATATCAACAACAGCCTGGAGGTCAACCATCATATTGGAAAGAACCTTGATATTTCTGGAAGTCTCTTCACCCTCTACCCAAATGTACGGTACTGCCGCATTCTGGATCATATCAGCGATCTCACGAGTAATCTTTGTTCCCTTTTCAGCAACAACTTCACCTGTGATTGCACTTACAGCATCCTCAGCGAGGATCTGTCCTGATACACGGTTCTTAAGAAGAAGCTTCTTATTAAACTTATAACGTCCAACTTTAGCAAGATCATAACGTCTTGGATCAAAGAACATGCTTGTGATCAGGCTTTCTGCACTGTCTACTGCCAGCGGCTCACCCGGACGGATCTTCTTATAGAGTTCCAACAGACCTTCCTGGTAGTTCTCAGAAGTATCTTTTCCAAAACTTGCAAGAAGTTTTGGCTCTTCACCAAAGAGTTCAATGATCTCTGCATTTGTACCTACTCCAAGTGCACGGATCAGAACTGTGATCGGCACTTTTCTTGTACGGTCTACACGTACATAGAAAACGTCATTGGAGTCAGTCTCATATTCCAGCCATGCTCCACGGTTCGGGATAACAGTTGCTGAATAAAGCTTCTTACCGAACTTATCATGTGCGATTCCGTAATAAATACCTGGGGAACGCACAAGCTGGCTGACGATAACACGCTCAGCACCATTGATAACAAAAGTACCTGTCTTTGTCATCAGCGGAAGATCTCCCATAAAGATCTCATGCTCGTTAATCTCATCAGTTTCCTTATTATAAAGCCTTACTCTGACTTTCAGAGGTGCTGCATAAGTTGCATCACGTTCTTTACACTCATCAATCGTATATTTTGCATCTTCCTCACAGAGTGTAAAATCCACAAATTCCAGACTCAGATGACCATTGTAATCTGCGATCGGGGAAATATCATCGAATACCTCTTTCAGTCCTTTGTCAAGAAACCACTGATAGGAATCTTTCTGAACTTCAATGAGGTTAGGCATCTCCAATACTTCTTGCTGCCTGGAATAGCTCATGCGGAAGCTTTTTCCGGTTTTGATGGGACGAATTCTGTTTTTCTCCATTGACGTTTCACTCCTCATTTATTGTTTTTGCAGGCAATAAACTGCCTTTTACGAGTTCCAGTTATATAAAAATGAAAAGAGCCTTGCGACAGTATTCTCTGTCACTATATGGCATACCTTTCCACAATAGCGCATTTTCTACTATATCACAAAGCTCTTTTTATTGTCAACATGATTCTTGTGTTTTTTTATATTTTTCTTGACTTTTTTCTCAAGATATGTTATATCTTCCGCTATTCTAAGCTTTTTCCTTTTGAACAGTATCTTTTTTTCAGAAATAACTTCTATATCATATCTTCATAAAGACAGATCAGTTCACGATAAACCTGAACGCACCGCTCAATATCCGCAATTTCAACATACTCATCCGGTTTATGAGCCTGTGCAAGATTTCCCGGCCCATAAGACATACAATTCGGATTTCCCAAAAGGCCTGCCACAACTGCTGTGTCTGTATAACCCGTGAACGCTGACACAACCGGATCTTTTCCAGTAACTTTTTTCACTGATTCAGATAAAGCTTTCATAAGACCTGACTCCATGTGTGTCTCCACCGGTGGTCTGTCACCTGTAATCTTATAAGAACCCTTTACACCCGGAACTGCATTTTCCCCAATTTCAATTGCTTTTCGAACAATCTTTTCTGCCTCTTGTGTATTCATCGGCGGAACAAGACGCATATCTATCGTCACCATACTGTGATCTGATACTACATATGGACTGTATCCTCCGGAAATCTGTCCAAATGTAACCGTAGACTTTCCAAGTTCTTCATGTGTCGGTACTTTTCCCATCGCTTTTCGGATCTCTGCGATCATAAATGCGATTCCGGCGATTGCATCTGCCCCCTTCTCCGGCATACTCGCATGTGCAGTAATGCCTTCCACACTCAGTTCAAACCAGGTTCTTCCTTTGTGAGCCATCTGAATCATTCCGGAAGTTGGTTCCATATCAATAACCCAGTCTTCCTTCTGAATCCATCCTTGTTGCACTGCTGCTTCTGACCCTTTCATATCTGCTTCCTCGTCTACAGTTCCGATAAAGACTAATGTTCCCGGAAGTTTTTCTATATCCTCAGCATTCTCTTTCTGTAATTTTGCCACCTCCGCAAATGCTGTCAACGCACTTGCAAGTCCTGACTTCATATCACAAGCCCCTCGTCCCCAGATTTTCCCATCTGAAACTTCTGCGCCGAATGCATTCTTTGTCCATCCTTCGCCCTTAACAACCGTATCCATGTGACAGATAAATACCAGTGCCGGATGCGCTTTCGCACCTTTCACAACACCTTTTACAATTTTTCTTCCCGGCTCTACTTCGTAAGTCTCTGTATCTGCTCCACTCTCTTTCAAATAGTCGCAGATATATTCACCAATCTCGGTTTCCCAGCTTCCTGGATCCGTACTTTCTATCTTAATCAGCTCTCTCGTCAACTCAACTGCATCCATTTCTAACGCCTCTTTCGCAAAAAGACCGCAGAAGCATATCATCTTCTGCGGTCGGAATAAACTTATATTCAGGAAAATTATTTAAGAGTAACCTCTGCTCCCTGCTCTTCAAGTTTAGTTTTGATTTCCTCAGCCTCTGCTTTAGAAACTGCCTCTTTAACTACCTTCGGAGCTCCGTCTACAAGCTCTTTAGCTTCTTTAAGTCCAAGACCTGTGATCTCACGAACAGCCTTGATAACTTTTACTTTAGATGCTCCAGCGGATGTAAGCTCTACGTCGAACTCATCTTTCTCTGCTGCTCCTGCACCCTCAGCTGCTGCTGCAACTACAACGCCTGCTGCTGCAGATACGCCGAACTCTTCTTCACAAGCTTTAACAAGCTCGTTTAACTCTAATACTGATAACTCTTTGATCGCTTCGATCATTTCAGCTGTTGTCAATTTAGCCATTTTAAATATCCTCCATTTTTCTTTTCATTCTTAATTAATTAGATGAGCATCTGCTCATATATGCTGTCTGTATCCAGATCAGCTGACGCATATTACTCTGCGTCTGTTGCTGTCTCCTCTGCTGCTTCTGCTGGAGCCGCTTCTCCACCCTGCTCTGCGATCTGTTTGATAACACGAGCAAAGTTTGTGATAGGTGACTGTAAGCTTCCAAGCAACTTGGAAAGCAGTTCGTCTCTTGAAGGGATCTTAGCAAGTTCAGAAATACCTGCTACATCATATGCTGTTCCTTCAACTACACCACCCTTAAGTTCAAGTGCCGGAGCATCCTGTGCAAATTTGTAAAGGATTCTTGCCGGTGCTGTTGCGTCATCTTTAGAAATAGCGATAGCGCTTGGTCCTTCCAGGCAGTCATCAAGGGCTGCGAATTCAGTACCCTCGAAAGCTCTCTTCATCATTGTGTTCTTGTAAACTTTGTAGATCACACCAGCTTCTCTAAGCTGTTTACGAAGCTCTGTATCCTGAGCAACTGTAAGTCCACGGTAGTCAACGAGAACTACTGACTGAGCGTCTTTAATCTCTTCTGCAATCTTCTCAACGATTGGCTGTTTTACTTCAACCTTTGCCACTTTTCGGTACACCTCCTTATATTATTCGTGTACTGCCAAAGTTCCCAGCAGATCACTCTGCTGAAACTAAAAAAATCTCCAAGTCCAAAGACGTGGAGGTTCTACAAATTCATACGCATGTAAAAATTCATTCTTCCTCGGTAGGCGTTCATAACTTACGCTTTTCAGCACCTACTGTCTTCGGCAGTTGCTAGGCTATAATACCATGTTATTTTCTATATGTCAAGCCTATTTTTATCTTTTTTATTTTTTCTTTTTCAAAAGAGGATCCGCCGAAAGCAGATCCTCCTCTATGACAGTCTCGCAACTGTCTCTTTTACATTTTATTATGCAAGCTTAACCGGGTTAATCTTCACGCCAGGTCCCATTGTAGATGTAAGAGTTACACTCTTCAGGTACTGACCTTTAACAGCGGCTGGTCTAACCTTGTTGATTGCATCGATAAGCGTCTGGAAGTTGTCCGCTAACTGCTCCTCTGTAAAGGATGCTTTTCCGATCGGAACATGGATAATGTTTGTCTTGTCCAGTCTGTACTCAATCTTACCAGCTTTGATATCGTTGATAGCTTTTGTAACGTCCATTGTTACTGTACCAGCCTTCGGGTTTGGCATAAGTCCTTTAGGTCCGAGTACACGTCCAAGACGTCCAACAACACCCATCATATCCGGTGTAGCAACTACAACGTCGAAGTCAAGCCATCCCTCGTTCTGAATCTTCGGGATCAGTTCGTCTCCTCCAACGAAGTCAGCGCCTGCTGCTTTTGCTTCCTCTGCCTTAGCGTCCTTAGCGAACACAAGGATGCGAACCTTCTTACCTGTTCCGTGTGGAAGAACTACAGCACCACGGATCTGCTGATCAGCGTGACGTCCGTCACAACCTGTTCTGATATGAGCCTCGATTGTCTCGTCAAACTTTGCTGTTGCTGATTTCTTTACTAATGCTACTGCTTCTGCAGGATCATAGAGATTTCCTCTTTCGATCAGTTTTGCAGCTTCGATATATTTTTTTCCTCGTTTCATTTTACAATAACCTCCTTGTGGTATTGGCGGGAACTTGCCCCTCCCACTTTATGAATTTACTAAACAATTGAACTCTCAGCGCTCTCTCCCCCGAGGACACCGGAAAAGGTCGGCTGATTGTATCCTACAATATAATCTTTATATGATCCGGATTAGTCTTCTACAACTACACCCATGGAACGGCATGTTCCAGCGATCATGCTCTCAGCAGCCTCTACGGATGCTGCGTTCAGGTCTGGCATCTTCATTTCAGCGATTTCTCTAACCTGAGCTTTTGTGATTGTAGCAACTTTTGTCTTGTTCGGTACACCAGAACCGGACTGAATCTTACAAGCTTTCTTAATAAGAACTGCTGCCGGTGGTGTCTTTGTGATGAAGCTGAAGCTTCTGTCATTGTAAACAGTGATTACTACAGGGATGATAAGATCTCCCTGATCTGCTGTTCTAGCATTGAACTGTTTTGTAAATTCTACGATGTTTACACCGTGCTGTCCAAGTGCAGGACCAACCGGTGGTGCCGGAGTTGCCTTTCCAGCAGGAATCTGTAATTTGATATATCCTTCTACTTTTTTTGCCATTTCAATTACCTCCTTGTGGTATTGGCGGGATTCTCATCCCTCCCACGCAATTTTAATCCATTTTCTTCACTTCTGAAAAACCAAGTTCAACCGGAGTTTCTCGGCCAAACAGCTCAACATTGATTGTCAGACTCTTCTTCTGTTCGTTGATTGTCTGAACAGCTCCAACTGTTCCTTCCCATGCACCGCTAAGTACAGTTACAACATCACCGATCTCAAGATCAAGGATCACCTCATCCTGTTTGATTCCAAGGTTCTCCATCTCACTCTCATCAAGCGGTACCGGCTTGGATCCAGGTCCGACAAATCCTGTAACACCTCTTGTGTTTCTTACAACATACCAAGTGTCATCATTCATGATCATGTGGATCATAACATATCCAGGAAACATCTTTCTCTGTACGACCTTTTCCACTCCATTACGTATCTCAGGTACTTCCTCAAGTGGAACACGAACTTCCAAAATCTGGTCTTCCAGATGACGAGTCTCAATTGTCTTGTCAATGTTTGCTTTTACTTTGTTCTCATACCCTGAATAGGTATGAACGACGTACCATTTTGCCTCTGACATAAAATCACCTTTCTGCTGCGATCAACTACTTCACTAAAAAGTCAATTCCATATCTCAAAAGCGCATCAACTACTGAGATCAGCGCTCCAAGCACTACGGAGACAGCAACAACTGCCGTGGTCTGTTTAGCAAGTGTATTCTTGTCTGGCCAAACGATCTTCCTGAACTCTGTCTTAAGTCCTTTGAACCAGCTCTTCTTCTGAGTTTTTGTATTCTCACCCATAATTCCACTTCCTTTCGACAACAATTATTTTGTCTCTTTGTGCAGTGTGTGTGATTTGCAGAATCTGCAGTACTTCTTGGTTTCCATGCGTTCCGGATGAGTCTTCTTATCCTTTGTCATGTTGTAGTTACGGTTCTTGCATTCCGTACATTCCAGAGTAATTCTTGTGCGCACAACTTCCACCTCGCTTTTAATATATTCACCTACGTGTTGCTGATGGTTGCGAGCCATCAATTTTTAGGCATAAAAAAAAAGCCTACTTCCATTCGCCCAAACATTGTATCATGGGAACAAACGGAAGTCAAGCCTCTTTCTTAAATTGTTTTATACCTATTTCAACTATATATCTGAACTATCGGCTAAATTTCTTCTTTCAGATCATAAGTATCAAGGAAATGATGTTTCATCCCTTTTAACTTATATGCAACCACAGTATCCAGATTTACATTTTCGACACTCTTGAAAATATTCCCTTCCACATATGGATTTACTTTTTTCAATGTAGCGATCAATTCTTTGATTTCTTTACGCTTAGAAAGATTCTCTTCATTATTCTCACTTGTAGCGCACGCTTCCGTAAACTTACATGCACACTGAAGAAAATACAGATCATTATAATCTCTCCATGCTTTGATATCTTCTTCGCGAACCATATATAGCGGTCGGATCAGTTCCATTCCTTCAAAATTTGTACTATGCAGCTTCGGCATCATTGTCTGCACCTGCGCTGAATAAAGCATTCCCATAAGGATCGTCTCGATCACATCATCATAATGATGTCCCAACGCAATCTTATTACATCCCATCTTCTGCGCATGACTGTACAAATATCCACGACGCATTCTTGCACAGAGATAACATGGGGATTTTTCTATATTAAAAACTGATTCAAAAATATCTGACTCAAAAATCTCTATCGGAATCTCCAGACGTCTCGCATTCTCTTCTATCACCTGACGATTGACCGGACTGTACCCGGGATCCATCACAAGGAATTTCACCTCAAAATCAAATTTATTATGACGCTTCAGTTCCTGAAAAAGTTTCGCCAGTAGCATAGAATCTTTCCCCCCGGAAATGCAGACCGCAATTCTGTCTCCCGGTTTCACAAGTTCATATTCGTTGATTGCCTTTGTAAATTTGCACCATATATTCTTTCTGAATTTTTTACGCAGACTCTGTTCTACTTCTTCGGCAAAACTTAATTCTTTCTTTGATTTACTCATCTCTCTTCCCCTGTCGTTCTTTCTTATCTCGCAAGGTCCTTAATCACTTCACCTGCAATGATCAGACCTGCCACTGACGGTACAAATGCCACGCTGCCCGGAGTGGATCTGCGTTTTGCAGCTTTGTATTCTACACCGTCCTGACAAACCGTCTCTGTGCTACAATTATCCGAAGTATCTTCCATTGGACGGATCGGCTCCTCTTCCGAATATACTACTTTCAGCTTCTTTACGCCGCGTTTCTTCAATTCACGTCGCATCACTTTCGCAAGCGGACACACCTTTGTCTTATAAATATCTGTTACGCGAAAGGCGCTCGCATCCAGCTTATTTCCTGCACCCATACTGCTAATGATCGGCACATCCATTTCTTTACATTTCATTACAAGCGCAATCTTAGCTGTTACCGTATCAACTGCATCTACTACATAGTCATATTCTTCAAAAGGAAATTCCTCCGCATTTTCCGGCAGAAAGAAACAATTATGGATATTCACTTCCGTCTCGGGATTAATCTCAAGGATACGACTCTTCATCACTTCTGTTTTGTATTTGCCAACTGTATTTCTCGTCGCAATAATCTGGCGATTCAGATTACTCATGCATACTTTATCATTATCAATCAGATCAAGCTTTCCGACTCCGCTTCTCACAAGCGCTTCACATACATATCCACCGACACCACCAATACCAAACACGGCAACGCGGGCGCCTTCCAGCTTGTTCATTGCTTCCTTACCTAAAAGCAGTTCTGTTCTCGAAAACTGTGTTAACATTCTCGATTCTCCTCTTCTATTCATCTTACATAAATGTTCCGCCGCCCGGACCGCCTCCCAGGCACAGTCCGCCACTGTTACAGCAAATATTGCACATCAGATTGGCAATACATAGTTTCACACACCAGCTACTATTATAGGTTCCCGGATATCCGTACATTGTCTGCCTTGTCTGATACCAGTTTCCGCCACCTTCCAGCTGTTGAAGCAACATCTGATACTGCATATTCTGTGGTTCCAGACGAACTGCTTCTCTCGCATGTTCCAATGCAGTCACGTTATTTCCTAATCCGGAATTCGCCGATGCGCTGTAGAAATACCATCTTGCACTATGCTGGCTGATTCCGGCGAGTACGTTAAGAGCTTCTTTATAATGTCCGCTTCGTATATAATTAGCTGCCGCATTCAGATGTGCATCTTCCTCACTCATCCCGGAAGTTCCGCCCGTACTTCCTGCCGAACCATATCCATAAGAACCAAAACCGCCGAATCCTCCAAACGGACCGTAACTTCCATAACCCGAGCCAGCACTTGAACCATACCCGGAATTATATTCTTTTTCGCGTTCATCCATAATCTGCTGATAAGCCTGCTGCACTTCCTTAAACTTCGCCTCAGCCTCATCTTTCTTCGGATTATTGATATTCGCATCCGGATGATATTGTCTGCTCAGCTTTCGATAAGCTTTCTTCACATCCTCATCCGTAGCATTTCTGTCTACACCTAATATACTGTATGGATCTGACATCCTTCTTATTCCCTCGTTCTTTCTCTCATCCTCATTCTATAAATACCACCTGCATATCATAGCAGATGTTGCGTCTCTGGTAAATGCATCAACTCTTTTTAATAAATGTTGTTCCGCACTTCGGACAGCGAATCTCTATCTTTCCCTTTCCTTTCGGAATACGGATCTTCTGCTTGCATCCCGGGCACTTATAGATATGATATACCTTTCTCTGTGCCAAACTGTTCTTCTGCTGCTGAATATAGGTTCTGAATTTATAAGTCTTCGCAAGATACTTCTGATTTTCTGCATACCGTTTCGATATATTTCTGGAAAAGACCCGGAAATAACAATAAATGATCAATACCCATCCAAGGAAATAAAATAGCGTCCCCACTCCTTTCCCTGTAAAAAAAGAAGACAGGAGCACTACTACCAATCCTGCAATGAGCAGCGCTTTAGAAAACTGATCCACGCCATACCTTCCCTGCATAAAACGTAAAAATTTTTCTTTCATACAAAATCCTTCTTTCTCAATAACTCTGTCTACACACATTATTTTCACGATATCTGTAACTTATCGTGTGCTCTTCCGTTGAGTTTCCTACTAAAATGATATGTGCTATATTCTGCGCTGTTTTCATTCAAAAGTCAATTAAATAAATATAAAATGTGGTAACCGTCCAGAGGAAATACAGCGAATTTTCTTCGTTTTCTCCGAACAGTTACCAGTCTTTATTGATTCAATATATTATTACAGATTTCATCTGAGATCAGGTACACAATCCTGGAATCATTAATCCTGACATATCTGTCTCCACTTCCATTTTCTCCTCCGATGTAAAGCGTCATTGTCTGATCTTCAGCATCACTTGTATAAGTAACTTCTACTGTGATTTTGGAAGTCTTATCCAGACCATACCCTGTAAGATCCGCATCATCTACAGAATAATCCGCTACCTCTGACAGCGTTGCTGCACCAAGTCCTCCGGCTACTGCCGCAACATCTTCTACCTGATCCTCATTTTCGGAATCATAGGTTGTTGTCTCACCGTTCTGTGTGATCACTTCTTTTTTCAGGTTTCCACTTCCGATACTTGGATAAGTATCCAGCAGAGCGATCTGATCCAGTTCTGTCTGGATATCATCCAATGAAGTCGCCGGAATTGTATAAACCTTTTCCGTATCGTCCACTGTCGCATAATAATCATTTCCGGTCGCATTCCCAACCTTGATCGTTGTCATAGTTCCAGCTTCATCTGTCAGTGTAACCGTATAAGTCGGATGATCTAATCCATATTCTTCCAGTGCATCCGCATCCTCAAGTTCTCGATCCGCATTCAACTGTCCCATGGCATCCGCTACTGTCTTCGGATAACTCTGACGCAATGGAAAATCTTTATCTGCAGTATAGTACCAGGTATCTCCATCTTTCTCAAAATTCATTTCACCTGTTCCTAAGTCATATTTCACTCCGGTAATCTTTGAGGTCTTCAGGTCTGTCACTTTCACCGTTTCTTCTTCCTTGGAATCCTGCTTCTTATTCCATGTGCTTAAGACAAAATAGAGGATCAGGAGCAACACCAGAACACAGATTAAAATCAATGGTCCTTTCTTTTTCTTCATTCTGATTTCTTCCTCCTTAAGCTTTTCTTCTTCTGAACCATACGCTGAATCCGGCAATCAGAATCACTGCCGGGATTCCAAAGATTACAAGAAGGCTGAACAGACCGGCATGCTGTATCGTATTATACTCTGTTCCAAGACTCTTTGCCTCAATAGAAAGATTCTGCACTCCGTCAAAGTTTGCACTTACTGCATTCATAAAGATCTGTGCATTCTCAAGTTGTGAAAATGCATCTGTAATATTCTTGTCGATCAGGCTTCCTGCGGAGATCACAGTCAGACGGGCTTCTGTTGTACTGCTTTCCTCAGAATCATCTCCCGAAGAAATTGTCTCTGTCGCAACAACTCCAAGTTCATACGTCCCCTGTTTCTGTTCGGACTCTGTTACTGCGTATCCATTTTCCGATGTCTCCATAAATGCACTTGTTGTTATCGTATCTCGTGTCGGATCTGTCAATGTCATTCCATGTGCATTCGTCAAAAGCACCATCTGAGAACTGATTCCGTTCGCAAGATCACCGGATACCTTCAACTGTGGGAAGATATAATATGGCTGGTTCTGATAACATCTTGTCGGATCCGCAATATAACCATCTGCACCTTCAATTCCATACACCTTCAGCACGCTTGCCAGATTTGGGAAATCCGTCAGAGAGGTATCCCCAAGCAGACACATCACTTTTCCGCCTGCTGCCAGATAATTTGTCAGAAGTGTCACTTCATTTTCTGAAAGGTCATTCGTCGGTGCATTCATAAGCAGAAGATCACAATCATCCGGAATGGAACCTGCCATCAGAAGGTTCAGCTCCGTCAGAGTGTAATTATTTTTACTCATCAAATCTGTAACTGTAGATGACAGTTCCGCCTCTCCATGCCCGCTTACTTTATAGATTGTCTTCTGCACATCACTTGTCACATAATTCACCGCACTTGTCAACTGGCCATCTCCGTCAAATTCTGAATAAGATGCATTTCCTGAATAATAATAGGAAGACGTATCCATAACAAGAATCTTGTCAAAAGAAATAGTTGTTGTCTTTCCTGTTGCTTCACAAGATACAACAATTGTATTTTCGGATGCATTATACTCTGTCAATGCTGACGGATGCAGAACCGGATCGATCCACTCAACATTGATCTTATCTGAAAGTGCTGCATATTTACTGATAAATGTCTTAATCCTGTCATCCGTGTCTTTCTTTACCGCAAGAACTTTCATATCGACTTTATCATTCAATCCGCTCAGCAGATCCTTTGTTGTATCTGAAATTTCATAAATCTTTGTACTGCTCATATCCAGATTGCGATAAGCTTCCGGAATCTGTCCGATCACCAGATTGAACACAATAACAATCGCGATTACAAGTACTGTCAGCCCCACACTGTAAGATCCGTGCTTTGTACCGGAGGTGTGGAACATCCCTTTGATCTTTCCTGTTGTTTTCTTTCTTCTATCCACTTTCATGCCCTCCTAATTCCAACGTCTCTTCTGGATTGCCTGTACTGTCAGGAACACAAAGACTACGATCAACGAAAGATACAACGCGATTCCTGTTACATCTACAATACTGTTCGAAGTGATATCCGTAAATACATCTGCAAGTGCCAGTCTTCCAAGCATCTTTGTCAGCAGGTTTTCATAAAGACTTGATTTCACAAAGTACACGACCACACCGGCGATCACACCAACTGCTTCGATCACACCGGCAATCGCTATATTTCCTGTCATCTGATAAATATAAACAACAATCAGAGTCAGAATGATAAGCACACCGACCAATCCGCTGACTGCACTGCTTGGAAGCATGGAAAGAATTCCATTCCAAAGATACAAGATAAGCAGAATACCAAATGTACTGATAAATGCGATCATCTGACTTTCCGTCAGAGCAGACAGGAACATGCCGATTGCCGCATATACACAACCCAACAGGAAGAATACCCCGATGGATATGTAATCTACTTTCAGATATGCAGTTCCCTGTGCCTTAATGATTAATGGGAACGCACAGAAGATCACATTCGGAATTCCAATTACCGTTACCATTGCAAGATATTTTCCAAGCACAACCTTCCACAGACTGACCGGAGCTGTCAGAAGCAGCTGATCCGTCTTATTTTTACGCTCTTCTGAAAAACTGCGCATCGTGATCAGCGGAATCCCTACGATAAATACGATCAGTGTACCTGAAAGCGTATAGGAAAAGTATGGATATCCGGCTGTCAGGTTATATGCCATAAAGTAGATTCCTGTAAATGCAATAAGAAATGCAACAAACACGCATCCCACCATAGACTGAAAATAGGAGCGTACTTCTCTTTTATAAATCGCCAGCATCTTTCATGTCCTCCGTTTCCTTCTTCTTCGCCTTTTCTGCATATTCTTCTGCTGCCCTGTCACTCTGCGTCAGTTCCATAAAGACATCTTCAAGACTTACCTGCAGCGGATTCAGTTTCAGCAGTGGCTGATGATTCTGTGCAAATGCCTGAAATACTTTCTCACGTATATCTGTATTTTTCTTCTCCTGAATCTGAGCCCATGTGATTCCATTTTCCAGATACTTTGTAGAAATACTTCGAATTCCATCTACTGTCTCAAGAATTCTTCGAACTTCGTCCGGGCTTGCTTTCGTCTCGATCTCAATCAGATCAGAATCTCCCAGATTCCGTTCCAGGTTCTCCGGTGTGTCACTTGCGACCAGTTTTCCTTTGGAAATAATCAAAATATAATCGCAGACTTCACGGACTTCCGCCAGAATATGAGAACTCAGGATCACCGTATGTTTCTTCGCAAGCTGACGGATCAGTTCACGGATCTCTATGATCTGTTTTGGATCAAGTCCGACACTTGGTTCATCAAGAATAATAATCTCCGGAAATCCAAGCACTGCCTGTGCCAGTCCGACTCTCTGACGGTATCCTTTCGACAGATTCCTGATCAGACGGTTTTCCACTTCCCAGATCTTCACCATCTTCTCTACTTCATTGATAGACTCTTCTCTTTTATTCTTAGCGATTCCTTTCAACTCCGCTACAAATTCCAGATATTCACGGACTGTCATCTCCATATATAACGGTGGCAATTCCGGCAGATAACCAATCTGCTTTTTCGCCTCCTCAGGTTCTTTCAGAATATCATGTCCATTAATCAGTACTTCTCCTTCGGTAGCACCGAGATATCCTGTCATAATATTCATCGTTGTTGATTTTCCCGCCCCATTCGGTCCAAGAAAGCCGTAGACATGCCCTTCCTCTATTGTGAAGTTCAAATGATCTACTGCTGTATGATTTCCATACTTCTTCACAAGATTCTTTACTTCTATCAAAGTCTTACCTCCCTATATTTCTTCCAGTCTATATCTATGCAGACAAACCGAGATTTTTGACTTTTCAAAAGTATCAGAGTTCTGTGAATGTTTTGTGTTATAAATGTGACAGTTCTATTTCTTGTAAAAAGAACAAAGAATGTGCCTCGGCACATTCTTGCGCCTGCGGCGGTCGCTTGCGACACCTACCTTGTACGCCGCAGTGCGCATCCTGAGCGGAGCGTTTGTTGTATATTAGGAAAGTCCTTTCCTAATATACAACAAAGCATTCTCTGCATTGTTCCATATAAGAACCAACACAAAGAATGCCTTTTTTACTTTTCGTATTCCTTACAAACCAGATCTGCAATGATCTGCTGCCCCTGTGAATCCGGATGTACTCCATCTTTCTGCAGATGTGATGTCACAGATGACTGATACACATCCGCAACTTCATAATCGTATTTTCCCGCACGTTTTTCAATGATCGCGTTCATATTTTCAATAATGTCTTCTACAATTTTATTCAGCGTAGACGGAAGCTTCATATTTCCTGCCGGATTATAAATTGTAGTCACGATCACTTTTGCATCGTCCTTTTTCAATGAATTTACTGTCTTCATCATCTGAATCCATTCTTTTTCAAAGGAATTATAATCCCAGTTGTTCAACGCGTTGATCGCACTCAGCACAAGCAGCGGATTCTTCTTTACAGACTCTTTCAAAGATGCAAGTGCCTCATCCGCACTTTTAAATTTTGTATCTGTCTTCAGGATTTCCTGAACCACACGCTTACATTCGTTGAGCAGGTCATTCGAACCAATTGTTATAAAAATAACATCTGCTTTTGCAAGATTCGTCTGCACATCCTGCTTTGACAAATACTTTTCGTTCAATCCTGCTGTATCAAGACCTGTTCTTGCATAATTGTGATAAATATATCTGCACCCTTCGCTATATGCTATTTCCTTTGCTGCCAGACTTCCATAATTCTCCATCCAGGATTTATCGCAAGTGTAACCTTTCGCAATACTGTCTCCAAGTACTGTGCAATAAAGCTGATGTGGGCGTGCCGTTTCCTCCGTATTTTCTGTTCCGAATACCGGAAGAGTCTCTGTCAGCAGCATCCCTGCGCTGAGCAGAACTGCCAACATCCTTCTTCCGTATCTTGAAATCCTTCCTTTTCTTTCTCTCATTCCATTTTGTTTCATTTTCCGCACCTGCCTGTATTCTGTCCTTCTTCGTAGCTGTCCCTATTATTGCCTTATGCTTTTAGATTTCCCATTTTGCCTGACTTCCATGCTCTGTCTTTGTAATATTTAATTTCCAGTCAATCTGCTCTTTCAATTCATTTACATGGGAAATGATTCCAACCAGTCCTTTCTCTCCTGCAAGTTCTTTGAGAATCTGAATTGCACGGTCTCTTGATGCATCATCCAGAGATCCGAATCCTTCATCTACAAACATCGTCTCCAGACTCACTGCTCCGGCTGTATTCTGGATAATATCTGCAAGTCCCAATGCCATCGACAAAGCTGCCATGAAGGATTCTCCTCCTGAGAGAGACTTCACATCTCTGACAGAATCTGTCACCAGATCATAGACATCCAGATCAAGTCCGGCCTGTCCCTGACTGCTCAGATCCTGAATCTCCCTGCACTGTAAAATAAATTCATTCGATGTCATCCGCGCCAGCCTGCGGTTTGCCGCCTGAATGATCTGCCGGAAATAAGTCCGCTGTACATACGTCTCAAAATCAAGTTTCACACTGCCGCTCAAATTGCCATTTGCAGTCTTGCTCAGGTTGGAAAGTACCTCATATTCTTTTCGCAGAGCTTCCTGCGAAGAAAAATATTGTTTCAGATTCTTGTACGCATTCTGGTTACCTGTCCATCTGCTGTGAAGCTGCATCTGATGATCCTGTTTTTCTTTCAACAGATGTTCTACTTCATTTCGCTTTTCTATCTCCTGCTGCGGATCTTCCCGCTTTTCGCCTGCAGTCTGTTCCTTCAGCGTCTCGATCTTTGCCTTTTTCTCTAACAGCTGGCGGTCATATTCTTTCACTTCTTTGTCTTTCTCCCGCCACCCTTCGATCCACTGTTTCGCCTCACGGAATTCTTCCTGTGAAGTAAATTCCTGTCGGCTGATCTCCTCTCGGAACTCTTCCTGCTCTTTTACAAAACGCTTCTCAAGTTCTGTTTTCTGACTTCGAAGTCCCTCCAGTTTTCCTGCCTGACGTCTGCTTTCCTCCGTCATCTTACGGCACTGTTCCTGTGCCTGCTTTGTTTCATTCTTCTTCCGATCCAGTTCAACCTGCATCTTCTGAAGCTCTTCTTTCACCTGCTCTTCTTTCACAGGATTATCTCCGAGAATACGTTGTTCTGATTCAAGCTGTGCTTTACATATCTGAAACTTTTCCTGCTGCTGTATTCTTTTTTGTTCCAGCAGATCACGTCTTTGCTTCAGTTTCTCTACCGTCTCTTTATCCGGTGCTTCTCCGGAAATCTTTGCCGGATGCGGATGTTCTACTGATCCGCAGACCGGACACGGCGTGCCTTCCTGTAATTCCTTTGCCAGGATTCCCGCCTGCTCCTGAAAGAATTTCGCATATGCTTCCTCATACTGAGCTGATGCTTCCTGACAATTCTGTATACAACGCTGCATTGCCCCTGTCTGATTTTCATATTCTTTCGAATACTTACGCACATTTGCGTAATGTGGAAGGAGATCCGATAACTGTGAAATTTTTTTCAGCATTTCCGGTTCTTCCTTTGCAAAAACTTCTTCCAATTCTTCCGCTTTTTCTTTAACCTCAGAAAGTTCCTTTTCCTGTTCCTCCTGCCATACAGTAATCTGCTCGATTTCTCCCTGTATCTGCCGCACGGATTTCGCTGTTCGAAGAGCCTGCACTTCCAGATGTCTCGCCTGCTCTGCCCGGTGTCCAAGCACTGCCTGAACCCGACAGGTTTCCATCTCTTCCTGTTTTGCATTAAGAATACTCAGCTGCTTCTCTTCCATTTCCAAACGGTCAAATATCTTATTTTTCTCTGCTTTCTTCTGAATCAGCATTCGAAGTGTTTCTGACTGTTTCTTAAGTTCCTCTGATTCTTTCTTTAAGACTTTTCCACAACTTTCTTCATATTCGAGAAAGTTTTTCACAGCCTCCAGAACCTTTTCCCCTTCCGGCATGGATAACTCACAGAGTTCTTTCCACTGGTCTGCCAGATCCTGCTGCTCTGTATTCTCTGGTTCCACACGCTCCATCTCACGCCGGATGTCTGATTCACTTTCCTTCAGCGCAATATACAGATCTTTTCCTTTTTCTTTCAGTGCTTCCTGAATCCGCCAGTAGATCTGTGTCTGGAAAATCTGCGAGAAGATCTTTTTACGTTCTTTCGATTCTGCATGAAGAAGCTTTAAGAAATCTCCCTGTGCGATCATGGCAATCTGCGTAAACTGCCCCGCATCAAGACCAATGATTTCCTGAATCTTCTGGTCTGTCTCTCGCTTCTTCCCCTGATATTCCCTTCCATCCGGAAGAAGGAGACTCACCTTCGCTGTCTCTTTCACATACCGGAGGCTTCCATCTGCTTTTCTTCTCTTCCCTACCCGGAGATATTCCGGATTACGGCACACGGTATATTCCTGTCCCCGATAAGAAAATACATATTCAACATAAGTGTCTGTGTCTTCTGATGCATACTGGCTGCGCATCATATTTCCATCTCTGCGTCCGCCACTCGTCCGGTCATACAGTGCATACATGATTGCATCAAAGATAGTTGTTTTTCCTGCACCTGTATCTCCGGTGATCAGAAATAATCCGCTGTGAATCTTTGTAAAATCTATCTCCTGGACGCCCGCATAAGATCCGAATGCGGACATCGTCAATCTCACCGGTCTCATACGTCTTCCCCCTTCACTTCACTTAGAATCTCTCTTAAGATCTTTTGTTCCTGTTCAGACATTTCCTGCCCCTGCATCTCTTTGTAGAAATCACAAAATGTTTCAAACGGAGTACCGATCCGTATCTGTTCTTCAGAAAATTCCAGCTTCTGTCTCGTCCTTTCATTATCCATTCGCACTTCGAGGATATGATGGAACTTTCTTTCCAGCTGCTCCTTCGGTTTGTACGGATCAACCTCATCTGTCAGCGTCACACTGACATAATCTTCGCTCCCGGTTCCGTCCTCCGCTTCAAGGATCTCTTCCAGAGTTCCACGCAGTTTCCGTACATCACGAAGCGGATGTAACGGCAGCTTCTGAATCTCCGGCTCGCTCCCCTTTTCTTTCAATTCGACTACATGAAGTGTCTTCTTCTGATTTGCTTCACTGACTGAATATTTCAACAATGTTCCGCAGTAACGGATCTTCTCCTGTCCGACTCTCTGTGCTCCATGTAAATGTCCAAGAGCCACATAGTCAAACTCCTGTACTACGGAAATATCTACATTATCAATGCCTCCGACAGATAATACTTCTGAATCACAAGTTACCGGAGTCTCTCCTTTTCCTGTATAAAACTGATGGGAAACCAGTACATTTCTTCTGGAAAAATCAATCTTCTCCCGTTCCAGAATTCCTTGTACAGCTGCCGTATAACTCTCCGGCACATCTCCGCCAAAGATTTTACGCACATATCCCGGCTTCAAAAACGGAAGCAGCCAAAAATCCACTTCACCAAACTCATCCGTCAAAGTAATCTTTTTCAGACGATCTGCTTCTTCCTCCGGTGCCTGCCCCGCAATATAAATCTGATGACTTCCAAGCAAACGGCTGGCATAATCAAGCCGCTGTGCCGAATCATGATTTCCCGATATAATAAGCACCGGAATCACCGGTTCAATCTTAGCCAAAGCTGTCAGAAATTCATCAAACAAGCTGACGGCTTCTGCTGATGGCACGGATTTATCATAGATATCTCCAGCGATAACAATTGCATCCGGATGTATAGACTCTGCATATGAAAGAACCTCCGCAAGGATATGTTCCTGATCCTCCCGGAGGTTATAGTGATGTAATTGCTTTCCTATATGCAGGTCTGATAAATGAAAAAACTTCATATCATCACCTCATTACAGTAAATTTACTTCTTTCCCGGATTCTTCCAGATCCAGATTGCTGCTACAATACCAAGCATATACAGAATGTTCACAAGAACGACCGGATTATCCTTCAGTAAAGCGACAACCGCTACAATTGCTGCAAGTATCGCCGCAAGCTGAAGTACCTTGAGAAGCTTCTCATTCCGGCTCTGTCTTGCTTTCTGTAAGCATTCCAGTCTGCGCTGTTCCAACGTCAGATATTCCAGCATATCTTCCGGCCGGATCTTAGAAAGAATCACTTCTTCCCTGGAAAATTTCTTCTCTTCCGTAAAAACAATCATTTTTTCTTTAATTAATTATTGATTATCCGCCTGTACCGTCGCGGCCACACAACCGACTGAGCGGGAAACGCCTTTCCATCGGCCGGATTGACACCCTGTTTCAAGGTTTTATCTGCTCCCACTGCCGCAGTCAACACCGTCTTGTCCGAGGGTTTTACCCATTCCAAGGACATGGCGGAGCCTGTGATAAGAACGCGCGCGCCGGAAACAGGCAACCCTTTCCACAGTCAGCAGCTCGTCCGCACCTGCCTCCTCCACTTCCGGGGAAGGAAGAGCCGCACCAGGAACACACATCTTCTTTTCAGGGAAACGATACTCGAATACGGGAGACGGCATTTTTCCTAGAACCGATTCCCCAAAAACGGAAAACTCCGGGCCCAGGTTCATAACATTGTGAAAAACCTTTCTCCGTCATTTGTTTAAGGACTTGTCACCACGCTTCTTTTCCCTAGAATCCCCCCGGTATGCTTGACGCCCTCCAA
>OHJK01000722.1_pt1 | contig 19548 bp, 18 predicted proteins | sample 1568541 | NCBI WGS metagenome assembly OHJK01 (sample SAMEA3879535, study PRJEB24766) | human gut metagenome | biome: human-associated habitat; feature: feces | place: USA | collected 1985/1987
TCGTTTCCCTCTTTTTGTATCTATAATATAACATAAAATCAAGTCGGTGTCAAGTCCGGACAAGTTGCATTTCTCCCGATAATATGCTAAAATATTCACGAGGGAAACCTTGGACGATAGGCGGTCAATTCATCTTCCGAAAGTGCGTTGCACTTTGAAAGGAGGTGAAGCTGTGTACATAACTCTGGACAACTTAATTCAGATTGGTATTTTCCTAACGGGATTTACCGTTATGATATTCAGTATCATTTCTTTTGTTATAAATTTTACAAATAAAAAGAAATAACCGCCCCCTGTCGCAAACTGTGAGCGGTTATTTTGGCTCTTACAGGGAGTGACCGTCTGTCGTTTCCCTCTTTATTTATATTATAACACGATTTTAATGTGCCGTCAAGGCACATAGCGGCAAATGCCGCAAATTTTGCCTATCAGGCAAAACAAAATCGTGTTTCAACGTTCTCAGCCATTGCGCAGCAAAGCCGCACTTCTGTGCGGCAAAATCGTCTTCTGACGATTTCAGACTGAGGTTGTTATAACATAAAACCAAATCTATGTCAACTTAAACTCACCACGGCTTTACCGTGCCTACAATATCGCTTATCTTCTCTATTTTCTGTTCGGCGAGGAACTTTTCCATACCCTCGCATACCTTTATCGGCGCATAAGGATCGTTGAAGATAGCCGTACCCATCTGTACAGCAGATGCACCTGCCATCATCATCTCAATAGCGTCCTCAGCCGTTGCGATGCCTCCCATACCGATAACGGGTATCTTGACCGCATTCGCCACCTGCCATACCATTCTTACTGCAACAGGGAACACAGCAGGACCCGAAAGTCCGCCGACATTGTTGTGCAGGATAGGCCGTCTTGTTCTTATATCAATTCTCATACCGAGCAGAGTGTTTATCAGCGAAACGCTGTCTGCGCCCTCAGCCTCAACAGCCTTTGCGATTTCTGTGATATTCGTTACATTCGGAGTCAGCTTTACGATAACGGGCTTCTTTGTAGCATTTCTTACCGCTCTTGTAACGCTTGCCGCACCCTCGCAGGTAACTCCCCATGTAGCGCCGCCCTGCTTTACGTTAGGGCAGGAAATGTTCAGCTCTATCATATCAACATCGGTAGCATCCAGCTTTTCTGCAACAGCTATATAATCGTCAATTACCGCACCTGCGATATTTGCGATAACCACAGTATCCTGCGTTCTGAGTCTGGGCAGATAGTAATTTATAAACTTGTCAACACCGGGATTCTGAAGTCCGACGGAGTTTAATATTCCGCTCGGAGTTTCCGCTATTCTCGGAGGGATGTTACCGTCCTTCTTGTTTAAGGTCGTACCCTTGCAGGAAATACCGCCGAGCGCCGACAGCGGATAAAGGTCGGTATAGTCCTCGCCGAAGCCGTATGCGCCGGAAGCGGCTATTACGGGATTCTTGAAATGCTTACCGCATACATCTACCGAAATATCAGGCTTGAAACTCATAATACTACCTCCTCACCGCTGAACACAGGGCCGTCCTTGCATACTCTAAGCACCTTTTCTTCTCCGTCACGGATAACCGTGCAGGCACATACAACGCACGCACCTACGCCGCAGCCCATACGCTGCTCAAGTGAAACCTCCGAGTATACCCCTGCCTGCTTTGCCGCCGCAACGACCGCTTTGAGCATAGGAGTAGGGCCACAGGCATATACCGCCGCAACATCACCCTTTGCAAGTTCATCTGCAAGCGGCTGTGCTATCGTACCGTGTACTCCCGTGCTTCCGTCGTCGGTACATACTATAACGTTAGCCCCTGCAAGCGAATAATCCTTGTCAAGTATAACCTTGTCAAAGCTCCTGAAGCCAAGTATAGCCGTACATCTGTCGCCGTACATCTTTGCAATGTCAAGCAAGGGAGGCGTGCCTATTCCGCCGCCTACAACTATCACCCTGCCGTCCTTCTTTGCAGGAACGGTAAAGCCGTTGCCGAGCGGAGCGATAACGTCCATCATATCACCCTTGTTAAGCTCTGAAATCTTATCCGTACCCTTGCCCCTTACTTCAAAAACGAGCCTCATAGTGCCGTTTTCCTTATCGACTGAGCATATAGATATGGGTCTGCGGAGCATATAGCCCTCCGCCTTTATCTGAACGAACTGTCCGATATGTGCGTTTTCGGCAACCTCGGGACATTTCAGCGTATATGAATATATCCCCTCGCCGAGCGCTTTTTTATCAACTATCGGATATGAATCACAAAAAAAGCTCATATATTTTCCTTTCCTGCGGTTTTGCCGCTGTGTAAAAATCAAGGCAACACGTTAATTTATCATGTTGCCTTGCTTCCTTGTTGCATAATCAACTACGCATTATTGTATTGTCATCCTTGACAATTTTCACCTTCGCCGTAAGCGCTTCATCATCGCTTTCGCTTTGCTTCGGCTTTATCACGTTGTTCTTCTTCCTGTCTGCAGGCTTCGCTATCGCCTTCAGCCTGCCGTACATAAAGTATACAACGAGCGCCCCCACTATAACGTCAAGCACTGTCTGAAGGCTGAACCACGATTCCATAGCTCCCATAAGGGTGCTCTGTGTTATATAAGTGTAATCCCACAGTGCCATAAGCACAAGTATTCTCAGCAAGCTGTTTGTTATCATCAGATTGTCGTAATACTTCTGAGCATTGTCAGCCGTGATCACAAGCGTCCTTGACCTATGAGGTATAAACATATACACTATCGAGAACACGAATGCCGCAAGTGCGATAAAAGGCACTATGCCGCCACATATCCACATATATGCAGGTAAGCCGTCAGGATAAACATTATTCAGCACCATTGTCGGATGCGCCATCTGATAATAGTATGCGTATGTTGTCTGATACATAAGTACCACCATTATAAGACCGAAAGCGTCTATAAATCCCCTCAATATCGTGTAATTGAATTTTACTTTATATTCGCCTGTTCTCAAAATCGCACCTCATTATATCTTTGTTATATCTACCATTTCAAGATCGTCTACAGTCTTGTCCATAGCGATACACTTTACAAGAGCATTTGCCGTATCGACAGATGTAAGACAAGCGATAGAACGCTCAACCGACTTACGTCTTATCTTAACGCTGTCGAGTGCAGGCTTTCTGCCTGTTTCGGACGTTGAGATAACGTAATTTATCTTGCCGCTTTCAAGCAGGCTTATTACGTTAGGCTCCTTGTCCTCATGTATACGGTAGGTGAAGTTTGTAGCAATCATATTTCTGTTCAGCATTGATGCCGTACCGCTTGTGGCATACAGTTCAAAGCCAAGCTTTTCAAACTTCTCTGCAAGAGGTATAATTTCGGGCTTGTCTGAATTCTTGACGGTGAACATTACTCCGCCCTTCTTGAATATCTTGAAGCCTGCCGCTATAAGTCCCTTGTAGAGAGCTTCCTCAAATGTCTTTGCTATACCGAGCGCCTCACCCGTTGACTTCATCTCAGGACCGAGCTGTGTATCAACATCGTGGAGCTTTTCAAAGCTGAATACGGGAACCTTAACCGCAACATAGTTGCCAACGGGATAAAGTCCGCTGTGATAACCCTGCTCCTTGAGAGTTTCGCCGAGCATTATCTTTGTTGCAATATCAACCATCTGAACGCCCGTAACCTTGCTGATATAAGGAACGGTTCTTGATGATCTCGGGTTTACCTCGATAACGTAAACCTCGTTGTTATATACAACATACTGGATATTTACAAGACCGATTACGTTCAGTGCCTTTGCAAGACGCTCCGTGTATGTCACTATCGTGCTCTTAATCTTGTCGGATAATGTCTGAGCGGGATATACCGAGATACTGTCGCCCGAGTGAACGCCGGCACGCTCGATATGCTCCATAATACCGGGGATAAGGAAGTCCGTGCCGTCGCAGATAGCGTCAACCTCGACCTCAGTACCCATAAGGTACTTATCTATCAGCACAGGGTTTTCAAGTTCTGTAGCCGTGATGATTGTCATATATTCGGTAACATCGCTGTCGCAGTGAGCGATTATCATATTCTGACCGCCGAGAACGTATGACGGACGGAGCAGAACAGGATAGCCAAGCTCGTTTGCGGCTTTGAGTGCTTCCTCAGTCGTGAATACCGTATGTCCCTTAGGACGAGGAATTTCACACTTTTCGAGCAGCTCGTCAAACTTCTCTCTGTCCTCTGCGTCATCAATGCTTTCAGCCGAAGTACCTAGTATTCTGACACCGCTCTCCTGTAAGTGCTTTGTCAGCTTTATAGCCGTCTGACCGCCGAACTGTACTACAACGCCGTAAGGCTTTTCGGTAGCTATCAGCGAGTCAACATCTTCAAATGTCAGCGGGTCGAAATAAAGTCTGTCGCCCGTATCAAAGTCGGTCGAAACTGTTTCGGGGTTGTTGTTGCAGATAATTGCTTCATAGCCCATTTCCTTGAGCGCCCATACGCAGTGTACCGAGCAGTAGTCGAACTCGATACCCTGACCTATTCTGATAGGACCTGAACCGAAAACTATTATCTTCTTTTTATCTGTCGGGTGCTGCTCGATAAATTCCGCAGCCTCGTTTTCATCGTCATAAGTGCTGTAGAAGTAGGGTGTTTCAGCCGAGAACTCTGCGGCACAGGTATCAACCATCTTGTATACTGCGTGACGTGTCTTTATGCCCTTGTCAGCCAGCTTCTGACCCGACAGCTTCTCGATAGTCCTGTCAAGGTAGCTGTACTTCTTCGCAAGGTCGTATTTCTCCTGTGTAAGTTCGCCGTCCTCAAGCCACAGCTCAAGCTCTGCAAGGTTTTTAAGCTTGGTTATAAACCACTTGTCGATAGTGGTTATATCATGTATCTCCTGAACGCTGAAACCTCTTCTCAGTGCCTCGAATACGCAGAACGAACGGTCAACATCGACATCGTGGAGCTTTGCTCTTACTTCTTCGTCTGTCAGCTTCTTGAAAGCCTTTTTACGCATCGTGTCCATGCCAAGCTCTATTGAACGTACAGCCTTCATCATAGCTTCTTCAAAGCTCGTTCCGATAGCCATTATCTCGCCTGTAGCCTTCATCTGAGTACCGAGCGTTTTCTTTGCGTATACGAACTTATCAAACGGCCACTTCGGGAACTTTACTACAACGTAGTCAAGCGCAGGCTCAAAGCAGGCGTAGGTCTTGCCTGTTACCTGGTTTACTATCTCATCGAGCGAATATCCTATTGCTATCTTTGTTGCAACCTTTGCTATAGGATAGCCTGTAGCCTTTGACGCAAGCGCCGATGAACGTGAAACTCTGGGGTTTACCTCGATTACCGAGTATTCAAAGCTGTCGGGCTTTAATGCAAACTGACAGTTACAGCCGCCCTCGACCTTCAGCGCCTGAATAATGTTCAGTGCCGCTGTTCTCAGCATCTGATATTCCTTGTCTGCAAGCGTAACCGCAGGAGCGATAACGATACTGTCGCCTGTATGAACGCCGACAGGGTCGAAGTTTTCCATCGAGCAGACGGTGATAACGTTGCCCTTTGCGTCACGGATAACCTCGAACTCGATCTCCTTCCAGCCCGAAATACACTTTTCAACAAGTATCTGCGTGATAGGCGAAAGACGCAGACCGTTTGTTGCGATCTCGTGTAATTCGTCCTTGCTATATGCAATACCTCCGCCTGTACCGCCGAGCGTGAACGCAGGACGTACAATTACGGGATAGTGTATAACCTCGGCAAAATCCAAAGCGTCCTCAACGGTTTCAACTACCTTTGAGGGAATACACGGCTCGCCTATAGCCTCCATAGTATCCTTGAACGCCTGTCTGTCCTCTGCCTTGTGTATAGTTTCGGGATTTGCACCGAGCAGCTTTACACCGTTCTCGGCAAGGAAGCCCTCCTCAGCAAGCTGCATTGAAAGGGTAAGACCCGTCTGACCGCCGAGCGTTGACAGAATGCTGTCCGGCTTTTCTATCTTGATTATCTTCTTTACTACATCAAGCGTCAGCGGTTCAATGTATATCTTGTCCGCCATATGCTTGTCCGTCATGATGGTAGCAGGGTTTGAGTTTATAAGTACAACCTCAAGACCCTCTGCTTTAAGCGCACGGCACGCCTGCGTTCCCGCATAGTCAAATTCAGCAGCCTGTCCGATTACGATAGGACCCGAGCCTATAACGAGAACTTTCTTTATATCACTTCTTAACGGCATTTCTTATTCTCCTCCATCAGACTGATAAATTTATCAAACAGATACGCAGTGTCATGCGGGCCTCCGCACGCTTCGGGGTGGAACTGCACAGTGAACGCAGGTGCATTCGTGTACATAACACCCTCGCAGGTCTTATCGTTTCCGTTGATATGGCTTACCTTGCCTGCGCTTTCGGGAAGGCTGTCGCTTACGACCGCATAACCGTGGTTCTGCGATGTGATAAATGTTCTGTCAACAGTAACATCGGTTACAGGCTGGTTTCCGCCTCTGTGACCGTATTTCAGCTTGACAGTGGTAGCCCCGTTTGCAAGTGCTAAAAGCTGATGACCGAGGCAGATGCCAAACGTAGGTATCTTGTGAGGGATAAGCTCCTTCAGCGTATTTATGGATACCGTGTTGTCCTGAGGGTCGCCCGGTCCGTTTGAAAGCATTATGCCGTCCGGAGCAAATTTCAGTATTTCCTCCGCACTTGTGTCATAGGGGAATACCGTCACGTCACAGCCTCTTTTTACAAGCTCACGTCTTATATTGAACTTATAGCCGTAGTCCATAAGCGCAACCTTGTATTTGCCGTTTTCGGCACTGAACTTCTCAGGCTGCTTTACGCTTACCTTCGGCACAACAGGACCTACAACATAAGCCCTTATTCTTTCAAGAGCCTGCGCCTTGAATTCGTCTGTCGGCTCGCTTGTTGTAATCATGCCGTTCATAACACCTGTTTCACGGATTATTCTTGTAAGCCTTCTTGTATCTATGCCGAACAGTCCGATGATGTTGTGCTTTTTCAGAAAGCCGTCTATGTCGCCTTCACAGCGGAAGTTTGACGGTACCTCGCAGTATTCACGCACGATATAACCGCTTACCACGCTTGTCTTTGACTCGTAATCCTCGTCATTCACACCGTAGTTTCCGATAAGAGGGAATGTCTGCGTTACGATCTGTCCGCAGTAGCTGGGGTCTGTCAGCGTTTCTTCATAACCTGTCATTGCCGTTGTGAATACTATCTCGCCTACGACCTCGCCCTCACAGCCGAAGCTCTTGCCCGTGAACACCGTTCCGTCTGCAAGTATCAGATATGCGGTCTTTGCTTTGTTAGCCTTTAAGTCCATTTAATTCGTTCCTTTCATATATTTTTTCTTTTTTGTTCTATCACTTAAGGGAGCTGTATCTTTCCTACAAAGCCCATTATCTCATCTCTCATACGCAGTGCCTCTCTGAATGCCGCACCTGCGAAATCATGCTCGTCACAGCCTTCTTTTTTATATGCTGTCATTATTCCTCTCGAGCTGTTTACTATACCGCCGAGACCGTTCGCATCAAATGCGGCGGCAATGTCCTTTGCTGTTGCACCCTGTGCGCCGTATCCGGGGATAAGGAAGAATGTGTGAGGGAGCTTTTTACGAAGCTCGGCAATCTGTTCGGGATATGTCGCACCTACTACTGCGCCTACGCCCGAATAGCCGTACTTGCCGGGGAGCTCCTCTCCCCACTTTTCACACATATTGCCCATTCTTTCATATACGGGAACACCGTCTATCAGCAGATCCTGAAGTTCGCCGCTTGACGGGTTAGATGTCTTTACCAGTACGAAAATGCCCTTGTCGTTTTCCTTGCACACCTTTATAAGAGGATTGATACCGTCGCTTCCGAGGTATCCGTTAACTGTCAGAGCGTCGCCCATAAAAGGCTCGTATTCCTCGTTTCCTACCTTTACCTTGCCCAGATGCGCTGCGGCATACGCTTCCATAGTTGTGCCTATATCGTTACGCTTGCCGTCTGTGATAACATACATACCTCTGCTTCTTGCATATTCCTGCGTCTTGTACAGCGTTTTCATTCCTGCCGTACCATACATTTCATAATAAGCCGCCTGAGGCTTTATTGCAGGAACTACCTCGTGGAGAGCGTCTATAAGACACTTGTTGAATTCAAGTATCGCCTTTGCCGCACCCTTGAGCGTTTCGCCGTACTTGTTGAAAGCCTTGTCCTTTATGTACTGAGGCACATAGTCGAGCTTGGGATCAAGTCCTGCGACTGTGGGGTTCTGCTTTTCGCAGATTGCACGAAGAAGATTATCCATTGACATTTTCGTATCCATCCTTTTTATTTATTTCAAGTATATCGGAGCTTACTTGTCCTCGTATACTATTTTTCCGTTTACCAGTGTGTACTTTACCCTGCCCTTAAGGGTCATTCCCTTGAAGCAGGTGTTCTTTGACTTTGAGTGGAGCTTTTCGGGGTCTACCGTCCAGCTTTCGTCAGCGTCGAATATTGCAATGTCCGCAATATCGCCTATGCCGAGCGAGCCTCCCTCTATTCCCAGTATCTTTCTGGGGTTGACGCACATAAGTCTTACTATATGCATAAGGCTTATCGTACCTGTGTGATAAAGTCCCGTCAGTGTCGCCGCAAGCGATGTTTCCATTCCCACAACGCCGTTGGGAGCTTTCTCAAAGTCTGCCTTTTCCTCTGCACTGTGCGGAGCGTGGTCGGTTACTATGCAGTCGATAGTGCCGTCTGTTATAGCGGCGGTTATCGCCATAACATCGTCCTCCTCACGAAGCGGAGGATTCATTCTGTAGTCCGCATCTCTTGACAACAGCTTTTCGTCCGTCATCATAAAGTAGTGCGGAGCGGTTTCGCAGGTACACATAACACCGATATGGGTATTTCCTCTTATCGTGTTCACACTGCCCTTTGTCGAAACGTGCGCAATGTGTATCGGCATCTGCGTATCCTGTGCTATGGCAAGCTCTCTTGCCGTGATTATATCCTCGCTCAGCCTGCTCATACCCTTTACGCCGAGCTGCTGAGATATCTTTCCCTTGTTGATTATACCGCCGTCTATTATCTCAAGATCCTCGCAGTGCGAAATTACCTTCAGCCCCGCATAGTGAGCCTTTACCATAGCCTGCGCCATCATATTCGCAGATTCAACGGGTCTGCCGTCGTCGCTCACCGCAACACAGCCTGCCGCCTTAAGTTCGTCATAGTCGCACAGCTCCTTGCCCTGCATACCCTTTGTGATACAGCCGACAGGATAAACCTTCGCCTTTGCTTTCTTTGCCTTGTCGAGAATATATTTTACCGTTTCCTTGTTGTCAACGGGCGGTTTCGTGTTCGGCATACACGCAAGCGCCGTAACACCGCCTGCGACAGCCGCCTCACAGCCTGTAATAATATCCTCTTTATATGTCTGTCCGGGATCTCTCAGATGAACGTGCATATCGCATATACCCGGTATTACCGTAAGCCCGTTGCAATCTACCACCCTTGCGTTCTTATCATCGCATTCAAGGTTATCGCCGAGCGCACGGATAAATCCGTCTTTTATAAGTATGTCCTTTTTGCCTTCAAAACCGTTCACATAATCAACAACGTGACCGTTTTTCAGTAAAATTGTCATTATAACACCTCGCAATTCTGCACAAAAGCCGTGTCTTTCTTCCTTGACGATGAAAAACACGGCTTTAATTCATATCCGCCTTAGCAGATAAAAGATCCCATTTTACGAAAGATATGCTAATATCTGTATCGCACACCCTCGCCTATTTCCATAGTCATTTTATTATACTATATTTTCTGCCGTTTGTCTACAAGTTTACGAAATTTTTTTAATTTTTTATTTCACTTACCGGTACTTTATCTGCGTCCTCGTTTCTGAGTGCAATTACCGCACCTCTTACAAGATATGCCTTTATTCCGCTACCGCACAACACGCAGGTGACTGTTGTTCCTTTTGTAAAGCCGAGATCCATAAGCCTTCTTTTCATATCTCCTGCAAGTAACAGCCGTTCTACCCTGCATTTTTCATCTCTTTCAAGCTGTGCCAGACTTCTCACATAAACGCCTCCTTCATTTCTTCGCTTATTGCCAGTTTATGAAAGAAGGCCGCAGGCGGTTAACCCCATCAGTTTGTAGAAAAAGTCTGTTTTTTCAAAAAAGTGCTTGTTCTCAATCCCTATCCCCAAACCCCTTTCCCCGGTGAAAGGCTGTGTATGCTTGGCTGGCTTTGCATCGTGCAAAGCCCTTGTGCATACACGCCCGGCGTCCGTGCCGGGGCTGAATTTGGGGCTGCCGCCCTCACCCCGCTTGGGGCTACGCCCCAAACCCCAATTTTAAAAGTTATGTAGGTTTTTCGACAGTCTGAGGCGGTTAAACCGTCTTTATATTATTCCAGACACGTTTCCTTATGCGGATTGTCATAATATTCAAAGCACAGCCTTATCTGCTCTGCCGTTGTTTTCTCATCCGCAAGATTATCCGGCAGAGCGTTCCTGTCAAACAGCCTTGTTTCCGTAGTTTCGATATTCTCTTTGAACTCTCCGCTGTCATATTCGCACAGCACAAAGAATTTCATAATGCCGTAAGGGCAATTCAGCCTGTTATGCCTCCTCCAGTCCTGCACGGCAATCAGCTTTTTGCAGTGTACCGAAAGCCCCGTTTCCTCCAGCACCTCTTTTTCCGTATTCTCTGCAACCGACAGATCTACATCGCACCATCCTCCCGGCAGCGACCACGTTCCGTTGTTTTCACGCACAAGCAGTATCTTCCCGTCAATAAAGACAGCCCCTCTGGTATCGAGCTTCGGTGTCTGGTATCCGCTCTCGTTGCAGAACAGATCGTATACCTTTTCGAGCGGAATATCGGTCTTTGCCGAGATCATCTCTGCGGAAATTTTCCTCAACTCCTCATAGCGCTCCCTGCCGTACTTATCCTCGCAGTACGCAAGTCCCGCCTGTGCAATGCTCTGAATGCGCACAGCGTAATCGACCCACTTATCGCTCATATTTTCACTCATTTTTGACAAACCTCACCGTCTTATCCTTCATAGATATTTTCTCAGCCCTGTACCCGTAGCATCCAAGTTCTTTCTTATACGTCAGAAAGGAATGATCTATCGGCACACCGCAGATTTTTGCTATCTTATCGTAAGTCAGCGTAATTTCACGCTCGCCGCACTTCCCGATATATTCCCACTAAGAATCGTACTTGCTAATATATCTTCTTACAAGAGCCTCATCATCTTGCATTGCTCAACCCCTGCGCTCCAGAACTCAGACTGCGGCAGATTCTTTACCCTGCACACAATGCTTGCGTTCATCGCACCGTGTCCGACTATCAGAATATCCTTGCCCTCTTTTATCTGCGGATAGATTACCTCGTCAAGAAATTTACCCGTTCTGCCAAACAGCTCGTCAAATGTTTCCGCCCCGCCTATAGAGCTTGTATACTGCTCAGGGTGGAAAAACAGTAAGTTTATCGGACAGTCGGGAATACTGAAACTGTTCTCAATACCCTCATATTCCCCGAAGCTCATTTCCTTCAGCCTGTCGTCCGTTACTATCGGCACATTTCTGCCCTCGAACAATATCTCGGCTGTTTTCCTTGCACGGATAAGCGGTGAACAGTAGCAAATATCAAGATGCACGTCCTTATATTCCTCCCGTGCCTTTTCCGCCATTTCTATTCCCTCACGGCACAGCGGAATATCCGTCCTGCCCTGTAATTTTTTCTTTTTATTCCACTCGGTTTTACCGTGTCGCATTATGTATAGCATCAAAATCCTCCGTGTAACGCTTTATCAGAAAAGATCAAGCATACTGTCAAGATATATTTCTTCTCTTACTTTCAGCCGGTATTCCGGCTTTGTCATATAGTACAGCAGAAATTCAAGCACTACCGCACTGCCAAGCCCCCTGCCCTCTATCTTGAACTGATTGAACCCCATCGGCAGATAGGTATTTTCAATATCGTCCGTTCCGATAAACGCAGGATTTTCCATAGCCTTTGAAAACTTGTACCCCTCGTTGCCGCCGGGAGAACGGCATATAAAATCCTCGCAATCCTCACACAGACTTTTACGGCTGACATTTTCATAACAGCTTTTCCTGTCGGTACAACCGAAATAACAGCATTCGTTGCACAGAAATTCCACCTTGCTTTTCTGCTTTTCGGTAAGCGTACCCAGCTTGTCAAAAGCCTTGTTAAGTCTGAAATCCGGTACAACAAAGCGAAAATCCTCACGGTTAAGCTCTTTTTCAAGCTGTATAAAATCCGTCAGAACCTTTGTGGTCGATGATACAAAATACAGACCCGGATAATTATTCCCTATATATTCAAGCAACAGATCCGAACAGATTATAACGCCGTTCTGCGCCGCTGCGCTTTCACTGAACATCTTGCACAGCCTGTTGCACTTTCTGTCCGAAAGATGCTCTTGCTTTATAAGAGAATTGCTGAACGTGAGCCTTGCGGAAATGCCGTACTTCTGTGTAAGCCGAAGCACCTTTTCAGCCTCATCATCACCGAACCCCACACGTCCGCCGCCCCACAGACAATCCGCAGGAGCACCGTATATCGAGCCTATCTCGCACCAATCGTAAAAATACTCCCTGTGATTATAGAATAAAGGCAGAAACAGACTGTACAGCCCGTAAAACTCAAACAGACCGGGGAGGTGGAAATATGCCACAGCACCGTCACATTTTTCACAAGTTTCCTGCGTCATATTCCCACCCCCTTTTAAATTGTTTCTATCTTTGTACCATTCACAAAGTCCGTAAATATCAGCTATCACATAGTTTTTTCGTAGGGCGAGGATCTGTGTGTGCTTGTATGGCTTTGCATCCGTGCAATCGTGGTCGTTTGCGGTCGGTGCGTCACTGCCTCGTCAGTCATTTGTGTCGTTGCATCTGTGCATCGACAGCCATTTGTGCCGTTGCATCGTGCAACGGCTTTGTGTGGCTGTCTTTATGCATCCTTGCATAACGGCTTTGTGTGGCTGTCTTTATGCATCCTTGCATACCGACTTTTTGCGACCACTTGTAAGCATCCGTGCTTAAAGCCTTTGGGCGTTCATTTCAGGCATCCTTGCCTCTTTATGAACGCTCTGTTGGCTTTGCGTCCGTGCAAAGCCTTTGGGCGTTCATTTCAGGCATCCTTGCCTTGCTTGCCCCTCCCGTTACATCAACCGCCTTCATTACCGCAAGCCTTGCGAACAGCCTGCCAAGCGCTTAAAATTATTCCTGCCTTTAACGGATTTTGTGCTTTACAGTATCACACAAAATCAAATCAGCTTATCCGCAAAAATCGCTTTTGTAAAAAAGCCACCGCAAAAGCGGTGGCTCAAAAAATTATTTACCTAAAACCTTCTTAACGGTATTAGCAATATTATCCGCACATAAGCCGAATTCTTCAAGCAATGCTGCCGCAGGACCCGAATGACCGAATGTATCCATAACACCGATCTTTGTAACGGGAACGGGATAATTCTCGCAAAGAACATCGCAAACAGCACTTCCTAAACCGCCGATTATGCTGTGTTCTTCAACAGTAACTATCTTTCCTGTTTCCTTTGCCGCCTTGATTATAATATCCTTGTCAATGGGCTTTATCGTGTGTATGTTGATTACACGGGCATTGATACCCTGACCCTTGAGTGCGTCAGCCGCTTCAAGTGCCTGAGCTACCATAAGACCTGTAGCAACGATCGTTATATCATCGCCGTCACGGAGCTGTACGCCCTTACCAAGCTCAAACTTATATGTGTCCTTATCGTTGAAGATAGGAGCGGCAAGTCTGCCGAATCTCATATAGGTAGGTCCTACATAGTCAGCCATAGCGAGTACAGCCGCCTTAGCCTCAACATCATCGGCAGGGTTGATTACCGTCATACCGGGTATTGTACGCATAAGCGCAATATCCTCGTTGCACTGGTGTGTCGCACCGTCCTCACCAACAGAAATACCTGCGTGTGTTGCGCCGATCTTAACGTTCAGATGAGGATAGCCTATGCTGTTTCTGAGTATTTCATAAGCTCTGCCTGCCGCAAACATAGCAAATGTGCTTGCGAATACAAGCTTGCCTGTAGTAGCGATACCTGCGGCAACACCCATCATATTTGCTTCTGCTATACCGCAGTCAAAGAAGCGGTCGGGATATGCCTTCTTGAATATACCTGTCTTTGTTGCAGCCGCAAGGTCTGCGTCTAAAACTACGAGATCGTTTCTCTTTTCAGCGAGCATTACAAGAGCTTCGCCGTAGCTTTCACGGGTTGCTTTTTTCTCCATTTTAATACGTTTCCTTTCCGATTACTTTTCAAGCTCGGCAAGATGAGCCTTGAGTTCTGTCATAGCCTGGTTGTACTGTTCTTCGTTGGGAGCAGTGCCGTGCCATGATACCTGATCCTCCATGAAGGAAACGCCCTTGCCCTTTATGCTTCTCTGTATAATTACCGTAGGCTGTCCCGAAATCTTTTCAGCTTCAGCAAAAGCCTTTTCGATTGCGTCAAAATCGTGTGCGTCTATAGAAATAACGTGCCAGCCGAAAGCCTTGAACTTCTCGTCTATCGGATAGGGTGACATTACATCGCTGATTCTGCCGTCTATCTGAAGTCCGTTGTTGTCAACTACGGCTACGAGGTTGTCAAGCTGATAGTGTGCCGCAAACATAGCAGCCTCCCATACCTGACCTTCTTCTATCTCGCCGTCGCCGAGTATAGCGTATACTTTATAGAAATCGTTTGACAGCTTGCCCGAAAGAGCCATACCGCAAGCGGCTGAAATGCCCTGTCCTAGTGAGCCTGTGCTCATATCAACGCCGGGGACCTTGTTCATAACAGGGTGTCCCTGAAGCTTTGAGCCTATGTGGCGGAGTGTCTTTAAATCTTCCACAGGGAAAAATCCACGGTTAGCAAGTACAGAGTACAGTGCAGGGGCTGTGTGTCCCTTTGACAGTACAAGTCTGTCACGTTCGGGCATCTGAGGATTTTTCGGATCTACATTCATCTTTGCGAAGTAGAGATATGTCAGTACATCGGCTACCGAAAGCGATCCGCCGGGATGTCCCGACTTAGCGTTGTAAACGCCCTCGATAACACCCATTCTGACCTTGGTGGCAGTTATCTCAAGCTGCTTTTTTAAAGTTGCGTCCATTTTTAAGGTCCTTTCCGGGCAAAGCCGCAGGCTTTGCTTTTTCGTTTGTTTGTTCCTGATTATTATATTACATTATCGCCGATTAGTCAAGTACAATGAGGCGATTTATAATTTCATTCTTTGACCTGCGGTTCAGGCTCAAGCTGTGATTCAGCACGATGTGCAATCTGCTTATTTTTGCCTTGACACAGTGTTTTATTGGTTGTATAATTGCAATCGGTGCGGTTTTCGCACTTTATTCTCCCGTCGGGGATGTATCAAGGATTTGATTTTATGCGTGGACTTGGCACTGTAATAAATGTCGCTCTGCTGATATTCGGCGGACTATGCGGACTGCTGTTCGGCAAAAAGCTGAGCGAAAGAATAAAGGATACTCTGCTGTCGGTCAATGCCGTTGCAATAATGATGCTTGCGGTAGGCGGCGTTATGCAGAATATGCTGTCGCTGTCAGACGGCAAGCTGTCAACGGGCGGCACTGTTATGATGATAGTCAGCCTCACCTTAGGCGGTCTTATCGGTGAAACAATCAATATAAACGCTCTTGTGGACAAGTTTGGCGAATGGCTCAGGATAAAGAGCCACAGCACCGGTGATGACTCATTTGTATCGGCATTTGTCAGCGCATCCTGCACTGTCTGTATAGGCGCAATGGCAGTGATAGGCTCGATAAACGACGGCGTAAGCGGCGATTGCTCGGTTCTTATCGCAAAAGCAATCCTTGACGCAGTGATTATCTGCGTAATGACCGCCTCTCAGGGCAAGGGCTGTATCTTCTCCGCCGTACCTGTGGCGATTTTTCAAGGTGTCATAACAATAATCGCAGTATTTGTCGGAGGCTTCATGACCGACCTTGCATTGTCTTATCTTTCTTATGTCGGCAATGTCCTGATTTTCTGCGTAGGACTTAACCTCATTCGTAAAAAACAGATAAGAGTAGCAAACCTGCTCCCCTCGCTTGTGATTGCTGTTGCGTGGGGATTTGTCGCACCGCTTATATAAATAAAGTACATAATGAAAAACCGTGATCTTACCGTCGGCAGTATAACCGGCTGACTATGGGTTTTCGCCGTGCCGCTTATGCTCGGAAATATAATGCAGCAGCTTTACATCCTCGCTGATACATGGATAGTCGGCAAATATATCGGTGACAACGCTTATTATTACCGCCGTTTTCTACATTTTCCTTGACCCGATAATTTCACTGCTTCAGATACCTGCTGAGCTTACAGCCAACACAAAGACTTATTTAATTTGATTTCTTTTGTAAACAATTTGAAGTTTTCCCTATTGACAAAAAACGTATATTATGATAGAATAAGCAATAGATATACAGTAAACATTAAAGGCGGCAGGCACAGCGGTATCGGAGGTCAGATGGCAGAAGAAGCAACTAATATGACCGGTACTCCTTTTCCGGATAAAGAAACGGAGCTTACGATTTCCGATATGACCGATGAACAGCTTGTCAGTCGGATAACACAGACAGGCGGCGAAAAATACGCAACCGTACTTATAAAGCGGTATATACCCGTTATTTCGGCAAAATCCGCAAAGATGTCACTGCGTTGCCCGTCTGCCGATAAGGACGATTTGTTCTCGGAGGGGCTTCTCGGTCTGCTTAAAGCTATACGGCTCTATAACAGCGAAAAGGGTGCGTCTTTCGTAACCTTCGCCAATCTTTGCACAGACTCGGCTATGAAAACCTGTATATCAAAGGCTATCAAGGATAATCCTTTATCAAACTGTGAAGACTTCGACTTCGATCTTATAAAGGACGATTCACTGTCGCCTGAGGATACGGTTATTGATAAAGTTCAGGACAGCCAGCTTATGAACAGACTGTCTGACGTTCTTTCAAAAAAGGAAATGAAGGTCCTTGAAATGTATCTTGCCCACTGCTCCTACGAGCAGATAGCAAATGAGCTTTCAATGAACGAAAAATCTGTAGACAATGCACTTCAGCGTGCAAAATCGAAGATAAGAAAATCAATGGGGAAATAAGACTTACCAAGTCTTTTTCATATTATTACACGCTGAAAGCGTGAGAAATTTTAGAGGTATTTTACTATGTACGAAGACAAGACTCTCAAGTGCAAGGACTGCGGTGCAGATTTCGTATTCACAGCAGGCGAACAGGAGTTCTACGCTCAGAACGGCTTTACAAACGAGCCTAAGAGATGCAAGGCTTGCCGTGACGCTAAGAAGAACGGCGGAGCTAAGCGTGAAATGTTCACAGCTGTATGCGCAGGCTGCGGCGGCGAGGCTAAGGTTCCCTTCCAGCCCCGTGACGACAGACCCGTTTACTGCAGCGAGTGCTTCGCTAAGAGAAACGAGCACTAAGTTTATCGGCAATACTAATCGGTTCGGGTTTTAAGTCAGGCTATTCAGAGGAGTTTCGTACATTTTTCTATATTCCTGATAACAATGCGAATAATTGCATTAATTGCATATAGTATTCAAGGTAAAAAGCAAAAGAGTCTTGCCGCAAGGCAAGGCTCTTTTAGTTTGCAGAAAAAGTCTGTATTTATAAAAACAGACTTTTTCTACAATCTGCTACGGGCTGTGAAAATCAGCCCGTATTTTTTTGCACTTTTTTACTTTTTTCATGGACAAAACGTGCTTCTGTAGTGTATTATATATAACAAGAGCAGTCCACCATACTGTTTTGCCTTTACGAAAGGAGCATTATTATGAAATCATCCGAAAAACGCATTAAAACTTTACCGCTACTCATTGTATCATTATCCGTTATCGCTGTCGCAGTCGTGACAATTATTCTTTTGCTGTTCACAAACGCCGGTGATACCGCAGGTTCATCCGGTTATATTATGCCTGCAAAGTCTCGCTTTATTTACTCAAAGAACAATGTGCTGTATATGTATGACGACGGCACAAGCGAGCGTATGAGCGAGGACATTTGCGATAAATACACGCTGACAACCGACAGCAACAGACTGATATATATAAGTAAAGGAGATTTGTGGTATCGTGATATTGAAAATAAAGACGACAAACCACATAAAATAGCGACCGATGTTACCGCCTACAATGTAAACTCAGACGGCAGTAAAATAGTCTATATCAAGGAAAACGGCGATATTTTCAAGGGAACGACAGACGGTAAGGCAGAAAAGGTCGGCGAAAACTGTAGCGACAATGATGAGCTGTTTATAAATGACAGTGCCGACAGAATCGGTTATTTCACAAACGATTGCAATTTTATTCTTGCAGACGTATCGCAAGGCAACGAAATTATCGTAAACGAGTTAATCAGCGGTGACAGTACAGTAAGCTGCTCGGACAATCTTTCTGTAATAATTATCGAAAAATTCTATTATATTGACGGTGAGCCTGCGAACAATATTTACATATATTCCGACAACGGCAAAATTAAAAACGTTATTGAAAACGCAGAAATAGTCAGGGCTTACCCCGAAAAGAATTCAATGTACTACACTAAGGACGGCACACTTTACTATTACGAAAAAGGAGAAAACACCAAAATACAGGATAACTACAGCTATGATTTATGTGCCACCGATGTACCTGTAATGGTCGCATACTCCGAAAAGGGTTTTCTTATAGCAAAACAGGGCAAAACCGAAGAGATAACTTTAAACGCTTCGTCAAGCATTGTGCGTAAAGTAAGCGACGACGGAAATACGCTTATCTTTACGGCAAGTACGGACGGCGGCTCAAAGATATACAGACTTGACCTCTCGGACGGCTCGGATAAAACTCCTGTGGCAATCGATGATGATATGGGCGAAACACGGATAACGCTTACCGGTGACAAAAAGGTCGTATATTCAAAAACAGAGTACGGCTCACCGATGCGTAACATTTACGTTGACGGCAAGCTGATTTCGGAAAACGCCGACAGCGATAATATAACATATCTTGACGGCAGTTTTTACTATATCAAAAACACCTATGGCACGGACGAAGAAGAACCGACAAGCGTTCTCACAATAAATCAAGACGGCGAGGAAACAGCGATAAAAGATGATGTCAGCCGTTACTTTGTGCTTGATAAGGACAATATAACGATGATATGCGGTATGAAGCATAAAGACGGTTTTCGTGGCGGAACGCTGTATCTTTATAAGGACGGCAAGATTGTAAAAATAGACGAAGAAGTAACTTCCATCGAAACTGCGGTAATGAGATATGACAAGATAGATCTTGACTATTACAGTATGCAGTAAACATACATAGCAAAAGCACCCCGACACAGCGGGGTGCTTTCAGTTTGTAGTAAAAGTCTGTTTTTGAAATTAACTTCTGATTTATTATCCCTATCCCCCTGCCCCCTTTCCCCCAGAAAGGGGGTGAATACGGGGACTGGCGTCCCTGCGACCCGCCTTGGGGCTACGCCTAAAGCAAGGACGCTTTGGTTGCTTGCCAAAAGTTATAAGCAAGGACGCTTATGTC
>OHJK01000730.1_pt1 | contig 19492 bp, 5 predicted proteins | sample 1568541 | NCBI WGS metagenome assembly OHJK01 (sample SAMEA3879535, study PRJEB24766) | human gut metagenome | biome: human-associated habitat; feature: feces | place: USA | collected 1985/1987
AAGGTTCCCATATTTATTTTTTTTACCTTTTGTGACATTTTAACTGATTTCAATTTGCTACATCTTTCAAACGCACAACCACTTATATCAATAACACTATCTGGTATTTCTATATTTAATAAACCACTGCTATAAAATGCCCACCAACCTATATGTATTAGATTTTCAGATAATTCGATTGTTCTCAATGATTCACAATAAGCAAATGCCCTTTCACCTATATCAGTTACTGTATTTGGCATTTGAATTTGTTCTATATAACGACATCCTTGAAATGCTCCTGATGATATCTTTTTTATCCCATTAGGAATAATTATTGTACCAGATATTTTTCTAGGAACAAGTATTATTTCACTCATTGAATAATCATACAGTACTCCCGACTCTGATTTATAATTTGTATTATTTATATCAACATTGATCATTGCTAATTCCAAACATTCACCAAAAGCATTTTCTCCAATTGATTTTACATTTTTAGGAATAAATACCTTTTTTAGCGACCAACAACCATAAAACGCCTCATACCTTATAGCTGCACATTTTTCAGGAATTTCTATAGATTCCAAACTAGAACAACCTGAAAAAGCAAAGCTACCAATCTCGACACACTCTTCAGGCAATTTCACAGATACTAGATTGTAACAATAATTAAATGTATCCATACCTATTTCCTTAACTTGTGATGGAATTACTAATTTCTCTAAATTAATACACCCCGAAAAAGTGCCGTCTCCAATATATGATATTGACTCAGCCAGATATACATCCCTCAATCCTGTATTTGCAAATGCAAAATCTGTATTTATTTTTTCTCCACTCAAAATAGATATTTTTTCTAACTCGTCCAATCTAATTTCAGGATCACCATTACGCAATCCAAACATATTTAAAATGCTTTCATTTAGCAATGGTAATGTCAGTTCTTTTATCCCTCTCACTTCACTAAATATATGTCTTCCCATCTCCTTCACACTCAATGGAATCTCTATAGTTTCTATTTCTGTAAGGCCTGACTCAGCTAACGCATACTCCCCAATCTCCTCCAATTTTTCATTGAAAATAAATGTCTTCAATTTTGCTCCACGAAATGCATATGCTCCAAGCGTAATCATTCCTGCCGGCATATTGAAATTCTCTATTCCAGCATACTCAAAAGCATGGTCGTACACACCCTGAAGTTTACTATTCTCTGTCAGAGTCACTTCCTTAAGTGCTGTACATCCATAGAAAGCATAATCCGATATCTCCTGTACAGTATCAGGTATAATGATTGCAACAAGTTTATCGCAATTATAGAATGCTCCACTATATATTCCACCAAGCTGACTGTCTGCATTGATATCAACCTGCTCAAGATTATCACAATATGCAAATGCATAGTATTCAATACTCTGAACGCTGTCAGGTATGGTTATGTGTGTAAGATTCTTGCAGCTATAGAATGTTCTAAGGCCGATTGTCATGAGCTTACTTTCATTCGGTATTATGATTTCTGACAACTGTGAACCCTCAAAAGCTCCAGTTGCAAATGACATAACAACATCGGAAACGGTATAACTTCCAGTTTTTCCTGCCGGACATGCTATAAGCTTTGTACATGCCTTGTTATAAAATACTCCATCAACAGAAGCATAACTATTATTGTCCTTGGCAACTGATATATCTGTAAGATTCTTACACTTGGCAAAACAGAGATTTCCTATATAGCTTATATTTTCAGGTATATTGATTTTCTCTATTCCTGTATTATAAAATGCCTCATCCCTAACAAGCATATCTTTTCCATTATCAGCAAATCTCACATCTGATAATGCCACTGTATCCTTGAATGCACTATATCCAAGTTCGGTTACACCTGATGGAATCTCAATTACTTCCAGTTTTGAACCAGAGAATGCAAGCCTGCCAACACGGGTAATACCATCCGGAAGGGTAACTTTCTTTAATGATGAATTGTAAAATAATTTCTCTCTTACGTCCGAGACTCCTGATGGTATATTTATTTCATCAAGTCTTACAGTATTCGCAAATGCACCACTTCCTATAGTTCTCAGCTTACTGTTATCACCAAATGTTACACTTGTAACACCACTTCCAGCAAAAACATCGCTATCGATAACTTCAACATTATCCGGAATCACAACATCTGTGAGCGCTGTTGTTCCTGCAAACGCAGACTTATATATACCAGTAAGTGTATCTGGAAGTGTTATATTGGTAAGAGTTGTATTGTTCTTAAATGTCTCACTTCCAATAGATGAAACCTCGTATCCATCAATCTTATCAATATCTATACTTTCAGCACTTCCCTTGTATTTTATAATCGATGCCTTACCTTCATTCGTTATGGCATACACCCACTCATCATTCTCCTGGATCTTGTTAAGTCCTACATAGTAAGCCCCTATACCATCATCCCACTTGTCTTCAAGATCAGCAGGGAGTACCGATGCCATAAAATACAGATTGATAGACTTTGTCCTTGAAAATGCATATCTGCCTATACTATTAAGCGTTTCTGGAAGGATCATTTTGTCCATCTGAGAACAGCCATAGAATGTATATCTTCCAATCTCTGTTACAGTTTCAGGAAGAGTCAGATTGCCAAGTGACTTACATGACTTAAACGCATAGTTATCTATGGTTGTAAGATATTCACAACCTGTAAAGTCAACATTCTCAAGACACACAAGCCCCTCTAATGCTCTTGCTTCTATCATCTTAAGCTTACTTCCATTCTCAAATGTAATTCTCCTCAAGTTGTCAGCACCGTCAAACACCCATGCAGGAAGATTCTCTATCTGGCTATCCGCCTCAAAAGTTACTGTAAGCAGCTTATTACATCCTGTAAATGCTTCCTGCGCAATGGTAGATACATTTCCTGGAATCGTAAAATCTTCTATTCCACAATAAGCAAATGTTCTATAACCTATACGATCAAGCACACTTTCTGGCTCGAATTCTATATCTGTAAGTGCATAATCCCATCCAAACGCATATCCACCTATACGTCTTATACTCTTAGGCAAAATAAGCTTATCCATCATACCACTACATCCCATGAATGCATATCCATCTATCTCCATAAGTGTAGATGGAAGTACTGGGGTTTGAAGTTTATCACAATACTCGAAAGCATTTTCACCTATTTCTGTTAGACCTTCATTCAAAATTACTTCTCTAAGCTTTAAAGCCCCCGAAAATGCATAGTCGTTTATCATTTCAGTTGTTTCTGCCAAAGTATACGAACCCGATCTTGCAGCAGGATAAAGCATGAGTATCGTTTTATCATTGTTATACAACACCCCATCATAAGATGCATATTTTTCATTTTTCTCATCCACTGTTATATATGATAGATTATGACAGCTTGCAAATGCACCACTACCTATATTGATAAGATTTGCTCCAATTTCTATCTTTGTTATACCACTGTTATATAAAACTGTACCACCAATAAATGTTACACCATCTGGGATAGAAAACTCCCTCAAACTATACGTATACGAAAAGGCATCATTTCCTATATCTGTACACATACTCTTATCTCCAAACATAACACTAACCAAACTTCCATTAGAGAAAAAAGCCCCCGAACTTATATGCTTAACAGAATCCGGAATAAATATTTTTCTTATATCTGTATATGCAAACGCGTACTCCCCTATATTTGATAAATTAATATTGTCTGAGAATTCAACCGAATTTAACCCTGATCCATAAAATGCACATTCATTAAGAGTACTAATGCACCTTGGAATAAAAACATCTTCAAGGCCATTTGTTCCACTAAATGCATAACTTGATATCTCTTCTAATTTTCCATTTTCTGGGAAAACAACTGATTCAAGTCTAGTACAATTCATACATATCATTTTCCCAATTGATGTTAAACTTTCTGGGAATTCAATTTTACCTATCCTGCTATACGCAAATCCCTCTTCACCTATGCTTACCAGTCCATCATTTAATACAACCTCATTGCTTCTTGAATATGCAAAGGCTGCAGTTCCTATTGATTTAGTCGACGAGTCCACTGTATATTCTCCGGCAAGACCTGATGGATAGTAGATCAACGAAGTACCATCTGCATTATAAAGCGCAGAATTTTTCACCATGTATACTGAATTTCCATCTGCCACCCTAATTTTTCTGAGAGCTGTGCTTCCATAGAACACCCTGTCTCCCAATGAGATAAGGCTTGCAGGAATATTAAACTCTGATATTCCTGCCTGGGAGAACGCCTTTGAACCAACGATTCTCAGATTACTGCCATCAGATATATTTGCTGAGCTAAGTCTGACACATCCTACAAATGCCTCTTCTCCTATCTCAGAAACTGAATCTGGTATATCTATACTTCTTATAAGCGTACAATTTGCAAATGCCCTTGTTCTGATATTCTGCAGGCTCGCTGGCAATTCTATAGAACGTGCTCTCCTATTATCGGCAAATGCATTTTCACCTATCTCTGTAACTGCTCCACCTTCTATCTCAGATGGAACAGTCACATATCTTCTCTTTCCTGTATATGATGTAATTCTTATAGTACCATCCGAATTCTTCACGTATGTGAATGCAGTGCCATCATCCTCGTTCACCCAGCTTGCATACAATGTTACATCCTCATTGAATACATTTGTATAGTATTCACACACATCCTCACAGTTTGGATCAAAGTTCCAACCATCAAATACAAGATACTCTCTCTCTGGCTCAGGCATAGTCTGTACAGTATGACCCTTGACAAATATCTGAGTCTGATTAGCTATCTCGTCAGTCATCATGTCATACGTGATCTTTCCTTTCTCCTCGCACACAAGCGCATATACATCCACTTCACCGAATCCGTGGTAATAATCTTCTCCCGCTATTCCTATATCAACAGACGAAGCCTCAAAAAGCTGTTTCATATCTGTAAATTCTGTCTTACCGAAAGCAGATCTATAGAGAGCTGCTGCTCCGGCAGCAACCGGCGCTGACATGGATGTTCCAGATACGATGGTATATCCTCCCCCTATGGCTGTGGTATATGTCGTGCCAGGTGCAAGTATGTCTACATTCTCTCCATAATTTGAATAATCGGTTATAGTTTCATTGTCTGTATCATATGCTCCTACAGATATAACACTGTCAAGTGATGCAGGATACACAGGCATATTGCTACCATCATTACCAGCTGCTGCAACACATATGATATCGCTGTCTACTGCTAATTCCGTATATTTACTATACATATCTTCATAAGATCCAAATGACATATTAATCACATCAACATCTGCCTCTATAGCATATGCTAATCCAAATACAGCGTCTGAGCCTCGAACGAATTCTCCACTTGCTGTAACATTACATTTGATAACAAGAAGCTCCACCTCCGGTGCGACTCCCACAATTCCCTCATTATTGTCCATTGACGCAGCAAGAACACCCGCTACCTCTGTACCATGTCCCTGCTCATCCTCTATAACGGATATATCATAGTCTTTTACTATCTTGTCCTCTGATGCATTGTATGATTTTTCGCTGATTCTTCCTGCGAACTCAGGATGATCTGTGTCTATACCGGAATCAATGACTGCAACCGTCACACCACTTCCCTTCGTGGTATTCCAGGTATTCTTGAGATTTATATAATCAAGATATTGCTGATTTGAGAAATCCGGGTCATTTGCCGCATAGTCCGGTCTTGCCTTTGTTACCTTAGATACAGGCAGTGAATCATCAATCTGTGAATCGTCAGAATAAGTTGTTGTCTCCGATTTTGATTTATCACCTGCCAGGTTCAAGGCAAGTTTCTGATTTAGTGCACTTACGCTCACGTAATAGTCAGGTGTCATCTCTGTTATCTCCTGACTGTACTCGTCGTTATTATATACATCATCTATAGTCATGCCCTCTGGCAGATACAGAACAGCAAAGCTTTCATCATCTGTAAGCCTGACCTCTGCCCCCAGCTTATCTGCGATTCTCTCCGCCTCTTCCTTAGTTGTATCTGTAAGGACTATAGAATCGGGCGCATAGAGTCCCTGATCTGCCGTAAGAGTGTCCTTTTTATCCTCAACCTTATCAGCTACTATCTCCGCTTCCTTCTGTGCATTCTCTTTCTGGAAATCCGTCATATACACAGTTTGGTCTGCCTTTGTGACATCACCTGACTGTCCCTGTGTATTGACTATAGATGTATCTGTTCCATCTTTACTTGTAGTGTCTCTATTGACATACTTTGTGACACCAAATGCTGCACCTGCGCAAAGCATAGCGCCGACTATAACTGTACATATTAACCTCTTTTTATTATTTTTACTGATATTCTTCCTCATACGTCCCCTCCTGTTCATCTTGAACATCAGCTCATTAAAAGTCGCCTTCGGCTAGAACTGATGCTGCATGTAAAATTTTCTTAGAAAACTTTACCAATTCTTCATAAACCTGTAATCACACTTGACTTCATAACGCACAAAAGCGCCACTTAAAGTGACGCTTATATAAAAATCTATACACTGATATCGTAAAAATATCTTATATACCACATAAATATGTATATCTCATGTGTAGATGCAACTGGCTGCCGTCTGATCGTCTCCCCTGATGTCAAAATCTCTTAGGCCCTATAGCTTTGCGTCACAAAATTTCTCTTGTTTTGCCGAGTATTCAATTGTACGTGATAATTCACGCAAATTCCCCTCAGATATATTTATTTTATCATATAGCTGGCAGCTATACAATAACAATATGTCAATATCCCTATAACTGTATTTAATATATCTTTCTCACGTCATCCACCCGGTAAAGTCTCTTAAAATTCTCAAGATCCTTCTCCGACTGTATCACCATCACACCCACAAAGCTCCCGTCTGCTCCTGAATCCGGCGACCTGTTCTCCGGTGCAAATAGAACACCTGATGACAGCCTCATGTATGTTCTCGTCATATGGGAACCTGTTGTCTGCATCACCACGTCCAATTTTAAGCCTTGTTATTATATTCCTGATTTCCATTATGTCATCTTCTTTCTCTGTCCGGAAATCTATCTGTCAAACGTTACATCACTTACTTGTCACAGGCAGCAGTATTATCTTCACACTCACTGCTCGATCTGTCCCAGTATATAAGGATCCTTGATCTTATTATCCTCTGCAAAGAACAGTATCTTCGTGAGTACTTCCGATGTCTTTGGATCGTCATCCACAAATGGCAGGAATATTCTGCCTCGCCTCTGCGAATGCACAGGAAGTACATTTATCATAGGGCCTGCCTCCTGATGCACCACTCCGCTTCCAAGGTGGACTGTGTAATTGGCACGCTTGCCCTCTATCACTGCATGGTTCTTTGTAAATGTGACATTTGTCAGTCTGAAAAGTGGCATGGTGAATTCTGCTATCACCTTTCGCATCTCAACAGTTGAGTGCGAAGTCTCAGGATCCACGCCTCCGGCATGTGCCACGGAAACCGCCATGTCCACATCCCTCATGACCTCAGAGAATATGATATCCGGGATGTCCTTGATCCGCATCTCCTTGCCAGTCTTTCTATCAGAGAACACCACCCATTCGAGTGTCGGCGATTCTATATCTGCAGGTGAGAACCAGTCTGCAAGAGCGTAGATCTGCGCTACTATATTCTCCTTGTAGTACACCTTCTGAAGTCCATCCTCTATGTCTGCCACCCAGTGTCTTGACCTCAGACAGCCAAGTGTCTTCTTCGGCTGGATCTGATTGCCCGCGTATCTGAGGGAATGTTCCATGTTCATTTCCTCTTCGGTCTTCACATAGAGCTCTCTGAACACCTGCTTGAACGGCTGGACGATCTTGTTGTCAAATACATATTTCTGTATATCATGCCATTTGCCAGCCATGTACATGTGGAATGGATGTGCTACTGTGAGCTTTGTGTCATCTGACAGCTTTATATTTTCACCAAACACATTGAATCCATCCTCAGTTGCAAATCCCAGCACAACATTCTTGCTATCATAAAGTTCATTTGCCCCTGACATAATACTGTCAGCCGCATTATCAAGCTCTGCATTCACGCCATCCGGCTCCGCCACCTTGAACACCAGCGCAGCCACCATGTCATGTATAACAGGATTCTCCAGCATGCCCCTGATCTCAGCCCAGGTGTATTCCTCCTGGCTCTCCATCGCATCCTCAAGCATCGCCTTTGTACGCCTTGACTGCTCCGCCATCTGCTTCTTGGCATCCATCAGAGCCAATACATACTCATCCTTCTTGATCTTTGCCGGAACTGACTTTAACTGTTTGCCGTTCTTCTCACAGATGACAGCGCATTTGCCGCCGTCCTCCATCTCAAGCCATACGGTCACTTCTCCGACCTCATGCGGCTGAAAATATTCTGTCATGCCCTGAACTACAAGGCTTTCCATACGTAGGGTAAGTCTCGTCACGTCCTGATATCCGGCATTGATCGCCATATTGCGCATAGCTGTAGAAACTGCTGCCGCCTCGCTGGCTCTCCTCTGTGCTCCGAACTGCTTGCTCTCCTTCTTGAACTTCTGAAGGAACATGTACCTGTCCTTTATCTGCTCCTCATTCTCTATCGGCAGGATTCCCACCGCCATGAGCAGATCTTTGTTTCTCTTTGCCTCGATCTCAGCCATCAGCTCGGGCTCATCATATTTGCCAAGCGCCGCATCCGCATATTTTCTCGCTCTGGTGTGCTTTGCACCGTCTGAAATGTATTTCGCCGCCTTGTATATAAGCTGGAATCGCTTGTCACCCAATCTGTCATAGACCTCGGTGAACCACGTCCTGTCAAATGCCCCGTCGTTCAGCTCATCCACCTCAAGCGGTGTAAATCTCGCTATCATAGCCTTTCTCTTGTCATCAAATGACTCGTTCATGTGCGCCATGAAGTAATAGCATCCCGCAGTAAATCCATCCCATCCAAGATACTCTCCAACTATATCTATCCACTCTGGAGAATACATAGCCGCCTCTATAAGCCTGGCATCACTTATATCCGTACCTGTAAGATAGGCCTTCAAAGTCTCCGCACTGTCATTTGCATCAGGCACACACGCCTGAAGAAGATGCGACATACTATTCTTCTTGCTGACCTTCTGACGGTTATAGTAATAACCGGTATTGAAATACGTTGATCTCTCCAACGTCTCCTTGCCTAGGGCTGACAGTATCCTGACAAAATACTCCGCTCCGAATATTCTTGTAAGCCCGTATATATATGGAGAGAATTCTGTCTCTGTATCTCCCCTTGTGAGCTCTGCAGAAAGCACAAGCTCTGACATATCAGTGTACAGCTTCTTAGCTATATCCAGCCTTTTCTCGTCCGTCTCTGAGAACTCTCCTTCCGGACTGTGAAGAAGTATCTGCCGCACACTTCTCAGCCTTTCACGCTCCGTATATCCCCACTCATAGCCTCTGGTCTGCACCTTCCTGTTGCGCTCCGTTATAAAACGCATCACGTCAGATACACATTTGAGGCTCCTATCCAGGGAATTCCCCTCAAACGCCATCTTGTACATATAATCTTTTGAAATCAAGCCACGACTGTATGCAGCAATATAGTTCTGGAGACCTGGAACCGGCATGACACTTCCTGTGTGTACCCAGTAATATGAATTTCTATCATTTACAACGTCTGAAGGTATATTAAAGTTATGACTCTTTGCAAGGGCATAGTTGTATGGAAACAAATGCCTGAAATCCTCTTCATTCTGCCTTGCCTCGTCAGAATCCTCTTTTACGTCTAATATATCGCTGTCACCATCGATCGCAAGCCACCTTGTTATTATCATGATCTGCTCATTTGTGAGCACACTTCTGTGATATACCTTTGAATCATCACCAGATATACTGCCGCCACCTTTATTCCCGCCAAATGTATATATGAGCTCATCACTTCTTCCAAGCAGATAGTCTGCTGCCACAACGGCAAGTCTCATCTTGTCACTATCCATCACATATCTTCTATACAGGAATCCAATTACAGCTCTGACAATGGCAAGATATCCGAATGCCGGACATTCTTCTATATATATATTTCCAAACATATCCGCCATAAAGCTCTCGCAGTACTTCTTGAAATCCTGTTTGTCACTGTTGTAGCCATTCAGATACACGTAGAGCTGCATGCACATATACGGAGTCTGAATATTTTTCTCGTAGAAATCTACCCACAATTCCTCACATGCCACCTTGTCACGGTTCACATATATGTTTCCACCTGCCTCACCAAGCAGGCCGATCTCTCCGTCAGCCATCTCATACTCATCATTTTTGTGCTCATCCACAAATGCATCAAATTTTCTTAATATGTTTATAACTTCTGAATCAGATGTCGTGTCTTTCTTTTTAGGCACAATCTTTGATTTGAGTTTTGCAAATGCACCCTCGCTCTTGGCAGTCTTGCACAGATTATCATTTGCAATCCCGCTTTCAGGGAAATACTTTTTGTACAGCTCAAGGCACTCAGCCAGATAACTCTTGTCAAATATCGGCTCATAGTCCGCATTTACATCATAAAGTCCATACCCCTCATCTGCACCAGCCCGGTCTGTGCCAACATTTTTTATCTCACGTATAAGAATCTGCTCCTTAGTTGTAACACTGGATCTTCCATTCGCAGACTCCCTCTGCATAGCGTCTATATGACCAACACAATCTGCAAAAAGTTTCTGCCTGTTCTCATCATTTTTGAGCTGGAGCAGTAGATCAAGTCCCGCTGTTCTCTTCTCCTCCTTGGAATCCGCGAGAAGTCTTCCGATGAGATCGTCCATGTCATCACCGTCAAGTTTATAAAGTATAGACAGTACAGTCTCCCTTATGTCTGACTTCTTGTACTTGAGCATATTCTCAAGCTGTACATAATTCTCCGGCGAAAGTTTCATATCCTTAACGATCATCGCCGCCTTGTTTCTGGTATATGTCTCCTTGTCGGCAACCGCATCCACCAGTATGGCACGCTGTCTGTCATTTGCCGGCTGCCTTACAAGCAGAAGCAAAAGCGCATCTCTGCTGTACCTTGCGGAATCTATCTCAGGAACCATCTCCGCTATGTAAGTGATCTTGTCCTCATCCCTGAGAGCGCTTGCGCAGACCGCAAGTCTCATGATGATTGCGGATCTGTCCAGATATTCGGCATTCCATGGAAATACACACGGATCAAACTCAAGCCTCTTCTTTGGCATGCGCTCAAGTATGCCCATGAGGATGTCGTACATCTCCTGACATTCTTTCCTGCTGTCAAAATATTTGTCCACCTCGGCAAATGTCATTTTCTTAAGTTCATTGTTGTACGATCTGCCGTCTTTATATATGAGACTATTCATATAAGGCTGGTAATCCGACATGAAGCTTGGCATGATGACCGCCATGGTGTCCATCTCGTCTGGGAATCTCTTGATAAATTCCTTTGCAACGCTATGTGTGTACACCTTTCCCAGACTCATTGCCCTGATATATGTGCCAAATACCAGTCTTTGGTGTCTGCTGCCATCAAGCGCCAGCTTGTTCATCACATGGCATGCCTCGTCCACATCAAAGAAACCATAGCTCCACAGCGCAAGATAGATCTGCATGGCATCCTCGCCGGATAAAGCTTCACGCCTTGCATTTTCATCATTCAGATATGTATCTATAAGAAGCAGCTGTTTCTTCTGTATACGGTCAAGCTTGCTCTCCTCGTCAGCCACAAGTCCTGTCCAGGTGGCTACAGCCCTCATGACAGATGAGAATCTCAGAAGATCATTCTCCTTTATCACATGGAACAGGGTCATAAATGCACCTGCCGTTCCATAATCCATGTTCTCACAGATCGCCTGCCTGAGTCCCTCCTGAAGCTTTGCCGCAACGAGCAGCTTGCCTACAGCCTCATGGAGTCTTGTGTTGGAGCTCATATATATTCCCCTGAGGATATTGGTCGTGAGCCTTGTCTGCGCACTCTCACCGAACATGATGTCCATGAGCACTTCCTCAAGCTCTGCATTCCCCCTGTCGAGCTCCGCCTGTATCCAATATTCAGATACTATTCTATACCCATTGCTGTTGCCATCCCTGTAATAGCACAATATATCCTGCGGCAATTTCTCCCTGTAGAGAGATACTATGTCGCATCCGTATATCCCCATGGAGTGATATTCATTCATTATCCTGAAATATCTGTCAAGAAATGCCCCATACCTCTTCGTACGCATGGTTCTTCTGTAATAATACTGGCTTGTCTGCCACTTGATTATGCTGTCTATAGAAGTGTAGAAATCCTCCATCAGATGATCCGGCACCCACCCTGGCAAATGCTTCAGCTCCCTCCTGAAGAATTCAGAAGGAACATTCTTTTCATTCTCAAGAAATGTCTCAAGTCTCTTGCCGATCGTTGACTCTTTTACATCTCCATAGTAATTATCCATCTCCTTAAGAAGCTTCTGCGCATCCGCACTGTAGCTCTTTCTGAGCTTCGTGGAATTCTCGTCAAATGCCTCTCTCACTTCATCTGCGATCTTCTTCTGCTCCTCAAGCTCAAACCTTGTCTTCTTGTCCACCGCCATTGTAACCCCTTTCTTTATGTTCTACCACATTCTGCCCGCCAGCATTGTGAGGCGGATAAATGTGATCTCATCCCCTTCGTTAAACTTCTCTTCCCTGTCCAGCTCCGTTAATTCATCCATACCGCGGAACACTCTGAACAGCCCATCCTCAAATCCCTGAATGGCTGTCTTCACTGCCTCATCCACATCTGGTTTCTTCTCCCCATAGACGATCCCGAACGCTATCTTTCCTATTCTTCCCATATCATCGATCTGTTCATCTGTCAGCACTGCATCGCCGCGATCCATGCGGGATATGTACTGTGCTACGCAGATCTTTACTGTCTCTGTTATGAGTTCCCGCAGCGTGCTCGGTGCTGTGTCATATTCAAATGGGACCTTGTGCACTGTGTTCTTCCGCTTGCCAAGCTGTTTTATGTTCATGTATAAAGTCATGTGATTCCCCCGAAAGTTATTATTTTTGTACATTTATCTCATTCTGCTTGAGCATTATAAGATTGCTCTATGATTTCCATAACCGTGTCGAGCTCATCATTATGTTCCATGAACAACTCAACATCTCCATTTCCCCATCTTCCCAGTCCAGTAACATCCTTGCAGATTCCTTCTGGATCTACTATATCTGAGAATTTCATATTTATACTTATACGAAGTCGTTGTTTCTGAAATACAATGTCTACAAAATTTGTATCAAGTTTATACGCTACATACAATTTCTTATACTCTCTTTTTACCGCTGGAGAAAGATTCATTATTCTTTTATCTAAAGCTGTAAACAATATCTTAGTGAATGCATTTGTATCGTATGTATCTAAACTATATTTCTGAGGAACTTTTTCCTCTATCTTATATGGGGCGAGCTCATGATCATTCATTGAAGGATACGGCCATATCTTCTCCGCTTTTTCAGCCAACAACCTTGCCCTTTCCTGGATATGAGATTCGTTCCATTCAGTTAACCCTAAAATATATTTATTTAATCTAAGTGCGCTTTCTTTAAAACCACCCTCCATATTCATTTTTTCTATGAACGATTTATCACTCATTTCTGAATTGTAAGCAGTTAATGTTAAGTTTCCAATTGTGTGAAGATATCTTTTTTGAATACTCTCCCAATTATCTCCTAAATCACGCTGCCACTCTGTAGAAAGTTTCCTATTCTGTGGCATAATATGCTCTATAGTATAGTTCTCAATAACAATCGGTGCCTTATTGTCATAATTCTCAAGTCTGGTTAGAATATAGTTTCTAACACGCATATTATATATATCTCTACTAACAAACGCAGCTCCAAACTTGCCATCATCTGGAAATTCTTTATATGTGTCCTGCAAAATAAAATGAGCCTTGACGGAATTAAGATAATCATCCTGTCTAATGAAATTTGTGAATGTTGCAAAAGTCTTATTCATAGAATTTGTTGGTATGTCACAAATTCCTCTTCTAAGAACATAACTTATACACAGTCTCAAAATTTCTTTAAGTTCATCTTTTGATATAACTTTTTCACAACAATCATGATGTAATTTTAATAAGAATGGATAAGATACTTCCATCCTCAAATCAACAATATCTCCATATAGCTTTCTTAACTCTACGTCATCGTTTCTCTTAAATACTATATCTGTATAATATTTCGCATAATCCAACAAATCATGACACAATTCCGAAATAGTACCAAATTCGCAATTTAAGTGATATAATTTAAACTCTTCATACACTCTCCCTTGTTTCGGTATACGGGTTATCTTCATCGTTAAATAATGTCTGAAAAAAGCATCCATGACAGTCTCTTGTGTATCATATATAAACAAATTCTCCATAGGTCTCCACAAATGTTCATATACATATGTCTGTTCTGAAGGTTCTAACCCCATAAGAACATAATTTCGTATAAGATCAGATTCTGACAATTCTTTTCCTGTAGAGTTTAGACTTTCAAATATTGCCTGAGCATCATCAATTGCACGATCCAATGTAATATTCACAATCTGCAATTTACCAATAGAGTCCCATATTTCATCAAGCATTAGAATTTTTTCCGAAACCTTGTCCTTAAAATACATATAGTTATCTAATATACGTGATTTAACATTTGAATTAATTGGCTTATTTTCTACAAGACTGATTAATATTTCTCTATCATTTTCTGTAAGCAGTAACTTGTATTGATCTATGCCACTCTCATATTCATTTTTTAAAAGCATACCATCAATACGTTTCGCATTTATTGAATTATCATCTGGATGCATCAGAACATAATTTCTAAGCGCTATAAGCAACAAAGTTAATGTCGTCATACGCTGTTGTCCATCTATAATCATATATTTTTGAACGCCTGTTGGCATTGCCTGTTCAGCAATATTAACTATTGAACCAACAAAATGTCCAGGCTTGCCATTTTTCTGCATATTTACAATATCATCCCATAATCTTTTACACTGCTCTTCTCCCCAGCTATAATATCTCTGATATACAGGTATTATAAATTGCTTATTGCCATTCAAAATTTCAAAAATATTACCCTTTCGTGCATCCATTAACAATCCCCTCCTAACTATTTTTACTTATTGTGTACATTGTTTTCCCCTCAGCAACATTAGCAAGTTTTGCCTCTTCACTATATCTAAAAGTACTGTCATGCTTTTCCATATAAGGCGCATCGCTATTATCCGTCCACAGCTCGCACTGACTTATTACTGTATTTATGGCAAAATCATAATCCTCTGGTGGGTAATCATGTTTCTTAAGCAGTCTCTTAACCATCTTTCGCATAGTTGCCCTTGCAGTTTCCTTCTTCTGCCAGTCTATGGTTCTATTCTTTCTGAGCATTTCCGTCAGTTCCTTGGTAAGCGCAATCAATTCATCATTTTTATAAAAATCTTTTATATGTTCCGGCTTTGTCAGCGCATCATAGAATGCCAATTCCTCCTGGGAAAGTCCAAGCTTCTGTCCATTCTTATACAGATTTGCAATCTCTTCAGCAGTCTCAAGAAGCTCTTTTATTACTTCCTCATTTGTTATAAGTCCGTTGTAATACGAATTCATAAGCTGCGCTATCTTCTCTGAAAACTTCTGCGACTGAACAACATTTGTTCTTTTGTATAAAGAGACCTGCTCTGCCATGAGTTTTTTCAATATTTCCACAGCAATGTTCTTTTCTTTCATTCTGGATATTTCATCCAATACAGCCGGATCAAATAAGCTGAAGTTCTCTCCACCAGTCTTGCTACTGTCAAACAGATTGATTACACCCTCACTTTGAACTGCTGCCTTGAGCAGATCATTTATCTGGTTGTTTATCTCCTTAAGTGATAATGTCTTTCCGTCTGCACCGCCATATGTAATCTTAATAACTGTTGAGCGAACCGCCTCCATATAAGCTGCCTCATGGCGTTCTTTCTCAGTAGTCATACTTGAACAGAGAGACTGAGACTGTCTTAACAGCATAGCCTCCTTCAAGAACAAATCCTTTCTGTCAGGTACCCTCGCATCAAGGACAAAATTCACTCCCTTGGTTATAAGTTTTGCCATAACAAGCGGCGAACCGTCTATAAATCCACTGAAATCAAATCCATGTAGCAGATCCTTGCACACCTGTAGTTTTTCCTGGAACTTAGGATATGCCACTTTAGCAATATTCATATCCCCGTATGTGTTTTTATCTCTCTCTGTGTATTCCTTCATGGCAGCCTTAAACGCAGAAGCTATACCTACATAGTCAACAATAAGACCGCCTTCTTTGTCCTTAAACACGCGATTAACACGTGCTATTGCCTGCATAAGATTATACCCATGCATAGGCTTATATACATACATAGTCGCAAGTGACGGAACATCAAACCCTGTCAGCCACATATCCACTACTATTGCAATCTTCATTGGATCGTCATTATCTTTGAATTTTCTTGCAAGTTCTTCCTTATGTGCCTTGGTACCAATTATCTCCTTCCAATCCTCTGGATCATTGTTGCCACCAGTCATTACTACTCCAACCTTCTCTTTCCAATCAGGTCGTATCTCAAGAATTCTTCTGTATATCTTCATGGCTATTGTACGAGAATAGGCAACTATCATAGCCTTACCTGTAAGCAGATTAGCCCTGTACTTCTCGTAATGCTCCACAATATCATCACATAATGACGCAATAGTTGAATCAGCGCCGAGGACACTCTCCATTTGTCCCAGCATCTTCTTGCTCTTCTCTATCGTTGCTTTATCGGATTGCTGCTCAAGAATATCATAAGTCGAATCAATAAGTGCAAGCGTATTCTCATCAAGTTTCAGATGAACAACTCTGCTCTCATAATACACAGGTCTGGTCGCTCCATCTTCAACCGCCTGCGTCATATCATAAATATCTATATAATCGCCAAATACCTCCCTGGTGTTTCTATCTTTCGCTGATATTGGCGTTCCGGTAAATCCTATAAACGTAGCGTTCGGCAGGGCATCATGTATGACTCTTGCATTTCCTACAACAGTATGTGCCTCTTTCTCGCCTGCCTGATTCTCGGATAATACAATCTTCTCCTCAAATCCATACTGGCCACGATGGGCCTCATCCGCCATAACCACAATGTTTCTGCGTTCTGAGAGAGGTTTCTCGCCCCGCTCAAACTTGAACATAGTTGTGAAAATAATACCATTTGCACTTCTGCCATCAAGGAGTGACTTAAGATGTTCCTTACTCTCCGCCTGAACAGGAGTCTGTCTGAGGAAATCTGCACACTGAGAAAACTGTGCATAGAGCTGATCGTCCAGATCAATACGATCTGTCATTACGACTATGGTAGGGCTATCAAGTGCCTCCTGCAGCAAATGTGCATAAAATACCATAGAGAGTGACTTACCTGAACCCTGTGTATGCCAGAACACACCACCTTTTCCGTCTGTTCTTGTTGCAATCTTTGCCCTCTCTATAGCTTTTCTAACTGCGAAATACTGATGATATCCCGCAAGCACCTTAAATCTACCAGTACCCGTTCCTGAAAAAAGTATAAAGTTCTTCAGTATATCAAGCAGTCTTTTCTTCTGAAACATTCCCTCATAGAATGTCTCAAATTCCGCAAACCCGCTCTCTTCCTTACTTCCATCCTTGCATTTCCAATCCATAAATCTATCAAGTCCGGATGTTATAGTTCCAGCTTTATTCGATGAAAGATCACTGATTACACATATCGCATTGTAATAAAACAGAGATGGGATGTCCTTGATATAATTACGAATCTGCTTATATGCATTCTCTACTCCTACCTCATCCTTAGAAGGACTCTTAAGCTCCATCAACACAAGTGGCATGCCATTTATAAACAGAATAATATCCGGCCGCCTGTTATTGCCATTCTCAACAAATGTATACTGATTCACCACATAGAAAGTATTGTTGTCTATCTTCTCATAGTCAACCAATTTCACTATAGTTGCCTGTTCCTCGCCATTCACAAAGAACTTCACTGTAATTCCATTCTGCAGATAGTCCATAAATATCGTATTTTTCTGCAACAAGCTTCCAGTATCAAATGTCTTAAGCTTATTAATAGCTTCTTCTATGGCATCTACAGGCAATCCCCGATTGACACGCACCAAACTATCTCTAAGTACCGAATCCATCAATGGGCTGGTGTAATCCCTGTCAAAATCCGGTGCATAGATATGGTCGTATCCCATATTCTCGAACAACTCTATTATCGCTTGTTCATATGTATCTTCTGTAAATAAACCCGGCATTTAGTCCCCTCCCCTTTGTGTTGTGTTTTGTAGAGCAAATAAAAATTTATCTTTTCATGTATGTTGATTGTCGAACATATGTTTGCTATAATATAAGAGGTGCTACCCTATTCGGTAGGCGGTTAGCCTTCGCCACAGGAGTTTATAGCCTGTGTTTACATAGATACATCCATTTCTGGAAATCTATTACGGAGGTTTGTGCTTATGCTTACAACGGAACTTTTTATAGCCATCATCAGCTTATACATTACATACTTTGCTCTTGGTTATGCCGTTGGCTCTAAGAGCAATGATAAGAAATAAGACAAAAAAGTAACCGCCCTGTCCTGACAAAACTTGGCGGTTACTTTTTTGTAATTGCAATATCAGGGCTAACCGTCTATCGGTAGCACCTCTTTACACTTATATTAGCATTCAACCGCTTTTATGTCAAATATATCGTTTTTATTGTTTGAGTATAATGTATTCTATTACCATTTATCGGAGTAACTAAATATTCAAATCAGATACATCAAGTTCGCCAGACATCAGTTTTGGAAGTAGGCTATCTCTCAACTCCGTTAATCTTTGATTTTCCATAACATTTTTATCTATTTGAGCATAAAATTTCTGAAGCAATTCTGCATATTTCTTTTCAACATCATCAGTTGCAACAACCATTTTCAATGCCCCCACATTTTCAAATCTGATTTGTGGAAATGTGCCCGATCTTGACTCAGCCTCCAACTGAAGTTCATCAATTACTGGTTGAGATGTCAAAAATTGGTACAATCTTCTCGGTTCCATTCCCTTAGAACGAATAACCATTAGCTTTGTTGAAACAACATAATCCTCTGCTTCGAAATTAACAAATGCAAAATGTCGATTAACTGGTCTTATCTCACTATATAAAATATCATTCTCTTTAATTGATTTCTTTGCCTGTCCTGGCATTCCCTCTACTGCCGAATAATTTCCATGAAGAAATCTTCCATCTTCAATATCTCCAGTATTTAAGAATATCAGCTCTTCTTTATCAAACTTATGTTTCTTAGAAATTGTATCGCATAAATTTACAAGTTTTTCCACTCTCCAACCTACAGGTATTTCTCCAACCTCTGAATCTACAAAATCTCCATCTTTAAATGGTTCATAATCAATAAACCAAGCTTGATATAATGCTGCTATCTGCTCCGACAAATTCCTATTTATCCTAGAATTAATATCTATTTTTTCTTCAATTGGCTCTATA
>OHJK01000740.1_pt1 | contig 19309 bp, 15 predicted proteins | sample 1568541 | NCBI WGS metagenome assembly OHJK01 (sample SAMEA3879535, study PRJEB24766) | human gut metagenome | biome: human-associated habitat; feature: feces | place: USA | collected 1985/1987
GGCGGCGGGGCTAATTTACGCAATGCTCGCCTATGCCGTGTTTTCAATATTAAGCGGCAGCTTTGCGCTGAATATGGCAATGCTCAGCGATATGGGCATAGGCCTGCTTGCCGGTATGCTGTGCGCAATGGTAACGCGGGCGGCGGCGCACTGAAAGCAATAAATGCGGCGCAGACATCAAGTTTTTCTATGTAGATAAGCTGTTTTATGGTATAATTAAACAGTTGTAAACACTGCGGTACATAACCGCAGCTTATTGCCAAGGAAGGAGGACGGGACTATGCTTAGGCTGGTATGCAAGGCGCAGGAGCAGCCGCGTGAGCGCGTGCGCGAAATGGCGGAAGAGCTGTGCATCAGCCCGCGGACGGCGGAACTGCTGCTGTCCAGGGGAATTGCGGACTGCGACGAGGCCGCGAATTTCCTTAACCCTTCCGAAAGCGCGCTGGAGAACGCATATCTTTTGAAGGATATGGATAAGGCCGTATCGCGCATAAGAAAAGCGATAGATTTTGGCGAAAAAATAGTGGTGTTCGGCGACTATGATGCCGACGGCGTGTGCGCGACGGCAATAATGCTAAGCTGCCTCAGGCGGCTTGGCGCGAATGCGGAATACATGATACCTTCGCGGCATGAGGACGGCTACGGCATGACCATGAAAAGCGCGGAGCAGCTTTTCAACATGGGCGCGAATCTTATAATAACGGTAGATAACGGCGTTAAGTCCGCGGCGGAGACGGAGCGCTGCTACGAACTTGGCATGGAGGTTATAGTTACCGACCATCATATCCCGGGTGACACGCTGCCCAAGTGCGAGGCGCTGATACTTTGCGGCAATGCGGACGAATACCCGAACCGGCATATATGCGGCGCGGGGCTTGCGTGCAAGGTGGCGGAGGCATTGCTTGGCCGCGAGGGGGCAAGGGAATACATACCGCTTGCGGGCATTGCAACGGTTGCGGATATTGTTCCGCTCACGGGGGAAAACCGCGTGTTTGCCGCGCTTGCGGTCAAGGATATACGCCGCGGCAGATGCCCGGAGGGAATAAAGGCGCTCTGCTCCGTGTCCCAAACAAAATTGCAGGACGTGAGCGCGGGCGATTTCGGCTTCAGGATAGCGCCGCGGCTGAATGCGGCAAGCCGCATAGAAGAAGCGGACGCGGCGGTGAGCCTGCTTATGGAGACCGAGCGGGAGAGCGCGGCGAAGCTGGCGGCAAAGCTTGACGAGCTGAATGCCAAGCGAAAGGCGGAGGAAAGCGGAATATTCAACGCCGCCTGCGAAAAGCTTGCCAATGAGGACCTGACCAAGCGGCGCTGCATAGTGCTGCATGCGGCGGCAAGGATAGCGGAGCGGTTTTATAGGCCCACGGTGCTGCTGAGCGGTAAAGATACGGTCACGGGATCGTGCCGCAGCATAAGCGGAGTGAATATTCACGATGCGCTTTCATCCTGCGAAAGGTTCTTTTCCCGCTTCGGCGGGCATGCGTATGCCGCGGGACTTACCATGCAGCAAAAGGACATAGACGAATTCCGCGCGGCGATGGACGATTACCTTTGGCATAACGAGCCTGAGGAGAAGTTTATACCCAGCGCGCAGTATGATTTTGAAATGGAGCTGGGCGGCATCACGAAGCGCTTTGCGGAGGAGCTGAGCATGTTGGAGCCCTTCGGCGCAGGCAACCCGCAGCCGGTGGTGCTCAGCCGCGGGGTAAGGCTTGCCAACATGGAACGCATAGGGTGCGAAGGCAAGCACGTGCGCTGCCACGTTACGCGGGACGAGCAATATATAAACGCCGTGTATTTCAATTCCGGCGCGGAATTCAGAAATATGCTGGATATGGACAGGTGCGACGCCGTGTATACCCCGAACATAAACACGTTCATGGGGCGGAGCGAATTGCAGCTTAATATAAAAAATCTGCGCTGCGCCGAGCCTAACGACGTAAATGCGTGGATAGACAGGCAAAAGGGCAAATTTGTTGATGCAATATGCAGAAATGTTTTGTATAATAATACCCGTGCCGTAAGCGGACTTGCGTTTGCGGACACGGAGGAAAAGCTTATTGAGCTTGTTGACGCAAGCGCTATGGGCACCATAGCGCTCTGCTTCACGGCGGCGGGAGCAAAGCGGCTGTGCGCACTGCTTAAAGCGCGCGGCATTTGGAACCGGATGGACGTAAGCTTCGGCAGCAACGCGAAAAGCATATGCGCATATAATGCGGCGGTGCTTGCGCCGAACATTGCGGACATGGACATAAGCCGCTACAAAAATATAATAGTTTTCGATACCGCAACAAGCAGCGGCATACCCGGCGCACTGCGCCAAATGAACGGGGATGCTGCGCTTTATGCAACCAAGCCGAACGCGGCGGAGACGGAAGAGCTGATAGCCGGCATACCGCGTGACAGGGCGGATTTCATTGCACTGTATAAGGCGCTGCGCTGCACGGTTGGTAAGTTTTATAACATAAACGCCATGGCGGATGCGCTATGCGCCGCAACCAACGCCCCGCGGTGCCATTGTGCGCTGGCGGCGGACGTGTTCTATGAACTGGGCTTTGTTACAAAGGGCAGCGGCGGCATACGGGTTGAAAAGGACCCGCCCAAGCGCTCGCTTGAGGAAAGCCGGACTTTTTTTGCGCTTAACTCCCTAAGGGAGATGAACGATATGTACTTGCAACTATACGAGGAGGCAAACCATGAAGCTTGAAGATACCATTCGCACCATACCCGATTTCCCAAAACCCGGAATACTTTTCCGCGATGTTACCACGCTTTTTAAGAACCCCGAGGCGTTCCATCAGCTTATAAGCGATATGGCTGAAGAGCTGAAGGACAAGCATGTGGACGTGGTGGTCGGGCCGGAGGCGCGCGGCTTCATAATGGGCAGCGCACTTGCTTACGCACTGGGCGCGGGCTTTGTGCCGGCGAGGAAGCCCGGTAAGCTCCCCTGCGAAACGGTGAGCTATGAATATTCCCTTGAATACGGCACGGATTCGCTGGAAATACATACCGACGCCATTCAAAAGGGACAGAAGGTAGTGGTTGTGGACGATTTGCTGGCGACCGGCGGCACGGCGCTTGCGGCGATAAAGCTTATTGAGCAGATGGGCGGTGAGGTTGTTGCCGTTCGCTTCGCAATAGAGCTTAAGAGTGAGCTTAACGGCGCGGCCGCGCTTGAAGGCTACGATGTTAAGGCTTCCATAGTATACTGATAAAAAGAACGAGCATATACGGAAAGGAGGTTTGCCGGAATGAGCAATGAAAAGATAATAGATAACAACGATGAAATGCGGCTGGACGGTATGAGCGAAGTGAACATAGACAAAATGGTCGACGCATCCGAGCATCATCTTATAGACGACGAGGAAGTAAGGATGCTGATGGACGAGCTTGAAAAGGCCTGCGCGGAAAAGTTCAGCGAAGATGATATGGCGCGGCTTAAAAAGGCCATGAACTTTGCATATAAAGCGCATCTGCCGCAGAAGCGCGAATCCGGCGAACCGTATATAATCCATCCGCTGGCTGTGGCCAAAATGCTGTTTGAAATGGGCATGGATACCAACACCGTTATAGCCGGCCTTCTTCACGATGTGGTGGAGGACTGCGACGGGATAACGGTTGAGGATATTGCCCGCGAATTTGGCACGGACATTGCGGAGATGGTGGACGGCGTAACCAAGCTGACCAAAACCGGCAAAAGCGACATTATAAGCAAGGAAGAGGCGCAGGCGGAAAACCTGAGGAAGATGTTCCTTGCCATAGCCAAGGATGTTCGCGTCGTTATAATAAAGCTGACGGACAGGCTGCACAATATGCGCACGCTTGAATATTGCAAGCCCGAAAAGCGGCAGCGCAAAGCGCGGGAGGTGCTGGACGTTTATGCGCCGCTCGCAAGCCGCTTCGGAATGGGCGCAATAAAGTGCGAAATGGAGGATCTTGCCTTCCATTACCTTATGCCGGAAGAATACGCCGCGCTTGAAAAGCAGATTGAGCCGCAGCGGCGGGAGCGCATGCTTACGCTCAACAAGGCCATAAAAACGATAGAGGAGCAGCTTGCCGCCGCCGGCATACAGGCGCAGGTGAACGGCAGGCCGAAGCACCTATACAGCATATATAAAAAGTTCCTCAGGCAGAACAGGAGCCTTGCGGAGATTTATGACCTTATAGCCGTGCGCGTTATAGTGAACACGATAAACGATTGCTATGCGGCGCTGGGCATAATCCATGCAATATGGAAGCCCGTGCCCGGGAGGTTCAAGGATTATATAGCCATGCCAAAGACCAATATGTACAGGTCTTTGCACACAACGCTGTTTTCCGATACCGGCTTGCCGTTCGAGGTGCAGATAAGAACATATGAAATGCACCGCACGAGCGAATACGGCATAGCGGCGCACTGGATGTATAAAGAAGGGCGCGCCAATCAGGACGAGCTGGACAGCAAGCTTGCGTGGCTGAGGGAAGCGCTGGAGCTTGAAAACTATGCGGATACCACAAAGGAATTTGTTGAAAGCATTCGCAAGGATTTCTTCAGCGACTATGTATATGTGCTTACGCCGCGCGGGCAGATAATTGACCTTGTCACCGGATCCACACCGCTGGACTTTGCGTACCGCATCCATTCAAACGTTGGTAACCATGTTCAGCATGCAAAGGTAAACGGCGCGATAGTAAGGCTTGACTACAAGCTGAAGAATAACGATGTTTGCGAAATCGTGACCGCGCCCAACGCAACCCCGAGCCGCGACTGGCTCAAAATAGTAAAAACGCAGCAGGCCAAGGCCAAAATACGCCAATGGTTCAAAAAGGCCAACCGCGAGGAAAACATAATCCGCGGTAAGGAAATGCTGAGCGAGGCCGCAAAGCGGCAGGGCAGGCAGCTTGGCGAGCTGACAAAGAAAAGCTATTATGACGATCTCCTCAAGCGGTTCAACATGAACGATATTGAGGATATATACGCCGCGATAGGCTACGGCGGCATAACCACAGGGCAGGTGCTTCATAAGCTGATAGAGCAATACCGCAAGGAAGAAAAGGCGAATCAGCTTGCGGCCAAGCTTGAGCAGAAGGAAGAACAGCGCGTGCAGAATGCCGTATCGCATCACGGCGTGGTGGTGAAGGGAGAGCCTAACATGGCGGTGCGCTTTGCGCATTGCTGCAGCCCGCTGCCGGGCGACAAGATAGTGGGTTACATTACCCGCGGCCGCGGCGTATCGATACACCGCGCAGATTGCCCGAACATGACGGATCTGATGCTGGACAAAGAACGGCTTATAGACGTTGAGTGGGCGAGCACGGAAAAGGCAAGCTACCCAGTTACTATACACATTGTTGCCGGGGAGCGGCCGGGGCTGCTGATGGAAATATCGCAGCTGCTTATGAATTTGAACATAAGCATACTGGCTATGAACGCGAAAACCACTGAGGATATCGTGACTGTGCAGCTTACGTTCAATGTATCCGGCGCGGCGCAGCTTGACAGCATTATGAAGGGCATGCGCAAAATACGCACCGTGAACGACGTATACAGAATAAACGCATAACGGGGGATTAGGAACATGAGAGCCGTGGTGCAGCGCGTGGAAAGCGCAAGCGTAACCATAGACGGAAGGGTAAACGGGAAAATAGGCAAAGGGTTCATGGTGTTGATAGGCATTGACGAAAACGACACCGATAAGGATCTTGACTATATTTGTGATAAGCTGACGGGGCTTAGAATATTTGAAGATGAAGCGGGCAAAATGAACCGTTCCATTATAGATGCGGGCGGGGAGATACTGCTTGTAAGCCAATTCACGCTTTATGGTGATGCACGGCACGGCAAACGCCCAAGCTTCATCCGCGCGGCGCGGCCCGAAAAGGCGATACCGCTTTATGAAAAGGCGATAGCGAAGCTGGGCGAAAAGGTGCACGTTGAAACGGGCATATTCGGCGCGGAGATGAAGGTGCAGCTTATAAACGACGGCCCCGTAACAATATTACTGGACAGCGAAAGGACATTTTAACATCATGGAAATAGCATCCCTTATAACCGGCCCCGTCGGGGTGAATACATATATTGTATACGGCAAGAACGCGGGCGAATGCATAATAATAGACCCGTCAGATACCGAGCTTGTGAACAAAAAGCTTGATGAGCTTGGCGTAAAGCCAACGGCTGTTCTGCTTACGCACGGGCATTTTGACCATATAGTGAGCGTTGCCGATCTTCAAAAGCAGTATGGCGCAAGGGTGTATATACACGAAATCGACGAAGCGGGCCTTAGGGACGCAAGCGTTAACCTGTGCGCAATGGCGCATATAGATATCCCCTCCTGCAATGCGGACGTTAAACTGAAGGGCGGCGAAACCATACACGAGGCCGGCTTTGATATCCGCGTGCTGTATACGCCCGGGCATACCAAGGGCAGCGTATCCTATGCCATTGCCGACGGCGAAAGGAAGGCCGTGTTCACGGGGGACTGCCTGTTCCATGGCAGCATAGGCCGCAGCGATTTCCCCGGTGGGGATCATAAGGAGCTGCTTGATTCCATAGGCAATCAGCTTTTCACTCTTGATGGCGATTATGAAGTTTATCCCGGCCACATGGGCGCTACCACGCTGCAGTTCGAGCGGGAGCATAACCCCTTTATGCGCCGCTGGGGTAATGACAAATGATAAGCCTATACACGAACAAAACCGAGTATATAGCCGATATAGCCGACGAGCTTCGGCTATTTTTGGCAAAAGAGGAAATAACGGAGGCGGAGAATGCCGCGGCGGACGTTTGCGTTACGCTTGAAGGCGGCGGTACTGAGCGGCATGCACGCGCGCAGGTGAACACGGAAAAAGGCATGGCCGTTTACAAATGGGACTGCGTTATACCGCAAGGGGCGGACGCGCTTGAAATAAAGCGGCGCGAAAAGCGCGCGGTGAAAATAGCGGCGTTCAGGGCGATGGCAAACGTATACGGCTTCATGCCGCCGTGGGGCTCGCTTACGGGCATACGGCCCACGCGGCTGCTGAGGGAGCTGCGCATGCGCCACGGCGAAGCGGAAGCGATAAGAATGATGCAGCAGGACTTTGACGTGAGCGAAGAGAAGCTTGCCCTGGCAAAGACAATAAACGCCGTGCAGCAGCCAATTCTTGACAGCCAAACGGAAAAGGATGCGGATATATACATAGGTATACCGTTCTGCGCATCGCGCTGCCTGTATTGCAGCTTTGCCTCCCAGGTGCGCACTAAAAAGACGGACATGGCGGCCTATCTTGCCGCGCTGAAGAAGGACATAACGCTTGGCTCCGCCATATTGAAGCAGGCGGGCCGCAAAATACGCGCAATGTACATAGGCGGCGGCACGCCAACGGTGCTTACGGCGGATGAGCTGGACGGCCTTATTGCCCACGCGCTTGAAGCATACGCAGGATTCAATGGGGAATTCACCGTTGAAGCAGGCCGGCCGGATACGATAACAAAAGAAAAGCTGGGTGTGCTGAAAAAATACGGCGTGAGCAGGCTTTCCGTAAATCCGCAGACAATGAACGACGCAACGCTTGAACTGATAGGCCGCAGCCATAAAAGCGCGGACATTATAGCCGCGTTCAACATGGCGCGGGACATGGGCTTTGACAATATAAACATGGACGTTATAGCCGGCCTTCCCGGCGAGCATGCGGCGGACATGGAGCATACGCTTGATGAAATAATAAAGCTTTCGCCCGAAAACCTTACCGTGCATACGCTTGCGCTCAAGCGTTCAAGCCGCCTTGTTACGGAAGGGGAAAAATACCCAATGCCGGAGGCGGAGGAAGTAGAGCACATGGTACACATGGGGAGCGAAGCCGCGGCGCGGCTCGGCATGCGGCCGTATTATATGTACCGCCAGAAATATATGAGCGGCAATCTTGAAAACGTGGGTTATGCCAAGCCCGGCGCGGAATGCGTATACAACATAGACATGATGGAGGACACCACCGCTATAATGTCCCACGGGGCGGGAGCAATGACAAAATGCGTATACGATGCGGCGCGCCGCGTGGAGCGTGTGCCCGCGCCAAAGGAGATAAGCACATATATCGCCAAGGTGGAAAAGCTGAGCGGGGAGAAGGCAAGGTTATTCCTCTAAGGCTTTAATATCAGGATACATAAAGCGCGGCGCATTTGCGCCGCGTTTAACGTTGCTTTGGTTCGGGGTGCTTTTTTATAGCTTCATTTCCATGTTTATATTCCGCTCCGTCATGCCAAGGCCTTTATAGAACCGCATTGCGCCTTCGTTGAACGCCCAAACGGTGAGCATAAGCGTGTCCGCGCCGCGCTCCTTTGCAAGGCGGACTGTTTCATTATACAGCAGCGTGCCTATGCCCATTCCGCGGCAGTCGCTATGCACACATATGTCGTCAATATAGGCTATGCGGTGCGGCAGCATGGCCGGATTTGGATTGGGCGGCTTTATAAAGCCCGATGCAAAGCCTATAAGCTCATTTCCGTCATACGCGGCAATGGGGAAGGCGTTTGCATCGCTGAGCAGCGCGGCATAATGCTCCGGCAAAAAGTGCGCATCAGCGGCGTAAACATCGCTGCGCGCGGCATGGTGCAGCGCATGAACCTGTGCCACAAGGGCGCACACGGCATCGTAATCATCAATGGTTGGCTTATGAATGACTATCATATGTTCTTCAGCACTATTTCCTTCATGGGCGTGGTTGAATCTATCGGCCCGCCGCCAAGGCAAACCTCGCCATCGTACAGCACAACCCATTGCCCGGGCGTAACGGCGCGCTCCGGCTGCATGAACGTTACGCGGCAGCCCTCGCCATGGATGCTTACGTGTACGGGTACGTCGCTTTGACGATAGCGGAATTTTGCCGTGCAGTCAAATTCCGGCGCGGGCGGTTCGCCGGCGATGAAGTGCATATGCCCCGCCTCAAGTGCAAGGGAGAAGAGCTCTTCATGCTCGCCCTGCTGAACAATAAGCAGATTGCGCTTCATGTCCTTGCCTATTACGAACCAGCTTTCGCCGGTGCCATCGCTGCGCCCGCCTATGCCAAGGCCGCGGCGCTGACCTAATGTATAATACATAAGCCCGTCATGCCGTCCTACTATCCTGCCGTCCAGCGTAACGGTATCGCCCGGCTGTGCAGGCAGATATTCCATAAGGAATTTTTTGAAATTGCGCTCGCCTATGAAGCATATGCCCGTGGAGTCCTTCTTTTTTGCGTTGGGCAGCTGCGCTTCTTCGGCTATGCGCCTAAGCTCGGGCTTTAGCATATCGCCAACGGGGAACATGGCGTTTTTCAGCTGCGCCTGCGTAAGACCGGCAAGAAAATACGTTTGATCCTTGTTCAAATCCTTTGCACGAAGGAGGGTAACCTTGCCGTCCGCCGCCTTATTAAGGCGGGCATAATGCCCGGTTGCCAGGTTGTCCGCCCCTGCCGCCATGGCAAGGTCAAGAAACGCCTTGAACTTTATTTCGCAGTTGCACAATACGTCCGGATTGGGCGTTCTGCCCTTTGAATATTCGTCAAGAAAATAGGAAAAAACCCTGTCCTTATATTCCTTGGCAAAGTTCACGCCGTAGCACGGTATGCCTATCTTTCGGGATACGGCCATAGCGTCCTGATAATCCTCCGTTGCGGTGCATACGCCGTCCTCGTCAGTTTCTTCCCAGTTTTTCATGAATACGCCTGTCACATCGTAGCCCTGCTGCTTTAATACAAGCGCGGCTACGGAGGAATCCACCCCGCCGGACATGCCTACTATAACCCTTTTTGCATTAGTTTTCATATGTTTATCCTTATTCGTTGCCCGTAAGTCCGGGGCTTCTTAAAAGCGCGTTGCCAAGATATATCCGGTTTATCATGCCCAGCTTTTCGCCGCCTTCGCTCATCCAAACCTTTTTTATATATGGAAGCTCGGTAAGCGTGTTTACAAAGCTGTATATTATAAGCATTTCCAGCCTGTCCGCACTTTCGGCGGATTCATAGCTGAGCGCTTCCTTCAGCTTATCCGTAAAGCCTTCCTTCCATTCTATAACCGCTATGCCGTCCGCAAGATACACACGCTCCACATCCTCGCGCGAAAGGGGAGCGAAGCCAAGCCCGCTTGAACCTTGCGCATCTATAAGCGTGAGCACGCGCTTTGTCAAATCATATTCGTCGCTTGATGGGACTATTTTATTCTCCCGCTTCAGCATGGATCCGTTCTCGTCCGGATAATCCACGCTTACGCTCGTGCCGAGCATATCGGTATACATATCGCGGGTAAGATAGTCCACGTCTTCATTAAGCTTTGTGCGCGTGCCGTCCTCCGCTTCAACGTAAAGCACTATGCCACTTATGCCGGGAAGGTAGCCCGTAAGCGTCAGCGTGAGCGCGGCGCACATGAGCTGCTCGTCATAGTCGTTCTTGGGCTGCTTTACGGTTATGTATATAACCTTCGGTGCGAACAGCGGCAGGGAGCTTGGCGCGGAGGTGGAGGACGCTTCGCCGGTTTTATCCTTTGAGGTGTTCTTTTCGGCGGAGGATTCCGCATCGGTTTCTTCCTCCTCCATTCCGGCTACGCCTATGCGCGGCTCACGCGCAAGCGTAAAGTCCGCCGGCAGCACGGGCTCAAGCGCATCCTCTCCCGATATGCCCGCGGCAAGCTTGCCGGTAAGTATTGTAACAAGATCCGTTACCGAAGCTTCGGAAGAAACGCTCAACTGCACGCTGTGTGCGGCTATAAGCGTCCGTTCGGCATTGGTAAAATACATGGTGACGTATTGGTCAATGTATTTCACGACCTCGCTCATGGAGCCTTTGCTGCGGTCTGGATATTTTTCGGCCATATCCTCGGCGTATTTATCAAGGCTTTGGCCTAAATATCGCGCTTCGCCTATGGCGTTGCTGTTGTAGCCCTGCTCCTTGCCGTTATACAGCACGTTCACGGCCTGTATGCCAAGCGTATCGCTGAGCGTTGCGGCTATCGCAAGGCGGGCTATCAGCCAATCGGACTCGCTGCCCGGGAAGCCGCCGCTTAAGTACACGTTGCATATGCCCATGGACTTTTCAATCTTGTCCAGCTTCAGCTTGTATGGTACAGACCGCTCGAGCGACTGGCTCTGCGGCCCGTCCATAAGCGCGCGCATTGTGCAAAGCGCCATGCTTTCGCCTTCCTCGCAGCGCACTGTGCGCTTTTCACCCGCAAGGCGGGTGCCGTCCTCATTTATATAATAAAGCGTTGCTTCAAATTCGCCCTGGGCAAGCGTTTCCTCGCCCTGCCTGGGCGGCACGTCGCTGCTCAGCTCAAGCGCGGGAGGGTAGCTGTCCTCGTTTATGCAGGCGGAAAATATGCCCATGCATACCGCAAGCGCCAATATGAGCGCAATGCATCGCCGCATCATACGCCGTCACCTCCCAGCATGTTTATAAGCGATTTGTAGCCCGGTTTATATATGCTGCCCTCGCTTTTGAGCGTAAGCTGATATCTGCGCACGCCCTGATCATTATCCAGCGTTATTTCAACCGTTACCAGAATGCTTGAAGAATCCTTGTTCTGCGTTTGCTCGCGCACGGAAAAGCTTTTTATTTTGGCAAGGTTTGCCATGTATGTTTCAAAGCTGGCGTAATCCGGCTTCTGCGCGCCGCCCTGCTCAAGCTCCGCTATCAGCGGATACGCCTTATCGTATTCGCCGTTCTGTATATGCTCAAGCAGGCATGCTACCACGCCCGGCGCGGTTATAACATACGAATCGTCAAACCCCATAGGCTCCAGCAGATCGTGGCTGCCGCCGCCGAATGTTTCAAGGCCAAGCTCGGTCCTGCGCACGCGCGCGGCCGAACCGTTAAGCTCAAACAAAAGCTGCACGCTCACGTCCGGCCTGTTCGCGGTTATAGTGTTCACTATGGACTGCGCGGCAAGCCTTCGCGCAAGGTACATTTCCTCCCTTGCGTTTTCCACGCGCGCTTCGTATTCCGCGCGGGAAAGCAGCCCGTTTTCCATCAGTCTGGAGCCGTCCGCAACGGCTTCGTCCACAATATTTGTATTGAAGAACTCCGCCGAAAGGGTAACGTACAATATTGCCCCTTCAAGCGAAACATCAACTATTTCAGTGCCCGCGGGAATGACCGCGCTTATGTTGCCGCTCAGCGGCGGCGTGCCTTCCATAAGCGTGCGTATCATGGCGCGCTCCTCGCGCTCACCTGCGTAAACGGTTATTGTTGCCGTTACGCCGACGAGATACGCTTCATCAGTAAGCCTGTAATAAAGCTTTGCGCGCATGTCTTTTGCAATGCCCGCTTCGGGGTCTATATCGGGCAGATCCTCATGCACGCTGTCCTCTCTTATCATGCCGCGGGAGCAGCCGCAAAGCGTGAGCAGCAGCATAAGCGCCGCCGTGAGCAGCGCCGTGAGCCGCAGTGTGTTTTTGCCGTGCTTCATGCGTTTACTCCTCCCCGTCCGCAAGCGGCAGATGCACCGTGAACGTTGACCCGTGCCCAAACTCGCTTTCAACCGTTATAAATCCGCCGTGAAGCGCAATTATCCGCTCCACTATCGCAAGGCCAAGTCCTGTGCCGCCCGTGCCGCGGGAACGCGCCTTGTCCACGCGGTAAAATCGTTCAAACAGGTGCGGTATAGCGTCCTCCGGTATGCCTATGCCCGTATCCTTCACAATAAGCTGCGCCTCGCTCCCGGTCTGCTTCACCGCCGCGTCAACATGCCCGGCGTCTGTATACTTGACTGCGTTTTCTATAAGATTTACAACGGCCTGCTCTATCTGGCGTTCCTCGCCAAATATCATTGCGCTGCTGCCGGTGAAATTCAGCGCTATGCCCTTGTTCTCTGCAAGCGGCTTCAATCGGGAAACAACGCGCTCCGCTATGTCCTTCAAATCAACGTTTTCCCGGTGCAGCAGCGGCTGACCTTCATCGAACTGCACAAGGCGCAGAAGATCCGTTATAACGTTGGACATTCTGTCTACCTCGTGGTTAACATCCTCGAAGAGCTCCCGCATTTCGGCAGGGTCCGGATTTTCTTCATATAATATGGATTCGCTTAAAAGCTTCATTGTGGCAAGGGGTGTTTTAAGCTCGTGCGATGCATTGGATACAAATTCGTCCCTCACGCGGTCGTGGGCCTCTATCTGCTCGCTCATTCGGTTGAACGCGCGGCCAAGCTCCGCAACCTCGCCCTGCCCATGCACCTTAACGCGCACGCCGCTGCCCTGCTTGCCCATGCGGCGTATGGCGTGGGTCAGCTCCACAATGGGCTTTGTAACAAAGCCGCTGAGCGTAAAGCTAAGCGCCACCATAACCGCCGCAACAATGCCGAAAACTATGGCAACCTCGGCAATTATGTCCGCAACGCTGTCCTCAACGTCCTGTATCATGGCGCTGAAAAGCACCGCGCCCAAATATTTGCCGCCCTGAGTTATTGGGGCGGTGTAGTATACGGCCCAGTTGGCAGAGCCGGAAAGCTTCAGCGCGCTTTTGTCCGCGCCTGTGCTTATTCTATGGAAGCCGAACGCCGCCTCCTTGCCGCCGATGAGCACATCACGCACCTCTCTGTACGGCAGCATGAAGCCCGTTTGGTATGAGGCGGAGTCTATCTGAACCACCGCATCCGTATCCAGTATAAGCACCCTGCCGCCCATTTCCTGCGCGCGGGTGAGCGCCAATGAATACAGCGTGTCTGCATCGCTTATTTCAAGGGCAAGGCGGGTGGTGGCCTCCTGCTGCTGCTTGGTGCGCTGATTGACAAGCGAGGATTCAACCAATATTGCCACGGTAAAGCTTATGGACAGCAAGGCCACGATGGTAACCGCCAAATATATGGCGACCATCCTGACCCTGATAGAGCCGAAAAGCTGTTTTCGCTCACTGCGCAAAGTAATAGCCAACTCCCCACTTAGTAAGAATATATTCGGGATTGGCGGGGTCCCGCTCAATCTTTTCCCTAAGACGACGGATATGCACGTCCACCGTTCTGAAATCGCCCAGATAGTCCTGACCCCATATGGTTTCAAGCAGCTCGTCGCGGCTGTATACCTTGCCGGGGTTTTTCATGAAAAGCTGAAGCAGATCAAATTCCTTCATGGTAAGGCTAACGTTCTTGCCGTCAAGCGTTGCACTGCGGCTGCCTATGTTTATGCTCAGCCCGTTTGCGCTCAGTTCCATTTTGGGCGCTTCGCGGTTCGCACCAGCGCGGCGCAGTATGCTCTTTATCCTGGCCTTTACCTCCAGTATGTTGAAGGGCTTTGTCATGTAATCGTCCGCGCCGTATTCAAGGCCGAGTATCTTGTCCATATCCTCGCCCTTGGCGGTGAGCATTATTATGGGAATGTCGCTCGTTTCGCGCACTATCTGGCAAACCTCTATTCCGCTGAGCTTTGGCAGCATAACGTCCAGCAGCACCAAATCATAATGCTCGCTGTTAAGCTTTTTTAATGCCTCCTCGCCGTCCGATGCGGAATCGGTTTCGTAACCGTCCTGCTCCAGCGTGCGTTTCAGCCCTTTTATCATAAGCGGCTCGTCGTCCACAAGCAGTATTCGTCTTGCCATTATGGCGTCCTCCTTTCGCCGCGCAGAGGTTTTACGCGCAGCTATAACTTTCCATATTTATTATACCATAAAAGCGCCCCGCATAAAGGGGAATAATTTGAACGAACGGTGTATTTAACAATAAATTAACCGCTGAACTATGTACAAATGCATATAAATTTTGTTATAATAGCCAAAGTGTACTATGCCGGCATATGGATATGCCGGTTTTAAGGAAAGGACCAATTTGAATTTGAAACGAATTATCTCGCTTGTGCTTATATTTATACTCGCGCTCGGCGTGCTGCCCATTTGTGCCGCAGCGGACGAATTTGACCCGGAGAGCGTATCCACGCCCTATATCTGCCTTATGGATGCGGCGACGGGCACCGTGCTTTATGAAAAGAACAGCAAGGCGCAGGCATACCCCGCCAGCACCACAAAGATAATGACCTGCATACTGGCCATTGAAAACGCGGCGGACATAAACGAGATAGTGAACACGGGCAGCAACGTTGAAACGCGCGGCTCCACCTGCCACTTTTCCCGCAACGAGGAAATGCCACTTATAGACATGCTGTACGGCATGATGATGTTTTCCGGCAACGACGCCGCCAAGGCCATTGCCGAGCATATTGGCGGCAGCGAATCCGGCTTTGCGGAGATGATGAATAAAAAGGCTGCGGAGCTTGGCATGACCGGCTCGCACTTCGTTAAGCCGAACGGACTCCATAAGGAGGATCATTATTCAACCGCGTATGACATGGCCGTGCTTACCCGCTACGCCATGCGCAACGAAACGTTCCGCAAGATAGTTTCCACCGCGACCTATAACGCCGCCCCGACCAACAAGGATTCCGACGGCTACCAGTGGTATAATTCCAACCGCCTGCTTTATACAAAGGAAGGCGAAGCGGATTACAAATATAAATACGCAACCGGCGTTAAAACGGGCGACACTACCGCCGCCGGCCGTTGCCTTGTGGCAAGCGCGGAGAAGGACGGCGTGGAGCTGATACTGGTGCTGTTCGGCGATTATGAAAACAAGGTAAAGGGCGAATACCGCTTTGAAAACGCGGCCAAGTTCTTCGACTGGGGCTTTGCAAACTTCGTATCCGTGGACGCGGGCACGCTGGGCCTTGAAAGCACGATGCAGCTGCCCGTATCAAACGCCAGCCTTGAGGACGCGGAAGGCGGCCTGCTCACCGCGAACATAGATTTTTCCGCCGCGAAGCTTACCGGCTTAAAGGAAACCATAAACGCGATTACCGCCACGCCATCGCTTTTGACAAGCAGCTATGTTACCTCGAGAAAGCTTGAAGCGCCCATAGCCGCCGGGGAGGAGCTTGGCACGGTATCGTACCAATACAATGGCGTAACGATGTTCACCGCGCCGCTCATAGCTTCGCGCGATGTGGCGGAGGCGGCAACGGTTGTGAGCGACACAGCCTCGCCCAATTCAAGCCCGCTTATAGTATCAAGCCCCGATGTGAACGATAAAGAGGGCGGCAGCGGATGGCTGTTCTGGGCGCTGCTGATAGCGGCGCTGGTAATAATAGTGCTGATAGCGAAGGTGCTTTCCTCCCGCCGCCGCAGGCGCAGGGCAAAGAAACGCCGCGCCTACCGCAGCAACTATCCAAGAAGATAAAGCATATTAAAAAGGCTCCCGGAGGGGAGCCTTTTTGAAATTACCGCTAACCAAAAGCTGTCCCCGCGTGCAGGGAAAGTGTCGCAGCGTAAGCGCAAGCGTGAGCGCGGCTATTATGCCGCAGAAAAGCGTTGTGTGCCTGGAGTTGCTCATGGCTGTCAGCCCATGTATTCGCCGTTGTAGCTTACGAGCACGGCGCTGTACAGCTCCGCCATAACGCCGCCCTGAGCGGTAAGAAAGTCTATATCGCTGCCTATTATGCTTTGCGCCTGTGTGGCGGTTATGGCTGCGCTCTCCTTCAGGCAAAGGCCGCCGCGTTTGCTTTTCTTTTCAAGCTTTATGTGCTCGGTATCGTTGTTATAGCGGCGCAGGCGGAACTTGTCGCGGCAGTTTACGCCGCTTATTTTCTCTTTAAGCGCGGTGTCGTACACATCGTCAAAATAAAGGCTGGTTATTTCGTATGCGCCGTCCGCGCGGGCAAACTCATCCGCCTTCAGCGCGGCGTTAAGGCGCATGGAAAGGGTGATAAAGTCGCTCGTGTTTATTTCGTGCTTGTATTCGTGCCGGTATGCTGCCATGCTGTTCGCTCTCCCGTTCTGTGTTATGGTATCATCGGTTGATAAGAGTATAGCAACATATTATGGCGGCATCGGCAGACATATATGGCAAAGCGGGCAACTAAAACGGCATAAATTGACATAATATCAAACCCGCAACGTTACAAAAATGTAACTATCACGGCTGTTCCTATGGGCGGGAAAATATAGTATAATGGAGCAAATAATTATCAGGCAATGATTAGGGGAGGTATATATTTATGCGTACAGCATCTGAGTTAAGGCAGATTGCCCGCCAAAGGCTTGACGGCAAATGGGGCACAAGCCTTGTTGTATCGCTGCTGGCGGCGCTTTTAGGCTGCTACGGAACATATTTTACGGTAAGCTACTCCGTTGACTCAACCGGAGAACTGTTTGACGGGGCAACGGTGAACCTTGCTGCGCTTTTCCGTTCCCTGTTTGGCACGGACATGGAAATACTTGTGCCGTTGCTGAGCATATCCGCAGCCATAGCCTCTGCAGTGGGCATTGCGCGCCTGATTGTGGGCGGGGCGGCTCAGCTTGGGCTTTGCAGCTATTATAACCGCCTTATAAAGGGCGAAACGCCGCAGGTAAGCGAGCTTTTCTCCCGCTTCGGCTTTTTCGGCAAGGCGCTGCTGCTCAATCTTTATACGGCGCTGCTCACGTTTTTGTGGTCGCTGCTGCTGGTCATACCCGGCATAATAGCAACGTATCGTTACAGCCTTGCGTTCTATGTTCTGTGCGACAATCCGGAAATGAGCGTTACCGAATGCGTGAACGAATCAAAGCGGCTTATGGATGGGCATAAGGGCAGGCTTTTCTGCCTGCATCTCAGCTTCATCGGTTGGCGGCTGCTCAGCGCGCTCACGCTTGGGATAGGGGATCTGTGGCTCAATCCGTATGTAAGCGCGGCGACGAGCGCGTTCTATCTTGAAAGAATAGGCGCAGACGGCGCGGACAACGGCTATACCGCTAAGAGCGATGAACCGGAGTTTGTGGTGAACCCGAACGTTGACGGGCCCGAAAGGCTGTAAAACAGGGCATATTGATTGAAAAGGAGGCGCATGGATGGACCTGACAATGCAGATGAAAAGCGCGGAGCTGCTTATGAACTTCCTCAGGCACGATACGGAAAAGATTCCGCTTTACGGATTCGTGCTGCAAAAGGAGCGCTTCGTGCCGAAGGAGAACACAGCGCCGCTTGAGCGTTCCACGCCGGAGGCGGAGGGCGTGCCGAGCGGGGCGATAGAGCGATTCTATAAAACCATAGAGGCTCAGGCGGATACAACCGCCTGCCACGCCATAACGATACTGCGCCACGGCAAGGTTATTGCGGAAGGGGCATACGCGCCGTACACTCTGGAAGTCCCGCACATGCTTTATTCCATGAGCAAAAGCGTTACGGGCCTTGCGGTGGGCATTGCATGCGACGAAGGGTATTTGGACATAAACGAAAGACTTGTTGAGATTTTCCCGGAGTATGTTACCAATTCAAACGCGAAAATACTCAAGGCGCATACGCTCAGGCACCTGCTCACAATGTCCTCAGGAATAAGGTTCAACGAGGTTGGCAGCGGGCTTGACGAAAACTGGATGAAGATGTTCATGCAGTCCGTGCCCAAGTTTGAGGCGGGAACCGAGTTTGACTATAATTCGCTCAATTCATATGTGCTTGCGGCGGCGGTGGTAAAGCGCACGGGCATGAGTTCGAGCCGCTGGGCATACGCTATCACGAATGGGAAAAGTGCCCCATGGGCATAGAAAAAGGCGGCTGGGGCCTTTCGCTCACGGCAGAGGACGCGGCGAAGCTTGGGCAGCTTTGCATGAACATGGGCCGCTGGAACGGTAAGCAGATAGTGAGCGAGGAATGGATACGCCAGGCCACATCCGTGCAGATAAAAACGCCAAACGGCGAAATGAAGCACGGCTACGGCTACCAGATTTGGATGAGCGATGACGATGGAGACTATCAGTTCAACGGCGCGTTCGGCCAATACGTGCTGGTGTTCCCGAAGCAGGAAACCGTAATAGCCATGTACAGCGGCAGCAGCAATCTGTTCGTAAACGGGGGCTTAAGCGGCATGGTGCGTGAGCTTTTGACTTCGTTTGCGGATGAACCGCTTGCAGCGGACAATGAGGCGTATGCTTCGCTTAAAAGCACGCTTAATTCGCTTGAATATTCCCCGTCGCACCCAAGGTATCTTGGCACGGATGCGGAGGAGTTTGAGCGCATAGCGTACCGGCTTGACGGGCGGGAGTATTTCGCGGGGCCGAACACGGGCGGATTGTTCCCGCAGACGCTTCAGGCCGTGCACAGCAACATGACTGACAGCGTTACAATGCTGCGCTTTGAAAAGCGGGATAAGGACCTTTATTTATACATATACGAAAAGGATGAGCGCAATCTGCTCGTGCTTCGCCACAACGGCGCGTTTGAATACGGCGCGGCAACCATGCGCGGGGAAAGACAGCTTGTTGCCACGCGGTGCCGCTGGAAGCTGGACGTGAACAGGATACGGCTGTGGGTAATGACGGGCTTTATAGAAACGCCGAACAGCCGCATACTCACGCTTGACATAGCTCCGCA
>OHJK01000746.1_pt1 | contig 19249 bp, 13 predicted proteins | sample 1568541 | NCBI WGS metagenome assembly OHJK01 (sample SAMEA3879535, study PRJEB24766) | human gut metagenome | biome: human-associated habitat; feature: feces | place: USA | collected 1985/1987
CTTTAGGTGCAGCACTTACCTGCTTCGTATTTTATCGAAATCATAAAAACAGAACGTATAAAAGAAATTTGAATGATTTGGTACAGGAATTTGATATATCTTCTTCCAGAACAAAGTGGCAGTTATGTCAGATCATATGCGTACCGGCAGTACTCTGCATTGCGGAACTCTGCAATATGCCACGGGCAATGTGGGCTGGAATTGCGGCAATGTCAGCAATCTTACCATTTATGGAGGACATGCAATACAGAGTCCGCAAAAGGATTGTCGGAAATATTGCAGGTGTAATATGCTTTACAGTACTATATTTTCTGCTTCCGTCATCCATCTATACATACATAGGAATCCTTGGCGGAATTGGTGTAGGACTTTCTGCAAAATATGGCTGGCAGGCAGTATTTAACACATTTGGTGCTTTGGCCATTGCTACAGAGAGTTATGGACTAAAAGAAGCAGTTGGTCTTAGAGTGATTCAGAATGTTTTTGGCGTTGTATTTGCATTAATATTTTGTTCTATGTTTTATTGGCTTATGTCGAAAAAAAAGAAAACAGTGGTAACCGTGGCTGCAAAATAACGTGGGTTAGAAAGAAAAAAGGTTAAGAATGAAAGATATTATCACCGCACGGATGAACAGCTTGTACAGTTTGCAAACTGGAAACCAGAGTTTGAAAAATAATACGGAGCAACTGCTTCCATCTTTTTATCTAGAAGTAGCAGTAAGTAAATCCGAGTAAAATATGGTCAAAAAATCATCGACATCCGACCTACAGCACGTTATAATATAGTTAATCTAATAAGAAAACCAAGTGATCATTGTTACGAAGCTGAATCGTAATGGTGGCCAACTGAGTGAACTCGATGGAACGGAATGGTTATATCCTCCGGGTGCTCCGAGCACCGGACGAGCACCGAAAGGTGCTTTACAGAGATGAAAACAGGCCTGACGAAGCATCACTCAGATTAGATTAAAAATTCTAGTCTGGGTGATTTTTTTCGTTCAGGGAAAAGGAGAAAATGTCATTGACAGAAAAGACGGATAACAGAGATTCGGATGAAAAATTAGTTGAAATTGAAATGGAGCTGTTAAGATATTTTACGAAGATTCCAATGGCAGATCAGTTTGTACATCCAGATCCTCGAAGATAATGGTACACGGCTTAATGAAATTATCACAAAACACCTTGATGATGATATCTGGGAGTTTCGTCCAGGCAATAACTGTGTTTTATATTTTATATCAAAACCTTACACATCGAAAAGCGGAAAGCAAGAAGAGAACCATAGCTTTCATCTACTGTCCAGGTATCACATCCCCAGCAGATTTTATCAATCTGGTCCATTTCAATCAACTGATGCAACACCCGGTTTGAAACGGTGTATGATAGAATCGAAATCCAGGTCAGATCCAGATAAAGATTCGGATATTTTTATCAATCGGCAAGCTGCAGAGGAAGTTATCTATAGACAAGTCAGGATTATCACGTTAAGATATAGAAAAAGTAAGTAATATTAAAGAAGAAAACAGAATATGTAAAGGAGAAAATGAATGGAATACTCTGCAATTATTCATGATATGGACAAAAGATTCTGCTATGCAATAGATAAGGATTTATTTGTGATACGCATCCAGGTAAAAAGAGATGATATAAAGGAAATAATTCTTCATTATGAGGATAAGTATATACCAATGGAATGGAAGGATACACGAAAGACAATTCCAATGAAGAAGGTTGCCACCTCACAGTTTCAGGATTATTATGAAGCACAGATCCAGATGCATCTGATATGTCTCCGTTATTTTTTTGAATTTACGGATATGCAGGGGGAAAAAGTATATTACGGCAATTATGAGTTTAGTAAGGAATGTATTACAAATAGGGACAGAATGTTTGATTGCCCGCAGAATCTACGGGAGGAAGAAATGTTTGTGGTGCCAAAGTGGGCAGAAAATAAGGTCGTATATCAGATTTTTCCGTCCCGTTTTGCATCATCACAGCCGGTAGACAAGGAAGTATGGTATAAAGCACCAGTTACGTCTATGGATAATCTGCATGGTGATCTCAGAGGAATTATAGAACATCTGGATTATGTCCATAGTCTTGGAATTGATGTTTTATATATGACACCAATCTTTAAATCAAATTCAAGCCATAAATACGATACCATTGATTATTATCAGATAGATCCCTCATTCGGAACAGCAGAGGATCTTAAAGAGCTGGTACAAAAAGCGCATGAATATGGAATGAAAGTGGTTATGGATGCGGTGTTTAACCATACAGGAAATGAATTTTTTGCATTTGAAGATATTTTGGAAAAGGGAAATAAGTCTAAATATCTGGACTGGTATTTTATTGATGAATTTCCACTTAAAAGTGAAAGGGGAGAGATTCCAAACTTCAAATGCTTTGGTTATTATGGTGGAATGCCAAAATTAAATCTGAAAAATCCTGAAGTTGAAAAATTTATTACAGATGTTGCATGCTATTGGATCAGGGAATGCGATATAGACGGATGGAGAATGGATGTAGGAGATGAAATCAGCCATTTTTTCTGGAAGAATTTTAGAAAAGCAGTTAAGGCAGTAAAGAAAGATATGCTGATAATTGGAGAAATCTGGCATTATGCAGGAGATTTTCTTGAAGGAGATGAATGGGATACGGTCATGAATTATCCGTTTTATCTGAATATGATAGATCTGCTTGCAGATGAAAAGATTACGGTCAGCCAGTTTATACAGAATCTTGGATATTTGAAAGGACGCTTAAATAAAAAATGTTATCCTCTTATGTGGAATCTGATAGACAGCCATGATACAGCAAGATTTTTACATTTATGTAAGAATAATAAGAAAAAGCAGCATTTGGCAGCAGCTTTTCAATTGTTATTGCCGGGAATGCCGATGATTTATTATGGAGATGAGTATGCGATGCCGGGAGCAAATGATCCGGATTGCAGACGTGGCATGTACTGGGATGAAGAATACCAGGATAAAGAGATGTTTGAATGGTATAAACAGCTGTTACAGGTTCGAAAAAAATATAAATGTATCGTAGAAGGTGAATTGATTGAGGCAATCACAAGGGATGAGGAAGAAACCATTGTTCTGATTAGAAAAAATAGTGAAGAGACCATGGCATTGATTTTTAACTGCAGCAGCAGTGAGAAGAGATTTAATGAGTATGAGGGAAAATATAATTTGCTTGGAGAAGAACTGTTTGACGGAAAAGTTGAGGGACTTGATGCCGCAGTAATAGTGCTTTAAAATAGTTACAGAGGAAGAAGATCATGTCAAAAGATGAATATTTAATTACAGATGCTCCCCTTAAAGCACTGACTGTTTTTGCAATGCCAATGATTTTCGGAAGCTTTTTTCAACAGGTCTACAATATGGCTGATTCAATCATTGTGGGTCAGTTTGTTGGATCTTCTGCCCTTGCGGCTGTTGGTGCCTGTGCTGCCCTTACGAATGTATTCATTTGTATAGCACTTGGTGCAGGTGTAGGTGCAGGTGTACTTGTGAGCCGTTATTTTGGTGCCAGAGATTATAGTAAAATGAAAACAATAGTATCAACATCATTGATTAGTTTTCTGGTTCTTAGCATACTTCTGGGAGTTACTGGCTTTTGTTTTTCACGTTCCATGATGGGCTTATTACAGACACCCGCTGATATACTGGAGGAAGCAGTACTATATCTTCGTGTTTATTTTGTGGGATTTCCGTTTCTGTTTATGTACAACATTCTTTCAACGATGTTTACTTCAATCGGTGAATCAAAGATTCCATTATGCCTTTTGATTTTTTCTTCTGTTCTGAATATTATGATGGATCTTTGGATGGTAGCAGGCCTTGGTCTGGGTGTGTTCGGTGCAGCCCTAGCCACGCTTATTGCACAAGGCATTTCGGCAGTATTTTCGTTTTTAATCTTTTTATACCGGATACGCCAGTATAAGAGTCCGGCTCGCTGGTTTGACGGGAGGGAATTACGTTCCATGCTCCGCATTGCTGTACCGTCGGTTCTCCAGCAGTCAACAGTGTCAATTGGTATGATGATTGTACAGGCGGTTGTAAATCCGTTTGGTACACAGGCTCTTGCAGGTTATGCGGCAACGATGAGGGTAGAGAATGTTTTTTCACTGATATTTGTGTCCATAGGCAATGCAGTCTCGCCGTATGTTTCCCAGAATCTTGGCGCAAAGAAAATCGGGCGTATCAAAAAAGGATACCACGCTGCACTGGTGTTAGATTTATGTTTTGCAGTCCTTGCTTTTATAGTCATTGAAACACTGCATACCCAGATTTCCTCATTATTTTTGGGTAAAGATGGAACAGCACTGGCATATCAGGTGTCTGGAGATTATATGAGATGGCTCGGCTTCTTTTTCATTTTCATGGGTATTAAGATGGCAACAGACGGAGTTCTTCGGGGACTTGGAATCATGCGTCCATTTCTCATTGCAAATATGGTAAATCTTGCAATTCGTCTGTCAGTTGCTTTGATACTCGCACCGCGTTTTGGCATTGCATTTGTCTGGCTTGCTGTACCGGCTGGCTGGCTTGCAAATTTTCTGATTTCTTATGTGGCACTCAGAAAATCATGGCCAGACGATAAGATGGCTTTTGCTGCTATAGAAGATGGTGCAGCCGTTTTTATAGAAAAATACTGTAAATAGCTGTCTTTAAAAATGACGAAAAACCAAAGCAGGAAGTGTTAAATTTTATCAAAAAAATAGAATTTGAAAATTAAAGCTGAAAAGTCGTTGACTTTTGAAAAAATTCTGATATAACAAGGTCTAGAAAAAATTAAAATAAAGAGAAAGGAAATAAGAATCAATGTTTTCACAAAAAGATAAAATGAAAAGTAAATTAGAAAACATGCATCTGCAGGAAAGGATAAACTATGGCTACAGAAAAGTCATTATTATGATGTTAATTTCAGGCTTGCTTTCTATAGTGGTCATAGGTGTTTTATTTGCTAATATAGTACATTATATAGAAAATGTTACTGTAGCAGATCAGGCAGTAAAAATATGTAGAATTAATGTGAATGCGGCAGCAAGAAATATCAGGGAAATGGCATTAGATGATGATACTTCTTCATATGCCGGTTATGAGAAAACAGTAGAAAAGCTGCTGAAAGAAGTTGATTCTGAACTGAAAAATTTAAAGGGAACCGGAATTATTCCTGACTCAGATTATGAGGAATATTCATCAGCCCTTTCGGATTGGGGAAACATTGGTTATTCTATTATAGAAAAAATTAAAAGTGGTGATAAGGAAAAAGCAGTTGATGAAATCATGAATGATTGCACACCTGCATTAAATAAAGCGGTGGAAATCGCAATAAGATTAGATGATGTGACAGACCAGGAGAGCAGCAGGGCTGCCAGAACTACATTTACTTTTGCTATAGCAGGAATTGTATGTATTATAGTGTGTTTATTTTTGGCATGGATACTGACAAAGAAAACAGGTAAAAAAGTCCTGGATACAATTCTTGAACCTTTACGGGCAGTTGAGGATGTCGCAAAGGAACTGACAGAAGGAAATTTACACAGTACACTGGATTATCGTTCAGAAGATGAGATTGGAAGACTGGCACACAGTATGCGTAAATCAATCCGTATCCTGGGAAGCTATGTAGACGATATTGACCGTGCAATGAAATTGTTTGCAGAAGGAAATTTTGATGTTAAACCGGAAGTAGAGTGGCGGGGAGATTTTGTCGGAATTTTAAATTCTTTTATGCAATTTGAAAAAAGTATAGGAGAAACGATTAAAGGAATTCAAAATGTTTCCAATGAAGTTTCAAGTGCAGCAGACCAGGTAGCATCAAGTTCTAATGATCTTGCAGATGGAGCTACAAATCAGGCGGCAGTAGTAGAGGAACTGACAGCAACAGTTGCAGGTGTATCTGAACAGGTAGAAAATAATTCAAAATCTGCAAAAGAAATTAGTGGAAGGGTGGATGAGCTTGGAAATGCCATTTTAGAAAGTAATGGTAAGATGCATGAAATGGTTGATTCCATGCATGAAATTAATGAAGCATCAAAAGAAATTGACAAAATTATTGCAACAATTAATGAAATTGCTTCCCAGACAAATCTGCTTGCATTGAATGCTTCTATCGAAGCAGCAAGGGCAGGAGAAGCCGGAAAAGGATTTGCAGTTGTAGCAAATCAGGTAAATTCGTTAGCGGACCAGAGTGCCCAGGCAGCGAAAGAATCTGCAATGTTGATTGAAACCTCTGTGAAGGCAGTAGAAAAGGGTATGGTGATTGCAGGACAGACTGCGGCGCAATTGGAAGATGTTGCAGAGAACTCTAAAATAATTACAGAAGAAGTTACAAATATTGCGGAAACGTTAGAAACACAGACAACAGAAATCCGGCAGATTAATGAAGGAATTGAACAAATTAATGATGTTGTACAGACCAATTCTGCAACATCTGAGGAATGTGCAGCTGCCAGCCAGGAGATGAGCAGCGAATCAGAAAATCTGCGTGAAATGATTCGTAAATTTAAATTGGCAGAATCAGAAAAAACAGTATAATACGATAATGATTTCCAGCTATAATTTCTACCACAGAATAGAAAGTTTATCAGTATAAAAGTTTTGTAAGAAAGGCACTTATACTATGGATACAAACATACGCAGACTGCTCAAGGAAATAGGAGCAGAGGATTTAATAGAAGTATTTGCACCATGTATGGATGACTATCTTTATATTATAGATTTACAGAAAAATACCCTTATCATTTCACAGGAAGCGGTGAAGCGTTTTAAGATGCCGGGCAATTCATTTGATAATGCTGCCGACAGTGTCCGCTATTTTGTATATGAAGAAGACCGTCCGATGATTAGGGAACATTTACAGCGGATTGCGGATGGAAACGAAAAAAATCACAATCTGCATTACAGATGGCTTGATAAAGATGGGATGCCGGTATGGATTAACTGCCGTGGAAAGGTAATCCATGATAAAGATGGAAAACCTCATTATCTTATAGGCTGTGTAAACGAAATTGGAAATATACAGCGGGCAGATAATGTCAGCGGACTTTTGGGTGAAAGAGAAATGCATTCCTTTGTTTCTTCCCATATAAAAGACAGCTCGTCAGTATTTTTAATACATATAGGGATTGATGGATTTAATGCGATTAATGGTACATTAGGCGTAGATTATGGAAATTATGTGTTGAAAAGTGTTGCTGACGGTATCAAGGAATGTCTTTCTGATAACCAGCAGCTGTACCATCTTGTTGCAGATGAGTATATGATTATTGATCTGGAAAGCCATACAAGAGATGATGTTATGCTATTGCAGAAGGAAATATGTAAAAAAATAGAAGATTTTATTATTTCTGAAAAATATAAGGTGGTTTTTACAGTATCTACCGGAATTATCCATGCAACGAAGCTCTTAAAATATTATGACGAGTATCGTAAAATAGCGGTTTTCTCTTTAAAACAGGAAAAGTCCATGGGAGGAAACGGAGTATATTTTTTTGAGAAAGAAGATTATAAGTTATTTTTAAAAAAAGAGAAAATAAAAAGTGCACTTCGAGGTGCCGTGACAAATGAATTTGAAGGATTTGAAGTATACTATCAGCCGATTATAGATTGTTCCTCGGGAAATATAATTGGTGCGGAAGCGCTTATGAGGTTTTCCATGTATTCAGGTGGAAAAAAAGAAAGTATCCCGCCTGTGGAATTTATACCATTACTGGAAGAGACCGGGCTTATTATTCCGGCTGGAAGATTTGTATTAAATGAAGCTGCGGCAATGTGCCATGAAATGCGGCAGTATATACCGGGATTTAAGGTTAATGTAAATATATCTTATATTCAGATGATGAAAAGTGATATCTGGAAGGACATACTTTCGTCTATAGAACAATATAATCTTCCGCCGGAGAGCCTGTGTGCGGAACTGACAGAAAGCGGATATACGGATATGACACCGTATTTTTATACGCTTCGGAAGAAATTCGAAGAGAAAAAAATACAGTTTATTCTGGATGATTTTGGCACAGGTTTTTCAAATCTACATTGTATTGTAAACATGAATCCTAATTATGTGAAACTGGATAATCATTTTACAGCAAAAGCTATGAGTCAAACAAGGGACTTTGAGCTGTTAAAAAAAATAGTTGAACTGGTACATAGTATAGATATCAAAATATGTATAGAAGGTGTAGAAAAAGAAGAGTGGTATCAAAAGCTGAAAGAAATACATGCTGATTATCTGCAGGGCTATCTTTTTGGCAGACCATGTGATAAAAATCAGTTTTTAAATCAGTTCATATGTAAAGGTATCAACTAGCAAACTTTCTTAATTTTCATTTCTATTTTGGAAAAGGCTTCTTGAAGGAAAATTCTACCTGTGATAGAATAAAATTAATTATACTTACAGGGAAAGTAAGTACCCGGCTGCAGGACATATCCAGGGAACTGCCAGTATAGTGGCAGGTTTTTACGGTTTGCTCCTGCTATTTAGTGAAAAATAAAAAATCATGGAGGATTTTTACAATGGAAGAAGCAAAGCAGAACATCAAACAAAAGAAGGATTCTTACAATCTGAGAATTGTGACGGCTGTACTGGTATTAACAGTGCTGGTTTTAGGGGAATTATATGTGATGATTAACTATCCGTCCAATTATGTGGCATTGATTGTACTTACAGTTGTAGCACTGGCTGATATTTATATTCTGATTGCCAGTGCAATCCAGAAAAATTATAAGAAAGAGATTGACCAGTACGAACAGTATGATAATCTGTTTAAGTCAGAAAAAGCTTCTTATCTTGTAACCCGCAAATCCTTTGAAGATATTGCGGATCAGCTTGATCGTATCGAAGAGGCAGCCGGTTCACCGACAAAGGACATCATAGATGCACAGAAATCCATTGCCAAAGTTACCATAAGCCGTAACAAAGAAAATTCCGATGCATTGATGAATTCCAACGACAAATTATTAGAGCAGATATTTAATCTTTCCGACCGTCTGGATAATCTTGAGAAGAACGTGTTAGAGCAGCAGCGTATCATAGTTGAGAATGCCAATAAAGACCTTCTGCTAAAACAGCAGGAAATGGCAGCTTCCGTGAAAGAAATGGAATTATCCATCCACAATACCATATTAGCTGAAGTTGGAAAAATAAATGGTGCGCCAGCTGTTTCTTATACAGCAGCACCGGTACAGCCATCATCAGCCGCATCAGTTGAGGAAGTAACGCCGGAAGAACCGGAAGCACCAATCAACGAAGTGATGCCGGAAGAACCGGAAGCACCAATCAATGAAGTGATGCCGGAAGAACCGGAAGCACCAATCGACGAAGTGATGCCGGAAGAACCGGAAGCACCAATCAACGAAGTGATGCCGGAAGAACCAGAAACAGAACCGGAGACAACTGCAGAGGATATGCCGGATTTAGCAGAAGATGATTTATTAAATATAGATGCTTTATTCGGAAATGACGAAGCAGCTGAAACTACAAAAGAAGAAGAAACCGGATCTGCAGAAGAAAACAATGAACCGGAACCAGAAGAACCAGTTGGTTTTGATGATACACTTGGATTTGCAGATGAAGAACCGGAAGAACCTGCATTTACAGAAGAAATAGTAAATACCATTGATGAACCGGTTATGGAAATGAATTCCGACCCGAATCATATGATGACACCGGAAGAGATTGCTGCTTTGATTGCAAATGCTGATACAGCAGCTGAAGAAGAACCAGTTGTAACAGAAGATGCTATTTCAGAAGAATCTGAGCCGATAACGGAAGAGGAACCTGTGTCAGAACCGGTTGTGGAAGAACCGGCAGCAGAGCCTGTTATCGAGGCAAATTCTGACCCGAATCACATGATGACACCGGAAGAAATTGCGGCATTATTTGCTAATATGTAATTTACAAAATTTTTAAAAAAAATAAAAAATTACTTGCAATTCGATAAATTCTATTATATAATAGTCCTTGCGTTAAGCAATGCGCCACTAGCTCAGCTGGCAGAGCACCTGACTCTTAATCAGGGTGTCCAGGGTTCGAACCCCTGGTGGCGCATGTAAAGTACCGATTTTGTGGACGTGGAGCCATGGGGTTGGTGCTTTTTTTTGTTATAAAAAATCCGTAAGAAGCTGTTAGTGGCAGGTTCTGTAGATGTAAATAAGGAATGATGAAGATATCGTTTATTTGTTCAGTATATTTTTTACTTCTTTAAAAGACCTTTGAATTGTAGTAAATTTAGTGTGCAGGGCAGGCTTACGGTAGGAAAAAAGCAAAGCCTTTCTGGAAAAGCAGTTTGATTTGAATTTCATGAGGGCATACCCTTTTTTAGATATTATATGCAAAAGGATATAGAAAAATATATAAATATAGAGGAAATCATTTGGAAAAGAAAATTCTGATTGCCTGTGCAATGCAGCAGGATGAAATTGAAAAGTACAGAAAACAATTAAATATAACATATCCTGTTGTATATCTGCAACGTGGATTGCATAGAAACCCGTTTGTATTAAGAAATCTGCTGCAGCAGGAGATTGACAGGCACCAGGATGTGGATATAATCCTGCTCACCTATGGATTGTGCGGGCGGGGCACGGAAGGGATTGTAAGCTGGAATACAGAGCTTGTAATGCCACGTTTCCACGACTGTATCCACCAGCTTTTGGAGAATCATGTGGATAAGAATTCTCTTTATGCAACAAGAGCGTGGACAATTGACAAGGAGTCCATTGGAGGCCAGTGCCGCACCATTCTTGCTGCTTATGGCAGAGAACGGGGGATGGAAGTCTTAGATACAATCTATGGCGGTTATGAGAAGATTACTTTAATAGATACGCAAAGCTATGATATAAAGAAAACCAAAGATGGACTGAAAAGACCTGCAGAACTTCTAAATAAGAAGCTGGCGGTGGAGCCATCCGACTGCAATATTATAAGAAAGCTTTTATCGGGAAAATGGGATTGTAATTTCGTTCATCTTGAAAAAGGAGAGCGTGTCACAGAAAGACACTTTATATAAGAAAACCGGCTCCCTGACTTAGAATAAAATCTAATATCAGGAAGCCGGTTTTATGATGTATGCTCTGCAGTTTATTATTTTTTCATTTCGTCCATATAGACAGCAATTTTTTTATCCATACCAATAATATGGTTGGATAACCAGCCCAGCAGAAACTGAATCAGTTCCAGAAGATAAGTCTGCTGGTTATTGTCCATATCGTCAAGTTCTGAGAGGTCAATTTCTACCAGGCGTTCAACGAAAGCAGTGTGGGCACGCTTCTGGGCAGCCAGTTCCGGATAGTGCATCTTCTCCATCAGCATTTCCTCATCAGCAAAATGAAATTGTGTATAATCCTTTAATTTCACTAAAAGCCGCATAATTTCATCATATTTGTCATGCAGCAGATCGTTTTGAATCAGGTCATTGGTCTCTTTTATAATTTCAAAGAGACGGCGGTGCTCTTTATCCACAAGGTCAATGCCGGTCTTGTATTTGTCCGTAAAGGCAAATGGGTCTTCGGAAGTCCCTTCAACTGCGGACATTTTTCCAATCATCATATCACTGCTTAAGATATGGTGGTACAGCCAGCGTACCAGATAGGAAAGTAGTTCTTCGAAAGATGCTCTGGCAGCCTCTTTTGAGGACTTATCTAAAATAAAGGAATTGATTTTCTCAGCAAATTCAGCATGTTCCTTTTTCTGAAGAGGAAGCTCCGGGTCATGAATCTGTTCCATATAAGCCTCTTCATGGGCGAAATGTGTATTCGCATAATCCTTCAGATGAAGAAGCAGGCTCTGGGCAATTCCGGAAATATCTTCGGTTGTTTTAACAAGGGAAAGAGCATCATTTATTATCTGGAATAATTTGCGGTGTTCCTCATCTATTTGTGGAATATGAATCATACAATCTTCTGTAAATTCGTACATGGTATACATCTCCTTACATTGTATCAATGATTTATGCTACGATATATTATAAACCCTCAGAAGATAAGCCACAATAAAAAAAGAAAAATTTATAAAAATTTCACTGATAAACCAACTCCGACTGCGCAGGCAAATGGTTCATCTCATGGGTCATGCATCCGGCAGTGTCCATGCACTGTCACTATCGGAAAGGTCATAAAGGAATATTTCTGGAAGTAATCAGCTTGCAGATAGGATTTCCCCTGGAAGAGAATTTCTCTTCGTATTCGGTCATGATATTGCCTTCGTTCATGGCAGTATCATGGTGTAAATCCCTTGTAAATGCGTCCAGATTCCAGCCTGCAGCATCGATTTCTTCTAAGGAGAAGTCAAAAAGTCCTACGTTATCGGTCTTAAACTCAATCTGTCCGTCACCTTTTAAGACTTTGTCATAGCGCTCTAAGAACTGGCGGGAGGTCAGTCTTCTTTTGGCATGGCGGTCCTTTGGCCATGGGTCGGAGAAATTAAGATAAATGCGGTCTAACTCGCCTTTTTCGAAAAAGTCCGGCAGAAGTGCCGCATCTTCACACAGAAGGCGTAAGTTTGGCAGTGGATTTTCTTCCAATTTCTGGAGTCCGCGGTACAATACGCTTTCGTAACGTTCCATGCCAAGATAGTTGATATCCGGATTCCGGGCAGCTAAGTCCATGATAAAGCGTCCCTTGCCCATGCCGATTTCAATGCGGATCGGGTGGTCATTTCCAAATATTTCATTCCAGTGTCCTTTATGGGAAGCGGCATCCTTGATACAGAGGTCACTGGCTTCTACAGCCGGCGCAGCCGCCGGGATATTGCGAAGTCTCATAATATGAAATCCTTTCTACTTATATATATCTTTCGAAAACAATTTATCATATTTATGGTTTAAAAGAAAGAGAATTGTGAATATTAATGGAAAGGTATTGCACCATGGAAATGGATTGATATATACTTAAAGGTAAGAATGATTTAGGAGCAGCAGAAAATGAAAAAGAAAAAGAGAATATTAAGCTTCGGACTGGCAGTGTGCTGTTTTGTCGGCTTATTGGGTATAAACACACAAAAGGTAAAGGCGGCAGAGTACTGGCCTAAGGACCCGGAAACCGAATCACCCAATGCGATTGTGATGGAAGAGAGCACAGGAACGGTTCTTTATGATAAGAATTCCACGGAGCAGCATTGTCCGGCAAGTATCACGAAGATTATGACCACGCTTCTGGCACTGGAAAATTGTTCGCTGGATGAGACAGTAACATTTTCCAAAGAGGCGGTTTATAACACCCATGGTTCTGGAATCTCCAGGGATGTGGGAGAGCAGATGACCATGGAGGAATGCCTTTATGCAGTCATGCTGGAGTCTGCCAATGAATGTGCCTATGCGGTAGCGGAGCATGTAGGCGGAACCGTTGAGAATTTCGTTCAGATGATGAATGACAAAGCGGCAGAGTTAGGTTGTGTGAATACACATTTTAACAATCCACACGGACTATCTGAGGGAGAGGATGCAACCCTTCACTACACCTGCTGTTATGATATGGCACTGATTGCAAAGGCGGCTTACCAGAATGAGACTTTCCGTGTGATTACATCAACTAAGACCTATCAGATTCCACCAACCAACAAGCATGATGAAATCACCTATTTGCAGAATCACAATGAGATGATTCATGCCTTTAAAACCAGAGGACAGTATCTCTATGAATATTGTGTTGGTGGCAAGACCGGATACACCACAGCGGCAAACAGTACGCTGGTTACCTATGCAGAAAAGGACGATATGACACTTATCTGTGTCATTATGAATGCCCAGTCGCCGGCGCAGTGGACAGATAGTATTGCATTGTATAATTATTATTTTGAGAACTTTTCGCTATATAATGTAGCTCAGAATGAGACAAGGCTTGAAAATGGAGAAATGGATATGGGAATGCTCAATACCAATTCCTCCTTTGTAAAGATAGACCCAGCGGGAAATATTGTTCTGCCAAAGAGTGCAGAATTCAGTGAAGCTACGCCAGCAGTAAGCTATGATAATACTTCGGATGATGTGTTGGCAAATATCAAATATACATTTGCAGGACATGATGTAGGCAGTGCGGATATCATTTCCACCGGAGTAAAAGCAGATACATTCTCCTTTGATAATGTAAAATCAGAAGAGATTTCTACGGAAGCAGGAACCAGAACCACCACGAAGCATAAGTTCCAGATAAATATCTGGAAAGTGTTATTGGGAATTCTCGGTGTCGCAGCTCTTGTGGTCATAGCATTTCTGATTCGGAGATTTGCGGATAATTTCTATATTATCAGACACAAATATTTCTCAAAGAGCAGACCAGATAAACGTTATAAAACCATAAAAAGAAACTATCGCAGCAAGAGGAGACGACGCAGAAGAAGAAAATAGTCTCGAAAATTGCAATAGAACAACTGAAAAAGACAAGAATAAAAAGAAACGACAATATTTAAATTTAAATATTGTCGTTTTACGTTATCTTGGACATTAACGTCAGGACGAGTTATATTCTGATAATTTGTGGATAAATCCATTATTATTCTGTTATCGTAGCAGAATTATCCACACTATTTGGATAATTATCATCAATTTGTGGATAACAGAGTCTGGAGGTAGGAAAGGATACGGCTGCGCTCCCTGGTGTAGATAATGATGCCATTATAAGCCTTTACCATAGTATCATAATGTCCCTTTAAGCTGATGGAAGAACTTAAAGTATACATCAGATAATCGGCAAGCTCGGTTGGTACTTCAATCAGTACCGGTTCGGATTCCTCCAGACTTTTTAAAGAAGCTTCACCGGATTGCAGCAGGCGGCTGATTTCTTTGTCCTGCTCAAATTGCTCTGATGTTTTATTTACAATAAAGTAACCTCTCTCATCCCGGGGCATATCCATTGCCTTGATGGCACGCTGCACCTGTTTGGTCAGCGCATCGGAAGCAGGGTACAGGGACTGGAAATATCCCATAAAATCCGAAGCCTGACGGAAATGTTCATTGCAGCCCTTTTCTAATACTTCTGTGACCAGAATACGTTTGATAATCTTCTGGCAGGTTTCCCGGGAAGGGTTTTTTCGGGTAGTATTTTCTGTTTCCATAAATACCTCATTTATCAAAAACAAGCGTATATTCGAATAGACATATGCGACATTAAATATTGTTCCAAATAAATTATACGACAAGAAAATGACTTTTACAACGACAAATTAAAAAAATGAGACAAATTGCAACAAAAATTGACAAGCGGCAAAAATTAACTTATACTAGAAGAAAAATGCGAAGGAGCGATATCTATGAATGCGAAGCAGAAAGAGCAGACCATTGAAGAGATAAAGAAGCTTTTAGAAGAAAATAATGGCATTGTGAAAGCCGAAAAATTATATCCTTTGGGATTGACCTATAAAAGTATTCAGGGACTGGTGAAAGCCGGCATACTTGACCATGTAAAGAGTGGATATTATTCCATGGGGTATGAAGAGAAGCCGCAGGAAGAAATTATTCTGGGACTGTTTCCGGATGGAATCTTATGTATGGATAGCGCCCTTTACTATTACGGTTATATTGAGAAGCGTCCTTATGAATGGAGTATTGCCATTAGCAAGAATACTTCGAAGTCAAGGTTCCGCATGGAATATCCGGTGGTGAAACCATATTATACAGAGCCGGAAGTCATGGAGCTTGGTGTAACGGCCATTCCTTTTGCCGGTGGCGAGATGAAGATTTATGAAAAAGAGCGTCTTATCTGTGACTGCCTCAAGTACGAGGAACGTCTGGAGCGGGAGGATTTAAAGAAGGCGCTGCTGGCATTTATCAATGAGCCAAAGAAAGATATTGCAAAATTAATGGAATATGCCAGAGCCCGCAAGGTTGTGGCAAAGGTTCAGAGCAGAATTGGAGTGTGGCTGTAGTGGCAGAGTGCATACTGAGAGAATCATTGATCCGGCAGAGAAGTGAGGACTTGCAAATCCCTTTTGTGGACCTGCTTCCTTCTGCGGTAACCGAGTATTTTCTATATCAGATAAGTAAATCAACATTTGCAGAGAAGCTTTATCTTAGAAATGGCAGCAGCCTCGGTGTGGAGAATTATCGCCGGAAGAGAGTCTTTTCCCTTTCCTATTATTATCAGGTGGTAAAGGATGAGCATTTAACGGAAATGCAGTTAGGGCAGCTCATGAAAGAGGTGTTAAGCCGGAAGCCGGAGTATGTCTATCAGATAGAGAAAGAAAGGGCGGGCAGCTATCAGATAGAGGTGCTGGCAAAATCAAAGGAGCATGAAGTTCCCATTACCCTGCGTTTTCAGGAGCTTCGGGACGAGCAGATGCAGCCTGCCCATGGAGAATTGCCATTTTTCTTACAGGAGAATACGGTAATCCAGTTTCTGCAATATCCTTATGAGCAGGTTGTGGCAGAGAATTTTGTGGAAATCTTAGAGAAAATGGAATTAATCAACGACCTGTCCTGCTATGAAGAAATTTATGGAATCTTAAAGAAAGAGGCGTTAGATGGCAGAAAGGTTGAGCAGCAGATTATTGAAATTGGAACAAAGAGAGAGCTGTTCTTTGGAAAAGACCGGCTGGATACCGTCCTTCACTATAAGGATTATACTTATATGAAACGGAAATGGACGGCATACTTAAAGAGGGAACGCAAAAAAGATCCAGACTGGGTGGAAGTGATGACTCTTTTGGAAGCCTTCTTCCCACCGGTCTGGCGTGCAATTATCAGAGATGAAATTTTTATCGGAGACTGGATGCCGGAGCTGTGCCGTTTCCTGTAGATACTTAATGGCTATAGTCGCGGATCAGCGTCTTTAAGAAGCCAAGAAGTGACTTTGGCTTGCGGAAGTCAAAGCAAGGAACTTCTTCGCATTTGTAACCGAAATCACTGGCGATGGCAACAAGACCGGAAAGGGGATGCAGCGGAGTCTCATTTAACTCACTGCTCAAAAGCTCGATTTTAAAGCAGTCTTCATCTTCTAAATCGCAGGTGAGGATGAGGTCTACATTTGTAATATTGGAAAAATCTTTTTCTGAATCAAAGATGGCAGCCTTAATGCCATCTTTTTTTAATGCCTCCAATAGCTGGATGCAGAAGGTCTTTTTATCAATAATGGAATCCCCCACCAGCGATACCACGGGAATAAAAGAAGCAATATTGCCTGTTGCCGGAAGCTCCAGATTGCTGTCTTCATCAAAAAGCTCTCCCCGTTCAGAAAGCAGCTTTAAGGCATGATAATAATGGGTGCGGGTATTGATGTTAAAAAACTGTTCATTCAGTGGAACCGGACATATATTTGCCAGCTCGTCTTCCGGGATATAGCCGGCATTGCATTTCTCATGAAGCCGGTTAAAGGAATATTGGTGAAAGAGCATGGCTTTTCCCACCTGCGGAATGCAGCTTTTAGAATAGACTGCGGAAAGTGTCTCCAGCTGGTCATTGGCACGCTCAATCGCCCAGATAGGATGCTCCTGTGGCTGTGACAGCAGGTAAAGCCCCAGTGCCGGTTCTACAAAAGGTGTATCTACGGAAATGAAGAAGGCACGTTCCTCAGAGATCATGGAAAGTGCGCTGAAGATACCGGACAGCGGACCGGCATTTCCATAGATGTCTCCAATGGTTGTCACCGGAAGATTCAGATGCGCATAATCATTTTTCTGCTGGACAGAAAGGTAGATTTTTGGAAAATCCGGCTGAAATTTCCGGACCAGATATTCAATCAGGCAGCAGTCCCCAAAAGGGAGCAAAGCCTTGTCCGTTCCAATTCTTGTACTTTTTCCACCACATAATATAACCAGTGCATGACTCATAACATTTACCTCATGTAATATTTACCTTCTCAAAAGTTCTTCCATCATAACATAAATCAGTCTGACTGTAAAACAAACATATCATTTCGCATATGTACCCGTTCAATTTCATTACGGCGGTAGGTCTGAATCAGATAGTGATTTTTCCGGTCAAAGAACAGAGCAATCTTCTTCGTAAATATGGAAGTTCCCGGCGTATATTCAATGATGTGCAGGGATGCACGGTATTGTTTCTTTATTTTCCAGATGTCCATAAGACCGATTCCGCTGCCGCCACTGTCCTTGTGAGTGGTGTGCCGGGTCTGACCAAAGTCCTCAAAGAGCTGCACATCAAAGGCATTCCCACTGTCAGAAATCTCCAGGGTGGAAGTATCTTCGTCATGACAAAGGCAGACGGAAAGACTGCGCACCTCATTATCACCAATGGCAATCATGGCATTTTCCAGCAAATCCGCCAGAAGGTGGGAAAGGTCTTCCCCGGAAATGATATCTTCCGTCATTTTTACAATATTGCCTGTGATATGCAGGGAAAAGTTGATATTTTGTGCCAGGGCACGCTGCTGCATATAGGTAAAAAGCGCATCTAAAACACAGACCCCGGTTGCCGGAAGAGCTTGTTCATCATGGCGGTAGGAGTTCAGCGTACCTTTCCGATCCTGTGCCATGGTCTTTAACCCGCTGGCAAGCTGTTCGCCTTTCTTTCTGGTATCATCGTCTGTAGCTTCCGTTTCTAAGTATTCGCAGACAGCCAGTTCCATTGCCGGAATCAGCTTGTTATCTTTATGAATAATCTTAGCCAGGGCATCATTATTTTCCTCTAATTTCCGGATGCGGTTATCTTTCTCAATGAGTTCATTCTGTAAAGCCTTAAGCTCTGCCTGCCGCAGCTTCTCCCGGTAGTCACGGGTAATCCGGAACCGCCACCAGCAATAAAGCAGAAGTCCAATCAGGAAAAGGGCGATGAGGAGAAAGAGGAACTGCATGTCAGGAATGGAATCATAAAAGCTGATTATGGTAACAATGAGCAGAATAAAACAGCTTAAGATAAAACCTGTGGCAGAAGAGCCGATTTGATAGAGAAATGGCATGCCACGGCGGAGCCTTTTGATTTTGAAAAGAAGGAATATTAAGAGCAATTCAAGAAGTCCACCTGAAATTTGAATCAGAGCATATGGCAGGTTGTAATTTCCATAAAAGAAGGGTAATAGTGCGAATCCTATAAGAACACCTGAAATTGCAAGAAAAATGAAATTTACACTAAGAGAAATGGTAAAGGATAGCAGACTTAATGTAAGCTGTATCTTAGTTACCAAAGTAAGTATAAAAGCATTTAAAAGGACAAAGACAGGGATTGCAAATAGAGGCAGACATGCATTGATAAAATTAAATAGGAAAGCTTCACCAATGAATATAAAAGAAAGAAGAATAGCATATTTCTTTTGCGAAAGTTTAAAATTTAATAATTTAAAAT
>OHJK01000779.1_pt1 | contig 18670 bp, 12 predicted proteins | sample 1568541 | NCBI WGS metagenome assembly OHJK01 (sample SAMEA3879535, study PRJEB24766) | human gut metagenome | biome: human-associated habitat; feature: feces | place: USA | collected 1985/1987
GACTGAACCGCCAAGCAATTAACAGGTGTTAAAACAATCCTTAGTGTACGGGTTCAAGACGCCACTTATTTGTGCTTGAAAAGGCGGTTCCAGCACTGATTGACATACTGTTTTGAGTTTTGGATACAATCTACGACTCCTCCTACCGTGCGTTGTAGTGTGCATTCTCCTCAATATAATTCTACAAGAAAGGCGGCCGTTTGTCTGCATACTTTCATTCCTATTTGTGCGGACGCAAAGCGGCCGAATGGCTGATTGACATGAAAAAGAATCTGAGATATATCATCGCGTTCCTGCTGGCAATTATGATGCTGTCGAGCCTGTGCGCCTGCGCTCAGACCGGAATTGCCAGTGGCAGCAACGGCGAATTAGACCTGGATTATGTGGGAGAGGATACCGACCAACCCGAAGAGGAAAAGCCGTGGTATTCCTGGTTTACAGAGGCCTTCAGCTTCGGCAAAAAGGAAACAACAACTACCCCGTCCCAAAGCAAGCCTGACAGCGTGGCGGATTTCTATGCTCAGGGCTCCGGAGATGCACCGCAGGGCAACAAGGGCAATAAGACAGACCAGACGCCTTCTACCACACCGGAGGAGGATACCGCCAATAAGCCGTCCAACTCCGGCGGCAAAAAAGACGACAACAAAAAGGACGACCAGAAGGGCGAGGACAGCAACACCCCCGCGCCTACTCCCGAGCAGAAGCCCGAAAGCAAGAAAAACACCGTCACCATTACCATTCGCTGCGATACGGCGGTGAATAACGGTATGCACTTAGAAAGCAAGTGGGCGGGCATCGTCCCGGCCTCCGGCGTGATCCTGCCGGTAACCACGGTGGAGGTGAAGGAGGGCGACACGGTTTTCGACGTCCTGTCCTACGTCTGCGATAAGTATAAGATTCACATGTCCTATCGCGGCGGCACGTCCAGCGGCTGCTATGTGGATGGCATCAATAACCTCTATGAGTTCGACGGCGGCCGCTGGAGCGGCTGGATGTACTGCGTCAACGACTGGTATCCCAACTACGGCTGCGGCGTGTACTACGTCAAGGCCGGCGAGGTCATTGAGTGGAACTACACCTGCGACCTTGGCCTTGATCTGGATGGCGGTTGGTGGGAAGGTGCTCAGGATTGGAAGGATAACCATGACTGATACCCGAATGCGTTTCTTCGGAAACCTGCATCCGGCGGTCAGTATGGCGTACTTCGTACTGGTTCTGGGCCTGACACTGGCCTGTATGCACCCCGTCACGGTAGTGCTGTCGTTTCTGGGCGCCAGCTGGTTTTCCATCCGGCTGCGAGGCTGGAGGGCCTACGGCCACACCATGCGGTTTGTGGGGCCTATGTTTCTGCTGATCGCCATCGCCAATCCGCTGTTCAACCATCGGGGCGTGACCATGCTCTTTACCATCAATCACCTGTGGTACACGCTGGAGGCGGTGTGCTACGGTCTGGTGTCCGGCTGCTCCCTGTGCGCGGTCATTATGTGGTTTACCTGCTATCAGGAGGTCATGACCTCGGATAAGTTCCTGTACCTGTTCGGCAAACCCTTTCCCGGTACGTCGCTGCTGATCACCATGACGCTGCGGTTCATCCCACAGCTTCAGCAGAATCGCCGCGAGATCTGTCAGTCTCAGGCCATGTTACAGGAGGAAGGCACGCGGCTGCTGCAAAGGCTGGGCAGTGCCCTGCGGAACCTGTCGGTGCTGCTGACCATGAGCATGGAGGCGGCGGTGGAGACGGCGGACAGCATGAAAGCCCGGGGCTATGGCGCCAAGCGGCGCACCACCTTCCACCTGTTCCGCTTCGATGGCCGGGACGCCCGGACGCTGGGCCTTATCCTGGCGGTGGCAGGCGTCTGCATTACCGCCCGCGCCTTCGGTCACGGGTATATGGAGTTCTATCCCGCCATGACGCCGGTGTTGCTGGGCAGTGCCAGCTATACCATGTTTGTCTTTTACGCCGTGCTGATGTTCCTGCCCGGTATTCTTGAAACAAAGGAGGCCATCAGATGGTGCTCTTACGGTTTGAACACCTGAGCTTCTCCTACCCGCTGGCTGACACGCGGGCACTGGACGATGTCTCGTTGGAGATACATAAGGGCGAGTATGTGGTGCTGTGCGGCCCCTCCGGCTGCGGCAAGACCACACTGCTGCGCCATGCCAAGCCCGGCCTGCTGCCTGTGGGGGCAAGGACCGGCGAGACCTTTTATAAGGACGCGCCTCTTTCCCAACTGCCGGAGCTGACCGCCGCGGCGGAGATTGGCTTCGTGCAGCAGAACCCGGATAATCAGATCGTCACCGATTTCGTATGGCACGAGCTGGCCTTCGGTCTTGAGAATATGGCACTAAGCGTGCCGGTGATTCGCCGCCGCGTGGCGGAGATGGCCGCCTTCTTCGGCATGGAGACATGGTTTCGCAGCAAGACCACGGAGCTGTCCGGCGGGCAGAAGCAGCTGATGAATCTGGCCTCGGCGCTGGCCATGGGGCCGAAGCTGCTGATACTGGACGAGCCCACCTCCATGCTGGATCCGCTGGCGGCCCGCAATCTGCTTGCTACCGTCCAGCGGATCAACCGCGAGCTGGGCGTAGCCATCCTTTTGACGGAGCATCGGCTGGACGAGGTATTCCCCGCCGCCGACCGTGTGGTGACTATGGATCGGGGCCGCATCCTGTCGGACGGCGCACCGGCTGAGATCGCGCGGCAGCTGTCCGACAGCGCGGAAAAGAGCCGTATCTATTTCGGACTTCCCGCCGCTGTCCGTATCTTCAGCGAATTGGAGCAAACGGAGGATCTGCCCCTGACGGTGCGGGATGGCCGCCGCCGCTTGGAGCGGCTGCTGCCCATCACGGCGGAGGATTCCGCGCCTGAAACCGCGAAACCTGAGAAAGAAGCAAAGCACCTCGCCGTTTTAGAGGGCAAGGAGCTTTGGTTCCGCTATACCGAAAAGGGCAAGGATGTCCTGCGGGGCACAGACGTAACGCTTCATCAGGGTGAGCTGCTGTGTCTGCTGGGCGGCAACGGCGCAGGCAAAACCACGCTGATGCAAACGCTGGCGAATTTCAAGAAGCCCTATCGTGGCAAGGTAAAGCTGGCAAAGGGTCAGCGGCTGTGTATGCTGCCCCAGAACGCCCGGTCGCTGTTTGTGGCCGATACGGTGGAGAAGGAGCTGCTGGACAGTGCCGAACAGGACAAAGCCAAGGCCGTGCAGATGGCGGAGAGGCTGGAGCTGACGCCGCTGCTGACGCGGCATCCCTACGACCTGTCCGGCGGCGAGATCCAGCGTCTTGCCGTAGGCAAGCTGCTGCTGCGGGAGGCCACGGTGCTGCTGCTGGATGAGCCCACCAAGGGGCTGGACGCCTATGCCAAGGCGGAGCTGGCGCAGCTGCTGCTGACGCTGTGCCGGGAGGGCGCGTCTATTCTGGTGGTGACCCACGATGTGGAATTCGCCGCCCGGTACGCCACAGGCTGCGCCCTGATGTTTGACGGGCTGCTGCTCTCTGAGGGCGAGCCCCACGCCTTCTTTGCCGGGAACCGGTTCTATACCACCGACGCCAACCGTATCGCGGCGGAGCACTTCCCCATGGACATTACCTGCGAGGAGGTGATCGCGTCGTGTCGAAGCTCTTTGTCAGCCGCCGCACCAGAGCCGCCGCGTGGGTGATCCTGCTGGTGCTGCCCGCCCTGATGGCGGCCTTCGGCTATTACCATAGCCACCGTCCCGCGGTCAATCCGGTGGGGTCACGCACCTTCTGGGATTACGTTATCCTCAACTCCGATATTCTGCTGGGGCTTTTCTTCCTGCTGGCCTCCGCGATTCCCTTCATACTGGTATTCGATAAGAAGAAGCCCCAGGCTCGCGAGCTGGTGCCGATTGCAGTGATGGCGGCCATTGCCGTGGTAGGCCGCACCGTGTTTGAGATCATCCCGCTGCCCAACTTCAAGCCCTGCTCCGCCATCATTATCATTACGGCGGTGGCCTTCGGGCCGGAGGCGGGCTTTCTTACCGGCGCGCTGACCGCCTTTGTCAGCAACTTCATTTTCGGACAAGGGCCGTGGACGCCATGGCAGATGTTCACATGGGGGCTGGTGGGCTTTCTGGCGGGTATCCTGCAAAATGCAGGTGTATTCAAGGGCAGAAGCCGCCGTCACTTTGCGGCACAATGGTGGGACAGACTGTGTCCGGAGAATACCAACCGGGGCGATCTGCTGCATTTTGTGCGGCAGCTTACCGACCACGCGCCCCTGCGGCTATGCCTTTATGGTTTCCTGTCCGGCTTTCTGTACGGCTGGATCATGAACCTGTATTTCATCATCGGGTATGTAAGCCCCCTTACCTGGCAGACGATAGGCGCGGCCTATCTATCCAGCTTTTTCTTCGACTTCTGCCACGGGCTGTGTACGTTTCTGGTGCTGTGGGCACTGGGCGACCCGTGGGTACGGAAGCTGGAGCGCATCAAGATCAAATTCGGCCTGACGGCGGAGGAGCGGAACTATGTGCTGCCGCCCTCCACATTTGAGATAGCGAGAGAGAACTATGAGTGAACGAAAAACGATCATCAGGACGGTGGGGCTGAAGAAGCACTACACCGTTGGCGGCAACACGGTTCGTGCGCTGGATGGCGTGGACATGTCCGTGCTGCAAGGCGAATTTGTCTGTGTCGCAGGCCGCAGCGGCTCCGGTAAGTCCACCATGCTGAATATGCTGGCAGGTCTTGAGCCGCCCACGGAGGGTGAGATCATTGTCCGAGGCAAGCATCATTTGGAGGCTATGGACGAGGAGCAGCGGACAAGGTTCCGCCGCCGCTATATTGGCTTTGTGTTCCAAAGCTACAACAACCTGCCCCAATACACAGCACTGGAGAATGTGGCACTGCCGCTGGCCATCCGGGGCGTGCCGGAGGATGAACGGAACTGGCTGGCGTGGCAGGCCCTGAGCCGTGTGGGACTGCGCGGACACGTAGATCACCGGCCTGCGGAGCTGTCAGGCGGTCAGCAGCAGCGCGTCAGTATCGCACGGGCCATTATTACGGAGCCCTCCATCGTGCTGGCGGACGAGCCTACCGGAAACCTGGACAGCCGTACCGGCCAGGAGGTCATGGAGCTGCTGTGTGAGATCTTCCGGGAGCGGAACACCACCTTCATCCTCAGCTCCCATGACCCGCAGATGCAGTGTTACACGGATCGTACCGTCTATTTCAGTGACGGAAAGATAGAGATAGAAAATCACCACACCGGAGAGGAGAACGCACAGTGAAAAGAGAAACGGTAAAACGGGTACTGGCCCTGTTGATCTGCGTATTGATGACAGTATCCCTGCTGCCCGCCGTCGCTATGGCGGAAGAGGTCACAGAGGATGTGATAGATGACAGCACCATTGAGGCTTACACGTCTTACGAAAACGGAGAGGATGCCGGCGTCAGCGGGGTCTCGGTAACGGACGAAAAGCCCAACACGGATATCAAGGTCATACCCAGCGACGCCAACGCCCTGATCCTGATGGATACCGGCGCACAGTCCCCCAAAGGCGTTCCCGGTCAGGTGGTGAAGATCGTGCTGCCGCTGGCGGTGAACAAGGAGTACCTGCCCAGCGAGAAATACATGCTGCGCAACATCAACATCTATCCCGATGTGCCTACTGACGCCAGCGTGTCCAACTGGCCCTTTGAGCTGATCTACGCCAGCGATGTGCAGCACTTAAAGGATATGTCCTACAACTCCACGGCGGAGGTGTGGTTCGAGTTCAAGGTCAGCGAGTTTGCCAGCAAGGGCCGTTACGCTGTTCCCTTTAAGATCAACGCCACTGTGTGGCGGGAGGATGCCGTGAACGGCACCACCATCACCGAGGACGTGACCTTCAAGGTCAGTGCCTATGTGACCGTTACCGACAACGGCAATATGTCCGGCGTCACCACCTCCTTCGGCAGCCTTCAGGTGGCGGGTACCAATGCGGGCGGCTCCTATACCGTACCTACCGGCACACCCAATCAGACTATCTCCATGCGGATCCCCGTGATCAATGTGGGCGGTACCCTGACCAGCGTGACGGTCTATCCCGTGGTGTCTGCCGCGCTGGACGAGTTCCCCTTCGTGATCGACTCCACCAATTTGGGCAAGTATTTCGACTACTGGGCCAGCGGCGAGGTAAAGTATCTGGACTACACCTTCACCGTCTCGCCCTTTGCCACCTCCGGCAACAAGTCCATTAAATTCAAGGCAAATTATTTCGAGAACAGTGCCCCTGCGGAGGGCTCCTTCTCCACGCAGTTTACTGTGATCGACGGCTATGACGCCTCCGCCATGTCGGTGATGGTGCAGAGCTATAAGCTGTATGTGGACGATACCGAGGTATCCGGCCTGATGGCAGGCGAGGAGACGGAGCTGCGCCTGACCCTGATCAACAATTCCAAGTATGACACGGCCAAGAAAATCATCTCCAGCCTGGTATTCACCAATTCTCCCGGCCTGACGCTGTGCGTAGGCGGCACGGATACCGCCTATGCCGATTCCATCAAGCCGGGCGGTACGACGATCCTGAAATACAAGATCATGGCCAAGCAGGACGCGGAGGTAGGCCCCGCTATGCTGGGCATCAACCTGACCTATGAGACCACCGAGGCGGTAGCCGGTAAGGCAGCGCAGAACATCATGCTGCCCGTCAGTCAGAAGATGGATGTTCTGGCCGGTACGCCGGAGGTGTACGGCACACCCAGCAAGGATAAGGAAGCTACCATCTCCGTGCCCCTGACCAACATGGGCCGCGCCAAGGCTATGAATATCCGGGTACTGGCCACCGACGGCATGACCGCCGCGCCCTGCTATGTGGGCGACCTGCTGGCAGGCGGCTCCACCAGTGCCGATGTAACGGTGGGCTTCTCCAAGATCGGCGCGTTTGTGGGAAAGATGATCCTCCAGTATGAGGACGCCAACGGCGAGACATATTCTCAGGACATCTCCGTGCCGCTGAGCGTGGCGGAAAGCTCTGCGGATACAGATGCCAACAGCGTCAACGCAAATAAAGACGGCACAGGCAGCCGCTGGTGGCTGTGGCTGCTGATATTGATCCTTGCGCTCATCCTGATCGGCATTGTGGTCTATGTCATCATCCGCTATAAACGGGGCGAGATCAGTCCCGGTGCTGAAAACACCGCTGCCTTGGACGATTTTGACGACGACTTTGACGCAGACGGCGGTACCCCGGATATTGGAGAGAAGCCGCTGACCTACGACGGAAGCAATAAGGACGGGAATGTATGAAGCCAAAAGACCTGTTTCGCTACGGCTGCACCAACCTGTTCCGACGAAAGACCCGCACGGCACTGACAGCCCTCTCCATGGCGGTGGGCGTCATGTGTATCGTGGTGCTGATCTCCGTAGGTATGGGCTATGAGCAGGCGTACCGCGAGAGCATTGAGGCACTGGGCAGCCTGACAAAGATCGATGTGACGCCTGCCACCGGCGATTACGGGCGCAAGGCACTGCTGAACGACAAGGCACTGGAGGCGTTCCGGGGCATTGATGGTGTGGAGGCGGTAACGCCGGTCTATCAGCAGTCTGCCTATATCGTGTCCGGCAACTATGTCAACATGGTGCGCGTCTACGGCATTGACATGACCACGGCGGAAAACTTCATGCTGACGCCGGAGCGGGGCATGATGGCCGAGGACGGGACGCGCCTGCATCCGGAGGTGCTGTTCACCGACGACGTTGCAGCCGGTCTTGCCAACAAGGCCAAGGATTGGGAGCTGGCGGTGGACGAAAACGGCAACGCTCTGATTGACCTGCTGGAAATACCTGTCCGCATGACCTTCGATTCCTCCAGCCTGACCGGCGAGCCGAAGGCCGACACCGACGGACGGGCACTGCCCTCCAGCAACCTGTATACCCTGCGGGTGACAGGCATCTGCTCCACCCTGAATAACAACTTCGCCACCGCCGCGTTCATGTCCTTCGACCGCTTGCAGGAGATGACAAAGGCCAACGCCAATTACATGGGCGCCACCGCCCAGACCAAGACGGCGGAGGAAAAGGCCAACGGCCCTACCTACGACTTGGTTTGGGTCAAGGTCAAAAACGTCAACGACGTGCAGCGTATTGTCAAGCTGATCCGGGACACGGGGCTGAACACCTATTCGCTCAACGATATGCTGGAGACGGTGCGGACGCAGTCCCGGCAGATCCAGGGGATGCTGGGCGCGCTGGGCGGCATCGCTGTCCTGATCTCCGCCATCTGCGTGGCAAACACCATGATGATGTCCATTACGGAACGGACGCGGGAGATCGGCGTGCTGAAGGTGCTGGGCACCGTTCGCAGCGACATCTTCAAGATGTTCCTGACGGAAGCACTGATCGTAGGCGTGATAGGCGGCGCGGCGGGCTTGGTGCTGAGCTTTATTGCCAAGTGGCTGATACCGGTGATCTTCGCGTCCCGTGAGCTGCGGTGCGTGCTGCCCTGGTGGCTGGCGGCCTGCGGCGTGGTGTTTTCCGGCTGCGTGGCCATTGCCGCCGCATGGATCCCCGCACGAAAGGCAACGCTGATCAGCCCCAACGAAGCCATCCGCTCTGAGTGAGGTAACGATATGAAAAAGATATGCTGTATAGTGCTGACCGTACTCTGCATCCTGCCGTGCTTGGCAGGGTGTGGGAAAGCAAATGCTGTCAATGAAGAACCGCTGATCCGCAGCTTTGTGATCGGCAACAGCACGGCGGAGATCCAGACCCATACAGAGGATGGCGAGACGCGCTATGTGATTGCCATTACACTGCCGACGGACACGGATTTCAAAAGCTGTGCCGCAAATGTAGAGCTTGCCCCAGATGCGGTGCTAGACATGGATAGTCCCTGCATCGTGAACGAACTGGGCGGTCGGCTCATTTTGAACCTGGCGCTGGAAGAACGTGATCTGGTAGTCACCAGCGGTGAATTGAGCCAGACCTACAGCTTCCAGATCGAGCTGGAATGAGGGCTAGGAAAATGAAAAAGACCTATATAGCCTTAATAGTGCTTGTGGCACTGTTATCAATGCTGGCAGCCTGCGGAAAGCAGGCGGACGATCCTGTTGGTGCAGATAGTGCGTCGACGGACGCAATAACTTCTGTAAGTGCTAATGGCACGGCGTGCCGTGTTGATGTGCAGAAGAATTATGGTGGGCAGGAAACGGGATTGCGGTTCAGCATTTTCATCCCGAAATCGGCAGTTCAGGACGAGACGAACGTCGCACTGACACTGGAGCTTGGCTCTGGTTGGTCGATTTCAGAGGATAGCAATTGTATAGTCCAGATGGATGGCAGCAATGTCATTGTGGATTTGAGTGAAGAAGTGCCGGTAATTATCTTAAAGGCTGACGCCATGGATACGACACGCTGCTACCATCTGGCTGTAGAATAGAGGAAGTTCAGTGTTTGCTTTTCTGATTTTACGGAGGTGATGCCAGTGGGCATATAGAGGCAATGCGCGAGACCCAAGAAGAGATCCAACATCATAAATTTCGAGTGATACGCTCGAAAAATAAATTTTAGGAGAAATTATTATGAAGAAAACATGCAATAAGCTGCTAGCTTTTGTGCTGGCGCTCGCCATGGCGCTCTCTGTCAGCGTCGTTGCGTTCGCATCCGAGACGACTGCTCCTACCAGCAGCACGACCGTGACCGCTCTCGACGGGATCGCATCTGTGAACGTGGAGGGCGTGGATGCGTACTATCAGTACGATGACAACACCGGTTCCAGCGTGAAGTACATCCGTGCCAAGCTCGGTGCGACCAAGACTTGGGAAGACCTTCAGTCTGCCCGCGTGGCAATCACGACCACTGGTGGTGCCGTACCTACTGTTGCCGGCGCTACCGCGACCTCTTCCACCGGAAATGAATACATCTACACGCTGAATCTGCTGAACACCCGCTATGCCGTCACCGTTGGCAGCAACACCTACTATCTGGCCGCTGGCTTCGAGAAGAACATTGCCCTCTCCAACAGTGACACCGATCCTCTTGCAATTACGGTGACCAAGCTGGGTTCTGTTGCGGGTACAGCTAATGTTTATGGTTCTGTTGTTCAGAACAACTACATGGGCAACACCTATTATGTGAACAACGGTACGAATTGGACTGACACCAACGTTGCTTACTATGTCTCCGGCACCTATACTTGGCAGGGCAATAAGACTAATGTCACTGCAGAAATTGACAAGAACGACAATGCGACTCTGGGCGGCAATTACACTGTCAATTCCACTGCCGGTCAGATCAACCTGAATGTGACCAGACCCACTGTGACAGTAACGTACAATGGTCAGACTCGTTCCTACATTGTCACTGCCGTTATCGATACCGCAACCAGCTTTGAGGTCACTGAGGATACCTATGCAATCGACTTCACCGAGCTGAACGCATCTACGTATGGCACTCAGTTTGCAACGAATGTGGCCCAGATTGAAGACGCTCTGGCTGCCTATTATAATCAGGGCAAGGTGTTCGCCGCTACCGACAGCGTGATGGATGTCATGAAGGACTTCATTTCCTTCGCGCAGGGCACTCATTTCAATGGCACCACGAACTGCAGCGACACCTATCTGGCGACCCTGAATGGTCTGGGCGAGTTCTCTGCAGGTCCCATGTCCGGCTGGTGCTACATGGACGGTGCGTATGACGCAAATTGTAAGGTGCCGATGGTCGGCGCGGCTGACTATCCCCTTGGCAATGCGCCTCTCTTTACCTGGTTCCTGACCGTGAATTATGGCCCCCACTTCTAATTGACCTGATGGGGCGGCAGTGATCCTGCCGCCCCCACCACAGGGGATATCTGGGCTGTATATGTCTGGATCTCCCCTATGCAAATAGCATAATTGGGAGATCAACCAAGATGAAGATGAGAACCCACAAATTATTCAAGCATCTGTTGGTGCTATGCCTAACCCTGCTGATACTTCTCCCCACAAATACATACGCATGGACAACGGACGACCTGACCAGTACAACGTGGCCCTATCTTGTAGGGTGGACTGGCGGAAAGGCTGCCGATTACGGTAAGTTTTTCTCTCTGAAAGATACCGAAGGCAGGTTTTACTCGCGCGAAGCAATGTCTTTCGGTGTCGGCCCCCTGGTGAGAGTGGCGATTCCAGAAGGCGGAAGCTCTACATTTTCCCCTGCCAGCTTTTATAGCGACTATGCCGGGAAAAACGTGATCTCCAGCACGACGTTTACCTGTCAGGAAAGCCTGCCTGCCGATCATTCCTCCCCGGTTCTCTATACGGCCACAGCTGCGGACGGACGCGAGTATCCGTTCTTTATTATTGCGGAACCGGCCCGAAATAACAGTAATAATACAGATGAAGAAGTCAATGAGATCATTGATTATCTGGTGGAGCCGCTGACGAACCTGTTCAGAACGTACAGCGCCAAGCTGGAGGCGATGTATCAGGCCCGCAGCAGCGGTTCTCTTGCTGTGGGCGACTATCAGCCCGTGCAGTTCAATATGCTCTATCAGACCGCGCGGAGCATTGGCTTTGCAACCGCAGCCAGTGCCGAGAACTACCCCGGCGGCGGCGTAGTGCTTCTTGAGTACCATGACTGGAACAGTGCCGACGCGGAAGACGTCATGCGCAAGGTACTAGAGTATGACGCGTATAAATCAGCTGTAGGCAGACAGCTGCGCAGATACAGCAAGGCCTATTATCAGGCGCTGGTCGAGGTCGCCGCGCCGTACTACCTTGATTTTGTAGAAAATAACCGCATCACGGAACCGGCCATTGATCGGTACGCGGTGGGGGATTCCGTGGGCGTAGTTGATACGGCAAGCAAGACGGTTACCATTCGTTTTCCGCAAGGCACGGATTTTGCCAAGCTGCCTGCACCTACCATTGAATTGTCCGATTGGCTCAAGATCTCACAGGTAGCAGGCTCGTTGAAGAGTGGCAGAGTTGTATATAACATTACTCCGTGGGAAAAAACAGCCGGCATTGTCTATGACGGCGTTTCTACTATTGATGAATACGGCTTTGACATGGGCGCAGATCTGTCTGCCTACTGGAATGTCGTGGTCGAAGAGGGTGATCCCTATACGGTCGCAAGTGCTTTTTCAGTAACAACGGCGGACGGTGTGATCAGATACGGCAAGATCGACGAGGAAAACGGAACGATCACCCTCAATCTGCCGGTGGGGACAGACCTTACCGCGATCAGTCCTACTATTACGCATACGGGTACGCATACCAATATGGACAGCGGCACGTTTGACTTCAGCGGCGGCAAAACACAAACGCTTACTGTCTATAACCGCACCTATGAGCTTAAAAGATCCTATACCGTCACCATAACGGCAGAGGCGTCTTCTCAGAACGCCATCGAGTCTTACAGCATCGGTGATGCGATCGGCACGATCAATGCAGATACCGGCGTTGTGGAGATCACCATCCCCTACGCAACGGATCTTGCCTCTGTGCAGCCGGAGATCGCGATCTCGGAGTTTGCGAAACCGAAAAGTGTACCCGACAGACTGAGCGAGGGTGACAACGAGTATGTGATCGCGGCCCAGAACGGCGTCGATCGGACGTGGACTGTCAAGATCACACGCACTCCTGCCGCAAAGGGCAACAGTATTCTGTCCTTCCGCTATGGCTCGGTGCAGGGCGTTATCAACAACAATACGGGCGAGATCACCATGGAACTGCCCGCGGGAACAGCGACCTCCTTCGCACCTGTGATTGAGGTATCTCCGTTTGCCACGGTTTCTCCCGCGTCCGGTGTAAAGCAGGATTTCTCGAAGACCGTCACCTACGTTGTTACGGCGGAAAACGGGAATACGAACGCCTACAATGTCAATGTTTCCTTTACCGGTGCGGTAGCCGAAAACGAGTATAAGGACGATCTGCAAAACGTTGTCAATAAGATCATCACCAGATACTCCAGTACGGCGGATGATGACTGGGAGTGGATGAACCTCGGCTTCTATCAGGGAAAGCGGGCAAACTACGATGGTGGTTATGACCTTGCTGGGCAGATCAGCGATCTGGACACCACCACAAGTGTGGCAATGACCAACATTGCCCGCACCATCATGATGTTGACAGCACGAGGATTTGACTGCTCTAACCTTGCGCAGTACAACGACGGTCAGCCGTTTACTGACAGCAAGGGCAACGAGGTGGACAACCTTGCAGCGACCATGTATAACTACGCGGGAACGTACACCATAAACGGCCCTATTTTCGGCCTGATCTCATTGGATATGGGTAATTACACGATCCCTGACAACGCGATCTGGACACGAGACGCCTTTATGGATGTGATCCTCAACCACGTCTATCTGTCTGATGGATTTGACACGGATATGGTCGCTATGCTCATGCAGTCCATCGCGCCGTATGCCAATGACGAGGTTTATGGTGAACGGGTACGCGCAAAGCTGGAGGAAGGCGTAAGCATTATCATCACCAGAATGAGTGCGGACTACTCCTTCAAGGCATGGGGTGCTGTCAACAGTGAAACGGCAGCTCAGGTCATTTGTGCGCTTTCCGCTATGGGCATCGACTGCCACACCGATCCCCGCTTCTCCGACGGACAGGGGAAGAGCGTGATCCAAAACTGGGTGGACAGTTTTGTAAATCCCAGCGGTTACTTCCACCACACCACCGGCGTCATAAATAACGCCATGGCGACCTATCAGGGGTGCTATGCCAGCCAATGGTATCTGAACTTCCTGGAGGCGGGAGGTACTGGACATCCGTATTCGCTGTATAACCGGCGCTTTGACTTTGCCCGGCAGCTGTCTACAGATGCTTCCATCACCGGCTTCGAGATTGAAGGCAAGCAGGGCATTATTACCGAGGATGGTGAAGGCGGCGAGAACACCATCACTGTTACAGTGCCCAACGGTATGCCCTTGACGAACCTGACCCCAACCGTGACGATGGCGGAGGGAGCGACGCTGCTTGCGCCGAGCCTTCCCGTGACTTTCGTAGAGGGCATCAAGCAACCCTTTACCGTGATGGCTGAGGACGGAAAGACCACCAAGACCTATAATGTCACCGTTACCCACGGCGATGTGGAGGCTTCCGGCGCCGAGCTGGATGTCAACAGCATCAAGCTGCAGAACAGCGTGCTGAACGCAACGGACATACTGGAGAAGAAAGTCACCAAGGCATCCGATGGGGCAACGGAGATTCTGCTTACGGTGAACGCCGGTGTGGATACCTCGAAGATGTATCTCAGTGCCGGCCTCTCTTACAATGCGACCTCCAACCCGTCTTTGGACGGAAAGAAGGTGATGGACTTCTCTGACTGGGAGACCTTCACCGTGACCTCCGGCGATAAGACGGTACAGAATACCTACCGTATTAAGGTCGTATCCAAGGCGCAGGCGGAGATCACCAGCTTCCGTGTGCAGGCGGCCGGTGAATGGTACAATGGCGTCATTGACAATGCCAAGAACACCATCACTGTCACCGATGTGGACGATTCCAAGCTGACCAGCACCAAGCTGGTCACGGACATCGAATTTACCGGCAGAAGCTGCTCGCCGACCTCCGGTATCGCGGTGGACTTTGCCAATGCAGCCACGTTCACGCTTGGTGGCGACAATGATCTGGCAAGCCGCACCTACACCGTTACTGTGCTGAACAAGAGCGGTCAGCCGATCTCTGCAAAGAGCAGCGGAGGCGATGATGATACGCCCTCGACCAGCACAGCGAAGATCACAGGCTTCTCCGTTTTGGGTGTGGATGGTGTGATCGACCAAAGTGCCGGCATTATTACCGTCACACTGCCGGCGGGAACGAACGTCACGGCGGTAGCACCGGTCGTCACCGTTCCTGCGGGAGCTGTTGTCAGTCCGGTATCCGGTGAGGTCGTGAACCTTACCAGTCCGCTGACCTATACCGTAACGCTGGGCGCGGAAAGCAAAAGCTATACCGTCACCGTTATCTTTGAGCGAAGTATTTCCCAGCAGCTTTGGGGTGCGGTGGCAGAAAACAGCGACGTAGCCGATCATCAGACCAGCTACGGACACAAATTCAATTAAAGCAGAAAGGAGAGAGCCATGAATACAACAAGAAGGCAAAGAGCGGTATCCCTGTTCCTTTGCCTGCTCATGGCCATGAGCTTCCTTGTAATAACTGCACCAAAGGCATATGCGGCAGAACCGGAATGGCCGTATTTGGCAAGCATTGACGAGTATTCATTTAAAAACTTTAATTTGCGTGATGATTTTCCTGCGCCGGAGAAAAACTTGAAAAAAGTAGATATTCAGCACGTAACTAAGTTGGAAAAATGCGCCAATGTGAATACGACCGGTGCGACCACGACCTATCATGCAGGAACAATCGTCCTTTATGTTGAAACCTTACCAACATCAGAGGATAAGAGTCCCATCGCGACTGCAAGGGCAAAATTTGGCTTCCAATTTCAGATAGGAAAAGAAGGATCCGGCACTGCAACGAAATCCAAGGTGACTCTAAAAAATGTAGAAGAAAACTATACGGAAAAATTCTACATACCGGTAACTCTGAAGACTGATGCGGATTTTTATGATCACTCTAGAGGTAACTGTTACATCATGACCGAAGATAAAACCGCCTATCATTATGATGTAAAAGTCCAGCAATATACGGGTGAAGCTGGCGAGGAATTGACCCTTAGTGCCGGTTCTGCAAAGCGTACTGACAAGGAAACGGCTACAGTGACGTTTAATGCTTCCGCAGCAGGCAATTACTACTATGCCCTGTATGACGAGCAGCAAACCGCACCTGTGGTGGTGGATACCACTTCGGCTAACACAAATACGGGTACGATGGCTACGACCAACACGATCACTGTCAGCGGTATGACGAATTGTAGAACCAAGTATCTGTATATTGTGGGTGTTGATTCGGCTGGAAAGACCAGCGCCCCGCTGGAGATCGTGATTCCCGGTATTGCATTTGAGCTCAAGCATGATAAGCAGGGACTCCGCGGCTTTACAGTCATTGACGAAAGTGAAAACATCCTGAATGGCTGGCTGTATACAGAGGAATTTAAGGATGCCTCCGGCAAGACGATTACAAAGGCTGTTCCGGGAGAGCAGGTCACTGTGAATTTCGGTGCATTTGCCATTAACGCAGCTACACCTTTGGGCAGCGTCCATTATGATAAAGACGCTGATGTCATTACCAGCGCAACAGGTATACGGCAGCATGTCCTGAAAAAATGGAACATCACAGGCCTGGGCGAATTTACGACGACAGAGAGAAGTTTTACTTTCACTATGCCGGAAAACGACGTTACCATCCAAGCGGAGACTGAACTTTCCGGTGTACCGATCCAGCTTAAATCGAGTGACGCCAATGTGCAGGCCACGCTTAATTGCAGCGTCCAACTTGGCAGCGGCAGCGGCAGCGCCTGCTATTACAGTGATAAGTGCGACTGCCTCGTTGCTGGTGCCAGCGTAACGCTTAGAGCCTACTCAATTGAGGACGGCTATGTACTGGATAAGTGGGAGATCACCAGCAACGGTACTCCCGTTGATGAGAGCAAAATCACGCGCAATGAGGATGGCAGTGCGGAGCTTACACTGGAGACGGGCGGCAACTATGTGTTTACCGCAGTCCTGCACGAGAAGAAGTACGCCAAAGTGACCGCCGAGGTAAATGACTCGATTATGGGTAGAGCTACAGTCACCGTGGGTGAGAACACCGGCACCTCTCAATATCCCGTTTACGAGGGCCAGAGCGTCATTCTCACTGCTGCCCCCGGCTCACGCTATATGCTGGAGCGCTGGGAGGTCAAGGATGCCGATAACAAGGATGTGACATACACCGTTGCAGAGGATGTCAACAACGTTGCCACCTTCATCATGCCTGACACCGGCAAGAGCATCACCGCCAAGGCATTCTTCAAGTTCGATCCCGAGCAGGCCAGCGCGGAAAATGCCCTGACCGCAGTAGAACTGGATGTTCCCGGCGCTGCGGTATCCCGGTCGGGCAGCACGTTCACCATCACCTTGCCCGCTGGTACAAACACCAGCAAGCTGAGTGAGAAAATCCTGAAGCTGACGATTTCCAATCTTGCCACGGTCACCAAGGAAGGGGATCCTGACAAGGATTGGACGGAAGGCGCCGCCTGCGGTATGGAGCTGGATAAGGCTGCGACCTTTACGGTAACAGCGGAAAAGGGCAACACCCAGGCGTACACGATCATCATTACCAAGGCCAAGAGCAGTGAGAAGGATATTACCGCCGCTGTTCTGCTGAACCAGACCGGTGACACCACGCCGTTTGCAAGAGCGGAAATCAGTGAAACCGAAATCACCTTTACCCTGCCTTCTGATACGGATAAGGCCGTGTTGAACAGCATCGGTATGAAATACCTGAAGCTGACTTATCCGGAATCGGCTACCGTGAAGATGAAGGATGGTTATGATGATGCGACGAATGGCGGGTACAGGTGGAGCAACGGCGACGTAATGTGCAATATGTCCATAAACTCGCCGGTCAAGTTCACCGTTACCGCCGAGGATAGCAGCACGAAGGAGTACACGATTGAGATCAAGTACACCGCCCCCAACGCTCCCACCCTGTCCGGTGGCTCTGCCACCCGCACCAGTAAGACTGCCGCAACGGTGAAATTTACCTCCAGCGAGGCGGGCAACTACTTCTACAAGGTAGTGACCCACGGCGCGGCGGCTCCCACGGCGGATGAGATCATGAAATCCACCACCCATGGTACAGCCAGCGCAGGCGAGACGACCATCACCCTCAGCAATCTAACCGAGGGCGCCCGTGACATCTACATCGTTGTTGTGGGTGCAGCCGGAGGCGAGAGCACTGCCCTGAAGGTGGAGATCCCCGCCTACGGCAGTGGCACTGATACGCCTGATACCGGCGCGTATAAGATTTCGATAAGCGCACCCAAGGGCGGTACGATCACCACCAACCGCACCAAGGCGGATGCGGGTGACGAGATCATCGTTACCGTAACGCCCGACAACGGCTATCAGATGGTGTCTGGTTCTCTGACCTATACGCTGGCAATAGCGGGCGGCGAAACCAAAACCATCACCAACGGACGCTTTACCATGCCTGCGGGCGATGTGTCTATCACCTGCAAGTGGGAGACTGCCACAATGACCGCCAAGGGCATCACCAGCTTCTCCATCAATGGCGTGGCCGGTGCGGTGAACAACAGCACCAATACCATTACCATCACCATGCCCCGCGGCACAGATGTGACGAAGCTGACCCCGGTTATCGCCACAAACGGCGTCAAGTCTCTGACGCCCGGTAACGGCGTAACGGTGGACTTCACCAATGCCGTGACCTACACCGCCGCCATGGAGGACGGCAGCAGCAAGACCTATACTGTCACGGTCTACGTGGACAAGGGGACGCTGGCCGATCAGTTCTGGGATAAGCTGACGGACTTCGCCACCCAAGTTCCCTGGTGGCAGTATGCCGAAAAGCAACAGAGCACCAGCAAATATCCCAAGTATTGGTAAGTAGTTTTCTCTACGCAAAGAAAGACGTCGGCAGATGCCGGCGTCTTTCTCTTGCTGAAGATATATGGTTTTGCAGATAAATACCCAGCTATCTTCCTCTATCATCAATCAGAAGAAGATCGTCCCGTGTTGCGGCATGATTGCGTAGCTCATTCGAGAAGCCGGAGATGCTGAACAGGACGTACCACACTTTTCGCCGATCCCGCTCC
>OHJK01000790.1_pt1 | contig 18525 bp, 31 predicted proteins | sample 1568541 | NCBI WGS metagenome assembly OHJK01 (sample SAMEA3879535, study PRJEB24766) | human gut metagenome | biome: human-associated habitat; feature: feces | place: USA | collected 1985/1987
CGATGGGGCAGTGGATGATGTTGGTCTTGTCCAGACGGTACTCGACCTTACCGGCTTTGATCTCCTTGACGGCAGCGGCCACGTTGGGGGTCACGGTGCCGGCCTTGGGGGAGGGCATCAAGCCCTTGGGGCCCAGAACCTTACCGAGACGGCCGACAATGCCCATCATGTCGGGGGAAGCGACGACCACGTCGAACTCAAACCAGTTCTCCTTGGTGATCTTCTCCACCAGATCCATGCCGCCGACATAGTCAGCGCCGGCTTCCTTGGCTTCCTCAGCCTTGGCGTCCTTGGCGAAGACCAGAACACGGCGGGTCTTACCGGTGCCGTTGGGCAGAACCACGGCGCCGCGGACCTGCTGGTCGGCGTGACGGGAGTCAACGCCCAGCTTGATGTGCAGCTCAACGGTCTCGTCGAACTTGGCGGAAGCACCCTTCACGACCAGATCCAGGGCTTCGGTGGGATCATACTGAACAGAGCGGTCGATCAGTTTGGCGCTCTGCTGATACTTTTTACCTCTAAACAATGTAATTATCCTCCTTATAGTGGTGATGCGGAAAAATCCTCCCACATTTCCGGGTCAGACTGCCCGGACAAGCAAATATCAATCGACGACGGTAACGCCCATGGAGCGGCAGGTACCGGCAACCTGGCTTTCGGCAGCCTCAAGCGTGGGGCAGTTCAGGTCAGGCATCTTGGTCTTGGCGATCTCGGCGATCTGCGCCTTGGTAATCGTGCCAACCTTGGTCTTGTTGGGAACGCCGGAACCCTTCTCCAGACCGATGGCCTTCATGATCAGCATGGGGGTCGGAGGAGTTTTGGTGATAAAGGTAAAGCTGCGGTCAGCGTAAACGGTGATGACGACGGGAATCTTGTAGCCCTCCATATCCTTGGTGCGGGCGTTGAATTCCTTGATGAAAGCGGCGATGTTGACGCCGTGCTGACCCAGAGCGGGGCCGACAGGGGGGGATGCGGTCGCCTTAGCGGCGTTGATCTGCAGTTTGATAATGCCAGTGACTTTCTGTGCCATAATAAGCACCTCCTGAATAAAATGTGGTAGTATGCGCTTGGGCGCATTTTTTGCGGGGCGCGTTCGCCCCTCCCACGTTCCGACCGAAAATTCGATCCGATGCGTTTACTGGGAAACGACCTCCACCTGGTCAAGCTCAAACTCGACGGAGGTCTCGCGGCCGAACATGGACACGACCACGTTCACCGCGTTGTTGTCAACGTCCACACTCTCGACCGTGCCGGTGAAGGAGGACAGGGGGCCGTCCAGAATCCGGACGGTATCGCCGACTGCGTAGTTCACGATAATCTCCTTCTTTTCCACGCCCATGGCGTAGACCTCTTCTTCGGTCAGAGGGGTGGGGTCGTTGCTGGAAGTGCCCACGAAGCCTGTTACTCCGCGGACGTTCCGGATGACATGCCAGGTGTCGTCACTGTAAACCATCTTCACCAGCACGTAGCCGGGGTAGACCTTGCGGTCATAGGTCTTGCTGGCGCCGGACTCGGTGATCTCGGTGACGGTCTCCAGAGGAATGGAGACGGCGAGAATCTGATCCTGCAGCGAGCGGGACTCCACGGTCTTCTCGATGGTGGCCTTTACAGTGTTTTCATAACCGGAATAGGTATGCACAACATACCATTTTGCAGTCTCTGCCATAACTTCGTACCTTAGTGGAACAGTCCAATCAGGGCGTCAATGCCGACCTGGGCAACGAAGTCGAACAGCCAGATGAACACGCCGACTGCCACGACGCAGCAGGCGACGATGGCGGTGTTCTTCAGCACCTGCTGGGGGGTGGGCCAAACGACCTTCTTCAGCTCGCTGCGCAGCTCGCGGAAGTACTTCTTGACCTTGCCCCAGGTTCTTTTGAACCAGTTTTCCTTTTTGACTTCAGCCATGATTCGGGCCTCCTTACTTGGTCTCGTTGTGAACGGTGTGCTTCTTGCAGAATCTGCAATACTTCTTCATCTCGAGACGGTCAGGGTCGTTCTTCTTGTTCTTCATGGTGTTGTAGTTTCTCTGCTTGCACTCAGAGCATCTCAAAGTGACTTTTACGCGCATAACGGCACCTCCTTAAATACTGCCTCCCTGTATCACCCCGCCCAGAGAAAATTTAGGAAACGGTCAACTACAAATTACCGTCCGAGGCTGAAAAAGGCGCACAAAAAAAGCCCTTTTTCACAGGTAAGGACATTCTATCATGGGGGGAGGGCAAAGTCAACTATTTTTTCTTCCATTTTTGGGGAAATTGTAGTATGATAGAGGCAAAACAGTCAGGAGGAAATGAAAAATGAAAATTATGGGAATTGACTACGGCGACGCCCGCACCGGCGTTGCGATTTCCGATCTGCTATGTACGCTGGTCGGTTCCGCCACGGTGGTGCCCAGCCGCAATACGGAGAAGGCCATCGCTGACATCGTCCGTCTGGCACAGGAAAACCAGGTGGGGGAGATCGTGGTCGGTCTGCCCAAGAATATGGACGGCACCGAGGGCGTCCGGGCGGAGCTGTGTCGGGAATTTGCGGACAGGCTCAGGGTGGCCACCGGCCTGCCCGTGAGCATGTGGGACGAACGCCGAACCACGGTGGAAGCCCACAATATCCTGTCCCAGCACAATTATCACGGGAAAAAGCGGAAGGACACGGTGGACGCCGTGGCGGCGTCGCTGATTCTGGAAGGGTATCTGGCTTACAAGAAGCGGAACGGCTGAGCTATGCCTTAGGCTGATAGCACAGTTCCCGAATCCCTGTCGCAAGGAGCAGGACGCCGAACAGCTTTCTGAGGATTTCCAAATCCATCCGGGTGCTGATAAGAGAAAAGACCGCCGCGGCGGCACATCCGGCAAAAATGGCGGGCAGGACTTTTCTGAGCATTACCGCCCCCTGCTTCCAGCGGAGATAACAGGCAATCATGGCGGAGGGCAGAAAAAACAGCAGATTGATGCCCCGTGCGGCGGTCTGGGGCATTTCCAGCACCAGCGTCAGCCACAGGATCAGCAGACTTCCGCCGCCGACCCCCAATCCGGTGAGAAATCCCAGCACGGTGCCGACAATCAGCGCGACAGGCAGGCTTTCTAACATAGATATCGGTACCCTCCCCACAAAATCAGAATGCCCAGACCCCGATGGAGCCATTTGACCGGGATTTTCCGCCCCCACATGCCCGCTGCCCAGCCCCCGGCGGCGCTGCCGAAGAGGTATGGAAGGGCGTCCTGCCATGGAACCGTCCCCACGGCGGCGGAGACCGCCAGCGTCACCAGACAGATGGGCAGAATGATGGTGATGGAGGAGGGGAACACCTCGGTTTCCTCCAGCGGCGTCAGAAGGGTCAGCAGGGGAACCAGCACCATGCCCCCGCCCGCACCGAACAGTCCGGCCACGGCGCCCGCCGCCAGACCGGAAAGCGTCATGCCCAGCCAGCTTTTCTTTTTCATAGCGAACACCACCCCTTGGAAGTTTTTCCATGGCGTGCGGTTTTATGCAGCTTCCGGAGAATGTGCGCTGGAGCGGCGAAAAAATGCCAATTTATAGTAGAAAAATTCATATCTTTCTGTTAGAATGATTTCAAGAGGTGAGATGAATGGCAACTGTTTTTGATTATCTGAAATGGCGCGGCGACCTGTCCTTCGCGCAGGACCCCCTGAACCCGGTGGACGGGCTGATCTTCTGTGCCCTCTCGTATATCCCCTTCGTCGGTCAGGCGGCGGAGACGCCCAATGAGCCAATCGCGCTGCGGGATGCCGCGGCGGATTTCCTGTCGCTGGACGACTATGAAAGCCGCGTCCGGGCAAAAAATGACGCGATGATGCTCCGCGCTGCCGCCGAGACGGCGCGGTTCGGCGGGTGCAAAATGGTGCTGTACCGGGATCAGTTTGCCCCGGAGGAGGAGACACAGTTTGCGGCCATGACATTTCTGCTTCCCGACGACACGGCCTTCGTGGCCTTCCGGGGAACAGACCGGTCGCTGGTGGGCTGGAAGGAAGATTTCAACATGGCCTTTCAGGAGGCCGTCCCCGCCCAGCTGCTGGCGCAGGACTATGTCCGGGAGGTAGCGGCGGAGTACGTGATGCCGCTGCGTCTGGGCGGCCACTCCAAGGGCGGAAATCTGGCGGTTTTTGCCGCCGCAAGAAGCACGCCGGACATTCAGCAGCGGATTCTGGAGGTTTACAACAATGACGGCCCCGGCTTCACCGATTATCTCATGGGCGACCCCGGATATCTCGCCATGGTTCCGCGGATCAAGACCTACGTGCCCCAGTCCTCGGTGATCGGGATGCTGCTGGAGCATGAGGAACCCTACACCATTATCAAGAGCAATCAGGTGAGCGTATTGCAGCACGACCCCTACTCGTGGGAAGTCATGGGGCCGAACTTTGTGCCGATGCAGTCCATCACGGCGGATTCCCAGTTCGTAAACCAGACCATCAAGGCATGGATCGCCTCCATGGACACACAGGAGCGCAACCGTCTGGTGGACGCGCTGTTCGGGCTGCTGGGCACGGGTGGCATCGACAAGGCGCTGGACATTTTCCATCCCCGGAACATCCGCACCTATATCAAGACGCTGGGCAACGACCCGGAGACCCGTCAGATTCTCTCCGCCGAATTCCAGAATCTGATGGAAGCGGCGAAGCGGACCCGGATGCAGCCGGGGGACGCAAAGACGCTCCCGGAGGGAAAATAAAGGAAATATTGCGGTTAAAAATCCGCTCTGGGCAAAAAGCCCGGGGCGGATTTTGTTATGCTTTGCCAATGGAGACAAGGAAACGTGCAGTGCAGACTGTTCATTTCGCCAAAAGTTCCAAAAAATGCAAAATAACACTTTACAACTTTAGCGTGATGAAGTATAATGCAGCCATCAGACATCAACCAGATGCCAATTCAGAAAGGAAGAAAAGAATATGAAAAAGAGCATTGCATGGATTTTGACCGTTATCATGATGCTGGCGCTTCTGACCGGCTGCGGCAGCAAATCCGCGAAATCCGACACGGAGTACGTCAAGAAGAACGGAAAGCTTATCGTCGGTATTACCGACTACGAGCCGATGGACTACAAGGACGAAAACGGCGAGTGGACCGGCTTCGACGCCGAGTTTGCCCGGATGTTCGCCAAGGAGCTGGGCGTGGACTGCGAGTTCTTCGTCATCGCCGACTGGGGTCAGAAGTTCTTCGAGCTGGATTCCAAGAACATCGACGCCATTTGGAACGGCATGACCATCACCGACGAGGTGACCCTGAACACCAACTGCTCCAACCCCTACGTGGTCAACGCCCAGGTGGTCATCATGAAGGCCGACGTGGTTGGCAATTACACAAGCACCGACAGCCTGAAAGACCTGACATTCGCCGTGGAGAGCGGCTCCGCAGGTGAGGACGCAGTCAAGGATCTGGGCATCACCGATTACGTGGCGGTGCAGGATCAGACCAAGGCCGTCATGGAGGTTTCCGCCGGTACTGCCGACGCCTGCGTCGTGGACATCACGCTGGCCAACGCCATGACCGGTGAAGGCACCAACTACGATGACCTCGCCTCCGGCATCAGCCTCAGCTCTGAGGAGTATGGCGTAGGCTTCCGCAAGGAGTCCGACCTGACCGACGCCTTCAACAAGTTTATGGAAAAGTGCCTCGCCGACGGTTCCCTTCAGGCGCTGGCCGATAAGTACAGCCTGACGCTGGTCGGCTGATAGAATCCGATTAAAGTAAAAAAACAGGCGCCGGTGGCATCACCGGCGCCCGTTGGAGAGAGGTAACCATTATGTTCCTTCCGGTGACAATGGAGCTGCTCAGAGGCTTCTGGGAAACCGTAAAAATCTTTTTCTTGACGCTGGCATTCTCCCTGCCGCTGGGACTGGTGGTGGCCTTTGGCTCCATGAGCCGGTTTTGCCCGCTGAAACGGCTGACACAGGGGTTCGTCTGGATCATTCGCGGCACGCCGCTGATGCTCCAGCTGATCGCGATTTTCTACGGCCCCGGTCTGCTGTTCGACATTCACATACTGGGACGGTTTGAAGCTGTTATTGTGGCTTTCGTCATCAATTATGCCTGCTATTTTTCGGAAATTTACCGCGGCGGCATCGAGAGCGTTCCCCGGGGGCAGTATGAGGCCGGACAGGTGCTGGGCATGACCAAGAGCCAGATTTTCTTTAAGGTCGTGCTTTTGCAGGTGGTCAAGCGCATTCTCGCGCCCATGGGAAACGAGTTTATTACCTTGGTGAAGGACACCGCACTGGCGCGGATCATTGCCATTTACGAGATCGTCTACGTGGGCGAATCTTACATTAAAAAGGGGCTGGCTTGGCCTCTGTTCTACACCGCGGCGTTCTATCTGGTGTTCAACGGCGTCCTGACGGTGCTGTTTGCGAAGCTGGAAAAGAAACTGAACTATTTCAGGGGTTGAGAGTATGCCGATTCTGGAAGTAAAAAATATCAAAAAAGGCTTCGGCGACACCGATGTGCTCAAGGGTGTCAGCTTTTCCATGGAGCGGGGGCAGGTGCTAGCCATCATCGGCTCCTCGGGAAGCGGAAAAACCACGCTGCTGCGGTGCCTGAATTTTCTGGAGACCCCGGACGAGGGGGAGATCTGGGTAAACGGAAAGCTGCTGACGGGGGAGAACCTGTCTGACGATCAGATTCGTCAGAACAGGCTCCACTTTGGACTGGTTTTCCAGAATTTCAACCTGTTTCCCCAATATACGGCGCTGGAAAATATCATGCTTGCGCCAAGCCTCCTGAAAAAGGGGACCCCGGCGCAGATTCGGGAGACTGCCATGTCCCTGCTGGGCCGGGTGGGACTGTCTCACAAGGCGGATTCTTACCCCTACCAGCTGTCCGGCGGTCAGCAGCAGCGGGTTGCCATTGCCCGTGCGCTGGCCTTGCAGCCGGAGGTGCTGTGCTTTGACGAGCCGACCAGCGCTCTCGACCCGGAGCTGACGGGCGAGGTATTGAAGGTCATCCGGAGTCTGAAGGGCAGGGACAACACCATGGTGGTAGTGACCCACGAAATGGAGTTCGCCCGTTCCGTGGCGGACGTGGTGATCTACATGGCCGACGGCGTGATCGAGGAATTCGGCACGCCGGAGGAGGTTTTCGGCAATCCCAGAAGCGAAAAAACCCGGAATTTCCTGCAAGGCGCCCAGAACGCCCGGGACGGTCTGGCATAGACGCACAGGTTCATTGAAATTTCTTCCTACAATATAAAAGGACACGCCCTGCCAGCACGGCAGAGCGTGTCTTTTCGTCGTATGGTAAAGAACCGGATAGCAGATTATAGAACTTTTTCCAGCCCTCGAAGTGCTTGCCGGCCAGAGCCTGCTCCAGTGCGTACTGGTTGACTTCCTCGGCCCACTTCTGAAGGTGGTCGGCCTTGGCCAGCACCTCGCCGATCTCCTCGTCAGAGAGCAGCGGAGGCCTCTGGAACTCCATCCGAGCCAGATCCAGGTTGAACTCGGCACGCTTGCGGCAGCGGGCCTTCGCCGGGCAGAAGCGGCACCAGTCGCCGGCCACGAAGTAGTCGGAGCCCTCCATGGCCATGATGGCGCGGGGCGCGACTTCCTCCTCGCCCCAGAGCAGCAGCTCCTTCAGGATGACGACCTCGCTGTCAACGTGGTCGAGGCGGGGCTGGACGACGGTGGTCTTCACGGTGTCGAAGTCGTAGAGATCGCCGAACAGAGAGACGGCGCCCAGGCCGTAGAGGCGGAATTGGGGGTTGTTCTTGGCCTCGACCTTGATGCCTTTGCCGTACTTCAGGTCGATGACCTGGATCATGCTGCCGCCGATGATCACGGCGTCGGAAGTGCCGAAGCCCTCCGGGATCCACTGGGAAAGATCGAGGCGCTGCTCGATCATCAGCTCGGCGCCTTCGCCGGCTGTGGCGAGCTCCTCCAGGACGGTCTCGACATAGAAGTCGGTGGCCTCGTCCATCTCGCCGTTGTAGTAGTCGTCCTGGGGCGCTTGTGCAGGGTGTAGATACCGCTGAGCGGGTGCTCCTGCCACCACTTGAAACGCTTCTCGCTCTCCAGGAAGTTCGTCCGGAGCAAGAAGATCAGCAGGCCGCCAGGGTGAAGCAGCTCCAGGCTCTTGTTGATGAACTCCAGGGCCATACTGTAGGGCGGGTTGCCTATGATGACATCGTAGCCGCAGCCGGGGTCGTAGTCGAAGAAGCTGCCGATGGTGACGTTATCGGCCAGGGCTTCCAGCGTGGCGCGCTCCTCCGGTCGCAGCTCCACGGCGTCGATCCGATTGTCGTAGCCGCTCTCCCTCAGCACCTTGATGATCTGGCCGTTGCCGGCAGAGGGCTCCAGGATGCGGTCGCCGGAGCTGATGCCGTCGAAGTTGGCCAGGAAGCTGCGGATGGTTTCCGGCGGCGTGGCGTAGAAGTCGTAGGCCTTGCGCTCGCCGCCTCGGTTGGTGGCGCTCATTGTGGCGTCCACCTGCTTCCTCCGCAGATGAAGTAGTCGTCGGCCGGGAGGTAGCTCTCCAGGACGAGAGCGGTCGGGCTGCCATCATGGCCGCAGCAAGCGTCGCAGATGTGGTCGCCCTCTCCGATGGGCTGCATATTGCCGCAGGTCTCGCAGCACTTGTAGCGCTTGTCCTGCTGGGGCTGGGGTCTCTTTTTCTTCATGGTGTTGTCCTCCTTCGTAGAAAAATTTTCTACCTTTAGATTAAAAAAATTAGACGCCGCTCCTCGTCAGTCAATCGCAGCAGCTCGCAGAGCACTCGGATCTCGCTGGGCAGGAACTCGGTCTCGCCCTTGATCTTGTCGCTCAGAGCCTGGCGGGACCGACCCAGCTTTTCAGCGATGAAGCCCATCTTCAGGCCGCTGTCCTTGATCTTCTTCTGGAGCAGTTCGGTGTTTACTTTCATGTGGATCTCCTTCCTTGTGTTAATTCTCCGGGTCATGGATCTGGATGTTGAGCTTGCGGCCCAGCCAGTCCAGGCCCTCGCGGGTCATCCAGAAATAGATGCCCTTCTCGCCGGGCCTGCCGCTCACGACGTAGCCCTTCTTCTCCATCTTCCACAGCGTCTCATAGTCGGGCCCGGACGGCGCCGAGTAGAAGTAGTCGCGGTATGGCTTGTAGTATCGCCGGCCGTGCCGGATGTATGGGCGCTTGTAGTTCAGGCCGATCATGTGGGCCGCGATCTGCACATCCTTCGGGTACTGGTGCAGCGGGATGTCCTTCCTCATGGCGGTCCTCCTCAGTGCTGCGGCTTGTTCTGCCGGGCCTTGTAGAGCTTCAGCCAGAGGCGCATAGTGTCTCGGGTGAGATACCAGGCGCCGCACGCGGCGATGAAGTGGTCGAGGTAGGTGTGGACCACCTCTCCCTCGATGACATACTTGGCGCCGATCCAGCAGAGCTCGAAGGCAATCAGCGTAACGACCAGGCAGATGAAGTAGTTGAGGTAGTAGGTGAAGCGGGTCATTGTTGTGTGTCCTCCTTTTCTTTGGTGGCAGCGAGCACGTCGCACCACTCGATAAATGCTCGTAAAATGGGGTTGGTGTTGCCCTGGTCAGCCCAGCCGGCGAAGCCGATCCAGCCGTCAGCATTGAAGCTGATACACTCCCGGCGCTCGAAGTAGTGGCTGTTGACGTAGAGGAAGCAGCTGATCAGGGCGCCGTTGGTCTTCCGCTTGAGGTCGATCCGGCGGCTTAGGTACATGGAGCCCATCGAGGTCTCGCAGTCTGCGTTGGCCTTCTTGATGTGCTTGTTCAGCAGCATGACCAGGGCGAGGATGTCGCCCTCGGTCACATCGTCATAGCTGAGGCCCTTGCCGGCGAAGTAGTCCCGGGCCTCGTCGTTTGTGCAGACGGGGAGGATCCCCGTCTTTCTCATATATGCAGCCATCAGTCCACCGCCTCCTTACTTGAGCTCGCGGATCGTGGTCCGGAAGTGGAAGCAGACGATGTTATAGCCAGCCACACCGAAGGTCTCGACCACGGCCTTGCCTTCGGTCCCGATGATGAGGCCGTTGATGTCTCCTTTACCGCCGATGTCCAGACCAGAGGCGTCTGTGATAGTACCGACGACCTTGTTGATCCGGCTGATCAGATCGGCGAGCTTTGCCTTCTTCTCATCTTCGAGGACGTTTTCGAGCCACTGCTCGCGCTCGGTTTCGTCGCGGATCTCGAGCAGCCGGTTGGTGATCTGATCGGTCCTGGCGGCGAGTTTCTCGCGGATGCTGCGATAGTCGAGGCCGCGCTCCTTCAGGAACTCCTCGACGTCCTGACGGGGCCAGAGGTTTGCAAGGTCGCTGTCACTGGGCTCCCGGTCCTTGTAGATCTGGCGGTAGCGCTCCAGCTCGGGAAGGGTGTGCAGCGCTTCCAGACGAGCCTCACGCTCTTTCTGGCGGAGCTCCTTCCGGTACTCGATGAAATCGATCCGGCGCTGCCGGTAGTAGATGCTCGCGCCGGCCTTCCACCTCTCGAGGAAGTCTTTGATCACTTGTGGAGCGTTCGCCTCGATGAAGGCGTCCCTGCTGATCTGGGCCCCGAGCTTGTCCTGCCAGTTTTTCAGGATGCGGCGGGCGTCTTCGAGCTTGCCGGTGGCGGTCTTGATGTCGTCCTCCTTGTAGCGGATGTCATACTGGTCGGCGCCTTTGGCGATCAGTTTGGCCAGCTGCTCGCGGTGCTTCGCGAGAACGGCCTCGCGCTTTGCGACGGCGCTCTGGGCGTTTATTACCTTAGCTTCGAGCTCTTTATTTGTCATTGTGTGTCCTCCTGTCGGTGGTGTGTTCTCCTTGGAAGTAGAATATTTTTCTACCATCATCAAGATAGCATGGGCGTAGAATAATGTCAAGATATTTTTGCAAAAATAGTAGAAAATTTTTACACCGTATGATAGAATGACCTCGGAGGAGGTGCTTCATATATGAACGGACTCGGTGATTTGATTAAACGGAAGCGCGAAGAACTCGGACTGAGCCAGGAGGAGCTGGCCCGGATCCTTGGGTATAAACATAAAAGTAGCATTAACAAGATCGAGCTGGGACTTGCTGACGTTCCCAGAACGAAGGTGCCCGCCTTTGCGAAGGCTCTGGGGATGACTCCGGTGGAGTTTTCCGGCTGGTCTGAGAAGCGTGTCGAGAGTAGCTTCAGCTATTGCCTGGAGCAGCAGATGGCGCTCTTGGGTTACACTCTGATCTATAGCGCCGACGGCGATGTCATTCTGACCCATGACGGCGCTGAGTACGAAGTTACGGAGCAGGACGTGAAGGAGCTGGAGGCTCGTGTCGCTCTGTATATTGACTTTGTGCTGGGAGATCTGGCGAAGAAGGCCCGGAAGATCGGAGGTTGATGCGTATGTTTGGACATGGTAAAAAGAAAGCGGCCGCCGAGATGATGGCGCCGCAGTGGATGAAGATACTGGTCGAGAGCCGGGACATCGTAAACAGGACGACGGATCCGGATGTCTTTTTCTCCCGGTATGATACCGTTAAGGAGACGGCCGAAAAGCTGGCCAGCATCTCGAAGTATGTGAAATTTAAGGGAACGAAGCCGCCCGAAGTGCTGCGGATGGCTGTGGATCAGGAGCAGGCCGCTGTCCGGGATCTGATCGTTCGCTGCTTCCAGAAGGCCCAGCTGAACGCTGAGAAACTGAAGACAGAGAAGGGAAAGCTCGGCCAGTTTGAGAAGTTCCAGAGCTCTCTGGAGGCGTACTTCTTCCGGATGTCTGACGAGAACGCCCAGCTGGTCCAGGATCTACACGATGAAGCACTGAAGCAGATCGGAGGGTGAGCTTATGCGCGGCGTCATTTATGCGAGATATTCACCGGGCCCGCACCAGACGGAGCAGTCCATCGAGGGCCAGGTTGCCGACTGCCAGCAGTATGCTGAGGAGCACGGCATTGACATCATAGAGATATATGCAGACCGACACGTCTCTGGCAAAAGTGTCGTCGGCCGTGACGAGTTCCAGCGGATGCTGCGAGACGCGGAGAAGGGGCGCTTCGACTGCGTCCTGGTGTGGAAGATCGACCGTTTCGGCCGGGATCGCCAGGACATTGCTATGGGAAAAATGACCTTGAAGCGGGCAGGTGTCAAGCTGATGTATGCCCGGGAGAGCGTTCCGGACGGCCCGGAGGGGATCATCCTGGAAAGCGTCCTGGAAGGCCTGGCCGAGTATTACTCCGCCGACCTGCGTCAGAAGGTCATCAGAGGTATGAGGGAGACCGCAAAAAAGGGGCAGTATTGCGGCCAGCCGCTCCCTATTGGCTATAAAGTAGACGCCGACCGCCATGTGGTCATCGACGAGGAAAAGGCCGCCCTGGTCCGCCAGGCGTTCCAGATGCACATTGCCGGAGCTACGATGAAGGAGCTGATGGAGCACTTTCAGAGCCACGGAGTCGTTGGCCAGCGCGGCCGACCGATCTCTCATAATGTCATATACCGGATGCTGCGGAACAGGAAGTACCTGGGCGAGTTTGATGTCCAGGGTGTCCGGCTGCCGGTGGAGCCGATCATCGACCAGGCGACGTTCCTGGAAGCTGCCCGGCACTTTAAGACGAGCCGCAACAATGCGGCAGGGAGGGCGAAGGTGAACTATTTGCTGAGCTGTAAAATGTTCTGCGGGTATTGCGGCTCGATGATCAGCGCAGAGGCCGGCACCGGGAAGCTGGGGAGAGTGTACCGGTATTACAAGTGCGGGGACAAAAAGCGCGGGAATAAGTGCGAGCTGAGACCGTTCCCGAAGGACCACCTGGAGGATGCGATCATCTTGGCCACGGTGAACGATATGCTGACTGATGAGATGATCGAGAAGCTGACCGTCCGGATCCTGGAAGTCCAGGAACAGGAAAACGCCGACGATCCCGTGGTGGGATTGCGTCGGCGTCTTGACTCAAATAAAAAGCGCCAGCGGAACTTGCTGGACGCGATAGAAGAAGGCGGGGCCCGTGGCCTGGTCTCTCGTTTGGCTGCCCTGGAGGAAGAGGAGGAGCAGCTGGTGCTGGAGATCCAGCGGGCAGAAATAAAAAGGCCCCGACTCACCCATGAGGTGGTCGAGGCCTGGCTGCGCTCCTTCCGCGCCGGAGACGTCACGGATGACGACTTCCGCGCTCGGTTGGTTGACACATTCATCGCCCGAGTCGAGCTACGCAACGATGAGGCTCTGATCTTCTACAATATCAGAGAAAAAGGACCGCACTCGCGTGTTCGAGTACGGTCCGAATGGTGGAGCCGAGGGGAATCGAACCCCTGTCCGAAAGCAACTTGGAAAGAACTTCTCCGGGCGCAGTTTGTTATTTGCATTCCCTTTCCCCGGCGGGAACAAACACCCTACGAGAATCGGTAGCTTCATCATGCGTGGTATGGGCAAAGCTTACCATACGCACGTTCTCCGCTTAAATCACACCCGAGCCCGGGTCAGCGGAACTCCCGGGGCGGATGGGCGCCTAATCAGGCAGCCAGGGCAACAGTAGTGTTGTCAGTTAAATTTAAAAAATTGCCCGTTTTATCGTGGCCAGGCGCCACGGCCCGCTATTCCAGCCTCACTACCCCCGTCGAAACCAGTACGGCCCCATGGGAAGCTGCAAAATACCATCGGTATCTTGCAGCCGATAGCTGACTTAGAATCTTCCGTAAGGATCGGGGAGCTTGTTCGGCTCCGGGTAGGTCTCGCCGTGGGTGTCCACGGTGATGGAAGCGATTTTCTGCTCCACCTGAGGACGGTCATTGCGGTCGGTCTGGACGGAGGCGATGGCGTCCACCACGTCCATGCCGGAAGTCACCTTGCCGAAGGCGGCGTACTGGCCGTCCAAGTGCTTGGCGTCGGCGTGCATGATGAAGAACTGGCTGCCCGCGGAGTTGGGGGAGGAGGAACGCGCCATGCTGAGAACGCCCCGCTTGTGCTTCAGGTCGTTCTTGACGCCGTTGAAAAAGAACTCGCCCTTGATGCAGTAGCCGGGGCCGCCCATGCCGGTGCCCTCGGGGCAGCCGCCCTGAATCATGAAGCCGGGAATGACTCTGTGGAAGATCAGACCATCATAAAAATGGTGATCGCACAGGTCGATGAAGTTGCGGACGCTCTGGGGCGCTTTGTCGGGATACAGCTCGCCTTCGATGACGCCGCCGTTTTCCATGGTAATCTTGAATGTAGGATTCATTGACTTCTCTCCTTCATGGCCCGGTCGATCTGACGCTTGGCGTCCTTCTCTGCCGCGGCCTGTCGTTTGTCGTATAGCTTTTTGCCCTTGCACAGCCCGACCTTGACCTTCACCCGGCTGCCCTTGAAATAGACGGACAGGGGGATCAGGGCGTAGCCGTCCTGCTTGACCTTGCCGTAGAGCCGCATGATCTCCCGCTTGTGCAGCAGCAGACGGCGGGGACGGCGGGAGTCAACGTTGAAGCGGTTGCCGTGGTCGTAGGGGGAAATGTGCATCTGGTTTAAGAGCATGTCGCCGTCCTTGATGCCGCACCATGCGTCCTTCAGGTTCAGCGTGCCTGCCCGGATGGACTTGACCTCGGTGCCCACCAGCTCGATGCCCGCCTCGATCTCTTCTTCCACGAAGTATTCGTGATAGGCTTCCCGGTTCCGCGCCATGACCTTTACGCTTGCCTTTTCCAGATGTCTCACCCCCCACGCAATTCTACGGTCATTATACCATAACTGTCAAGGGGATTATACCGCCCAGAAAAGTAAATGTTTCCGCTTACAGCAGACGCAGCCCCCACTCGCCGTTATCTTCCTGATAGTACTGGAACTCGTTCAGCGTGTCGGATTCAAAGACATTCAGCATGTCCATGAAATCCTCCACCAGATGGTATTCTGACAGCTGCTGCCGGGGCAGCCAGAACACCTCACCCTCGTCGGAGGACTGCAAGTTCCCGGTGTAACGGTCAGCCTTGTAGAAAAAGACCACATACCGGGTGTTCCCCTTGGCCGGGAACTGCTTGACCCCGCACAGCGTCGGGTTCTCGATGGTCAGCCCGGTTTCCTCCCGGGTCTCCCGGATGGCGGCCGCGGTGAAGGCTTCCCCCGGCTCTACATGACCGCCGGGGAAGCAGATGCCAGGCCAGCCGGGGTCATTGCGATCCTCCATCAGAAGATTGCCGCTGCCGTCGGACACCATAACCAGCACGGTGAAAATTGCCTGTTCTGCCATCGTTACACCTCGTCAAACAGAAACTGTTCCAGATCTTTGGTAGACGCGAAGGAAAAGTCGCACAGCCGGGTCATTTCCTCCGTGATTTCCGGACAATCCCGCCGACCCCAACCGGCAAAGGCGATGGGGACACCGGCGCTTCGCGCCATTTTCCAAGCGAGCTTCACATCGTCCACCACCAGCAGCTGGGACTGGGTATAGCCGTATTTTGCCATGATCTGCTCCAGCGGCCACGGGCTGGGCTTGCGCAGTTCCTCCGGTAAGTCCCAGCCGTAAATGTCGTCGGGGAGGATGCCGAAGTGGGTCTCGTAGTCCCGTGTGATGTTCTGGATGCAGGAATGGGAGACGACGCAGATTTTTCCGCCGGCTTCCTTCTGGCGGCGGATGATGTCACCGATGCCGGGGAAGGGGGCGGGGATGTGATCGACGATGTATTTCTGCCAGCCGTGGTATTCGTCCACAATTTCCTGCTCGGTAAAGTTGTACCACTTCCGGCACATGTCGGCAAAGCCCAGACGGAAGCAGCCCTCGGTGTACTCGTGGAGGGTGATTTTCGTCCCCGGGCGGAATTGATTCAGAATGTAGCAGAAGAAGGGATAATTGACGGTGGCCTCGCTCTGCACGACGGTATCGTCGTGGTCGAGGACAAGACAGGGGTATTTCAGCATAGAAGTTCTCCCAATATTTTTATTTTTTCTCATTATACCAGACGCCGGGCGGCGGCGCAACCACAAAATTCCGCTTGCATATATCGAACAAATGTGCTATAATGACAAAAACAAAAGGAGGTGGGCGCGATGGTGCGGAAAACGTGCCCGGTGGATGTGATATCGGTATGCAGCGCCAGCGGGGATGTCCGCCCGCTGCGGCTGCGGGTGGAGGACGAGGAACAGGGGCTTATCCGGGTGAATATTGACGAAGTGATCAGCGTGAAGGAAGTCCCCTACGTGGGCGTGGAAGCGAGGATATTTCTGTGCCGGGGGACGGTGGACGGGCGGCAGCGGCAATTTGCGCTGAAATACCTCATCCGCGCCCACTGCTGGTGCCTGATGGACAGGGTGTATTGATTTTTCACAGTGGAAATTATGGGGAGATTGTTGTATTATGGTGGTAAGAAACTGTCCGGGAGGAAGCACTATGGCAATCGTGACCTTTTACAACGGCGCTCCCAAGGACGCGCCGAAAACCACCATGCCCGCCCATCTGGGGGCGAACGCCATCATCACCTGCAAAAACCGCCTGCTGCTGGAGAAGCGCAGCGACTCCGACGTCTGGGGGCTGGTCGGCGGCGGCTGCAAAAAATGGGAGACCGGCCGGCAGGCCATCGTTCGGGAAGTCTATGAAGAACTGGGACTGCGCATCGCCCCGGAACGGTTCCGGAAGCTGGCGGTGTACGACAACCCCGGCCGGATCGCTGCCTTCCGGGACGGCAGCATCTGGCGCATGGTGATCGTGGTATACGCGCTGGAACTGGAGGAGGAGCCGGAAATGCACATCAGCAGAGAATCCAAGGATCTTCGCTTTTTCAGCCGGGAGGAAATCGGGAATATTGAAATAGCGATCACCCATAGGGATATCGTGGACGACTGGTTTGTCAAGGCAATTTGTGAATAAACGGAAAAGAAAAAGGATTCCTTATACAATTATTGAAAAAATACTTGTATATTCACGGAAAGTATGCTAATATACAAGGTAAACGGTGCAGTATCCTAGTCGGGGTGGCCATCTTCCAGGAAGGGCCTAAAAATCCTTTGAAGGGCACATCGATGAAGTCCCTGGTGTTTGCTTGTTACGCCCAGTTTCGGGTGGATGCTGGGGGTTAAGGATTCCGGGCGCGCGCAACGGCATGACGCATACGACCCGGTTTCCGTGGAGACTTGAAGCTTGTGCGACGACGGTTGAAGCCCTTAGGCGGCTCCGATCGCGTACGAATCAGGTATGAACCTGCAAGGCGGTGCACAGAATCGTGTGCTGCGTGCAGCGTAGCCTGCCTTGCGTGGAAATGCGGGAAAAGAAGACCAGACGGCCGGTCGCTATGGCCATAGCGGCTGCTGTCATCGCTTCTGGAAACCATTTCTGCAAAAGAGGCTAAGATCATGGCTTCCCTCGTTGTGGAAAACACCTAGGCTGTCGTAAAAGGGCAGGCAGGGGATTGCAGTACGGACTAAGTGGCAATCGGGTACCCATTATCATGGCAACACTTGGGCGGATGAATGAAATGGAAACGGCCTGTGCGGCAACGGCAGGTTTCATCCGGTGAAAAACAACCCGACCTAAGCCGTAAGATTTACTCTGCCTGCCACCGTTTTTTCATTTACTATATTTCTCAGAAGGAGACTGTTTTCGTGGCGAAAACCGACCCTGAGGCTGCCAGACGGCAGCGGCATAAGACGATCCGCTGGGTCGTCACCGTTTTCCTGATTACGGTTGTGATTTCCGGCATCATTTCTCTGGTCTCGGACGAGGTGATGGACAGCAGCAGCCTTCCCGTGGCCTTTCTCATTCTGCTTGCCATCGTGATGGTGGGCATTATCTTCGATATCATCGGCATGGCGGTGGCCTCGGCGGACGAAAAGCCGTTCCATTCCATGGCCGCCCGGAAGGTGCCGGGTTCTCAGGAAGCCATCCGGCTTCTGCGCAACGCGGAGCGGGTCAGCTCCATTTGTAACGACGTGGTGGGCGATATCTGCGGCGTCGTCTCCGGAAGCGCGTCGGCGACCATTGCGGCGCTGATCCTGACGCAGGTGGACGTGGGCTGGCCGCGGGGCGTTTCGCTGGTCATGTCCGCCCTCGTGGCGGGACTGACCGTGGGCGGCAAGGCCATCGGCAAGACCTTCGCCGTCAATTCCTGCACGCAGATCGTTCACATGGTGGGCAAGGTGCTCCATGCCCTGAATGGCCTGCATGGTAAAAAGAAAAAGTAATATGTTAGGTTGTGTCGAACGTGAGCATTTTACAGAAAACAAAAGGCCATGACGACCTTACCGCTCTGGATGACCGGCAAAGAACCCAGCTTTGCGGGGAGATCCGGGAGTTTCTGATCTCCAACGTTTCCAAAACCGGCGGACATCTGGCCGGAAACTTAGGCGTGGTGGAGCTGAGCGTGGCCATCGAGACCGTTTTTAATACCGAGATAGACCGCCTGGTTTTTGATGTTGGGCATCAGTCTTATGTGCATAAGCTGCTGACCGGACGCCAGGCGGATTTTCCGCATCTGCGGCAGTACGGCGGCCTGTCCGGTTTTCCAAAGCCTTCGGAGAGCAATACGGACGCCTTCGTGGCGGGACATGCTTCCAGCTCCGTTTCCATCGCTCTGGGTATGGCGCGGGCGAGGACGCTCCTGCATCAGGACTACAATGTGGTCGCCCTGATCGGCGACGGTGCCTGCACCGGCGGCATGGCCTACGAGGGGCTGAACGA
>OHJK01000794.1_pt1 | contig 18446 bp, 17 predicted proteins | sample 1568541 | NCBI WGS metagenome assembly OHJK01 (sample SAMEA3879535, study PRJEB24766) | human gut metagenome | biome: human-associated habitat; feature: feces | place: USA | collected 1985/1987
TCTCTAATATATATTGAATATACATTATAAGCTCGGTCATAATCATGGTAGACAAAATTATCCAAAAAACCCACAAAAGTGTCTGCTATGTGCCCCTTTAAAAATAGAGAGTACAAGGCTGCTAAAAAAGCAAACGCAAAAAACAACATTCCAAAAATTCTAATCAATAATTTGTTTTTAAGAAGACGATAATCATCTCTTTCGCTATTTCTTTTATTTTTCAATGGTATATCCCACTCCCCACACAGTTTTTATAAATTTCGGTTTTTTTGCAGGCTCATTAAGCTTTTCCCTCAATCTTCCGATATGAGCCATAACAGTATTATTGTTATCAAGGAATTTCTCACCCCAAATATTTTCAAACAATTCCTCAGACGAAATAACTTTTCCTCTGTTCTCACACAAGTACCAGAGGATAGAAAACTCAATAGGTGTCAAAGTAACCTCTTTTCCATACAAAGTACATTTGTGAGTATTCTTGTTTATAATAAGTCCTCTTACATCATGTTCTGCAATGGGAGTATCTTTTTCCTCGGTATTAGCCGCATTATTATAACGAACATAACGACGAAGCTGTGTTTTTACTCTTGCGACAACCTCCAAAGGGTTGAATGGTTTTGTAATGTAATCATCAGCTCCGATGGTAAGTCCCATAATTTTATCAGTATCCTCAACTTTTGCCGTCAGAATTATAATAGGATAAAAATACTGTTCTCTGATTTTCTGACAAATACGAAATCCATCAATATCTGGAAGCATTACATCTAAAATTGCCAAATCCATTTTTTGCGTTTTAATACATCCCAAAGCATCCAGACCATTATAAAATTTATGTACCGTGTAACCATCATTTTTTAGATAAACCTCAATCAAGTCGGCTATCTCTTTTTCATCGTCTACAATTAAAATACTTTCATTCATAATCAGCTTTCACGCTCCTTATCAACATCATCTGGTAACGCTTCCATAATATCTCCAAAATCACATTTCAAATATTCACATATCGACAACAAGACAGGTAGCGTAACATTTTGATTTTTGCCAAGCTTAGCTTCTTAGTACTCCTTTATCATTTTGTAGGTCACTCGTTCTTTGGGCTTATATTCTTTGGCTCTTTTAGCAATATTATCAAGCGGAACTTTTCCCTCACCCTCGCCAAACTCAACTTTTACGTTGATATGTCCGTCTGGCTTTTTGCGGAAAGCAGTACTACCGTCTCAACATGGTTTGTGCCGCTGAACATATCGACTGCTACGCACTTGTCGGTGGAGTAGCCGAGCTCGGCGAAACAGGCGCAGTCACGGGCGGCGGTGGCGGCGTTGCAGGAGACCATGACGATGCGGGGGGCGGAGAAGGCGGCTATCTGCTCGCATGCGTCTCTGCCGCAGCCCTTGCGGGGAGGGTCTACCATTATCACGTCGGGGCGGAGGTTGCGTGAATGCAGTATCCGTGCGGCTTCGGCGGCATCGGCGCAGATGAACTCGCAGTTTGTTATGCCGTTTGCGAGGGCGTTCTGCTTTGCGTTTTCGATTGCCTCGGGGACTATCTCGACGCCGATTATCTTCTTTGCCGTGCGTGCCATGGAAAGCCCGATCGTGCCTGCTCCGCAGTACAAATCAAGCACCGTTTTGCCCTTCGGCTCCGCAAAATCACAGGCTGATGAATAAAGCTGTTCCGCACAGGGAGTATTAACCTGATAAAACGCCTTCGGAGCTATGTTTACGGCGTTTTTGCACATGATGTCACAAATGTAGTTTTTTGATGTCAATACTATCTCTTCATCGCCTAAAATTACGTTAGTATCCCTGTTATTTACATTGATTACAGAACTTACTATCTCAGGATATTTTTCAAGAAGTCTGTCCGAGAGAATTTTAATTTCCGGAACATTTTTTGCTACTACTATACAAAGACATATTTCTCCGCTGTAATAGCCTTTTCTTAAATATAAATGACGTAATATACCTTTGTGCGTAGTTTCATCGTAAGCGGTCAGATTAAGCCCGGTAGAAATTTTCAGAAAGTCGGCGGTGATTTTCGAAAAAATGTCGGGCTGTAAAAGGCACTTTTCGCAAGGAACTATTCTGTGCGAGTGGAAGGCATAGAAGCCTGCGATAAGATTTCCGTCCTTATCGGTGCCTATGGGTATCTGCAGCTTGTTGCGGTAGCCGTTTATATTGGTGTTGCGGATTATCGGCAAAAATTCGGGCGAAAGACCGCCTATTCTGGTGAAAGCGTCCTTTACGAACTGCTCTTTGGCTCTGAGCTGAGCCTCGTAGCTGATATGCCGCAGAGAACAGCCGCCGCACCTTGTGTAAACGGGGCAGTCGGGAGTGACTCTGTCGGGAGAGGGCGTGATGATCCTCTCTATCTTGCCGTAGCAGTAGGTTTTGTTTACTTTCAGTATCTTTACTTCAAGCTTGTCCCCTATAGCAGAAAACGGCACGAAAATAACCATGCCGTCCTTCTTGCCTATACCGGAACATTCGCTTGAAAGAGCCGTTATCTCAATTTCAACGATGTCGTTCTTTTTCATTATATCTGTCCTAAGCTGAGTGCCTTTAAATAAGCGTTTATAAAGCCGTCAAGGTCGCCGTCCATAACTGCGCCGATGTTGCCCATTTCGTAGCCTGTGCGGTGATCCTTTACCATTGTGTAGGGCATGAATACATAGGAGCGTATCTGTGCGCCCCATGCGATCTGAAGCTGTTCGCCCTTGATGTCGGAAATCTTGTCGAGGTGTTCTCTTTCCTTGATTTCAAGCAGCTTTGACTTCAGCATACGCATAGCGTATTCTCTGTTCTGATGCTGTGAACGCTCTGTCTGGCAGGCGCACACGATGCCTGTGGGGATATGTGTGATACGAACAGCGGAGGATGTCTTGTTGACCTTCTGACCGCCTGCACCGCTTGCACGATAAACGTCCATCTTAATCTCGTCTTCGCTTATCTCAATGTCAATATCTTCATTGATTTCAGGCATTACTTCAACGGAAGCAAAGCTGGTGTGGCGGCGTCCGGAGCTGTCAAAGGGAGATACACGGACAAGTCTGTGTACGCCGTTTTCGCTCTTCAGATAGCCGTAAGCGTTTCTGCCCTCAACCAGTATGCTGGCACTCTTTATGCCTGCTTCTTCACCGTCAAGGTAGTCGAGTACGGTTACCTTCATACCGTGCTGTTCTGCCCAGTGATTGTACATACGGTAAAGCATCTCGACCCAGTCCTGAGCCTCTGTACCGCCTGCACCTGCGTGGAATGTGAGAATCGCATTATTATGGTCAAATTCGCCTGAGAGAAGGGTAGCGAGCTTCTGCGATTCAAGCTCTGTTCTGAAATGCTTTGCAAGCTCCTGTATCTCGGGAAGCATAGATTCGTCATCTTCTTCCTGAGCAAGCTCGAGCATTGTCATTACATCGTCATAGCTTTCACGGAGCTTTTCGTAGCTCTGTACTATATTCTTATCTTCGCCTATTTTCTGAGAAATTTTCTGAGAATTTTCTACATCGTTCCAGAAATCAGGCTGTGCGCTCTGTTCTTCGAGCTTTACTATTTCTGCTTTGAGATTATCAAGGTCAAGTGCGCCGGCAAGCTCTTTAAGCTCAGGCTCATAGCCCTCGAACTCAACTTTGAGTTCATCATATTCTAACATAGGTTACCGTTCCTTTCAATTTTGCAATACTGCTTTATTATATACCAAAAAAATTTTTTTGTAAAGCCTTGAAATCGTTTTCATTTTATGATATACTCAAATTATTCGGTGAAAACGCAGGTTTTCACAAAATTATTCCGGTAAGCTGTCTGTGAGCGGTGCATAGCGGCAGACGAACGAATTACCGGAAAGGACGGATAAGTCTTAAAAATCAGTATTTCTGAAAAAAGTTGTGTAAGGAGTTTATTAACATGAGCGAGATCAAGAAGATCCACATGGGTCCTGCTAAATGTGCGGTTGACCTTGGCGACGGAAGTGAAAGAGGAGAGTATGTAAACCAGGATTATATCCTGAACAAGCTGGGCAGACCTCACAGAGCGGTAAGCCTTATGTATTGCTATTATCCGCTTGACGAAACATGGCCTGCAAGAGCGAGAAACGCTTTCAAGGACAAGGAGATCACATTCCAGTGGGATTATCCCTATGACGACTATTTTACATATAAGGGCGGTATCGGCGGAACAACCGATGATGAGCCTTTCACCTGTATGCGTGATGTAAGACGTCACGGACAGGACGTTATACTTACAATGACGATAGATCCGAATGTTACGGACGAGCATCTTGAACAGATAGGCAAGGAGCTTTCAACATTCGGCCGTATGCAGCTGAGAATCAACCACGAGGCTACAGGTAACTGGTTCTCGTTTACAAAGCGTGCGACCTATCAGCAGGTGGCTGATTTCTATATCCACGCCCGTGAAGTAATAAAGAAGTTTGCGCCCAACGTACAGACTATTCTCTGTATCGGCGGTGTGGAGCATCCCGAAAAGGGCGGAGAAATCGAGATGGAGAAGGAATTTGCCGACGCTGTAAGAGCAACGGATATATGGTCTGTTGACAAGTACATGGCTCTTCACTGGGGCTGGCCTTTTGACGTAGCGGACGAGGGCGGAAACTCTTTCGGCAGAAGCAAGGTAGCGGATACATATAATCTTACTAAGCTGTCAGAAAAGCGTTACAGAGAACTTTGCGGCGGAGAAAAGAAGCCTATGGTAATGAGCGAATTCAACGCTGACGGTGATGTAACTGGACCTTACGAGCAGGCTGAAATGGTAAAGGAATTCTGCGATATGCTCAAGAACGACAAGGATCAGGGCTGGTTCAACGGCTTTACATTCTATCAGTTCCGTGACAGAGGCAGACTGGGACTTGAAATTGAGGATTCGAACAATGCTGACTGCGGTATTGAGCAGCCGGTAATGCAGACCTACAAGGAAATTATTCACGATGAGTATTTCTATCCCGAAATGAAAAGCGAGGGTGACGCACAGTTCCCTGTAAAATTACGTTGGGGCGGTTCTGAGGACGCTGAGGGTATCGAGATACCTCTGCACTTTGAAAAGAACCCCACATTCTGCGAAATCACATTTGAGGACGAGGACGCAGAGCTTAATCTTATGATGGAGATAAACGGCAAGTGGTTCTACAAGGCACCTCACGCAAAGACGATAGATTTCATGTCGGCGTTCTTTGAAAAGCCTCTTGAAAGCGAAGCTGACATGACGCTCAAGATATTTGCGCCTCCTGCAAGCGGTGAGAATGTAAATGACGGCAGTGAGGACTGGATGCTGAACACTTATTCGACTATCACGAAGATGCCGAATATCCGTATCAGATTTGCACCTATCTTAAAGTAAGGCGGCAATGTGCCGCTTCAAGTTCCGCCTTTTGAAATGATGACGATTTGCTCAAGATAGTGGAACGGCGGGGTTACACAAAGCAATAATCAATAAAAGCGGTTACAGTGATATGCTGTGGGTGCTGTTAAAACATTATTGCTTTACTACGGACACCATTTTGACGAGTGCTGAGAATTGAATATAAAGAATCCGCTGTTTATTGCAAATGGCGGATTTTTTGTGTTGTAGAAATTACGGTATTTGTCAAGCTTTATTTTTGCGTCTTCAAAATCTTCAAAGATTTCATACTTTAAAAATTCTCTGGTTAATGAACCGTTCTTCTTCGCCCTCCACCTGTGTGACATTGCAGAAGTTATGAAGCAGGGACGGAAGAAGAAAATCCCCTTTGAGCTGGTGGAAATCAGAGTGATTCGACATTGCCTTGTTGACTGGAGAAATCGAGAAATCAGCCAAGGAAATGATGCTGCTTCGGAAGTGATAGGAGAACTGCTATGTTTATTGTGAAATTTGTTCGTAAGGATGGAAAGCCTGACGAGGAGTATTACTACCATACGCTTCAGGAAGCGGAAACACACAAGAAGCTCTTTGATGACGATGATTCTGACCTTTATGAGCGTATAGAAATCATCCTCGACTAATTGAATATTTCTGCTGGGAAAGGCTGCTGTGATGAACAGCGGCTTTTCTTTTTCGGGTAGTGTTCAAGAAGTCATAAAGTTCCGTGAGTAATGGAAGAAAACAGAAATAATACGGTCTTGAAAAAAAGAAATGGAAGTGTTATAATAGGGTCTACAAAAAGTTTCGTCAAAGAAAGTGGGAGAATACTTGTGAAAGAAACAAATAAACTAATGACGGTTCCTGATATAGCAAGGATGTTAAAAGTAACACCGCAGTATGTGAGGAAACTGATTAGCGAAGGGAAATTAAATGCGGAGAGAATTGGAACACAATGGGTAGTATCGCAGGAACAGTTACAGGCATATATTGATGAGTATGATGTCCTTATTGAGCCAGACGATCACGAAAGGCTTGATGATGATATCCCTGAAATAGTAGCATTGAGTTTTTTCTCTGGTGCTATGGGACTTGATATTGGCATGGCGCAAGGCGGAATAAAAGCATTGCTGGCTTGTGAATTTAATAAGTATTGTCGTATGACTATAAATGAAAACGAACCTAATATGGCACTCATCGGAGATATCAACGCATATTCTCCGGACGAAATATTAAGAATGGCAAAAATCCCAAAGGGAACAAGAGTCGATGTTATTTTTGGCGGACCGCCTTGTCAAGCTTTTAGTACCGCAGGCGCAAGACGAGCATTAAGTGACGAGCGAGGGAATGTTTTCCTAAGATATATTGATGTAGTCCAAGCTATTAGACCGACATATGTTGTAATTGAAAATGTGAGGGGGTTACTTTCAGCTCCATACCCGTACGATGATGTTGATGAGCCGATTAAGGGGGGAGCATTGTGCGTAATAATGGATCGCCTTGCTGAAGCAGGATATACCATATCCTTCGAATTGTATAATGCAGCAAACTTTGGGGCACCACAAATTAGAGAACGTGTTGTGATGATAGGCAAACTTGGCAATGAAAAAGTTAGCTATTTAGCACCGACTCACGATGAAAATGGGGCATATGGTCTTTTGCCTTGGAGAACACTTGCGGATGCATTGAAATTCTTGCCTTCCGATGTGGTTCATCATAATATTGATTTTCCGGAAAAGAGATTAAAGTATTATAGAATGCTTAAAGAAGGACAGTATTGGAAAGATTTACCGGAGAAATACCAAAAGGAAGCTATGGGAAATGTGTATTTGCTCGGAGGAGGTAGAACGGGCTTTTATCGACGAGTAAGTTACAAACGCCCATCACCAACATTGGTGACAAATCCAGCAATGCCTGCTACAGATCTATGCCATCCAACAGAGAATCGCCCTTTGAGCGTAGAAGAATATGCGGCTATTCAGGAATTTCCGCAAGATTGGAAGATTTGTGGGCCGGTGCTTGAACAATATAAACAGATTGGGAATGCTGTGCCCATTAAGTTAGGCACTGCGATTGCAAACACAATTATAGCCGATATGCACGGTGAGAAATATACTCCACCAATAGGATACCGATATTCAAGGTATAAAAACACAAGCGAAGTTGCTTGGCGTGAACAAATGTGTGTGGCTCTAAAAAAAGCAAGAGCTGCCCATAATAATTATGAGCAGCTCACGATATGCGATGCAGTATTATCGTAATTCGTTGATTTTTCTACGAGTGTTAGCGCCAACTTCGGAAGCAATTTGAAGAAGCTCGTTATAGCAACCTTCACCACCGAGCGTATCCCACATTTCGCTACCGATGAGAACCACGGAATCTCTTTTGAAGTCGAAAATACCCATTGGAGGGTTGAATGCGTAGTCCTCTCTGCGTTCTCCAAACGGATTATATGGGAGTCCAAAATATGTATGACAATTTGGAATTGCTACTGAAAGATGTAGGCAATCCTCTTTTGCAACAGCGGTTTGATCAATGTTAGGTTTTACGGTTTTCAGGCTAATGAAGTTATCAACGCCGTCTTTTCGCCACCAAAGGTCGGAGATAACTCTTAACTCCTCAGTTTGACCCGAGCGTGGAGTTGCAAGAATATGGTTCAGAGTTTGATTCCAAGAAGAATGACCTCGATGCATTCTTAAATCTTGCATATGGCGATGTATTGCGTCTTCGTAGGCTTGGTCAATCCTGATGTTGGTAATATGCTGACGTTCTGCGCTGTCAGCACCATTTGAAAGCACAACGAGTTTTGCAACCTCTTCAATAACTCGCTGCCCAAAAGAGGTACTAAACGAGCGTTCGAACGCACTCCAAAAAAGGACATCCTCAGAAAGGAGTGCGGCGTGAAAAGGCCTGTAATCGTCATCGCGATTTGTTATTCGGCGGATAGTGTTGTCTACGCAGTTTTGAAACTCTTGTGCAATTAGATTATGATATCTCTGATTCATGATGTTCCTCCTCCATCAATAAGAAATATGCTGGGATTTGTAAAGCTTCAGCGATTTTTTGAATGTTCTCAAGTGATACATTGCGCTGAAAGCATTCAATATCGCTGATATAAGTACGATGAAGTCCGCAGAGCTCCGCGAATTTTTCTTGAGAGAAACCTTTCTCTGTGCGAAGCTTCCTTAGGTTAGTGCCAAAGGTTTTCTTAATGTTCATAGGCATAATCCTCCTATCTTAAATTATAATTATAGCTTAAAGCAGACTATGAGTCTACAGACGATGAGTGGCAAACGCGAATCGGTTTGTTTAAGCATCTTCCGAGCAAGACAAAAGCATCGTAGAAATACGGCGCTTTTTTGTTACCCGGAAGCGACAAACAGCGGCTTTTGAATGACGGACGATAAGGATACCGCCGCCAAAATAAAGCCGCTCATATCGAAAGAAAACGCCCAGAATCGCCCCGAAAACATACAACGGGGTCAGGTTTTGGGCGTTTCTGCATTTCGGGAGCAAATCGGCAATTAGGTAGCACAAAAGAGGTGTCCGCTATGCCCCGTATGCCGAAATACCTCAAGAGAGAGTGGGCGTTCTTTCTTGATGAGCGTGGCAGGAAGAAATACAACGAGTTTTGCAGGAAATGCAAAAGGAGCTGCAAGCAGAGCTTCCGTGCCACCTGTTTATCAAGGGCGGAGTTTTTGCTGTTAGCTGTTAAAAATGAGAAAAGTGGTCGGCGTAAGGGTGGCGGTGCTTTTGAGAGGGCTGTGGGTGGTGGGACGGGGAAACGATAATATCGTAAAATCGGCATATATATTTGCTTTGTATTTATTAATTTCCACAAAAAAACCGATAATTATTTGGCGGTTTTGTTGAAAATGATGTGAAAACGTGATTTAAATTTGACTTTAGTTACACAATGTGATAAGATAAACCTATATAAAGACGGTCAAAAACCGTATTGTTTATCCTTTGTGTGAGGTAGCGGAATGAAGAAGAACAAGAATGTATATGACGGGGCTGAAATGGTTCCGGAGAACGTTGAAAATACACATAAGAAAGGGAAATCTCTTACCGGCAGAATATTCAGGTGGATGTGTCTTGCTGTCGGCGGTTCGCTTATGCTTGTCTGCATAATCAATATACTGCTGAGCTATACATATCTTAAGCAGGCGCTTGTGAATGAGATGGACGAGGTAGTGCATACCGCATCGAATACTATTTCAAATCAGCTGGAATCTGTTGTAAACGCAATAACGCAGATTTCTGCCGACGCCGATTTTTCTGACGTTGCAGATGTATCTGCGATACGCTCGAAGTGTATTTCTGTTGCAAGAGATAATTCTATGTATGTCAAGGTCGATATGACGGACAGGGACGGTAAGGGACTTAACGACGACTCTCTCAACTGGTCGGATGATCCTGCATATCGTGAGGTAATAGAAACCAATAAAGCGGTTGTCGGTGAGCCTTATTTCTACGAAAAGACGGGTAAGGTCGTTATGGACGTTACCGTGCCTATAATTTCAAACGATATAAATAGGCTGCTGAGAGCGGTGCTTCGTATAACAGTTGACGTGAATGTATTCTCGAATGTTATCGGTCAGATTTCAATCGGCGATACCGGCTATGCGATGGTGGTTGACGCAAAAGGAAATATAATCGCACATCCGGACTCGGAACTGATACCGCAGCAGATGAATTATATCAGTCTTGCTTCGCAGGACGGCTCATATCAGGCTATGGCTGATTGCGTTTCATCGGCAATTGCGGGTGAATCGGGATTCGGAGAGGTTACGCTTGACGGCGTTTCAAAATATGTCAGCTATGCGCCTATAAGCAATGCGGAGGGCTGGAGCTGTATAATGGTTGCGACACCGTTTGAGCATACGCAGAGCATTTATAATTCTGTTGTTATCGGCATGATTGTAGCGGTCGTATGCTTTGCGCTGTCGGTACTGCTTATAATAACGATAGTGAAAAAGATAATTTCGCCCGTAAAGCAGTGTTCGGATAGAATCGTTACGTTATCGCACGGCGATCTTCACCAGCAGGAACTTGACTTCGGCAAGAAAATTGACAAGGAAATATCTCAGCTGAGCGAAAGCACGAACCTTATCAGCAAGAATATAAACGAAATCATATCCGACATCGACACTATGCTAAGAACGCTCGGAAACGGCGATCTTACATATAAGCCGGCTGATGTTTATCTCGGTGACTTTGCGCCTATCAGGCAGTCATACGAATCTATAATGATCTCACTTAATAAGACGATGGACAAAATAAGCAAGGCAGGTCAGCGTGTTGCTACAGGCTCTGAGCAGGTGGCATCTGCGGCAGGCAGTCTTTCGGGCGGTGCGGCAAAGCAGGCGGCATCGGTTGAGGAGCTTTCGGCATCGCTTACCGAGGTTGCGGAAAAGGTCAACCGTAACGCAGCGAGAGCGGAAAACGCCGCTGAGAATTCGGCTCAGGCTACAAAGCTTGTTGAATCGGGCAACGAACAGATGAACGGTCTGCTTGGGGCTATGCAGGAAATCGGAGAAACATCCGGCGAGATCGAAAAGATAATAAGAGCGATAGACGATATTTCGTTCCAGACGAATATACTTGCGCTTAATGCGGCGGTAGAGGCGGCAAGAGCGGGTGACGCAGGAAAGGGATTTGCTGTTGTTGCGGACGAGGTAAGAAATCTTGCGGGCAAGGTTGCTGAGGCGGCAAGCACAACGACAGAACTTATCAAGAACTCGATGAAGGCTGTTGAAAACGGAACGATGATTGCAAACAAGACGGCACAGACGCTGACTGAAATCGTCAATACGACAACCGCCACCACAAAGCTGGTAGGCGAAATCTCAACGGCTTGCGCAGAGCAGGCGGAGGCTATAGAGCAGATCAATGCCGGCGTTGATCAGATTTCTTCGGTAGTACAGACAAACTCTGCCACAAGCGAGGAATGTGCGGCTTCTGCACAGGAGCTTTCGGTACAGGCAAATCTGCTTGACGAGATGGTGTGCGGCTTTACTATCGACGAGGAGCTTGTTACTCGTGAGGAAGCGGCGGAGGACGAAGAACCGTCTGAGGAAGAGGAAAACGCTGAAAACGGGGAAGAACCCGAATATGCGGATGACGACCCGGACGATGACGAAAACTGAATTTCTTAAAACAGGCAACAATATATAACTGATCCCTCCTGCATTATCACGCAGGAGGGATCGTTTTGTCAGTATTCGTCTTTTATGCTGAAGTAGGTTTCGTGGGGGTCGGGCTGACGGTCGGCAACGTACATATCGTTTATCACGATGTAGCGGCTGTCCTGAAGGGTCTGTACTACTTTGTCAATGTCTTCCTCAGTGCCTTGCGCCTCCATTTCGACCGAGCCGTCATAGAGATTTTTTACCCAGCCTGTTACGCTGTAGAGCGAGGCGGCATTCTGCGCCCGGTAGCGAAAGCCGACACCCTGAACTCTGCCTTTGAAGAAAAAGTGCTTTCTGATTATCTTTGTGTTCATTTTTGCCTCCGTCAGAATGTGAATATGTCTTTATCAAGCTCTTTCACAAGCTTATCGCTGTAAAGCTCCATTTCTTCGGGGCTTTGCGAGCTGAGAGGCTCGATTATGCCGATTGTCATCATACCTGCCTGCCTTGCGGCTTTGAGAGAAGCGGATACGTCATCGAGCATAATGCAGTTTTCGGGCGGTATGCCGAGCGTTTTTGCGGTATCGAGATATATATCGGGGTACTGTTTGCCTTTGCCGAAAACGGCGGCGGAGCTTATCGTTTCAAACATTCCCCACAGTCCTGTGTGATGAAGTACGGGAGTGTAAAGTTCGGGGGTCTGTGAGGTGCATACGGCGGTCTTGTAACCGTTTTTCAGAGCAAGCTCAACCGTTTCACGAGCGAAGGGTTTTAGTTTTACGTTGTGGCGGTATTCGTCTATGGCAAGATCTGTCCATTCCTGCATAAGCTGTTCGGGCGTTTCGGGAAGATTGAAAAGATCTATTGTGTACAATGCTGTTTCGTAAAAAGAGCGGTGGCTGCATTGCCTGCCGTAATCATCGGGCGGAGTTATGCCACGTCTGCGCAGAAATTCCTCGTCAACGTACTGCCAGACGTACATCGAGTCGAGCAGAGTGCCGTCAAGGTCGAACAGCACTGCTTTTATATCGTTCATATTCTACTCCTTTCTAAGCTTATATACTGCTATTGTATCACAATAAGGCGGTGGGGTCAATAAGATTTTACGGACGATTTTCGTGTATGCGGCTTGCAAAATGCGTGGATTTATGGTATACTGAATTAAAAGAAATACAGAGAAGAATAAAGGAAAGAAAAGAAAATTGGAACAGACAAAAGAAAACAAGATGGGCGTAATGCCTGTAAATAAGCTGCTTGTTACAATGTCGCTGCCTATAGTTATATCAATGCTTATCCAGGCAATGTATAACCTTGTTGACAGCGTATTTGTGGCACAGATAAACCCGGACGCACTGACCGCTGTAGGTATGGCGTTTCCGATGCAGAGCCTTATGATAGCGTTTCAGACGGGGCTTGGCGTTGGTATGAATGCGCTTGTATCACGCTATCTCGGACAGAAGAAGCCTTATGAGGCAGGTCTTGCGGCAACGCATGCGCTTATTCTTACCGCTTTGAACTATGTTATATTTTTAATAGTAGGGCTTACGGCGATACCTGCATTTTTTTCGATACAGACACATTCCGAAATCATAGCTGGATACGGTGTTGAATATCTATCAATCGTATGCTGCGGCTCGCTCGGATTATTCTTCCAGATATACGGCGAGCGTATATTGCAGGCGACAGGCAAGACACTGCTTTCGATGGTGTCGCAGATACTCGGTGCGGTTATAAACATAGTGCTTGATCCTGTGTTTATTTTCGGTGTTGATTTTCTCGGAATACCCGCAATGGGCGTTACGGGTGCGGCAATCGCCACTGTAACAGGTCAGATAATAGCGGCGGCGGTAGGATTTTTACTGCACCACTTCCACAATAAAGAATTAAGGCTTGTATTCAGAAAATTCAGACTGAATCCTGGTACGATAAAGACGATATATGCCGTCGGAATACCTTCTATTATAATGAGTGCGCTGGTTTCGGTGCTGACGTTCGGTATGAATATAATACTGAAAGCGTATGAGCCTGCGGCGGCTACGGTATTCGGCGTATATTTCAAGCTGCAGAGCTTCGTGTATATGCCTGTGTTCGGTATGAATAACGGAATAGTTCCTATCATAGCCTATAACTACGGGGCAGGAAAGCCGAAGCGTATAACGGATACGCTGAAGCTCGGTGTTATCTGCTCGGTTGCGATAATGATAGTCGGACTGCTGCTGTTCCAGCTTATACCGGTGCAGTTACTGGGAATGTTCGCTCCGACGGACGATATGATAAGGCTCGGTGAAACGGCGCTCAGAATATTCAGCGTATCGTTTGTATTTGCCGGAGTGTCGATAGTGTTAAGCTCTGGCTTCCAGGCGCTCGGAAACGGCTTTTACAGCATGATAGTATTTATAGTAAGGCTTATTGTGCCGACACTGCCTTTTGCGTGGCTGTTCGGCATTATCGGAGGGGTTGACTGCATATGGTGGTCGCTCCCTGTAAGCGATTTGTTAGGACTTATTGTTGCGATACTCCTTATGCGCAGGATCTATAAGAATGTCATATCGAAAATGTATGACAAACAGGATGAATCCTCGGCACAGGTACAGCAGGCATAAGAATAAAGCACAAACGGAGGAATGATTATGGGAAAAATAATCACTATTTCAAGACAGTACGGAAGCGGAGGAAGCGAGATCGGCAGAAAGGTCGCAAAAGCACTTTCAATCCCGTATTATGACAGGACGATAATTGATGTTACCGCAAAGGAAAGCGGATTTGATCCCAAATACATAGAACGTGCGGAGCAGACAACAACGACCAGTTTTCTTTACAATCTTGCGATAAACGGTATGTACACACAGCCGCTTACCGACCAGCTTTTCTCGGCGGAGTGCAGAGTTATCAAGGCTCTTGCGGATAAAGGTCAGTGCGTTATAGTCGGTCGCTGTGCGGACTATGTGCTGAGGGAGCAGTACAGTACATTTGATGTTTTCGTGCATTCTACGGATGATTTCAGATGCGGACGTATCTGCGAGCATGACAATATAAGCAAGGACGAGGCGCTTTCGATTATCAGACAGAAGGATAAGGCAAGGCGCAGACACTACAAGTATTATACGGAACGTAACTGGGGCGAATCGCTGAATTACGATCTGTGCATCAATACGGCTACCTGCGGTATTGATGAGGCGGCTGAAATAATCGCTAAGCTTGCAGGCAAATAAAGACGTCGCATTCAGCGGCTGACGCCTTTAAGAATAGTAAAAAATCGGCTGTCAATGGTGACTTTCAAATCACATTGGCAGCTTATTTTTTTAAAACAGTTAAACAGAGAAAATATTTGAACAGAAGGAACGGTGAACGATGGAATTTGTAATGCTCTTTTTTTCGGCAATCATCATTGTCTGCATTGTAGGCAATAAGCTGTCGGCAAGGATAGGCGTACCGAGCCTGCTTATATTTCTGGCGCTTGGTATGATATGCGGCTCGGACGGTATTCTGAAGATACCGTTTGACAACTATCAGCTCAGCGAGCAGGTGTGTACGGTATGTCTTATATTTATAATGTTCTGCGGCGGTTTTTCTGCCAACTGGAAAGCGGCAAAACCTGTTGCTTTGCGTGCAGGACTTTTATCCTCGCTCGGTACGATAGTTACGGCGCTTATTACTACGGCAGGCTGTCATTTCCTGATAGGATTTGATATAAAAGAGAGCTTTCTTATCGGTGCGGTTATTTCGTCTACCGATGCGGCATCGGTGTTCTCGATACTTCGTTCAAAGCAGTTAAACCTGCGTGGCGGTCTGGCTTCACTGCTGGAAATCGAGAGCGGTTCTAACGACCCGTTTTCTTATATGCTGACGGTCATTGCACTTGCGATAATGGCAGGTGATGATATTTCACAGCTTGGTCTTCTTGCGGTGCTGCAGATAGTCCTCGGTGTTGCATTCGGCTTCGCAATGGGACTTGCCGCAGTGTTTGTAATGAAAAAGGTGAAGCTGTCAAAAAACAGCTTTGACATAATTTTTATGATGGCAATGATATTTGCGGCATATTCCGCACCGATACTGCTCGGCGGCAACGGATACCTCAGCGTATACATAGCAGGTATCATCATCGGTAACAGCAACATAGGCGAGAATAAGGCGCAGCTTGTACATTTTTTCGACGGAATAACGGGGCTGAGCCAGATAATGCTGTTCTTCCTGCTGGGATTGCTGTCTAATCCTTCACAGCTACCGGGCATAATACTTCCGGCACTTGCAATATTTGCGGTGATGACCTTTATATCACGTCCTGTTGCTGTGTTTGCGATATGCTCAAAGGGGTATACATGGGCTGACAGGCTGTTTATAGCGTGGTCGGGTCTGAGAGGCGCATCGTCCATCGTTTTCGCAATAATGGCTACGGTGAGCGATGTGTACACGGACAGCAATCTGTTCAATATAGTAGTGTGCATCTGCCTTATCTCCGTTGCATTTCAGGGAACGTTACTGCCGAAGGTCGCAACAGGGCTTAAACTTATTGATAACGAAAGCAGTGTATTAAAGACATTCAACGACTATCAGGACGAAACTCCGCAGTTCAATATGATGCGTATATTCGTATCGGATACTCACACCTGGAACGGACACAAGATAAGCGAGATAGATTTCCCGGACGATTCGCTCGTGCTTATGATAAAACACGGCGACAGCACTATCGTTCCGAAAGGCGATACGGTGATAAATGCAGGAGATGATGTTATACTCAGTATTCCGTCATACAGGGACAGCGGAAATATATTGCTCAAGGAATATGAGATAGGGCCAAAGCATTTATGGAAGGGAAAGACTATAAAGGAACTTGACCTGCCGACTACGCTTCTTATTATAATGATAAAGAGAAACGGCGATATGGTCGTACCTAACGGAAGCACTGTAATAAAGCAGGGTGATATTCTTGTTGTCAGCGACCAGTCGCATATAGAAGAAAAGAAGAAAAAGGATAAGCACGGCAGTGAAGAGCCGGATAAAAAGTCGGATAAAGCGGCTGAGAATAAAGAATGCGATGAAAAAGAGGGGGAGAAGGTGAGCGTATAACAATTGACGGAACAACGATAATGACTTTCGGACTTGAAATTAAAGGTCGGCTGTGATAGAATAAGGCTGACGGCTTTTGTAAATATGAAACTGCCGTGTTATATATGCGGCAGTTGCTTTTTAGTGAGGAAAAATATGAAACGCAGTAAGAAAATATCGGTGCTTAGAGAGTGCGCTCGAAACAGGCATATATGCAGGTGCTTTTACGAATATGACAAAAGCTATTGGTATTACTATATCAATGATTTCAACGACAAATTTGTACTCGGACAGGAAGAAAACGACTTTGAGCTTAACGGATATACGATCCGTAAAATTGACGAACTGCAAAAAGCAGAGATCAAGAATGATGTCTGTGAAGAGATAAACAGACTGAATGGGGTTGCAGAGCAAATCAAGGCTCCCAAAATTGATATAAGCTCGTGGCAGAGCATATTCAATTCGCTCCGTGAGTGCGGTGAATGGGCGATAGTCGAGAATGAAAATGAAGAGATATTCCATATAGGGATAATCTTAAAGGCAGGGAAGAATAAACTGACGATGAGAGAGTTTGACGCAGACGGAAAATGGCAGGAAGAAACCAAAATTCCATACAAAGAAATAACAAGCGTCAGCTTTAAAACAAGATATATTAAAAACTTCAGAAAGTATCTCGAAAGAACGAAAGAAGGATAAGTATGGACATTAAGGAAAACTTCAAGGGGCATTTAAGCACTATCAATCATCACAAGATGGAAGTAATGAGGTTGTGCTTCAAGGTCGGTCTTTATAAGCAAGGGCTTATGCACGATCTGTCAAAATACTCGCCGAAGGAATTCATAAGCGGCGTGGTATTTTACACAGGAGATAAAAGTCCGAATACGACAGAAAGACGTGTGACGGGAAAAAGCGAGGCGTGGCTTCACCATAAGGGAAGGAACAGGCATCACTTTGAATACTGGATAGATTACGGACAGGAACCGGGTTCTGCGATGCAGGGAATGAAGATGCCTGTAAAGTATGTTGTGGAGATGTTCTGCGACAGGGTGGCGGCTTGTAAGACATATTATAAAGAGAATTATAACGACAGTATGCCGTTTGAATATTTCAACAAGAACAGAAAACACTATATGATGCACCCGGAAACTATGGAACTTCTTGGAAAGATGCTGATAATGCTGAAAAGATACGGCGAGGAGGATACGCTGGTATACATAAGGGAGAGAATTCTTACCGGAAGGTATCCGAAAAAGACGGCGGTAAAAAGCTGATAAAATACATTAAATAGCAGAAAAATGCAGTAAATAGAATATATAGACAGCTTTTTACGGCTGATTGTACAAAGTGCCTTTAAAAACAGGATTAAACGAGTAAGTTTTATGTAAATTTACTTTGAAAAAAACGTTGACAAATGTCGTTTTCCGTGATATAATAGACAAGCACTCAAACGAGAGGGCACAAAAACAGAGGGTACTTGAGAAAGCCTGAAACCGCTTGAACAGTGAGAAAGAGGGCAGTCGAGGGTACGAAGAAGAGTTTAAAAAACCGGAAGGAAGAAACGGCGGAAGCACGGTGATCGGCTGGTAAAAAGTTCAAAACTCTGAAAAAAGAAATTTAAAAAATTTCAAAAAAGTGCTTGACAAACTCGAATGAATGTGATATAATAAATAAGCTGTCGCAAGAGCGGCACAAAGTTCCTTGAAAATTGAACAGTACAGAATTAAAAACATTACCTTGAGATTCTTAAGAGAATAACAAGAAATTCTGGATGAACACAAAATAACGTGCTAATAGATAGCAAGTTAGCGTTCAGCAGAGCAATCAAACTTTGATATTTAAAGCGAAAGCTTGAATATACCATTTAACAAAGAGTTTGATCCTGGCTCAGGACGAACGCTGGCGGCGCGCCTAACACATGCAA
>OHJK01000804.1_pt1 | contig 18276 bp, 9 predicted proteins | sample 1568541 | NCBI WGS metagenome assembly OHJK01 (sample SAMEA3879535, study PRJEB24766) | human gut metagenome | biome: human-associated habitat; feature: feces | place: USA | collected 1985/1987
GCGTGGGCACCAAAACAAAGCCCAGACCGCCCAGAAGAGGTGGCGGCGGCTTCGGCGGCGGAAGCCGTGGCGGCGGCTTCGGCGGCGGAAAACGCAGATAAGAAAATACCCTGCGGGCTGTGCCCGCAGGGTATTTTTCCGCGCTTAGGACTCCATGTTCTTGCCGAGGAAGGTCGCCACGGTCTGTGCCAGCTTGCACTCCGTCTCCCCCGCCGGGTGGTCGTCCGGCGACAGGAACAGCACCGCGCCCAGCACATCGCCTTCGCAGAGGATCGGCGCGGCCACGGCGGCGCGGAAGGCACCGTTGTCCTCGGCGACGGGCACGCCGTCACCGCAGTAAAGGCTGCGGCGGGTCATCACCTGCTCCAGCTCCGGTGAGACGGACTTGCCCAGCAGCTCTTTTTTCCCGGCACCGGAGATGGCGATGACCGCGTCCCGGTCGGTGATGGCGGCGGAGAAATCGGTGCTGCGGCTGAGGGTATCGCAAAACTGGGCGGCGAACTCCTCCAGCCCGCCGATGAGGGAGTATTTTTTGAAGATGACCTCGCCGTCGCGGGTGGTGTAGATCTCCAAGGGGTCGCCCTCGCGGATACGCATGGTGCGGCGGATCTCCTTGGGGATGACCACGCGTCCGAGGTCGTCGATGCGCCGGACGATGCCTGTTGCCTTCATATATGAAATTCCTCCATTCAAAGCAAAATTTACATGGGTAGTGTTCACCCGACGTGCGCGGAATATGCACCGCGGCAGCGTGCGCGGCATAAGGAAAAACCCGGCGGGAAAAAGCGGTATTTCGCATTGAACGTGCGATTTATCCTGCTCTTTGGTGCGGATTTTGCCCCGCCGTTCGTAATAGCAGCTGCTTTGGGGCACGCCGGCATGGCTCTCCTGTGTGGTTGAAACGCCCATGGGCAGGGAGCTTTGCCAGAAGAGCCATCCCCGGTCGGGGATGGCTCTTCTGCGTGTCGATAAACCCCTGCCGTGCGTGCAGTCTTTCCTCCTCACAGGGGGAGCTCGAGGGGGCGAAGCCCGCCTCGAATCGGATCAAATGCCGCGCTAAGCCTTGCTCTGCAAGGCGTGCGTGGAGCGAAGCGAGTGTTTTCATGCCGCTTCGCGGCACGAAAATACCGGCATTATTGCAGGCTGTCGAGAAAAGCCAGCGGCTTTTTCGACAGCCTGAAGAGCCATCCCCGGTCGGGGATGGCTCTTGGAGATTTTGAGGGATCAGCTGCCAAGTGCGTTGCCGCCGCCTACGTCCGCGCCCAAGTCGCAGGTATAGACCCAACTCACTGTGTCGCCGTTTTTTAGAGAATAGCTGGAACAGCCGTAGTTGGGAAAGCTCCCGTTGACCTTATACATCCAGCCGGAGCCCTCGCCCACGTCGAACTGATACAGGTTATTGATGCCCTTTACGTAGGCACTGTTGTAGATCGCCGTCCATGAGGCATCCACGGAGATACCGTTGCTGCGGCAGAGCCGTTGGAGCACATCGAACACGCTCTCGCCCTCCGTGAATGTCACCGTGGTGGTGGGCAGGATCACGCCGTCAGCAGGCACAAGGGGCTTTTTGCTCTCATCACACTCATCCCAGTTGTTTAGGATGGTGGCACAGGAGATGGAAAAGGTGCAGGTGGCACTGCCGCCTGCGGAGGATGTTCCCGGTTCCACGGGAACGGGCTTTCCCTCCGGCACAGGATCGGTCTGGTACTTGTCCTTGCCGGTGGTCGGGTTGATCTCCTGCTTAGGCTGCTCCGGCTGCTTGGCAGGCTCGTCCTGCTTGGACTGTTCTTCCTTCTTGGCGGCATCCTCTGCCTTTTTCTGCTCCTCGGTCTTCTTGTCGTCCTCGGAATTCTTCTTGTCCTCAGCAGGCTTTTCTTCGTCCGGTTTTTTGTCGTCCGCCGTCTTATCTTCCGCCTTGGGTGCGTCCGTCTTATCGGCGGTGTCCTTATTGCCGGAGGTAGTCTGCTCCTGCGTTGCCGCGGGAGTATTGCCGGGGTCGTCCGATACGGTCTTTTTGCCGCAGGCGGCGCAGGTCAGCAGCAGGGACAGTGCCAACGCCAGCAGCCAGAATCTCTGTTTCTTTTTCATGGGCAATACCTCTCAAAAGTGCCATACGCAGAGGCGCAAATGCGCCCCTGCGTTGGCTTTTCTGTTGTTACTTGGATGCGCGCTTTTTCTTATAGGTCAGCACCACGACGGCTGCTGCCGCCATAACTGCGCTGCCCAGCCAAATGGTCATCTGGCTGTCGTCTCCTGTGTTGGAGGAGTTCACCTTGCCGGTGGTCGTGCCTCCGGTGTAGTGGCGAGTGGAGGAGGTCTTTTCCGCCCAGCTGATTGCCACCGGAGAAAGTCCGGTCAGCGTCACCCGCAAACCGTCGGCGGTTTTGGTGACGGCGGGGAACTCCACCGTGCCGACTGCCTTGCCGCAGCCCGCCATGGTCACCATGTGCGCCACCACAAAGTCGTACTTATCATAGTTTGCCTTGACCGCGTCCGGATAGGGCAGCAGTATCGTGATCTTGCCGTCCGTCAGGTCGGCGGCGGTAGCCGCTCTGCTGCTGCCGTCGGACATGAGAACCGTCAGCGTCACGTCCATGAACACCGTGTTGCCGGCGTTGCTCTTGCCGCTCTGCTTACCGAGTTGGATCTGCAGCTCGGCTTTGATCTTCTCCGGCGTGTTCAGCTTGTCGTTGCCGGTCAGAGTATCGGGAACCGTGATTTTCTCCGTACACTCGACCCTCTGTCCCGTCACCGTGCTGTTCTTCGTGTCGGTCATGTCGTACAGACGGGTTTGACCGTTGACAAAGCGGTAGTATGCTGCCAGTGCGTAGTACGCCTGCTCCGTGGCCATGCCGTTACGCTCGCCGGAGGCGGTGTGCCGGAAGCCGCCACCCTCCACCGCGAAGGTGCACAGGGCGTCCAAAACAGTTTTTCCGTTCTTCGTGAAGCGGCTGTCGGCGACCGGGTCGATGCCCAGTGCCGTCAGTGCCACGATGACCTGGGCGCAGGACTCGCTGCTGGCGGCAGCCGCTGCCGTCTCGGCAAAGGAGCCGTCCGCCTGCTGCGCGGCGGCAAGCCAGGATACCGCCTTGTCCACCGCCGCCTTGACGTCCGCGTTGGCAGCATAATAAGGTGCCAACGCTTGAATTGCCATGGCGGTCATGTCCACGTTGTCCTCCTTATTGGTGATAGAGATGTACCACGCGCCGCTCTCCATGCGGCGGTCAAGGATCGCTTCAATCAGCTTATCCCGCGTCACATCGCCGAAGGTAGGATAGTCCATGCTGTCCAGTGCGATAAGCGTCCAGACTGGACCGCTGGTACCCTGCCTCTTAATGTAGCTCATGCTGTCGCACGCCTGCAAGAAGCTCTTGCCGCCCACGTTGGTGGGGTCCTTACCGATGGCAGCCAGTGCCAATGCGATACGGGCGTTCGTGCTGACCGTCTCGCCGGGGATACGTCCATAGCGATCCATGCTCTGCGCGTAACTGACCACCCCATTGTAGTAAACGTCTGCGCCGGGGACATCACGCCCGCTGCGCGACAGTCCGAGAACCATCCACTCTCCGCCGATAGAGCCGACGGCAGGAGTGTCTGCCTTCGTGAGATAGTCGCCCGTGGACTTGTAGAGGGCTTCCAGCTTGCCGCGCAGGTCGTTGTTTTTGAGCAGTGCCAGCTTTGCAATCGCCGCTTCCAGCGTCCGCAGCTTTTCCTCGCTGACTGCCGCTTTCTGTGCATCGGTCAGCGCGTCATAGGCGTGCTTTGCCGTGAGAACGGCGGTCTCGCGCTCCAATGTCACCGCGCCGATGGCATCAATGAGCTTTTCAACTTCCTGCACCGGTGCCTTTTCCAGTGCCGCCATACGTGTTACTGCCGCTGTCAGCTTTGCTTTTTCGGCGGCGGTCAAGCAGCTCTTTTGCGTGTCGTTCAGTGCGTCAAAGGCATCCTTGGCGGCGTTCACCGCGTCGCGCTCCGCCAGTGTCAAATCTGCGGCATCCGGCAGCGGTGTAAGGTGTTCCGCCTTGAAAGCGTCCACCGCAGCGAACTCCTTGATCTTCTGCTCAACGCCCTCCAGCTTGGGCAGATACGCTTTTACCGCCGCCTTATCCCCGTCGGACAGGATATTGTAAGCGGCACGGGCTGCCGCGGCGTCCGTCGCTACCGCCTTATAGTTGGCATAGTCGGTGCTGGGGAGGGCGGAGATCATATCCATGACCTGCCGGGCACTGACGGTGTCGCTGACAACGTGCAGCACATACCATGTTCCGCCGCTCGTTTGGACGCTGCCGTACTGGTTGTTCATGCTCAGCCAGTTCTTTTCGCCGCAGCCCACGTAAATGGTGTCGCCCATGCGTACAGAGATCGCCTCGCCGCTCTTATAATAGCTGCTGCCTTCGGTTCTGTCCGTCACCTTCTCGTTAAGGAAGGTCTTGACCTGGAAGTTCTTGTTGGCGGCGGTGGGCGTCAACCGAACAGAGGAGGATTCCCCGTTGATAACCAACGTATAGTCATACTGATTGCCCTCCGTGCCGGAAGCAAAGGCAGGCGTCAGGGTCCCACCCGCAACAAGCAGCGAAGCGAGGGTGGTGTTGCAGTTGCTCCATGTGCCGCCAAGATCGACACCGTAGTTGCAGGTATACAGCACGCGGATCACATCGCCATCGGTCAGCTTGCCATTGGCAACAGTGAACGCGGCGACCCCCTCATTGGTGAACCAGTCATTCAGCGTGATCATCCAGCCGGAGGTCTCGCCGCCATCCCGCTCCTTGAGCCCGTCGATGGCGAGGATATAGTCCTTGCTGTTCTTGAGGTCTTTTCCGGTAAGTGCCTCCTCCACGCAGGAGAAAGCCGTGCTGTCGGCAGTGAGACTGATCTCCGTGTTCACCAGTTCGCCGTCCCACGCCGCGCCGTTACCTTTGGTAAAGGTGTTGTTCGCCACGATGACCTGCACCTTGCCGTAGTCGCTCGCCGCCTTACGCATGGCAACAACGGCAGCCTGGTATGCCTGCTCCACTGCAGCAAGGGAGGTTGCCGACGTGATGGAAGCCACACCGTTTTGGTAGGCTTCCTCAGAAGCATTACCCAAGCCGTTTCGCAGTGTTTCCAACCGGGAGAGGGCTTCGTTGACCTTTGCCGCCTCCTCGTTGGCGTTGAATGTCCAATGGGCGTAGAGTGTAGTGTCCTGCGTGAAGGTGCTGGCGGTGGTGACGCGTTCACCCGCGCCGTTCATCTCCGTAAACCAGCCCTCAAAATGGTAGTTCCAGCGATACGCCGCAGGGATCTCCACAAGGCTTCCGCCCTCAAGGACGATGACCGTTTTTGTCTCGCAGGTACCGCCCCGCGCATCGAAGGTCACTTGGAAGCCGCCCGCCTGCCACAGCAGGATAGGGTAGCCGTTGTTGACGCTCTTGCTGTCGGCGGTGAAGTATGTGCCATAGGCCTCACTGTTCAGCTCACGGACGAAAGAGGACGCCTTCATCTGCGCTTCCGTGCGGCTCGCCGCACCATTCGCCTTGAACGCGGCGTTGTTGATCTCCTTGAAGAAGCTGCCGTTTTTCACCATGATGTAGTCATCGCCGCCGAAGCTGCCCACCGCGCCGCCGCAGCGCAGGGCGGTGCTGACCTCGCCCACGTTATAGCAGCCGCTGGGCATGGCAGCCACATAGACCTTACCCGCGACGCCGCCCACATAGTCTGCGCCGGTGACGGTACCGGTGTTGTAGCATGCCACCATTTCGGCGTAGTTTTGCTGGGTGCCCACGATACCGCCCACTTGCTTGGCGGCGTTAGAGCCCACCGCACCGGTGTTGAAGCAATAGCGCATCACACCGTAGGAATTGGCGCCGGCAACGCCGCCCACGTCCTCCTTACCGCTGACAGCAGCGTGATTGGCGCAGCGTTCCACCTGATTGTGCTGTCCCACACAGCCAATGATACCGCCCACTTGGATATTGCCTGTGACGGTGCCGCTAAAGGTGCAGTCCGTAATGGAGGACTTGCTGCCCACTTCGCCCATCGCACCTGCAATACCGCCGGTCTGAGACACCTCGCCCGTGGCGGCCACGCTGCCGCTGACAGAGAGGGACTTCACCTTTCCGCCGTTGGTCAGCAGTCCAAAGAATCCCGTTTCGTCCTTGTCAGAGGTGAGCTTCAGATTGGTGATAGACTTGCCGTTGCCGTCAAAGGTACCGGCGAAGCCGTGACCCTGGCGTCCAATGGGATACCAATTATTGGTGGTCAGTGCAATATCATTGAGCAGCTTGGCGGAAATTGCCGTGTTGCCGCCGTTGACTTCGCTGGCGAACCAGTGCAGCTCCTTCTCCGTGCTGATCTGGTACACGCCGCCCACGTTGGCAGGCTCGCTGCACTGGTCGAGCTCCCACATATCCGCATCTGCCGCAGACTTCACGGGAGTCGTCTTTGCCATTACGCTGCCTGCCACACCGCCACTTGTGATGACCAGCTTCAGAGCCTTGCCCAAGTCAGCGTCCGTGGCTGTGTACTCCGCCTTCGTCGCACCGGAGATGACCTCCGCACCGCGGTACCACTGATAGCGCAGGTCGCTGTACGCCGCGGAGGACTTGAACACCGCCTTGAGCGTGCGTCCCACCACGGCGGCACCCTCGATTTCCAGAGAGCCGGTCAAGCCCTCGATAGCTCCGGTCTCCGCCGTCAAAACGCCGCTGCACTCGGCGGAAAGAGCCTTGACACGAAGCCGGCGTCCCGCCATGTTGTCGTTGGGGATGGTGTACTTCCCCGTATCGGTGATCGCCAGCACCACATGGTCGTTTTCGTCGTAGCTGTAATACCAGACGTAGAGGAGGCTCTCGGCAGAGCCGGTATAGGCGGCGGTGATGTCCGCGCCCACCTCCGTCTTTCCGGTGAGGGCAACAGTGCCGCTGATGGCGGGCTTGCTGCCCAGCCGGTCAATGACCGTGCCCATGGTCTTCTTCGCCTGTGCCAGCTCCGCTTCCGTGCTGACGGCATTGTCCGTGGGATAACCGTCGTCCTCATAGTCGCCGCCCATGACGTCCGCCACGTTGTAAATGTCAGCCTTCACCGCTTTCGTAAGGTTCCGACCCAGCGCACCGCCCACGCAGCCGCCGAGACTCTCCACACAGCCGGTGTTATACAGACCGTTCACCGTGCCGTTGTTGCGGCCCACCGCGCCGCCCACATAGGCGCGAAGAATGGCGGCAGTGCCGATGATGTGGCCGCTGTTGGCGCAGTGGCGCACGGTAGTCTTGGCAAAATCGTCGCTGTAACCATCGTTATCGCCCACGATACCGCCCAGCATAGAGCCTGTGGCGCGGATCATGCCGGTGTTGACGCAGTCCTCCACCAGCACGGCCGCTGTCTTGGAGCCCCTGTTCTGCCCGCAGACGCCGCCCACGTACTGTGCGCCGCTGACTGCGCCGCCGTTGGTGCAGCGGCGCACCGTGCCGCTGTTCACAGCGGCAATACCCGCCGTGTAATTACCGCCGGTGATCTGCACCAGCGCGGTGCAGTTTTCGATGGTGCCCGTGTTTTCTGCCGCGATGGCGGCGGTGTTGTCACCGCCGACGACCTTACCGCTGACGGTAAGATTTTTGACGGTGCCGGAGTTCTTGGCAACCAGTGCGGCAGTGCCGGTCGCCTTGCAATAGAATCTGCTGACGGTATGACCGCCGCCGTCCAGCTCTCCGGAGAAAGCCGCGATGGGTGTCCAGTTCCGGTGGTTCAGGTCAATATCGGCGGTCAGCTTACCCTTGATCTCCGGGGTGGTCTTTGCCGCATCGGCAAACCACTTCAGCTCTGCCGCCGTGGTGATCTGATACACACCGCCGGTCTGCTCGGGTTTGGCAGCTTTGCCGTCCCAGCCGGTTTCCTCGATGGTAGGCTGGTCGGGATCAGTCTCCGCTGCGCCGCCGGTCTGCCATTTCAGGATGGGATAGCCGCCGTTGACGGCTCCGGTGTCCGCCGTGAATTTTTCCCCAAGCTCCGCAGGGATCAACGCCTTTAGCTCCTCTGCCGTTTTAGAGACCGCTGTGCCGTTTTGGATGGTGCAGCCGCCGGGGCTGCCCACAGTCTCCATGGAGCCGCTCAAAACGTAAACGTTCTCCAGCGTTTTTTGACCGCCGGACCATTCCAGCTTACCAGCTACGCTTCCAACATTTACCGCCGTGATCGTACCGCTATGATAAGTGTTCTTGATCGTTCCATAGCGGAAGCTGCCCACAAGTCCGCCTGCCGTGCCAGCGGCTGCCGTGGCGGTCACAGCTCCTGTGTTGTAGCAGGCACTGATCGTGCCGCCATTGTAGAGATTGCCGGTCAGACCGCCCACCGCGCTATTGCCGGTAACGGAGCCGGTGTTGAAGCATTCCGTCATGGCGGTAGTGGCCTTGGACTGCACATGACCCGTCACGCCGCCGACATTGTTTCCCGTTGCCACGACCACCGCAGCGTTGGAGCACCGTGTGATGGTGCCGTCCTGATAGCCGCTCACGCCGCCGACATACTTTGCACCGCTGACTGTAACCGTGCCCGTCACATGGCAGTTCTCCATGTCGTAAGCCTCGCCGGCGATACCTCCGGTGTAATCTCCTGTTCCGCTGATCTTGCTGTCCGACAGCGTTAAGTTGCTGATTTTGCTGTCTTTCTTGGCATAACCAAACATGCCGGTATTTTTAATACCGCTTGTGGCAATGTACAAACCGCTGACGGTATGTCCGTCGCCGTCAAAGGTGCCTGCATATCGTTTAGCACTGTCGTACTCCCCGATCGGCGTCCACTTGTAGAGCGCGGATACTTCGGCTTTTATGTCCTCATTGATGCAGATGTCCGCCGTCAGCTTGGCTGAATCGGTCATTTTGGCGTTCTTGTTGAACCACATCAGCTCGTCCGGTGCACCGATCAGGTACACGCCGTCCGCATTCTTCTGCGGCTCGGTGTAGGTCGCGCCGTCCCATGCGGTCTGCACCTCCAGCTGTACCGCCGGGAGGGTCACCGCCGTGTTCGTCACGGTGAAGGTACCCCTTACCGTCTTATATCCGGCGCAGGAGACCGCATAGCTGTACTCCCCGGCGGGCAGGTCATAGCTGCCGTCCTCAACGGCGGTCAGCGTTTGCTCCGGCCACGCCGCGCAGGTGACGGAAATCACAGGGGTGATGTCCTTGCTGTCCGCCGCCGTCACCGCACCGAACGTCACCTTTTGGGTGGGGAGCTTGGTCAAGGTGACCGTCTGTGCGTTGTCCCCATCCGGGACGGTGAAGGTGCCGCTCTTGTCCTCGTAGCCGAACGCCTTGAGCGTATAGGCATAGGGGTTGCCGGATTTAGGCAGCCGGTAGGTGCGTCCGTCCGCCTCCGGGGTACGACCGTCCACCGCCAGCACCGCATCGACCGGCGTAGTGGTGAACTTGACGTCATACAACTTCTCTTTCAGTGTAATGCTGATGGTCTGTCCCGCATACGCCACGGTAAAAGAGCCAGTCTCTGTCTGGCACTCAACGGCGGAGACCTCATACGTGTACGCACCGTTTTTCAGCTGATAGCTGCCTTCACTTACAGGGGTGACCATTGCATCGCCTTGCTTCACCGTCACCGAGGCGGTGGCGGGAGAGAGGGTAAACTTCACTGTGTACGCCGCGTTGGGATCCTGCCAGCCCAAAATCGGGTAATCGCCGTCCTTGGCAATATAGGAGCCGCCCAGATCCGCGACCAGATCCGTGGATCTCAGCTGCGCTTCCGTCTTACCGGTCATGCCTACGGCAGACGCGTTTGCGCCGTCACCGGGAAGACCGGCGGTGTCGAGATAGTAGCAATTTTTGGCGGCGATAAGGTTCGGCGTTGCGACACCGCTGTAATTCTTTGCCGCACTGCTGCCGATAACACCGCCCACAACGACGTCAGCGGTGGTGGAATTGTTTGTCACCGTGCCTGCGTTGTAGCAGTTGGTCAGCACGATGCCCGTGTTGCTGGTGGAGGACGGGTCTCCAATGATACCGCCCACGCCCTTGGCGTTTGAATCAGTAAAGGTCGCTGAAGGCGTCTCGCAGATCACCGCTCCCGTGTTATAGCAATCCGTGATCTTGGCGTCCTTTGCGTTGGCACCGCCTGCCACACCGCCGACGCTGTAAATGCCGGTCACTGTGCCGGTGTTGAAGCAGGCGGAAATGGTTCCCGCTGCCCCGCCTACCACGCCGCCGGTGCGTTTTATGGTGCTGGTAACGACTCCGGTGTTGCCGCAGCGGGTCACTGTGGAGCTGCTGCTGACGCTACCCGCAATTCCGCCGGTGCAATAGGCATAACCGCCAGGTTTACCGTTATTGGTAACGCTGCCGTGGTTGAAGCAATTCGAAATCGTCTTTATTCTGTAGCCCGCTCCCACGATGCCGCCCACATAGTCTCCGCAGCCGATGATAGTACCGCTATTGATGCAGTCCATAACTTCACTGTCAGCGGATGCATATGACACCACGCCGGCAGCATTTCCTTTTGCTGTTGCCGTAACGGATACGTTGTTGGTGCAGTTCGTCACAGTCACCGGATTGCCATAGGCAACGATACCGGCAGTATACTGTTTGCTGCTCGTCACGCTGCCCGCCACCGTCAGATTCTTGATGGTGCCGCCCTTCACATAGCCGAACAACGCTTGGTATTGGTCGTTGCTGTCGATTTTCAAGCCGCTAATGGTACAACTGCCGCCGTCAAAGGTGCCGCCATATGCCACATAGCTGTCGTATGTATTCGTTGCTTTGCCGATAGGTGTCCAATCCTCGACCAAGGTGATATTCTCCACGAGCTTGGCGCAAAGGGTCGATGTGCTTTTGTTCGCGCTGCTGTTGACCGCATCCCGGAAGGCACACAGATCCTCTGCCTTTCTGATGAGGTACGGCTCAGTCTCCGTACCCGCGCCTTCCAGTGTCGCCGCAGCAGGCATGACGGCGGCCAGCATAGGCTGCTGCGCAAGGGCGGGATCGTCCTGCTCCTCCGATTTTTCCTGCTCCTGCTTCTCCTGTTCGTCCTGCTTGTCCTGCTCCTGCCGGACATCCTGCGTTTCACTGTCGGGCGCAACGGAATATGCGTCCTCCGCCCACACCGCTGTGGGAAGCAGGCTGGTCAGCATGACCAGAGCCAGCAGGAGAGATACCACTCGTTTTTTCATTTCTCCTTCTCCTTTTTTTATATTTGTATTGGTCTTCTATACAAAAAGCGGGCGGAGGAGCCTGACGATCTCCTCCCGCCCGATGGAACCCGGACGGCGCACGCCGTCCCGGCTTGACAAAAGGCATCGCCTATCCCACAAGGGATAGGCGTGCGTTTTTACTGAGAAAAAACGCTGCTTTTGCAATGCAAAAACAGCGTGGTTCCTCTATAACAGTCCCATACGGAGAAAACGCCCGCTGTACCTGATCCTCCGACGTGCAATTCTCCTGCCTCGCGCCGCGGAGCCTTCGCTCCCCGTCTGCCGCCTACCTTCTCAGGCTTACGCCCAATGGCTGACTTTCGTCACACAGCTTTCGCTGTTTCGGTGCATCCTTGCGCTCACAGTGCCGTTCGCAGTGGGTTATGTCCCATTTCCTTCTAAACTGCCGCCTGACCGATCATTCTCGGTCTTTACAGCGGACAGCCGCACGACTTCTCCGGATCTTATTCACTTTTTGCTGCCTTACGGGCAGCACATTGAGTATACACCGCGCTGCCGGTGTCTGTCAACGGTTTTTCGGCAAAATTCTCCGCTCTCCCCGTTGGTATTCGCGATTTATCGGATGCCGGCGACAAATGCGGCGGGGTCGCGCTGCCGCTGCGCTGCCGCCCACGACAGCATTTCGTAGGTGTCCACCGCGCCGGTGATGACCGCGCCGTTCTCCCACGTTTCCGCCGTGTGCTCCCGGAGGAAGTTGTCCGGCGCAGCGGTACGCACATAGTAGGGATGCGCCTCCGCGCCGGCGGAGAACACCGCCTCCGACCTGTCCGTATAGAACCCGCGCTTGCCGCCCAGTACCGTCAGGCAGTCCTGCACCACGTTGCTGGCGGTGGGGAACCGCCCCGCACCCTGCCCGTAGAAGCTCTGCCGCCCTAGACTTTCCGCCTCATAGGTGATGAGGTTATAGTTGGTGGGCACCGCCGCCTCCAGATCGTTCGCCGCCACCAGCGTCGGCTCCACGTAGGCGCACACGCCGTCCTCCGCCCGCTCGGCTCTTGCCAGCAGCTTGCAGACGAAGCCGTGATGCTGGAACGCCGCAATATCCGACGCCGTCACCGTCCGGATGCCGAAGGTGGGGATGGCGGTCTCGTCCAGCAGCACGTCAAAGGCGACGTTGGCGGAGATACACAGCTTGCGCCGGATGTCGTCGCCGTCAATGTCGGCAGAGGGGTCCGCCTCAGCGTAGCCCATCTCCTGCGCTTCCTTGAGGATGGCGGGGAAATCCACCGGGGCGCGGTGCATGGCGTCCATGATGAAGTTGGTGGTCCCTTTCATAATGCCGCCCACGGCGCACACCGTGTCCAGCCGCTTTACGCGCTCCAGATTCGTCAGCCACGGGATACCGCCGCCCACCGCCGCCGTACACCGCAGAGCCACGCCCTGCTTCGCCGCCAGAGCGGTCAGCTCGCCGTAATAGGCGGCGACCAACGCCTTGTTCGCGGTGACCACGTGCTTGCCCCGCTCCATGGCGGCGGTGACGTACTCATACGCCGGGTGCAGCCCGCCCATGACCTCCACCACCGTGTCGATGGCGTCGTCGTTGAGAATGTCGTTCACATCGAAGGTACACACGTCCTCCGGCAAACCCGCCTTGGCACTACGCAGCAGCACACGCGCCACGCGGATGTCCTCCCGCCCGGCGCACAGCTCCCACACGCCGCCGCCCACTACGCCAAAGCCCAGCAATCCGATATTCATACAAGTGTACCTCCTTAGCCCGCCGCGCCTGCGGCGGACAGCATTTTTGCCCATTGTACCCACGAATCCGCCCCCTGTCAAGCCATTCCCCGTATTCGCCCCCATAATAAAGCACCGCTCCCCCGGCGTTACCGGGAGAGCTGTGTTTATTCGTGGTTTTCCGCGGCGGCGGGTCAGTCGCTGGCACCTGTGTGGATGACCTTGCCCATGTTCCACAGCAGTGCCACCTGCCGCGCCGCCTCCAGACGCTGCTCCGGCGTGTGGTACTCGGCGTTGGCGGTCTCCGCGCCGCAGTCCATGCAGCCCACGGAGAGGCACCAGCCCTGCTCGTCGTGCATAACGCCGCTGCCGCGGCAGATGGGGCAATCCCCCAGCTCAATGTTGAAAATAGGATCCATGTGAACACTCCTTACAGAATCATGTGCTTGCGGGGCAAGCATACCACAGTCCGGGGAAAATGGCAAGCGTCCCTTTTGCTTTTCGCCGAAAAGCACCGCAGCTCAGCTGTCCGGTCCCTCGCCGGTATCGCCGTGGCGTCTGCACACGGCACGGTAGATCACGTATCCCATCGCCGCCACCGCCAGCGCGATGGCAAAGGCGATCACGGCGGCGCGGTAGTTCTGCTCCCCCAGTGCGCTGCCACCCACGGTAGACGTGACAATGGAGGGCAGCCGCCCCACGGTGGCAATGAGCAGCCACGTGCCCCACGGCAGGTCGGTCAGCCCCGCAAAATAGCAGAGGAGATCCTTGGGCGTGCCGGGGACGGTGAAGATCAGCCAGAAAAGTGCCGTGCGCTTGGGGGAGGTATGCAGGAGAAAGTGGAGCTTTTCCAGCTTGTCCGCCGGGAAGAACACCTCCACGATGCCCCGTCCCCAGCGGCGCACCAGGGCGAACACCGCCGCGCTGCCCAGCACCGCGCCGGCGAGACACAGCAGCGTACCCACCCACGCGCCGAAGGCGTAGCCGCCGGCGATCTCCAGCGGCTCCCCGGGGATGACCGCCACCACCACCTGCAAAAACACCATGGCGGCGTAAGCCAGCGGCCCCCACGCGCCGTGGCTGTCCACCCATGCGCGGAACTGCTCCGGCTGCCGGGCAAAGCGGATAATGGGACGACCCACGAACCACGCCAGTGCAGCCGACAGCAGGACGAATATGACGATCGCCAGTATGGACAACGTTTTTTTCTGCTTGTCGGTGAGAGTCCGCTTCACGGGAACACTCCCTTCCTTCGTACTACCAGCAGGATACCACGATTTTACGGGAATCATGTGAACGAACGATTAATCTTTTCTTACAAAACGCGAAAACCTCGGCGGCACCGGGGTCTTCGGGGAAATAATACAGCGTCGGCGGGACGCTCCCGCAGAGGTCACTCCTTGGTGTGGACGTTGATGAACTCCGCCCGCAGCTTGGAGTAGAGGATCGTCTGGCTGCTGTACAGCCCGCAGTACCCGGAGAGCACATAGCTCAGGGCGCAGGCGGCGGCAAAATAGACGATACCGGCGGAGCCGAACAGCTCGATGCTGAGGATAACGGACGCCACGGGGCAGTTCACCGCGCCGCAGAACACGGACACCAGGCCGATGGCGGCGGCAAAGGCGGGCGGCAGGCCCAGCAGTCCGCCGAACACGCAGCCGAAGGCGGCTCCCACGAAGAAGGAGGGCACCACCTCGCCGCCCTTGAAGCCGCAGCCGATGGTCACGGCGGTGAACGCCAGCTTCAAAAGCCACGCCCATGCTGCCGCCTCGCCCTCCAGCGCGCGCTGGATCACGTCCATGCCCGCGCCGTTATAGTCCGTGGTGCCCAGCAGCAGCGTGGCAGCCACGATGATCCCTCCGCCCACGGCGGCGCGGAGGAAGGGGTCCTTCAGCCACCGGACGGCGGCGCGCTCCACAAGATGCAGCCCCTTGCAGAACACGATGCTCACCATGGCGCAGCCTATGGCGAGCACCGCCACCAGCCCCAGCGTCGGCCAGTGCAGCTCCGGCATAGCCACGGTGAAGCGGGTGGGCTCCACGCCCATAAGGAGGGCGATATAGTAGCCCGTAAGGGAGGCGGTGAGGCAGGGCAGCAGCCCCGCGTAGTACAGCACGCCCACACTGATGACCTCCAGTGCGAAGATGGTGGCGGTCAGGGGCGTACCGAACAGGGCGGCGAACACGCCGCTCATGCCGCACAGGGTCGCCAGAGGCAGATCCTTCTCCCCCAGATGCAGCAGCGTACCGGTACGGTAGCCGATGCCGCCGCCGATCTGCAGTGCCGCGCCCTCTCGTCCGGCACTGCCGCCGCACAGGTGGGTAATGACGGTGGCGACGAAGATCAGGGGCACCAGCAGCGTGGGAACCTTCTTCCCGAAGTGGACGGACTCGATCACGGCGTTGGTGCCCGCCCCCTCCAGGCGGCAGAGCCGGTACAGCGCGGCGATGATCACGCCGCCCAAGGGCAGCAGGTACAGCACCCACGGGTGCGTCATACGCACGTTGGTGGCGTAGTTGACGCCCAGATGGAACGCCGCGCCCACAAAGCCGCCTACGCCGCCCACCAGCGCGCCCACCGCCAGCCATTTCAGCAGCGCGGTCACGTACAGGCTCATATGCTGTACTCGCGCTCTCACCTTGTCCCTCATGCCATCGCCCTCACTTACGCGCCGTCCCAAGGGACGGCGGCTGTTTTCTTTTGCAGCTTCTTTGCAGCGGCTATTCTACCATCTATGGGCTTCCCTGTCAAATGACCGCCCGCAGAAGCTCCCGCAGGCTGAAAATCTTTGAGTTTATCTGACTTTTTTTCATTTTTGCTGTTGATTCTGCCGTCTCTTTGCCGTATACTATAAGTACCGATTGTCAGCGTGCACAAATATGTGCCAGGTGACTATTATGAACAGGAGGAAAACCAAATGAAATACGGTCGTACTTTCAATTTCTCCGCCGGCCCTGCCATGATGCCGGAGCCCGTGCTGGAGGAGATCCGCGATGAGATGATGAACTACCGCGGCAGCGGTATGTGCGTCATGGAGATGAGCCACCGCTCCAAGGTGTTCCAGCAGATCGCGGCGGATGCGGAAGCCGATCTGCGTAAGCTGATGAGCATTCCCGACAACTACAAGGTGCTGTTCATTCAGGGCGGCGGCACGGTGCAGTTCGCCATGGTGGCCATGAACCTGATGAAGAACGGCAAGGCGTGCTATGTGGAGACCGGCGCGTGGTCCAAGAAGGCGATTGCCGAGGCCAAGAAGTATGGCGAGGTGCAGATCATCGCCTCCTCCGCCGACAAGAATTTCTCCTACATCCCCGATTGCTCCGATCTGGACATTCCCGAGGACGCCGATTACGTCTACATCTGCGAGAACGAGACCATCAACGGCACCACCTGGAACAAGCTGCCCAACACCAAGGGTCATGTGCTGGTGGCGGATCAGTCCTCCATGTTCCTCTCCCGTCCCTGCAACGTGTCCGACTACGGTCTGATCTGGGCGGGCGTTCAGAAGAACGTGGGCCCCGCCGGCATGGCAGTGGTGATCATCCGCGAGGATCTGATCCGCGACGATCTGGATCCCAAGACCCCCGTCTACCTGAAGTACAAGACCCACGCCGATAACGACAGCATGTACAATACCCCCAACTGCTGGGCGATCTACTGCTGCGGCAAGGTGTTCCGCTATCTGCTGGACAACGGCGGTCTGGCGGAGATGGAAAAGCGCAACATCGCCAAGGCGAAGGTCATCTACGATTTCCTGGACAGCTCCAAGCTGTTCAAGGGTGCCGTGGTGCCTGAGGATCGCAGCCTGATGAACATTCCCTTCGTCACCGGCGACAAGGATCTGGACGCCGCCGTGGTGGCTGCCTCCAAGGAGGCCGGCTTCGACAATCTGAAGGGTCACAAGTCCGTGGGCGGTCTGCGCGCCAGCGTGTACAACGCCATGCCCATCGAGGGTGCACAGGCTCTGGTGGAGTTCCTGACGAAGTTCGAGGCAGAGCACAAGTAAAACAGGATCGGAAAGGGGACGGCGATCCCCCTTTCCGTATCATTCTCTTCATAAAACGTCTATTATAAAGGAGAAGTATCATGCGTATTCTGGTTACTGACGGTATGGACAAGACCGCTATGGCGCAGCTGCGCGAGCTGGGTCACGAGGTGGTGGAGCAGTTCTACGAGCCGGATCAGCTGGGCAAGGCTCTGCGCGATTTCGACGTTGCCGTCGTCCGCTCCAAGACGAAGGTGCGCGCCAACCACATCGACGAGGCGAAGGGCAGCCGTCTGAAGCTCCTCATCCGCGGCGGCGTGGGCGTGGACAACATCGACGTGGCTTACGCCAAGGAAAACGGCATCGACGTGAAGAATACCCCCAATGCCTCCTCCCAGTCTGTGGCGGAGCTGGCGATGGGTCATATGTTCGCCTGCACCCGCTATATCTCTATCGCCGGTCACACCATGCGCGAGGACAAGTGGGAGAAAAAGACCTACGGCAAGGGCATCGAGCTCCAGGGCAAGACGCTGGGTATCGTGGGCTTCGGCCGCATCGGTCAGCATCTGGGCGTGATGGCGAAGGCCATCGGCATGAACGTTGTCGCCTTTGCGCGTCATCCCAACGCCGCCGTCTCCGAGAAGCTGGGCATCCCCTATGTAAGCATGGACGAGCTGCTGGCCACCTCCGACTTCATCTCCCTCCACGCTCCCGCCGTAGACGGCGGCGCGCTGGTCAACGAGGCGAGCATCGCCAAGATGAAGGACGGCGTTGTGATCATCAACACCTCCCGCGGTGCCAACGTGGACGAGGCGGCTCTGCTGGCCGCGCTGGAGTCCGGCAAGGTTCGTGCCGCCGGTCTGGACGTGTACGCCGACGAGCCCACCTCCAACAAGGCTCTGTACAGCCATCCCATGGTGTCCTGCACGCCCCATATCGGTGCTGCCACCGTGGAGGCGCAGAAGCGCATCGGCGCGGAGATCGTGGACATTATCACGAATTTCGGCAAATAATTTCAGTCATTTCGCACAGGCATCCGCGCTTGTATTTCTGGCGCGGATGCGATATGATAATTTTGAGCAATCTGCAAAAAGATCGCAAAACTCAAAAAACTTCTGTATGGGGGTTAATTTTTGCCCGTTTTCGTTGCCTACCAAGTGAAGGGATCATTTTGAAAACAAAGGAGCAGCAGAATATGAACCATTTGAACTAAATAAGATAATATCACCAGCCTGCATAGAACCACGATCCACCTGTGTTCCTACACCACATAATGTCTTAGTCGTATTTGATCCAATATTAACACCAGCCTGATAATGAGCCCAGTTAACTAGACCTGAACAGTCAAACTTAGTCCAGTTAGGGTTTGCAATCTGACTCATAGAGTGACATCCACCCCATGAATACATATAACCCTGACGAGTTAATG
>OHJK01000814.1_pt1 | contig 18174 bp, 14 predicted proteins | sample 1568541 | NCBI WGS metagenome assembly OHJK01 (sample SAMEA3879535, study PRJEB24766) | human gut metagenome | biome: human-associated habitat; feature: feces | place: USA | collected 1985/1987
GCGTGGACTGTTGTACCATCTCCCGCCTTGAAATATCTTTTTATATTTTGAGCAATTATCGCATTTTCCATATGTCACGACCTCATTTACCATGCTATAAAAACCTTCTACCGACTACCACAAAATCATTTTTATCTGCTAACTATCTTCTCCAAGCCTTAGTGCCTGTGCTATCTTCATACTCTTAAGCAGTCTGCTGATAACCACATAGCATACGGCTACAGCCACGAAAAGTACTCCTGTAAGCTCCAGCATATCAGATGGATAAATATATACATTTACTCCGATATTGTGTTTCTGCGGCAGATATATGATCGATATGAGCCTTACAAACATCGCTGTTGCAGTTATACCTATGCCTGCTCCCGCAAGAAGCGGCAGAAATGATAAAAATATCTGCTCGTTTAAAAGCATTGCTTTTACCTCTCTCATTCTCATTCCCATTGCGCGGTATATACCAAACTGCAGCTCCCTCTGTTTTAGTGTCATAACCCAATACAGCAAAAATCCTACTGAGCACACTATCAGTGAAAGTATAAAACTTAATGTAAACATACCGTTTGTGATCTGCACTGTGGCTGAGTTTTTATTCTCGTCTATAAGCTGCTGCGCGGATGTTAAATTTTTGTATATATCATCCACCGTTTTTCCCTTTGACAGGTTCATCCACACACTGTACGGTGTCATGCCGAACTTTTCCACAACCGTAGCATAATTTGCAACGATCAGGTATTTCTCCTGCTCGGTCACATTTCCTTCTACATCTGTCTCATAGGTGTAACGCTCGTAGCCCGGAAAACCTTTTACTATGGCACATACCTTTGCATTCTCGGATGCGTAGATCTGATCATCATCGACAGCCTCCGGTACATACCTTGAGTAATTTAAGCTGTCACCAACTTTAAGTCCCAGAGCTTTTGCCAGATTTGAGGAAATGATGACTCCGTCCGGCTCTTTTGCCAGCTCATTCAGGTAATTGAACCAGTGCGCGTCATTAATATCATCATTTTGGTCACTCTGCAATTTCGCAGTCTCACCGAATTCTTTTGTGTTTATCGCCATAAGATATGCATCCGAAATCGAACCACTGCCTGCGGAAATGTCTACCCGCTCGTCCTCAAGCACACGCGTGACCCCGTCACAGATGCCCTCATTTTTGAGCGACTCGTATTTACCGAAATCAGGCTCGTCATACATCCAGCTTACAGAGCCATCTTTATTCTTCTGTATCCTGAGTCTGAAATCTTCGTTGTATATCGCATCACAACCCACATTGTAGACGATCCGTTTTTCCATATTGCTGTTCATGGTGCGCGCCATATTCGCGTCAAAAATACCGCCAGCCACTGTCATGATAAGAAATACTGCCAGAAATCCCTGATTGTATCTGGTTCGTTTTAGCTGTAAAAATGATGCATACATTGCCGGAGAAAAATGCTTTTTAGAGAGCCTGTCCACAAGCAGAATAATAAGTCCGGTAAGTCTTACGCACAAAAGTGCCGCTGCAAATATAAAAAGCGAATTGTCCAGTATCATGACAGGATCTATGCTCCTGTTCTCAAGAACAGATATCGCAAGCGTACTCTTCTGCTTGTTGTAATTGTAAAGCAGATATGCTGACAGAGCCAAAAGTATAACGTCTATAAAGCATTTCTCCCAAAGAGGCTTTTTCTTTGATATTCGTTCCCTGCTGCGCTCTGATATGGCATCCTTTGATTTTTTCCACACCGGAACTGTGATAAACAGCACCATGATAACTGCCGCTGCCACCGCATAGACAAGCATCTGCCATACAAATTTGTAAGTGCCTATATCCTTTGCCGTAAATCTTAAAAATCCGTCTGTAGATGCGGCAGCCCGGCACATTATATATCCGAGTACTATTCCAAGTACACAGCCCGCAAACGCTATTATTCCCGACTGCTGTAGGTACAAAATAAATACCTGTAATTTTGTCGCACCGCGGCTTCTTAAAACAAGTATGTCATTTTCCTCGAGCGAAAGTATCTGTGCAGATATCATTCTTATAAATAAAATCAAAAGCACAAGACACGGCAGCTCCAACGCCCAAAGCATCAGCTTTATCGTCTTCTGCTGTGTAAAAAAGCGCTCCAGCGTATCACGGATGTTGTCATTGTAGAGCTTGTCAGCATCCTTAAACTGCTCCATATAACCGTCATAAAGTGAGGCATTTTCCGTGTTGATCTGCCTGTAATCCAGCATGAGAAAATCACTGTAGCTGATATTGTCCTCGCTGTAATACTGCATCATTTCGTCAAAAACATCCTGCGAAACAAATATCACATCGCCCATATCCGAAAGCGTCTTGGCCCAATATGGATCGTTTATATCTTTTTCATGGCAGATCTGTGATATGACGAAAGAAATTTCCTTTTTCCCACTGCCATCAGGTACATGTAAATAGATTTTTTCACCTGCTACAAGTCCGTAGTGATCCATTGTCTTTTCGCTTATACTGCATTCGAATGTGGCTGTGTCAGTCTGAGATTTTACAACATCCGCGTACTCCGAAAGTCCCGGCAGATATCCTATTGTAAAATAATGGTTAAGTCCTCCAAACTCTGTATCTGCGCGTCCTCCTGAGAGTGTGATAAGCTGCTGTGAGGAAACCTTGTTTATATCCACATATTCAGTCCACTTCTTTTCGTATCCTGACAGCTTATCAAGCACTGACTGCGAATCAGGATAATCTGCCACCACATATGTTCCCTCGCGGCTCATCTGTGCAGGAAACTCATTCTGCTGTGTGGCATGATCCGTAAAAAGTCTGTCGAGTATCTGATTGCCCGCACCCTTTTCAAACATAGGGTGGCACACAAAAAGTGCTATAAACAAAGCCACTCCCATAAGCAGACACAGATTTAACCATTTTCTGTTTTTTAATTTATTAATTACGAAGCCAAACATATTTCATCGCCCTCATCAATACCGTAAAGCACAAGTGTATTGCTGCCTGATGTATAATCGCTCAATATTACCGGCTGCTTTACCACGCTGTCCCCATCAATTTTCCACACATAGTATGATATATCATCTTTGTCCATAGGATTGACCTGCTTGTGTATGATCGAAGTCGGCACCACTACCACCTTTTTAAAAGAAACATAAGAAAACTTTACAGCAGATGCCCTGGTCAGATCATCCGGTATTCCATTGTCAAGTTTTATATAAAATGCTGCATTTCCATATCCCGAATCTGTGTTTCCGGTAATATGCACACCTTTATCATCCTGATTTATATATCCCTTTTGAGCAACACTACCGTAACCGGCAAAACCGATACAGCTTCCGTAGATCGTTGTACCGTCCAGCTCAAGTGATACGCGCTCTCCCACATCTGCTATATTGTCCTTATATACTTTATAGCTATTGCTATCCTTTACCTGAACCAGCAGTACGTCCGTGGAATTTCCGGTTATCTGCAGGATATCTGAGCCTTCCTCCACATTATCTCCTGCCTTGACACTCACCTTTGAAACTTTTCCGTCATTTTTGGCATATACTGAAATATTTCCTTTGCCGTCATTTCCAGCGCTTATGCTGTCATATGCTAACTGTAGCCGGGAAAGCTGATAGGTGTGGTCTGCATTGGCAAGTTTTTTCTGCAGATCAAGCAGCTGTAAGTTCAATTTCAACTGCTGCTCTTCATATGCTGTATCCGGCTTTTCATCCTCCTGGTTATTTTCTTCTGCGCTGCTACCACCTTCAGATAAATCTTTTACCTGTTTATCGTAATCTGCGATCTTGTGCGCATAGGATTTATTCTCTGAGTCGATCTCATTTTTTGCCTCTGTTATGGCAGCTTTGCCCTCTCCGGTATCCACAACGTAAAGCAGCATCCCATTTTCTACCGTATCGTCCTGCTTCACATTGACAGAAACGATCTGCCCTTCATAATCACAGGTTTCGGTTATCGTCCCTGCGTCAGATCTGCTGTAGCGCACACCGTAGTTTGCTATATCAAAGTCAGACCTTGTTACCGTATATTTGCTGTACTTTGTCGGAACCTGATCTGTAGAATTATAGTAGACTAGCTCCCCCTCTTTTAAGCCCTCTGTGACCTGTGTATAGTTTTCATCAAACTCACCTGTTGTTATGATGCGTTTCTCGCGGCCGCCCTCATCATTTTTCACATAGACATATCTAGTATCGCCATCCTTATAGATGGAATCTTTTCCCACGACAAGTGCCTGATTTGCTTTTGTCTTTTCAAAATATACCGGATACATCTGTCCTGCCGTAAGAAACGGCTTTTCCCTGCTTTCCACGCACACATCCGGATAGCGGTTGTTTATCTTCGAAAGTACCAAAACCTCTGATGTATATTGAGACTCGGTGACATCATATTTTTCGCCATCGACTATCACATATTTCTTGTCATAATCGCTGTATTTGTACTCATTTATGGCTGTATCTTTTATATCCAGCACAAGGTCATCCGTATCGGAGACAATGACTATATTCTCGTATGCCGCAGCAGACCTTCCATCTGTCAGCTTCTTAGTGTAAGTGACAAGACCGCTGTGGGCTGCCTTAAGCGTTCCATCATCAACAATCTGCTGATATAAAGCCATCTGTTCATTGATCTTTTGCACTCGGTATTCGTGAAGCTGCTTATCGTACCGTTCATTTTCCTGTTCTGTGGCAATCTGCGTATTGTAATCCTCTTCTGTGCTCTCTTTTTTCTCAATCTGTTCTGTTGAAAATTCGTCCGTATCCGCAGCCTGACTCTCCCATAATTTGATCTGCGTATCCGAGATCTGAGCGGATATCTCATATGTCTCATTCTCATGCGCCAGCGCATCATTACATTGCTGCAACTGTTTTTTTGCCTCATCCACATCACAGACAGCAAGCACATCCCCTACATTTACTGTATCTCCCGGCTCCACATATATCTGTGAAATGTTTACGTTGGCACTGTAGTAATTGCAGTAATCCCTAGGAACTGCGGTAGCCATCAGCACCTGTATGGAGCCAATCGTACCGTATTCCACAGGTCTGTAGGCTTCATTTAACGCTACAGGTTCTTCAAGCTCTGGTATACTGCTTTCTGTCATTTTTCCACAGCCGCCTGCCACAAACGATACACATATTCCCAGTACTGCCAGTTTTTTTATTGATAAAAGGTTTCTGATCTTCACTGCAAAACCACCTCATCCCCGCTTTTAAGTCCTTCTGTGATGATCCGGTAGTCTCCCACCTGATCTCCGGCACTTATCCATACCGCCTGTCTGTATCCATTCTCATCCAGTGTGTATACAAAATACCTGCCATCCTTCTCATGTACTGCGTCCTTTTGCACATACACAGCATTTTCTATAGCAGGGCGCGTCACTTCCATGGAAAATATCTGTGCATCCGATACTGCCGACATGTCCGATACCGGTTCAAAAACAACCTTTTTATCGTCCACCTCTTTTACCTTAAGTTCAAACTCTATATCAGATGCTGTTGCCGTGTATATATCACCTACATTGAAGTCATAACCTTCCGGTCTGTCAGCCTCGTAATTGCCGTTTCCGCTGATTTCTGTTATAAGATTGCTGCCCGGTTCAAAAACTCCCGCCAAAAGCGAATTGTTCATTGCTGTGATCGTGCCATCCTCGGATGCCGTGATCTGATATCTCGACAGTTTTTCCTTAGCCTCATCAAGATAAAGCTGCGCAACCTCTGTATCCTTATCAAGCTGGGCTATATCGCTTGAATAATCCTGAGTATCATCGATTTTCATAATAGCCCTGTAGTGCTCTGCCAGAAGCTTATTCTGACTGATCTGCCCACTGTAGTCCTCAATCTTTTTCTGTATCTCCCCGGATTTAAAAGCCACCAGTATATCGCCCTTTTTCACATGATCACCCACTGCCACATTTACCTTTTCAAGCGTAAGCTCCGTGTTTGTCGCACCATAGGAAAACCTGGTATAGCCCTGCGCGCTCAGACTGATGGTAGTCTGCGGTGTGAGTGAACCGCTCTGTACCGTAACTGTCTGGTATGATATTTTCTCGTAGGAAGCTCTGTCCGTCTGTGCAAGCTCCTTTTGTGCCGCCCCACATCCTGAAAATAAAATAGAGGTAATTGCAGTGGCAAGTGTCAAACGCCCTATATATTTTTTCTTTTTATTAATCATATATTTTTCACATCTTTTCCAAATAAATATGAACCTGATCTATTATCTAAAAATGTAACTCCATGTATAAACTTTTTGTATCATGTATTGCATTTTTTATTATATAATTTCCCTTAGTCTCCATGCACACTTCTCTCTGATTCAGAATATCTGCTCCGGCTCAATCACTGTTCCGTCTATTGCATTTACAAATACCGGACACGATTCGACCTCTCCTCTTTGCAGCAGCTCAAGGCTCCATGCCGGGATATAGCTGAATCTCTGTGAATCTGAGCTGTCCTTTACCCTGATATAGCCAAGTGTCAGATAACGATATTGTGTATCCGCTTCCACAATATATTTATCCGGGTGGCTTTCAAGCTCATTTCTTGCAATCTTATAAATATTTGACACCGGTAAGAGCTCCACCTTCTGCTGTTTTTTCACAATGCTTACCGGCTCTGCTATATCAAATCTATAGACACCATATTCATTTACATTGAAACTGCCTGTCTCATAACCAGGACAGTCCATAGGACAAAATTTGTTATAAGCTGAATAATCAAATACATTCAGTGATTTTGAATACACTACATCATCTGCGCCAAGCGAATATTCAAGCGCATAGCCCCATATGGCTCTATGCACATCCCCCTCCTTATATACATTATCCTCAGTCTTGTTATATCCCTCCCATTCACAGTCGCTTTCTCCTGTTTTAATCATTGACTCAATTCCTATTGCCTGCATGAAGTCACCTGCTTTCTTCTTTGCCTCATCAAACGAAATATTTGCCTCATTGACATCGCTTACCGGCAGGTCTCCATCAATAAAGTCACCGTTTAAATACCTCACCGTGTCATACTCTTTCAGTGATTTTGGTCCATAGTACTGCTTCACATAGCCATCATCAAATTTAGTACTCCTCTCATCCGGATCCCCATCTGAAACGCTTTTCACACATCTGTCAAGCGGATAGCTCTGGATGCCTGATAGCACACTGTTGTCATCATCTGGCCTTGAAAACTGAAGGTGAAACCAGGTATCACCTATTTTTCCGACAAAATCATCACAGGAATCATATTCTGTGGCCTCTGTCCACACATCAGCTGCCGTTTCAAGTGCTTTTGTGCACTCAGTTTTCATATCATCATGCCATTTCAAAATCTCCTCAGAGGCATCATCCGACAGACTGTTGTTGTCCCTGTCAAGAGTCTCAATAATCTCCTCAAGCTCCTTTTTTGTCATGTGCGCATAGTCGTAATAATAGACCTGTGAATCACCAAAATATGCCTTTATCACCTTTTCCTTGAACTCCTTGGTACAAGGTATGCGCTCTACCTCTGTGACTGACATGGTATCACATTCCGGCACTCTGATATCTGCCGTGATTTTCACCTTTTCATCAGTACCACCCATATTTACTGTAAGTTCATCATTAAAACTTGTATTGGTGTCAATATCCTTTACACTGCTTACCACATTTTGGGATTTTACCTCCGTGTCCACGCCATAATCTACCTTTTTGCCGGCACAGCCTGCGAGTGATATGAGGACAAGTGCCTCGATGAGTGTCATAATTGCTTTTTTCTTCTTTCCCATAATAGTTCTCCATAAATTTTAAAATACATCCTCAGAATTGATTATTGTGCCATCTATTGCATTTACAAGTATCACATTTTTCTTTTGTGAATCAACCAGCCGCGAAAATGACCATACAGGCACATAACTGTATTTTGCAGTTTCATTCTTATCTTTCAGCCTGAAATATGTAAGCTGCATATTGTTAAAGCTTGTGTTTCTCTCAAGCTCATATTTGTCGGCATTGTTTTTTAGCTGCTCCTTAATTATCTGCTCTATATTCTTTAAAGAAAGCATCTCCACACTGCCGGATATGCTTGTCACACTCACCGGATATTCTATAACCACATCAATTATTCCATTGTCTGTAACAGTTAGCTGAATACTGTCACCCAATGTAATGTCTTTCGCATCCTCGCGAAGCATAGAGTCACATTCTGATGAATCAAAACTATCCTTAAAAACCTGTCCATCAATGCCTGTTCCATACGAATACACATATCCCCACAATGTGTTCCTGCGGCTCTCCCAGTTTTCATCCCCATTATTAAATCCCAGCCAGTTACAATCGCACTCTCCACGCTCAACCTGATTTGACAGTCCAAGCTTTCCCATAAAGTCCTGCACAATTTTTTTTGACTCTGCCGCACTTCTTGTACATTCATTTCCATCAGCTCCGGCACTGTCTGTCAGATTATCCTCCTGAAATGTCTGCGAGACATTATCATAATTTTCCTCCTTAAATGAAGGTGGTCCGTAATATTTTCCATCGAGCTTAAAGACATAAGCATTTACCCAATGCTCTTTAAATGTTACCTCACAAAATGTATCTCCTTTATAGCCGGCATACTCATCACAGCTTTGTAAATCAGAAGCAATTGTATACGAGATTTTCGCATCCGTCAGTAAATCCCGATAACCTGATAAATCCTGCTCCATTTGCTGTACCAGCTCCTGTTTTGTACTATCATCCACATCATCCCTGCTATTCATTTCATTCAGCTCCCTGGATTTTAAATCTATATAAGAATTCAATTCATCAACTGTATAATGCTCTAAATCATGATAATAATACTCTCCACCACCAAAGTACGCATCTAAAAACCTTTTCTTGTACTCTGTATCGAGCTTCACATCCTCCACTCCAACAACATGCATGGTTTCACAATCCGGCACCAGTATTTTGGCATCGATTCCCAGGGTTACATCTCCTTTTTTTGTCTGGACAGTTATATTTTCGACCCATGGCTTGTCAGTCCTTAAATCAGATACCTTAGAAGCGTTCTTTTGCTCCTTTACCTCCGTGTCCACACCATAATCCACCTTTTTACCGGCACAGCCTGCGAGTGATGTGAGGACAAGTGCCTCGATGAGTGTCATAATTGCTGCAAATAATCTCATATTTCGTGAAGATATGTTACCCCTTTTATCCATATGTGGTTCTCCTTTTTTGTGTTCCATATTGTTATAATGAGTATATATGTCAGTTGTAAACTTTTTGTATCATACATTGCATTTTTATTATAAAAACCCGGTCTGCACATACTTATGCAAACCGGGTCTATATTTAACGTATCTTGTAACTATTAAACTATACCAATTCAGGAATTTTATATCCTGCTTCCTCCATCGATTTTTCAAATTCTCCAAGGCTGACATTTGCCTCTTCGGCTGCTACATCTATTTTTAACCTTCCCTTTGAAACCAATGAATACAACATATTATTTTTTCCCTGAAGAATCCCCTCTTCCTTCTGTTCCTCACCATACTCCCTGGCATATTCCTTTGCATACTCTTTTGCATATTCCATTGCATACTGTCTTACTGCTTCGCTCATAGCACCACGTCCTTCCTTTTCTTTGTAATAAGCCACTGCTTTTGACAATGTCTCACTTTCTATCTGCTCCGGCCTGCACTGGTGAAAATCTTTCATCATCCGACCTATATCATCATTACCTTCATACCTTCCATTTACATAGATGATATGTGAACCATCTCCAAAAACTTCGCCTGTTTCATCAACACGTCTTTGAATGTGATAAAATGGCAGTCCTTTTCTGAACTTATCGTGATCATAAATAAAAATCACATAGGAATCCTTAATCTCCTTAAACTCCTGTCCTTCCCCCAGCATCCTCGCATCCATCATACTGCTGTGATATCTGGCTCTTCTAACATGCGATCCTTCCGCATTAATCTGCACCTCGATATCAATATGCCTGCCATCGACATCTATTGCATGCACGTCCAAGGTAATACATCTCCCGCCAATCACCGAATTTTTTAATTCATCCTGCCCCCTGACGTCTATGACCTTAATATCACGCTCCATTATTACGCGAAGCAGCAGCTCCGTCGTCTCGATATTCTGCCCGAATACAAGACTCATCAGATTGTCATCAAACAGTGTCATTTTGTCAATCAATCTGTTGATGATTACATCATTCTGGCCATAATTACTGTCCAAAATTTCTTTTGTCTCTCCCGACATTATTCTCCTCCTGTTTAGTTGTGTGAGCAGGGAGAATATAATATCGCATGATACGAAATCTCTTATCAATATAAAGCATCCGCAACCCTAGTCCGCTTCATTCACATAAGATTTTCTCAATCGACATATCCATTTTCCCCGCTATTGATAGGTAACTTAAAGCATTGAAAATTTCCATGTCTTTGTCGAAAAATATTAAGTGGTTCTGCCCTCTTCAAAGTGATACGCACCGATAAAAATGTGTACTGTGGTGTCGCTCAACAGAAATATAATGCTCTGAAATAATAGTAACATAGTGAACCGCATTTGTCATTACAATTTTTCACTTCTCATGAATCGCATATACATATTCATTTTCCTGTAAAAACTGCAGCACCTCATAGCTTTCATTATTTTTTTGCTCCACTGCTGTTGTCTCGGATATCAGGTTAAGCTTTGAAAAATCTATCCCGCTGTAGTCAAAATATTCTTTGTAAGCAGACAAATCATTTTCTGCCTGTGATTCATCATCTGTCTGCAAAACTGCTTTATATTCACTCATATCACTAATATCCTTCATATGTGCTTTTGCCATAATGATTGTCCCATCCTCAAGCATCCAGATTGTATGATTTTGTGTACCATCATACTTCTCAAACCTGATTATCCAGTAATATGCCGTATATGTGTTAAAGGTATTATCCGATGCCTTTTTCGCTGCTGCCTCCCACGTATACCAGTTAGAGTAGTCAGGTGAAAGATTTACAGGATAGAGCTTTTCGTCATAAAGCTTTTCCATGCTTTTTCTGCATGTGGCAACTGCCTGATAATCCTGCTCATCCATCTCATAAGAGGCAGCATCATCTGTCGTGCTGTCCCACTGCCCGTCTATGAGCGAGAGCTTCTCCGACATTTTCAGATTGGCAGATGCTTCCTTTGCCATTACAGAGCCTGAAGGCAGATAGCTTTTAGGAACCTTCGCCACATGATCATGTTCACTTTTCTGGTTTGCCTCAAGCACTATGCCAGGCACCATGATGCCTGCTATTACTATACAGATTACTGCAACAGACATTATTATTAATTTGAAGCTGTCTTTTTTCATATCTTCCTTTAAATCTTATAAATTTACCCTTTTTTTATATCTATATTGCGTTCAGATTACCACGGCAGCACAATCCTCATAGTTGTTCCGCATCCGGGTTCACTTTCCACTGAAAGTACTGCATTATGGTGCTCTAAAATGATTGCCACAAGCGACATTCCGATTCCGGCACCGCCCTCTTTTCTGGCTCTTGATTTGTCTGCCATATAAAACTCATCACAAATTCTTTCTGCCTGCTCTTTAGTCATTCCAATTCCGTGATCAATTATGCAGATTTCATATGCTCTCGTACATTTCCAGTCATCTTCTGATTCGGCTTCGCCTATATCCGTTTTGTCTTTAGGTATATTACAAGCCCTATTGTCCACAAATTTTCCTGTAACCTCAACCTGCTGACCTTCATCTGACGCTTTCCTTGCATTATCCATGATATTGACAAGTGCTGTAACCAGAAGCTCTCTATTCACGGTCAGCACAGTATCCTCTATCTCTGTTTCTATAGTAAGATGCCTGTTTTCGTATGCAGGCTCAACAACCTTTACCACCTCTGCACAAAGATCTGCCATATGAACCCGCGCTTTTTCAATATCATGCCGGCGCAGATATATCAGCTCAAAAAGCTTCTGCGACATGCTCTCCAGACGTTTTCCCTCCGAAAAAATATATCCAAGCGCCATCATCTGCTCCTCTCTCGGAAGCTCCAGTGAACGCATCGTGTCTGCATATCCAATGATTGACGTCATAGGTGTTTTTATCTCATGGGTAAAATCCGCTACAAACTGCTCACGCCTGTGCACCATATCGTTAAGCTCGTCTACATGATCCGATACTGCCTGCGCCATGATATTAAATTTCTGCGCAAGAAGCCCTATCTCATCATGACTTTTTACGTTTACCCTTGTGGCATAATCCCCCTGCGCTATTTCCTCGCTGACATGGTTAAGCTTCTCGAGCGGCTTTGTCATGTACCTGCTGATAAAATACATTGCTGCCGACTCCACAATCAATATGACTATTATTATCAGCCTGAAATATTTTATCTGCTCATCAAGCAGTGTATACGCCTCTGATGCATCGCATTTACTTACTATACAGAGATTTTTTTCATCTATCACACTCTGCGATGTAACATAGATATAGTGCTTTTGGGATTCTTCTTTTATCACATAGTTTTTGTTTCCTGTTGTGAGATTTTTAAAAAGTGTATCACTTATCCCTGCATCACTTTTGTCATCTGTATATACTTTTTCACCATCAAAATATATATAGAAAAATGAATCCCTTGAGCGCACACTGCTGCTCACGCGGCCTCCTATCTGAGGAAGCTGTGCTGTTATTGAGGATGCGGTAACACTACTTTTTTTGGCACCGGTGTTATCCGTATTATTGTTTGAGGTTTCAGAGTTATCTGCGTTTTGAGACACGGAATTATCGGAAGCAGAATTCAAAAGCTGCAGAAGCTCATACTCCACCGAGGACTGTACCAGATTATTCTGCACAATAGCGTTTTTAAGCTGTGTCTGCTTCGCAAGCTCAAAATTCTTGTGTATCATGAGGTACCCCACCAGCCCCAGTCCAAGTGAAAGCAGTATTAAGTTTGTGAACAATACCTTGTACCTGAATTTCATTTATCCCTCTTTTTGTATATTACGCTTACCCATATTTAATGGTCTTTAGTTTTCTATTCTTCCAGCCTGTATCCTGCCTTAAATACGGTTTTAAGGCTGTCTCCTATATCAAGCTTTTTGCGCAGTCTCTGTATGTGAAGATCGAGAGTCCTCGACTCGACAGAGTACTCACTTCCCCATATTTCTTCATATATCTTTTCTCTGAAAAGTGTGATATTTTTATTGCGCATCAAAAGCTCAAGCAGCTCAAATTCCTTTGGTGTAAGCTCTATATGCTTTCCTGCCTTTGATACATTCTGGTTTTTCGTATCGATAGCTATATCCTTAAAGGTAAGCTGCTGCTCCATCTTATTATAACGTCTTAGCACTATATTTACCCTGGCCAAAAGCTCAACAATCTCAAATGGCTTTACCATATAGTCCTCGGCACCGGATGTGAGACCTCTTAGCCTGTCATCTAAAGTGGCTTTTGCTGTGAGAAATATCACAGGTATGCCAAGCGGCTTTATGTATTCCATAAGCTCAAAGCCGTTCAACTTTGGCAGCATTACATCAAGTATTATCAGGTCAAAATTTCTCTCCTCCAGAATATCTGCTGCCTCCATACCATCAAAGGCACAGGTGCAGCTATAGCCTGCTTTCATGAGATTTAATCTGATGAGGTCTGATATCGGTTTTTCGTCTTCCACTATTAATATTTCTATCATGATGTTCCTTCTAAAATTTATAATCTTTTATAAATCTTTGCATATTCTTCTTTTGCTGTCAATCCCGAGGAGCATATATTTAGCCTGCTTTATGCCTAGCTATTTATATATTAACAGCTACTTGTATCTAAAATGTATCAGTCGCAAGCAATTACATACGAAAAATCCGCCATGCATACACTGCATGACGGATTACTCTTTAATCATATGCCGCTCCTTTGACCTATCTTCCACCTTAAAAATCACAATTATCTACACAGCACAAATTCTTTGAACCTTGGAAGTGCGAACTCCAAATGTCCATACTCAGGTGAAATAATCAAACCCTTTTTTATAAGCCTTTTCCCTACAGCCTCCTGTAGTTCTCAAGAAGCTTGTGCAGATCATCAATCTCTCCAATAAGCCTCTTTCCTATATCGGTATCCTTCACAAGCATACGTCTCTTATCATTTTCCTCGACCTCTGATGACGTCTCTATGTCAGTATTATTTATCAGGGCATCCTCCACCGATGTAAAAGGCGTGTGTGCCTTGAGCCTTAGACCATGTGAATTGTAAATCAGTGTATATCCGGCGATACCGGTTTTCTTGTTCATCGCACGACAGAAGCCTCCATCTATCACAAACAGCTTGCCATTGGCCCTGACAGGGTTCTCTCCCTCTATTGCATGAACCGGTGTATGTCCATTTATGATATGCGCATCATCATCATACAGCCCGAACTCGTGCAGTATCTGACAGCAGAAGCTCTTATCGTAATACCTGCTGTAGTATGGGTTAGAAGGCTCTTCCCACATGCTCTTGTCTGTAACATATTCCATCTCAAAGGTCTTAAGCAATCTGCCACACAACGGTGATTTTTCTCCTCCCCACAAAAACCACATAAAGTCCACATCATCCTTATAAGGATTGTCCACATACGCAGCCCTTGCCTTCTCATCACATTTGTCAAGCAGCGCCCTTCCGTGATAAAATTCACCATCAATATACAGCTTGTCAAAGGCTCCGTTGCTATCAACCGGAACACAGCCATGATAGAGCAGGTTGCCATTGTATACATTGTACATGCCGCCCTTATCATACAAAAATCTGACATGCTTGTGCAGGCGCTGTCCTGTCACAAACTGCCTGTGCAGCTTTCTCATGATGACAGTCTCCTCGTCACTTAGTGCGTAGGGTCTCTCATCATCAACGGTTGGAAAGCGCTTTCTGTCCACTCCTACATCCTGCAGCTCGTCCAGCCTGTCAAGCATCAGCCTGTTTCCCATCTCATACTCGGGATGTGCAAGTATAAGCTGCCCCTCAAGCTTAAAAAGCATTACTGTGATGGCCGCCCTTGCAGCCTCAATTCCATCCTCTATACCATATGTTTTCATGCCAAACAGCATTAGCTGTCGTAAGCTTATTCCGTAGGCATTCTCAAGAATTTCCACATTGTTGTATTTCAGATTGTTGCGGATGACATTACATATACATGCATCATTTCCACATGCCGCACCCATCCAGAGAATGTCGTGATTTCCCCACTCGATATCAAGCGAGTGATAATCATAAAGCAGATCGAGAATCTTATCCGCGCTTCCTCCTCTGTCAAATACATCTCCCACAATGTGCAGATGGTCAACAGCAAGCCTCTTAATCAGTGCAGACAAAGCGATTATAAACTCATCCGCATCCTCTAAATCAATTATAGTCTTTAATATCTGCTTGTGATATCTGACCTGGTTTGCATCCTCATCCTCCTGCGCATGCAAAAGCTCATCGATAATGTACGCATATTCCTCAGGCAGAGCCTTTCTGACCTTCGACCTGGTGTACTTTGATGAGAGCAGCTTTGCGACAAGTATAAGCTGATTTAACGTCATAGCGTACCAGTCACTGTCTATCTTGCCCTGTTCATCAAGCAGGGCCATTTTCTCTCTTGGATAGTATATGAGCGTGCAAAGCTCCTGTCTGTCATAATCAGAAATCGTATCCTTGAAAATCAAATCCACCTTTTCCTTTATCACACCTGAGCAGTTGTTCATGATATGTAAAAAAGCCTCATACTCGCCATGTATATCACTCAGGAAAAACTCCGTGCCCTTTGGCAGGTTTATAATCGCAGAAAGATTGACTATCTCCCTGATTACATCCTGACTTGATGAATAATTTTGCTTTAACAGCTTCAGATACTTTGTATTGCCTTTATCGTTGTACATATTTCCCCCGTAACCTCTTATTTTTCAATGAAATATATTAATTCGCTCCTATTCATGTTCCATGCTATACCGGATAAATCCCTTAAATTACATTTTTTCACCTCGCAACCAACCCTGTCGTTTGTACTAAAAAAGATGCGCAAAACTAATACTATTTTACGCATCTTTGACATATTTTATATTCTAAATAATTACATTTATTTCATGTACTCAGGTGTCACATTCCTGCCCATGCCCTCAAGCATTTCCTTGTCCCTCCTGATTGTGGCACAGGCTACTGTCGTAAGCATGTTTCCTGTAATTGTAGCTGATGCTCCAGACTTGAATGCAAGCTCCCCATCATTTGTAAGCAGCGCCCTTCCGGCTCCAAGACGTATGTCAGCCTCTGGATTTATATATCTGAAAAATGATACTGTCCGCAGTATATCAGGCTCACTGATATGCTCAAGACCCTCAAGCGGAGTGCCTGCAATCGGCATAAGCGCATTAAGCGGAATTGAATCCACTCCTACCTCTGCAAGGCTTACTGCCATATCCAGCCTGTCCTCCCAGGTCTCACCCATTCCGATGATGCCGCCTGAGCACGCATACATGCCCTCTGCCTTCACCTTTTTAAGCGTCTCAATCTTCATATCATAGGTGTGTGTGGTGCATATATTGGGGAAATTACGCTTTGAGGTCTCTATATTGTGGTGATAGCTGCTGACACCTGCCTCGTGCAGTCTGTGAAGCTGCTCTGCTGAAAGAAAGCCCATTGATGCACATAAATCAATCTTGCACTCTCTGTTCATTGTCTCATATGCATGTATTGCCTTGTCAAACTCCTCACCTGTCAGTGCTTTTCCCGCTGTAACTATCGAGAAACGGTCTACACCCTCTCTCTCATTCATCCTGCAGGCCTCAAGTATCTTTTCCTCAGGTAAAAAATCATAAACCTCACAGTTTGTATGATTATGTGCTGACTGCGCACAATACTTGCAGTCCTCCGGACATTTTCCGCTTCTTCCGTTTATTATCGAGCACAAATCTACCTTGTCGCCGATAAACTTCTCCCTGATCATATCTGCGCCCTTACACAGCTCGTCTAAATCACATGTAAGGAAAAATGATAGGTCATCATCCCTTGTGATTCTTCTTCCGTCTATTATCTCCTGTGCCAGTGTTATTGGATCCATTTTAATCTCCTTCGTGTCCTGTATTTCTTCTCTCATTTAATAAGTATCATTATAATACATATCATCCGTTATAATTGTCAACTATAAATATTTTCTCGGTTAACAATGATAATAGAAAAACAGAAAAACGTCAAGATGTTTTTATATATTTAAACCAGCATAATCAATGTTCCTGCTATGATGAGCACCAGTCCTGTAAAGGATTTAATCGTCAGCTTTTCCTTAAATACAAAATATGAAAACACGATTGACACAACTATGCTGAGCTTATCTATAGGCACTACGACACTCGCAAGTCCGTCCTGCAGTGCCTTGTAATAGCAAAGCCATGAGCCGCCTGTTGCAAGTCCCGAAAGGCAGATAAAGCCAAGCTCTTTTTTCTCTATATGCTTTATGGTGTGCTGTTTTCCTGTGGCAAATACCACTATCCAAGCCATGATAAGCACCACTATCGTCCTTATCGCAGTTCCCAGATTAGAATTGATTCCCTCTATGCCGACCTTTCCCAGTATTGAGGTGAAGCTGGCAAAAACAGCAGACAGCACTGCATAAAACAGCCATCCATGAGAACCCCCGGCCTTATTCTGCTCTTCCTGTGATATCTCCTTTTTGGTGATCATCATATACGTTCCAATTGCTATAAGCATCACACATACCAGCCTGAGTACATTTATCTCCTCTTTAAAAAAGATAAATGCAAGTATAATGGTCAGTATTGTGCTTGATTTATCAATCGGCACCACTCTGTTTACATCGCCAAGCTGGAGTGCTTTAAAATAACAGAGCCATGAGGCTCCGGTAGCAACTCCTGAAAGCATCAGAAATATCCATGTCTTTGCTGACACAGCTGTGATCTGCCCCTGCACTTTAACCACAAATACCATAATCCATGAAAAAATCAAAACTACAATTGTCCTGATTGCAGTTGCTACGTTTGAATCAGTTTTTTTGATACCACACTTTGCCAATATTGATGTTATACCCGCAAAAAATGCGGATCCAAATGCATATAATACCCACATATTTTTCTCTGTCTACGCTTCGGTCAACTCCGTTGTCCGGAGTTCGAAACCTCCATTCTTCTAAATACAAAAAAACCGTTCAATGAACGGCTTCTTTTACGCTAATGAGACATCGGGGATTCGAACCCCGGACAACTTGATTAAAAGTCAAGTGCT
>OHJK01000834.1_pt1 | contig 17815 bp, 19 predicted proteins | sample 1568541 | NCBI WGS metagenome assembly OHJK01 (sample SAMEA3879535, study PRJEB24766) | human gut metagenome | biome: human-associated habitat; feature: feces | place: USA | collected 1985/1987
TACCAATGCGGAGCGGCAGCGTATCCGCGACATTGAGGAAATGGCCCTGCCCGGCAGTGAGAAGATCACCAACGAGGCTAAGTACGATAAGCCCATGAGCGCCAGCGACTACGCCAAGGCCGCCATGAAGAACGCCAAGGAGCAGGGCGCGGCTTGGCTGAACACCATGCAGCAGGGCGCAAACGCCAGCGGCGTGAACAGCGTGGGCAGTGCCACCGCCCCCACCGGCGGTGAGAAGCCTGACGAGTTTATGGACGCAATCAAGGGCCTTGGCAAGAAGCAGTAAGGGAGGATAAGACTATGAGCATGGATTTGGCGAAAAAGACCTATTCCACCACGCCCGACTATTTTATTGCGGGCACTACGGTGGGCATTGTGACCGCCGCCAAGGAGGCAGACGGAGCCGTGGCCGCGCACAACCTTGTGCTGCTGGACGGTGGCAAGGTAAAGCCCCTTGCCGCCGTGGACGGCACCCACGCGCTGAATGTGACCGGCCTGTACGGCATTGCCGCAGAGGACGCCGCCAGCGGCGAGGACGCGGTGGTTTACCTGACGGGTGAATTTTTCGCGGATGGGCTGGCCCTGCCTGACGGCGTTGCCGCCGCCGACATTGAAGTTGCCCTGCGCAACATCGGTATCTTTTTGAAGTAAGGAGGAGCAACCAACATGGCAAACGAAGTAAATATTTATACCCCGCGCTATCTTGCGGAGGTCGTAAGACAGGCACCGCCTGTGCATACCTTTTTCCGTGACACTTTCTTTACCAATGTGAAGAAGTCTACCACCGAGCGCGTGGATATTGACCTTGTGAAAGGTGATCGCCGTATGGCGGCCTTTGTCCACCCGCGTGTTGGCGGCAAGGTGCTGAAAGCCAGCGGCTACAAGACCGAGAGCTACAAGCCCCCGCTGGTGAACCCCTGCGACATTACCACCGCTGACCGCTACATGACCCGTATGCCAGGCGAAGATCTGTACAGCGGTGAAACCCCTGCCCAGCGCAGCGCACAGCAGTTGATGGAGGAGTACAGCCGCCTGAACGACGCCACCACCCGCCGCGAGGAGTGGATGGCCGTGCAGGCCATTGTGACCGGGCAAGTTCCCGTTGTTGGCGAGGGCGTGAATGAGATCATCGACTTTGGCTTTACCAACACCGAAACCCTGACCGGCACCGCCCAGTGGGGCAAGAGCGCCGCCAAGATCAGCGACAACTTGGAGGACTGGGCCGACAAGGTGCTGACCAACGGCTTTGCCAATGTGGACATGGCAATCATGGGCAAAACCGCGCTGCGCAATTTCCTTGCGGACGAGAAGATCAGCAAAATGCTGGACAACCGCCGCGTGGAAATGGGCCTTATTCACCCGCGCGACCTGCCCAACGGCGTGAAGTATGTGGGCCACCTGAACAGCCCCAACATCGACATTTACACCTACGCCGAGGTGTACTTGGACGATTGGACTGACCCCGCCGCCCCCAAGACCCTGCCCCTTGTGCCGGAGAACAAGGTTGTGCTGATCGCCAGCCACCCCGACTACATGATGGCTTATGGTGCCTGCACCTACATTGAGGATAGCACCCAGCAGTGGGTCACGGCACAGACTGACCGCCTGCTGCGCAGCTTTGTGAAGCACCAGCCTGACCGCCGTATGCTGGAATTGCAGGCCCGCCCGCTGCCCATCCCCGACAAGGTGGACAGTTGGTTTGTTGCCACCGTTTGTTGATATGCACCCCCCTGCCCGGTGACGGGCGGGGGCTTTTTACTGTGGAGGTGAGAGCGTGGCACTGTTTGAACTAAAGCAGGATACAGGGAGCGGGGCGGCAGCACCGTGGGCACCGCCCGCATTCAAGGACTGCGTGGCGGCGGATATTGACGCGGCCTTTTTTGAGGAAAACGAACACGCAGACCGCCACACCGTTGACGGTAAAGATGTGCTGATCGTTTTAGAGGACGACGATTTGCGCGAACATTCGGCGCATTGGGAGGCCGGGGCAAAGCAGAACTTTGACACCGGCCTATACACGGCGCACACCATCCTGTATATCCGGGTGGAGGACTACGGGCCGAAGCCGAAGATTGGCAAGCAGTTGGTGCTTGACAAGGGCACCAAGAGCCAGCGCACCTACACGATCAACCTTTGCCAAGAGGAAAGCGGCGTGTACCGCATGACGATGGAGAGGACACGGCAGTGAGCAATGTTACTTACAGCGCCGGAAACCTGACCATTACCGTTGCGGGGCTGGACACGGTAGAGCAGGCGCTTGGCGACCTGAAACGCAAAACCCCGGCGGCGGCCAAAGTGGCGATCAACGCCACAGCGCGGCAGGCGCGAAAGCTGATGGTTGCCAAGGCAAAGACCCGTTACGCCGTGAACGCCGCAGGCAGGCGGCACCTGAAAGACCTTGTGCAGCGCAAGAAAGCCAGCAACAGCAGTTTGATGGCGGAGCTGCACATTGCCAAAATGCGCAACGACCTTGGCTATTTTAAGACCAGCCCGGCGGTGCCGACGCACTTTACCGGAATGGACTTTAAGGACGGGCCGAGCGTTTGGAAAGCCAAGGTATTAAAATCCAGCGGCATGAAAACGCTGCCCGGCGCGGGCGGCATGAGCAAGGGCTTTTTGGTGAAGTTCAGCAGCGGCCATGTGGGTATGGTGCAGCGGCGCATTGGTTCCAAGTCGAGCCATACGCGCACCGCCAAGGGGTACAAGCGCTGGACGAACGCCAAGGGCAATGTGGAAAAGCTGGTGACAATGGGAAGCCCCAGCGCCACCGCCATGCACCACACCATTTGGCCGGAGGTTGAGCCGAGCGTGGAAGAATACCTGCAAGAACGGTTGCAGGCACAGGTTGAGCGAGTATTGGCGAGAGCCGGAAAGAAGTGAGCCACCATGAGAAATCACACAACGACGGCAGCGAGGGCGGACATTGGCCGCACCCCGCAGCTTTGCCAAGACGCGCTGATCGAAATGCTGAAAGAACTGTTTGCGGGTAAGCTGTTTTGCGGCCAAGAGGGGCGCAAGGCACTGAAAATCTACAAGCAGGACTTGCCCATACCGCAGAGTGATGATGCCGATGTGGACACCGACAAGGCCGAGGCACCCTACATTGTGGTGCGGATGACTGGCGGACAGATCGAGGACGACGACAGCCCGCAGACCGTGGACTTTAGCCTGATCGTGTGCGCCTATGACACCGGCCTTGACCGTGAGGGCTGGCAGGATGTGGCGAACATCAAAGAGGACATTATCCAGCGAGTTTGCAAGGCCCCCTACTTTGGCGGCGCGTTTACCGTTTTGAAGCCGATCACTTGGGCGTTGCAGGAGGACGACACGCACCCCTATTACTTTGGAGCGTGTACCCTGACCTGCACGGCACCTGCCATGACGCAGGATGAACAGTTAAAGGAGTACCTATGACCAAGAAACAGGAGCAGGCCGCCGAGGCGGCCACCACCCCGGAGATCACCGGGGAAACCGAAGCAAAGATCGAACACAAGGCCCCGTGCGTTTACTGCGGGCCGAGCGTGCGCGGCGTGGCACGGCAGTACACCGTGTACGCCAGCGGCAACACCCCGGCGGCGCTGGACGAGTTTGTGAAGCAGCACCCGGCGGCCAAGAACCTGCTTGTGCCGGTGGAACGCTTTGCACAGACGCGCAAGGCACTGGAAACGGCAGGAACGGCGGAAAGCATTTTGTACAACAAGATCAAAAACGAACTGTAAGGAGGAACAACCGATATGGCTACATACAAACATGGCGTATATACCAGCGAACAGGCCACCAGTATGACCGCCCCCGTGACCGGCACCGCCGGTTTGCAGGTGGTTGTGGGCACCGCGCCCGTGAATATGCTGGAACACCCGGAGCAGGCCGTGAATACCCCGCTGCTGGCGTACAACTACAAGGAGGCTGTGGCCGCCGTGGGCTACCATGACGACTTTGCCGCCTATACCCTGTGCGAGAGTATCAGCGCGGCGTTCAGCGTTGTGGGCACCGGCCCGCTGGTGCTTATCAATGTGCTTGACCCAGCCAAGCACACGGCAGACATTGCCGAAACCACCGTGCAGGTGAACAGCGGCGTGGCCGTGCTGGATGTGGTGGGTGTGCTGCTGGACAAGCTGACCGTGAAAAGCGGCAGCACTGCCCTGACCCGCGACACCGACTACACGGCCAGCTTTAACAACGACGGCACCCTGAACATTGTGCCGCTGGCAGGCGGCAAGGCAGCCAGTGCCACTACCCTGACCGTGACAGGCAAGAAACTTGACCCCAGCAAGGTTAAGGCCGCCGACATTGTGGGCGGCGTAGACGCAGCCACAGGCAAGGAAACCGGCCTTGAAGTGGTGCGGCAGATTTACCCCAAGTTGTCCATGACGCCGGGCATTCTGCTGGCACCGCGCTTTAGCATGGACGCCACCGTGGCCGCCGCCCTGCAGGCCAAGACCAAGGAGATCAACGGCGTGTTCAAGGCTGTGTGCATTGTGGACATTGACAGCACTGCAAGCGGCGCTACCAAATACACCGATGTGAAGCAGCGCAAGGAGGCGCAGGCCGTGAGCGACGCGAACGCCTATGCTGTGTGGCCCTGCGCCAAGGTGGGCGAGGTGGTTTACAGCGGCAGCGCACTGGCCGCCGCCCTGACCGCCTACACTGACGCGGTGAACGCAGACACCCCGAATGTAAGCCCGTCCAACAAGACGCTGGCGATCAGCGCCGCCTGCCTTGCGGACGGCACCGAGGTTGTGCTTGACCAAGAGCAGGCCAACACCGTGAACGGCTTTGGCGTTGCCACTTTCCTGAACATGAGCGGTTTCCGCCTGTGGGGCAACAACACCGCCGCATACCCCGGCAATACCGACCCGAAAGACAGATGGTTCAGTGTGCGGCGCTTCCTTTCTTGGGCGGCGAACAGCTTTATCCTGACCTACTTTTCCAAGGTGGACAGCCCCGCCAACAAGCGGTTGATCGAGGCTATTGTGGACAGCGAGAATGTGCGCGGCAACGGCTTTGTGGCCCGTGGCGTGTGCGCCCGCTATGAGGTGATCTACGACGAGGCGGAGAACACCACTGCCGACCTGCTGGATGGCAAGATCACTTTCCACCAGTATATCACCCCCTACACCCCGGCGGAGGACATCGAGGATGTTATCGAGTTTGACCCGGACGCACTGACCACGGCTTTGAGCTGATAAAGGAGGTACAGAGCTATGATTAGCAACAATTATATCCCGGAGAAAATCAACGACGCGAACGCCTACCTTGACGGTACGCGGATGATCGGCGTTGCCGCCAGCGTTGACCTGCCGGAAGTGAACATGAAAACCGGCACCGTGGAGGGCTTTGGCGTTGGCGGTGAGATTGATTCCCCCACAATCGGACAGTGGGAGAGCTTTGAACAGGAGGTGCAGTTTAACACGCTGTATTCCAGCGCCGTTGATATGCTGAACCCCCTGACCGTGGTGAACCTGACTTTCCGCGCGGCGCAGCAGGTGTACGACAAGACCGGCGGCTATGACTTTAAGGGCCTGCGCGTGGTCGAGATGGGCCGCGTGAAGAAGTTCAAGCCCGGCAAGATCGAGAAAAGCGAGGGCATGGAGGCCACCGTTACGCTGGAGCTGACCTACATTATGATCGAGGTTGACGGTGAGCAGCTTATCGAAATCGACAAGCTGAACGGCGTTTACAAGGTCAAGGGTGCGGATATGCTGGCAAAGGTGCGCAGCCTGATCTAACCCAAACAACCCCAAGAGCATGAACCCGCCCCCGGAATGAGCCGGAGGCGGGTATGCTTTTATTTTTGAGAAGCACTGACACACTGAAAAGGAGCTGTACATTATGGCAGAAGAAAAGAACATTACCGTTGTGACCGAGGAGAAAACCGAGGCGACGGCACCCAAGACCGAAAACCAGTACCTTTTGAAGCTGAACCGCCCTTATGTTTTTGAGGGCAAGGAGTATGCGGAGATCGACCTTGCCGGGCTGGACAAGCTGACCGTGCAGGACGCAATCAACGCGCAGAGGCAGCTTTTCAACGAGCGGGAGCAGGCAGGCATGGTGCTGTCTGAAACGACGACGGCTTTTAGCCGCGCAATCGCTGCAAAGGCCACCGGCCTGCCGATTGAGTTTTTCAAGCTCATGCCGCGCGGCGCGTTCCGAAAGGTACACGGGGTAGTTTTTAACTACATGAATGTGGATGCCGACACGGAGAACCACATCATGCGGTTGGCAAAGCCATACTACTTTGAGGGCAAGGAGTACACGGAAGTTGACCTGAACGGCGTTGGCGACCTGAACAGCCTGAACGAGAGTGAGGCGGAAAACCGCATGGTACGCGCGGGCTTTATGATTACCGAAACGACTTACAACTACCTGCACTCCTGCATTCTTGCCAGCATGGCAACGAGGCTGCCGGAGGCGTTTTTTACTGGGCTGCCGATGTACGAAGTGCTGAAAATCAAAAACGCCGTGAACGACGAAGATTTTTTCGAGTAAAGGGCGGCACCAAAGCCCTGCGAAAAGCCGCCGTACGCCTGTCTACTGTGACGCGGACAGGCGTTGATTTTTACTTAAAGCTGCCCGTTCACGAATTTGTAAAGCTAAACAATGAGGTGGCAGAGGAATGGCGACGGGCAAAACATTAGAACTTAGTATCAAGATTGCCGGAAAGATGGACAAGAGCCTGACGGCGGCAATTAACGGTACACAAAGCAAACTTGGGAGTTTAACCAAGGGATTAAGCACAGTAGGAACCATTGGCCTTGCCGCAATGGGTGCAATTACCACCGCAGCGGTGGGCACGGTTGCTGCCTCTACCAAGAGCGCTGCAGCGCTTGAACAGAGTATGAGCAGTGTAAAAACCCTGCTGGTTGGCACGGAACAGGCAGTAAATGCACGAACCGACCAACTGACCAACGATGTTATGCGCATAAGCGTTGAAACGGGTGTTGCTACGACAGACCTTGCCGACGGCCTTTACCAAGTTATCAGTGCGTTCCAAGATACGGCGGACAGCGCCGCAATACTGGAAATTGCCACGAAAGCGGCAAAGGCCGGTAAAGCGGAAATGGTGGACACCGTTAATGCGCTGGCGGCAGTTACAAAAGCCTACGGCAACACTAGCGCCGAGCAGGTGCAGTATATAGCAAATTTGAGCTTTGAAACTATCCGACTTGGACAGACGACCATGCCGGAACTGGCGAACGGCATACAGAAAGTTTCGGGCGCGGCAGCTGCACTGAATGTATCGCAAGCAGAACTGTACGCGGGCTTTGCAAGCCTGACGGGCGTTATGGGCAACACCGACAATGTAGGTACTGCCTTGAACACCCTGTACATGAAAATGCTGAAACCGAGTACAGCAATAACAAAAGCGGTGCAATCCTTTGGTTACAGCAGCGCCTATGCAATGGTGAAGGCCGAGGGCATAGGCAATACCATCAAAAAGCTGGGCGACTACGCCGGGAGCGCGGACGCCTTTGCGGCCATGTTCAGTATGCGTGACCTGAAAGCCGCGCAGCAGATTTTGAACAATTACGATGTGTACACGAAAAAGCTGGAACAGTTGCAAAATGTGACGGCGGACAGCGAGCAGGCCAACAATGCGTTCCAAACGCAGATTGACAACTGCAACAGCAGCATTGGCATTATTGCCAACAGCTTTAGTGTGCTGGGGCAGAGTTTCGGACAGCGCTTTTTGCCGTACCTGAAAGACTTTGCCATTATGGCCGTGCCTGCCGTGCAGGGCTGGGTAAATAAGCTGATGGACGGCTTTAATGTTTTGGAGCCGTACATTGCGAATGTGGCGGGCGCAATTATGCCGAGCATTGAAAATGCTTTTAGCAAGGTTGGCACCGTTATAGACGACGCACTGCCAAAGGTGACGCAGTTCCTTGATTATATCAGCAAGCACGGCGAACAGACCGTAAAGGTTATAGGCGGATTGGCCGGAACCTTTGCGGCCATGAAGTTTGCGCCGCTGGCCGGGAATCTTTTGGAGGGAGCCGGGAGCCTGCTGTTTGGTGAGAGCGGCGGGCTTGGCGTGGCGGCGGGCGGCAGCGAGAGAAGCGGCGGCCTGCTGGGCGCGGTGGGCAGTTTGTTCACCGGCGGACAGAAGTTTGCGGGCAATGCCGTTGGCACGATCAGCAATGTGGCCGAGGCCGCAGGCGTTGGCGCGACAATGGCAAACTCCAACATGACACGGACGCAGTGGGGAGCCGTTACCAGTAACGGGAGCGGCAGCTTTATGCAGCGGTTGGAGAACAGCGCCATTGGTGCTTACTTTGGCATTAAAAACCGTGGAACACTGACCAACCAAAAGGGCACCGACTACAAGTTTATGCAGGGCCTTATGGGCGTGGCCGGGCAGATCACCGACGCAAAGCAAGGCGGCGGACTGCTGGGTATGGCAAAAAACGCTGTGACGAGCAGCCCCATAGGGCAGTATTTTGGCGGAATCCGCGCGGCAGCCGGGAATGTGGCGAATACCACCATCGGCAGCAAGATCGTAGGTTTCGGCAAGGGCACCATTGGTGTGAGCAAAGAAATCCTTGCGGGCATTGCGGGGCCGGAGGGCTTGGGTTTGACCAACCTTGTGAGCGGTGCCAAGGGGCTTGCACAGAACGGTGCTGGCTGGGTGGCCGGAAAAGCCGGGAATGCGATCTCCACCGTAGCGAACAGCGGCGTGGGGCAGGCAATCGGCGGCGCGGCGGGCAAGGTTGGCGGCGTGGCAAAGGGCGTGGTGAGCGTTGGCTCTAATGCCTTGGGTGCGCTGGGCAACTTTGCCGGAGCCGGGGCCGGACTGCTGGGCAGCGTTTGGGGGCCGGTGGCAGGAGGCTTTGGCAGCCTGTTTGCCGGGGCAGCCCCGGTAATTGCTGCAATCAGCGGCATTATTGCCGTGGTAAGCATTTTGGGCGACCACTTGGAGGACATACGCGGCATAGTCGTGAATGTGTTTGGTGAAACCGGTGGGCAGGTATTTGATGTGTTCACCGGCAAGCTGCAAGGCGTGGCCGACTTTGTGACGGGGCTTTTCAGCGAGGGCGGCGTGGCCGCTGCGCTGGCCCCCTTGCAGAACACGATCACAAACCTGTTTGGCGAGAACGCAGGCGCGGCCTTTGGCGGCGTGGTGACTATCCTGCAATCCATCATGGGTGTGGTTGGGCAGATCGTGACCTTTGCGACTGGCACGGTCAAGCCGATCATACAGGATGTATTTGCCTTTATCACGGGTACAGTGCTGCCCATTATTTTGCAGACCTTTACGGCGGCAGCGCCGACGATAGCCAGCATAATTACAAACCTTGGCAGTGCGGTTATGACGGGAATGCAGATCATTGGCAGCGCCATTCAAGTGGCAATGCCGATCATACAGGGCATTATTACCGTGATTATGACCATTGGCAGCGTGGTTGTGCCCGCACTGCTGGCCGGGTTTGAATCGTTCAGCGCGGGAATCAGTGCGGTTATGAGCGCGATTCAGGGTATCTTCCAAGGCTTGATTACTTTTATTACCGGGGTGTTCTCCGGCAGTTGGAGCCAAGCGTGGGAAGGAATCAAGCAGATTTTCGGTTCTGCTTTCGACGGACTGGTGGCGCTGTGCAAAACGCCGCTGAACGCCGTTATTGCAATCATCAACAAGGCGATTTCCGGCATAAACGGTTTGGGCCTGACTATCCCGGAATGGGTGCCCATACTTGGCGGCAAGAGTTTTTCCATCAATATCCCGGCCTTGCCCATGTTGGCAAAGGGCGGCTTTACGGACGGCGTTTCTATCGCCGGTGAAGCCGGAACCGAGGCAGTAATCAGTTTCCAGCGCGGAGTACGCAGCGACAACATCAACACTTGGACGCAGGCGGGCCGTATGCTGGGGGTGAGCGGAGAGCAGGCCGCCGTGGCGGCAGGCGTACCGTATGCCGACGGCGGCGGTGCGGTGGAACTGGCGACCCTTGACGCAACACAGGACAACAACGCCGTGGAGCTGCAAGAAATCGACACCGGCAAGCCGCAGCCGGAACAGGACGGCGGCGGAACCCCGGACGGCGGCGGGCAGGTTGTATTTGCGCCGCAGATCACCGTGCAGGGCAACGCTGACCGGGCTGTACTGGAAAGCGTTTTGGACGACGCGCAGCAGCGGTTTGAACTTTGGTACGAACAAATGATGCGCCGAAAGGCGCGGACGGCCTACTGACAGGAGAAACGATATGGCATACACAACAAAGAGCGGTGACACTTGGGATGTGATTGCAAAGCAGGTGTACGGCAGTGAATACCATGCGGACATTCTGATGGCGGCCAACCCGCAGCAGATCGACACTTTCCTTTTTGAGGCCGGGGTGGTGCTTGCCACCCCGGTTTTGGAGGAGGAGCGCGACGGACTGCTGCCACCGTGGAAGTACGAGGCAAGCTATGAATAACGGCAGACGGGTTGAATTGGATGTAACCTACAACAATGCCCCCTTTGCCGGGCAGGTAGGCGCGGAGATCGAGAGCCTGACCTATGTTGACAATGCCGCCGACGACAGCGACAGCATAGACATTACGCTGGACGCACAGGACAGTAAATGGCTGCACGGCTGGCTGCCGCAGGAGGGCGCGACCCTGCGCCCGCGCATTATCGGGCGGGATTGGAACGGCCCCGGTGACACCCATGTGATGGAGTGCGGGCTATTTATCCTTGACGATGTGGCTTACCAAGACGCGCCGACCACTTTACAGGTGGGCGGTGTGAGCAAGCCGAGCGACACCGATTTTAGCGAGTTGGAGCGGGAAACCATTTGGAAGAACACCTCCATAAAGCGAATTGGGGAAAGCATTGCCGGGCGGTACGGGCTGGGGTTCACCTATGACGCAGACGATTACGACATAGAGTGCGACGAACAGGACGGCACCGACAGCAGCTACTACAACACCCTTTGCAAAAACTACGGTCTGATCTTAAAAGTGTACGCAAAGCGGCTGTGGGTATATGACCGGGAGCGCTACAAGGGAAAACGAGCCGTGCAGGACTTTGACCGCACGAACATTATACCCGGCAGCTTGAGTTACAACACGACCCTGTCCGGCACCTATACCGGCGGGTATTTTACCTACACCGACGCCGACAAGGATTTGGACATTGTGTGCAGCGTAGGCGGCGGCAACCACACAAAGAATGTGAACCGCCGCGCCACCAGCGTTTACGACGCAAGCGTACAGCTTTGCGCCGAGATCAACAATGCCAACCACGGCAGAGTGAAGCTGAAATTTTCCGTTATGGGCAACTGGGGCGTGAGCGCCGGAAACAACCTGCGCCTGACCGGGTACGGGGATGGCCTGAACGGAGGAATCAACGGCAAATACTTTGTGGACAAGGTGACGCACAAGTACACCAAGAGCGGCGGCTTTGTGACCAGCTTTGAGTGCAGCGGTATTTTTGACCCGTTCCATTACTGGGATGTGGGCGGACATATCGAATACCACCAAAGCGAGGACAGCAGCAGCGAAAGCTACAACAGCGCCTACGAAACCACCAGCCCGGCGGCCAATGCGGCCAGCGCGGCGGCGGGCGCAACGGCGGGCGCGGCGGTGACGCTGACCAAGGCACCGTTCTATTACACCAGCGTTGCCCCGAAGCCGAGCTGCTACAAGAGCGGCACATTCTATTTCTATGACGGTATTTTGGTGAATAACCGATACCGCATTACCAACACCGCCGCAAGGTGCGGCAAGCTGCCAGTGGGCAAGAATGTTACCGGCTGGGTGCCAGCCAGCTATTGCAACGGCGGCGGGATTACGACGAAGTGAGGAGGCGCAGCATTGGCAAGCACCAACAGAACCGGGCGCGTGAGTGCCATTGACTACGAGGCCGGAACTTACGAAGTGACCTACTTTGACCGGGGCAAGAGCGTAACCCGGCAGATAAACGCCATGAGCAACGGCGAATATAAAATGCCCTGCGTGGGGCAGGTCGTGAGCGTTGCCCACAATAGCAACGGCACGGCGGCGGGCACCACCACCGGCACGGTTTGGAACAAGACCAACAAACCGGCGGAGGGCTACAAGGGCCTGTACCGCAAGGAATACGGCACCAGCCGCAAGGGGCAGGCGTACAGCCGGTACGACGAGAACACAGGCGTGTACACGCAGTATGTGGACAAGCGCACCGGGCGCACCTGCAACGGTGAAATTTTCGACGAGGCGAAAGGCCCGGTAAGCGTGATTGCGGGCGGGCAGTTGCAGCTAAAAAGCAGCGGTGCCAGCGCCAGCATACAGGCCAAAACGGGCATGGGCATTGTGGCCGGAACCACCGTAGCCATTGAAGCGGGCACCTTTATGAGTTTGGAGGCCACCAGCGCTATGAGCATATCGGCGGGCGGCGACTTCAAGTTTAATATTGGCGGCGACAGCGAGGAAAAGCGCAAGGGCACCACCAAGCAAGAATACCTTGACAATGTGGAACAGGAAGTGACCGGGGATGTAAAGCAGACCTTGACGGGGAACTTGGAGCAAGAAGTGACCGGGGATGTAAAGCAGACCATAACGGGCACCGTGACCCGCAATGTGACCGGGGATGTGACCCTTAACATAAACGGGGCCAGCATTACGATCAGCGCGGGCGGCGCCATAAGCATTACCAGCCCGACCAAGGTTGAAGTTAGTGCGCCGATCTTGAACGCCGAGGGTGCCAGCGGTGATGTGAAAGTGCAGAGTATCAGCCTTGTACAGCACAAGCACACCAGCGCCGCACCGGGCAGCGAGAGCAGCCAGCCGTTACCGTAAGGAGGTGCCAGATGGCAATAGGCAGTTTTATGGGCCGCGTGTTCACCGTGAGCCACACAAAGATTTTTACCCCAAGCAACCTGAAAGGCAGCACGGGGAGCGACTGGGCAACACACGAAGTCGTGGGCGGCAAGGCCCGCAGTGAGTGGGTAGGCCCGAAACTGAAAAGCTATACATTCGACCTTTTACTGCGGGCGCAGGACGGTGTGCCCCCGCGCAGTACGCTTGATTATTTCCAGCGTATGGCGGAGAGCAGCGCCGTGGACTGGTTTGTGGTGGGCGGGGTTCCACTTTCGCCCTACCCGTTCAAGATCACGGACATAAGCGAAACATGGGACGCCGTGCTGCAAGGCGGTGTGCTGGTGGAATGTAAAGTGAGCCTGACCATTGAAGAATACCTGTAAGGAGGGCTGGGTGTGATTTTGGCAGACAGCCCGGTTATTGAGATTGCCGCCGGTACGGTGGACGACAGCGAAGCGCAGGAGGTTTACCGCAACCTGCAAGTGCTGTATGGCACCCACACCGGGGAGCAGGCTTTAGACCGGGATTTTGGCATTGACATAAGCACAACCGACTACCCGCAGGAGAGCGCCCAAGCGCTGCTTGCGGCGGAGTATGTGCGCAAAACCAAGATGTATGAGCCGAGGGCGCGGGTGGTGCGCGTTGAATGGACGGACAGCAAAGCTCACGACGGCAACATAACCCCAAAGGTGGTGATTGATCTTGTCTAATATCAGTGAACTGGCGAATGTGCCACAGATCAGTTTTATTGAAAACATGACCCTGCAGGAAACCGAGGAGCAGTTAAAGGCCGAGTACGCCCGGATTTACCGGGAGCAGACCGGCAAGGAACTGGTGCTTGGGGAGGCTGACGCCAAGACCCTGCTGCTGAAAGCGTTTGCCCTGATCGAATATCAAACCATGCAGTACGCAGACATTAAGGGACAGGCAGAGCTTTTGAAAACCAGCACCGGCGAGGCACTGGACGCGCTGGTGGCGCTGCTGGGTCTGACACGGCAGGAAAGCAAAAAGGCAACGGCCAAGGAACGCTTTATGCTGGCAGAGGCACGAGCCGACACCGTGGCGGTGCCCGCCGGTACGCGGGTGAAAACGCAGGGCGGGCGGTATTTTAATACGCTGGACTATGCGGAGATACCGCCCGGCGCAACCTATGTGGACACCATCGTGCAGGCGGAGGAGGCCGGAGCGGAGAGCAGCGGCATACTGGCCGGGGAAATCAACATCCTTGTTGACCCCATCCCGTACATAGCCAGTGTGAGCAATGTGGACGAAAGCACCGGCGGCCTTGATGTGGAGGACGACGACAGCCTGACCGAGAGGGCCTATTTGGCACCGAGTCGGTTTAGCTGCGCCGGGCCGCGCGACGCCTACGAATACCATGTGCGGGAATGGCGCAGTGATGTGACGGATGTGCAGATCACCAGCCCGGAGCCGTGTGTGATTGCCATTTACTTTGTGATGGAGGGCGGGCGGCTGCCGAACGCCACGGAGCGGGAGGAGCTGGCCGAGTATATCAGCGGCGAGAACCTGCGCCCGCTGTGCGACAAGGTGGTGTGCGTGGAGCCGGAGGAGGTGCCATACAACATAGCGTTTACCTACTGGATTGGCGACGGCGACCAGCGAAGCGCCGGAACCATACAGGAAAAGGTGACGGCGGCGGTGCAGAGCTACCAAAGCTGGCAGCGGCACCTTGGGCGAGATATTAACCCCACGGAGCTGATCGCCAAAATACGCGAGGCAGGAGCCAAGCGTGTGAAGCTGACCGCCCCGGCGGATATTGTGGTAGGCAGAACGCAACTGCCGAAATGCACCGGGCAGACCGTGACATACGGAGGGCTGGAAGATGATTAAAGACCTGCGGGACGCCCGCCTTGTGGACGCTGTGCCCCGCGTGGTTGCCGGGCAGGACTGGGTGCGGGCGCTTAGCGAGGCAGTGGGTGTGCTGCACGAAAGAACGCTGCGCTATATCGACGACAGCCAAATTTACACAAGCCTTGACACAGCCACAGAACCCGTGCTTGACGCGCTGGCGATCAACTGGAAAGTGGACTGGTACGACACCGGGTACAGCGTAGAGCAAAAGCGTCGCATTATCAAGACGGCCCTGACGGTACGCCGCCTAATGGGCACTGTGGGCGCGGTAAAGCTGCAAGCCGACGCCATTTACCCCGGCACTATGCTGGAAGAATGGTTCGAGTACGGCGGGCAGCCGGGCACTTTCCGCCTGTATATCAATGTGACAGACACAACGGAGGAACACCCGGCCATTATTTACAGCCCGGCGGAAATGGAGCGCCGCCTTATTACCGCGAAACGGTGGAGCGCCCACCTTGAAAGCCTTAGCTACATGGTGCGCCACACGCTGGCTACCGGGTGCAGGGTGGACAAGTGGGCATACACCGTGCCGGAGTGCGGCACGATCTACTGCGGCGTGTGGTGGATGCCTGCCACTTTGGGTTATACGGCACACCATGCGCTGTTGACAGGCGGCCAGCCGGGAGCGTTTGCTGTAAGCCCGGAGTTTACCGGCACACTGCCCGTTCCGGCGACGGTGGGCTATTCAGTTTGCGGGGCGCTGCGGAGCGGTGGAGTTGCAACCGGCTACACCGCAAGCCCTGAATTTGCAGGCACATTGCCGGAGGAGGCACAGCATGGAAACTGAAAAGGCTAACGGCCAGTACGGAAAGCAAAACCCGCTGTTTATGTACCAAGGAACGGCGGGCTATTCTATCCGTGCAGAGCTGCACGGGAGCAAGGGCGGCGTGGAGGCCGCCGAAGCATTTACAGCCGTACCGTCCGCCAGCGGGCAAGACCGCTGCGGTACGATGCCATAAACAACCGGGAAAGGAGGAAAACCGAACATGGCGTTTTTTACCGACAAATTTCTGAATGACCGACGGGAAGAACTGCTGCGCAGCGTTGACAGGTTCCAATACCAGTTGAACGGCGGGGCATGGCAGACCGGCACCGTGAACAGCAAGGAAATCATCGGCACGAATGTGGTCGTGTTTGTGAATGTACCAAATTTTGGGCAGGCCGACACGATCACGGGCGTAAGGGTGTACGACATCAACGGCGCACTGGCCGGACAGCAGAGTATCAGCCTGAAACGCACCAGCCTGAATGTGGCGCTGCTGCGCTTTACATTCCCGCTGATCGAAACCGAGGAGTAAAAGAGAGGAGGACAAACCCATGGCTTATGACCGCAGTTATTGGAAAGACCATGTAACTGACCAGAGCGGCGAGGTTATCCAGCAGGGCACCTTGCTTGACCAGCAGCATTTTAACAATATGGAGCTGGGCATTTCCGACATGACCCTTGCCGGGGCAATTATGCAGTTTAAGGCGGTGCAGGACGGTTATAACTACGCCGACGAGATGCACACGGCCACGCTGGCGCAGACCGGCAGCAAGTGGCCGTTTAACAACACGCCCACCACCATTGCCCTTGCGCAGCTGCGCGAAAGCACCAATTACGGCGTGGAGGTAACAGTGCTGGCGTACAGCGGCGGCAGGCTGGGCAATATCCGGGTGACTGACCGTGCCCGCAACGGCTTTAAGCTGGTGCATGACGGCAGCGCCACCACCGTGAAAGTGCAGATCAGAGTGATGGGCGGCATGACCGACCCGGCACCAACCGAGTAACAGGAGGATAAGAGCATGAAAATCATTGAGAAAAACGAGGGCAAGAAGATCAACTACAACCTGACCGGCACAAAGCTGGACTTTGCGGACGGTGCGCTGACCCTTGACCTTGCCCGCTACCAGCAGGACGACCCCGTGACCCGCGACATTATGGTGGACAGCGAGGGCTATTTGACCACCGGGCGCGGCCTGTACTACGCGGCACAGGTGGAAATCCCCGCGCGGAAGTACACCGAAACCGTGACCACGGCACAGGAAACCGACGCGCAGGCCGAGAACGGTGAGAACACCGAGGGCATGAGCCGTGAAACCGTGACCAGAACCCCGGAGCCGCTGGACACCGAGGATGTGACCCTGTACCTGTTTGCCATTGATGGCATTATGATTCACTGATAAAGGAGGATGAACCTATGGCTAATTTTGATATGGCTGAACTGGCCCTGAAAAGCGTTTGCCCCAACAACGCCATGAAGTACGACGACAAGGAAATGCCGAGCATTATGGTGTTCATTCCGAAATTCCGCCTGTGTGATGTGCTTTCTACCGCCGACACCAGCGTACACCCCGCGTTCAGGGTGAACGGCGTGGAGATCGACGGCTTTTGGGTGGGCAAGTATCAGACCAGCCACTACAACGGCAGAGCGTACAGCCTGCCCGGCGAGAACCCGGCCAACACGGCGGGCTTTGATACCTTTGTGAGCTACAACCGCGCCAAGGGCGGCAAGTTCCATGAGATCACCTGCGCGGAGTGGGCAGCCATTGCCCTGTGGTGCCACAAGGCGGGCAAGGAACCCTACGGCAACAACAACTACGGCAAGGACACCCGCGAAAGCCTGTACCGCGCAATCCCCACCAGCAAGGACAACGACAAGACCGGGCGCGTTGCCACCGGCACCGGCCCTGTTACTTGGAGCCATGACGGCACCTTGGAGGGTATTTGGGATTTGAACGGCAATGTGTGGGAGTGGTGCGCCGGACTGCGCCTTGTGAAAGGTGAGGTACAGGTGATTGCCGACAACAATGCCGCCGCGCCCACTTGTGACATGAGCGCCAGCAGCGCTGCATGGAAAGCTATTTCCGCCGCCACCGGTGAGCTGGTGGCCCCGGACGGCAACGGTACCACGCAGGGCACCGTGAAGCTGGACTTTATCAGCGGCAAATGGATTTACAGCACCACTATTGCCCACACCACCGGCGCGAACGGTTGCAGCTTTAAGGATGTTACCTGCGACAGCAGCATTGGCGCTGCGGCAAAGCTGCTGCTTCAGGCGCTTGCCATGCTGCCCGACGCTGCGCTGACGGGTGACGGCATTGACGCCACCTATGGCGGTGACTATTTCTACATCAACAACGCCGAGGCCGAACGGTGCCTGATTCGCGGTGGCGACTGGGACGA
>OHJK01000841.1_pt1 | contig 17720 bp, 14 predicted proteins | sample 1568541 | NCBI WGS metagenome assembly OHJK01 (sample SAMEA3879535, study PRJEB24766) | human gut metagenome | biome: human-associated habitat; feature: feces | place: USA | collected 1985/1987
CTGCCAAGGCGTTCCAGGAGGAAGCCCAGAAGCGCATCCGGGAGCTGCACATGTACGACGTGCTCCGGGCAGACCGATGCATCAGCGTCAACTCTCTGGAAGCGCGGGTGCCCTTCGGTGATCTGGACTTTGTCAAATACGTCATGGCCATTGACCCGAAGATGAAGCTGAACAAATACGGAAAGGGCAAGTATCTGCTGCGTCACGCCTTTGAAAAGGGCGATTACCTGCCTCATGACATTCTCTGGCGGGAAAAGGCGGCTTTCTCCGACGCCGTGGGTCACTCCATGGTGGACTATCTCAAGGAATATGCCGAAACCGTCTATACGCAGGAAGAATTTGAGGAAAAACGGGCAAAGTATACCCATGCCCAGCCGTTTACCAAAGAGTCCCTGCTTTACCGGGAGATTTTCGAGAAATACTATCCCGGACAGAGCCAGATGATCGTGGACTTCTGGATGCCCAACAAATCCTGGGAGGGCTGCAATGTGAACGACCCCTCCGCCCGCGTCCTCGCCAACTACGGCGACAGCGGGAAATAACCGGGTTTCCGCGGCTGCACGGGCAGACAAAAGTTCCAATTTTCGCCCCGCAAAAGCGGCACATATCGTGGAAATGATGATTGCGTTCCGCCACATATTGTGGTATTCTAAAGAGTGTGAGATGGGGGCCGCAGTGGGCTGCCGCCGTTTCCTGAAACCGACAATGAATACACATATGGAGGTAAACACAAATGGAAAAATTGCAGCAGCTGTATGAGGGCAAGGCCAAAAAGGTTTTCGCCACCGACGATCCCGAACTCCTGATCGTGGATTACAAGGACGACGCCACCGCCTTCAACGGGCTGAAAAAGGGCACCATCGCAGGCAAGGGCGTCATCAACAACCAGATGAGCAACCGCCTGATGGCTTATCTTGAAAAGCAGGGCATTCCCACCCACTTTGTCAAGGAGCTGTCCGAGCGGGAAACGCTGGTAAAGAAGGTCTCCATCGTTCCGCTGGAAGTCATCGTCCGCAACATCGCTGCCGGTTCCTTCTCCAAGCACTACGGCGTGGAGGAAGGCATTGTGTTCGAGCAGCCCACCATTGAATTTTCCTATAAAAACGACGAGCTGGGCGACCCGCTGCTCAACACCTATCACGCCCTCGCTCTGAAGCTGGCGACCCCCGAAGAGATCAAGACCATTGAAGACTACTCCTTCCGGATCAACGACGCGCTGAAAGCCTTCTGGCTGACCTGCGGCGTGACTCTGGTGGATTTTAAGCTGGAATTCGGCCGCCTGTCCGACGGCACCATCGTCCTGGCTGACGAGATCAGCCCCGACACCTGCCGCCTGTGGGACAGCAAGACCCACGAGAAGCTGGATAAGGATCGTTTCCGCCGCGATATGGGCGGCGTGGAAGAGGCCTACGCCGAGATCATGAAGCGTCTGGAAGAACATCTGAAATAACCGTATTCTACAGGACGGAGGACCCCCTCCGCCCTGTAAACGTGCTGTCATCGATCCTTACAACTTTAGAATCGGAGGAAATCCAAATGGCTAATACTGTAATCGTCGGCATCAACTGGGGTGACGAGGGCAAGGGACGCATGGTCGATCTGCTGACCGAAAACTATGACATCGTTATCCGCTATCAGGGCGGCGGCAATGCCGGCCATACCGTTATCAATGAGCACGGCAAATTTGCCCTGCACCTGCTGCCCTCCGGCATTTTCCGGGAGGGTGTCGTGAATATCCTCGGGAACGGTGTCGCCGTTGACCCGGAAAATCTGTGGCAGGAAATGCAGGATGTCACCGGGAAGGGCGTGCCCATCACCCCGGACAACCTGAAAATCAGCGACCGGGCGTCTCTGCTGCTGCCCTGGCACCGTCTCCAGGACGGCCTGGAGGAAGCCCGTCTGAAGGATAAGAAGTACGGCTCTACCAAGCAGGGCATTGCGCCTTTTTACTCCGATAAATACCAGAAAAAGACCATTATGGCGGGAGAGCTCCTGCATTCCGAGCATCTTTATGAGCATTTGCAGGATTTGCTGGAGTGGAAGAATCTGACGCTTACCGGCGTTTACGGCGCTGAGCCTGTCACCATGGACGAGCTGAAAGCGTGGATGGACAATTACTGCGAGAAGATCAAGCCCTTCATCTGCGACACCGGCGCCTTCCTGCGCCAGGCCCAGGCCGAGGGCAAGCACATCCTGTTTGAGGCCCAGCTGGGCTCCCTGCGGGATCTGGACTACGGCATCTACCCCTACACCACCTCTTCCAATGCCATTGCCGCATACGCCCCTGTGGGTTCCGGTCTGCCCACCGCCAAGATCGACGAGGTCATCGGCGTTGTGAAAGCCTACTCCACCTGCGTGGGCGAAGGCCCCTTCGTCTGTGAGATGTTCGGTGCCGAAGCGGACGCCCTCCGGAAGGCGGGCTTCGAGTACGGCGCGAAGACCGGCCGTCCCCGCCGGGTCGGCCCCATCGACCTTGTTGCCACCCGCTACGGCGTTCAGGTGCAGGCCGCGACCAACATCGCCCTGACCAAGCTGGACGTGCTGAGCTATCTGGACAAAATCCCCGTCTGCGCCCACTACGAGCTGAACGGGGAAGTGATCGACGAATTCCCGTTCCCCACGCTGCAAAGCAGCGCCAAGCCCGTGATGGAATACATGGAGGGCTGGAAGTGCGACATTTCCGGCGTGCGCAAGTGGGAAGATCTCCCGGAAGCGGCGCGGAACTACGTGCAGTACGTGGAAGAAAAGATCGGCTGCCGCATCGGCTACGTTTCCGTAGGCCCGGAGCGGGACAGCATCATCATTCGCTGAGCAGGGGGGCAGACTATGACGGATCAATACGAATCCCCCTTAAGCTCCCGGTACGCTTCCGACTATATGCTGCACCTGTTTTCCCAGCAGAAGCGGATTGAGACCTGGCGGAAGCTCTGGATTTCTCTTGCCAAGGCCGAGCATTCTCTGGGGCTGCCTATCACCGAGAAACAGATCGAGGAGCTGGAAGCCCACATCACGGACATTGACTTTGCCTGTGCCGCTGCCCGGGAAAAGGAAGTCCGCCACGACGTGATGGCCCACGTGTATACCTACGGCAAGGCCGCGCCCTCCGCCGCCGGTATCATCCATCTGGGCGCCACCAGCTGCTATATCACCGATAACGCCGACATCGTTCTCTACCGGGACGGCCTGAAATACCTCCGGGGAGAGCTGCTGAAGGTCATCGCCAACCTTTCCCGTTTCGCGGAAACGTACAAGGCCACGCCCACGCTGGGCTATACCCATTATCAGCCTGCCCAGCTGGTCACAGTTGGCAAGCGGGCGACGCTGTGGATGCAGGATCTGGTCAGCGATCTGGTCGAGCTGGATTTTGTCGTGGAAACCATGAAATTCCTGGGCTGCCGGGGAACCACCGGCACGGAAGCCAGCTTCCTCGAGCTGTTTGACGGGGACACGGCGAAAATTGACGAGATGAACCGCTGCATCAGCGCGGACTTTGGCTTTAGTCAGTGCTTCGACGTCTGCGGCCAGACCTATCCCCGGAAGCTGGACAGCCGCATCCTGAACTGCCTGTCTTCCATCGCCCAGAGCTGCTACCGCATGGCAAACGACATTCGACTTTTGCAGCACGACCGTCAGGTGGAAGAACCCTTTGAAAAGAACCAGATCGGTTCCTCCGCCATGGCCTATAAGCGCAACCCCATGCGCTCCGAGCGTATCTGCTCCCTGTCCCGCTACCTGATAGCGGACGCGCTGAACGCCCCCATGACCGCCTCCACCCAGTGGCTGGAGCGCACCCTGGACGATTCCGCCAACCGGCGTATCTCCATGCCCGAGGGCTTCCTCTGCGCCGACGCCGTTCTCCGGCTGGCACAGAACGTCACCGACGGTCTGCATGTGAACGAAAAAATCGTGGAGAAGACCGTGCGGGAGTATCTGCCCTTTATTGCCACGGAAAATCTGATGATGGAGGGCGTCAAGAACGGCGGCGACCGTCAGCAGCTGCATGAGATCATCCGCACCTGCTCCATGGACGCCACGGCCAAGATGAAAAACGGCGAACGCTGGGATCTTCTGGCCGATCTGGCCGGCCATCCGGAATTCGGCATGACGAAGCAGGAGATGGAGGCCGTTCTCGACCCCATGCTGTACACCGGCCGGTGTGCGGAGCAAGTGGAAAGCTATGTGAAAAAGGTAGCCCCTCTGATCGCCGGTATCGACAGCGAACAGGCGGAGATCAATATTTAACCGGCGGGCAGGGAAGGAGAGAGCACTGTATGCAAGAAAAAATCCTGATTCTGGACTTTGGCGGACAGTACAATCAGTTGATCGCCCGGCGGGTACGGGAGCAGAACGTCTACTGCGAGATCAAGCCCTACACCACGACCCTGGACGAGATCCGCGCCTTTGCGCCTATGGGCATTATTTTCACCGGCGGCCCCAACAGCGTGTATCTGGAGGAATCTCCCCACGTTGACCCGGAAGTGTTCCGGCTGGGGGTTCCCATTCTCGGCATTTGCTACGGCTGCCAGCTGATGGCGCATACGCTGGGCGGTCAGGTCACGGCTGCCCAGGAGGATACCGCCCGGGAGTACGGCAAGACCGTCACCTATTACGATACCGGCTGCAAGCTGTTCAAGGGCATCCCCGAGCAGGCCATTTCGTGGATGAGCCACGGCGATTACATGGCGAAGGTTCCGGAGGGCTTTGCGCTGGTCGCCCATACCGACGCCTGCCCCAATGCCGCCATTGCCGACGAGAGCCGGGGCTTCTACGGTGTTCAGTTCCACCCGGAGGTGAATCACACCCAGTTCGGCAGCCGGATGCTGCGCAACTTCCTTTACGAAATCTGCGGTGCCAAGGGCACTTGGACGATGGGGGATTTCTGTAAAAATACCGTGGCACAGCTCCGGGACACCATCGGCCCCAAGGGCCGCGTGCTGCTGGCGCTGTCCGGCGGCGTGGATTCCTCCGTTCTGGCGGCGCTGCTGGCCGAAGCGGTAGGGGATCGTCTGACCGCCGTCTTTGTCGATCACGGCTGTATGCGCAAAAATGAGGGCGACGAGGTAGAAGCCGCCTTTGCCAAGTGGAACATCCACTTTGTCCGGGTGGACGCGGAGAAGCGCTTCCTAGACAAGCTCAAGGGCGTAGAAGACCCCCAGCGCAAGCGTCAGATCATTGGCGCGGAGTTCGGATATGTATTTCTGGATGAAGCCGTGAAATTCGGCATCACCAAAGAGGACTTTTTCGCTCAGGGCACCATCTATCCCGACGTCATCGAGTCCGGCGCGGGGGATGCCGACGTCATCAAGAGCCACCACAACAAGCTCCTGCCCAGAGAGGTCATTGAGCAGTTCAAGGCCGTTCTGGAGCCGCTGGATCATCTTTTCAAAGACGAAATTCGGCTGCTGGGCAAAGAATTGGGGCTTCCTGATTATCTTGTCCACCGTCAGCCCTTCCCGGGCCCCGGCCTTGCCATTCGTATCCTCGGCGACGTGACGAAAGAAAAGCTGGACATTCTCCGGGAGGCGGACTTCATCTTCCGGGAAGAGATCTCCAAGGCCGACCTTGGAGACATTTGCAGCCAGTATTTCGCAGTCCTTACCAATGCCAGAAGCGTCGGTGTCATGGGCGACGGCCGCACCTATGAAAACGTCCTTGCCCTTCGCAGCGTCACGACCAGCGACTTCATGACGGCGGAGTGGACGCGGATTCCCTATGAGGTGCTTGACCGCGCCTCGGTACGAATTGTCAACGAAGTGCCCCATATCAACCGCATTGTGTATGACATCACAAGTAAGCCCCCGGCGACGGTGGAATGGGAGTAAGCGCCGCTGTAGGAAGATACAACAAGGAGGTCTATTATGTGTGGGATCGTAGGATTTACAGGCACGCAGAACGCCGCACCGGTACTGCTTGACGGACTTTCAAAGCTGGAATACCGGGGCTATGATTCCGCCGGAATTGCTGTGGTGCAGGGAAACCGAATCGCCATCAGCAAGGTCACGGGACGCATTCAGAACCTCCGGGAAAAGACGGACGACGGGCGGCTGGTTCCCGGTACCACCGGGATCGGCCACACCCGCTGGGCGACTCACGGCGCGCCCAACGATATAAACGCCCATCCCCATGCCAGCAATGACGGAAAATTTGCCGTCGTTCACAACGGCATTATCGAAAACTACATGGAGCTTCGGGAAGAACTGCTCCGGAAGGGCTATCGTTTCGAGAGCGAGACGGACACCGAGGTCATCGTCCATCTGATTGAAATGTACTATGCCGGGGATTTCCGGAAAGCCGTCATGAAGGCTTCTTCCCGGCTGGTTGGCTCCTACGCTCTGGGAATTGTCTGCACGGACACGCCGGATACGGTTCTCGCCGTCCGGGAGGCAAGCCCTTTGATTCTCGGCGTGGGCATCGGAGAGAATTTCTTTGCCTCCGACGTCACCGCGCTGGTGGCGCACACCCGGAACGTCATCTATCTGGAGGACGGCGAGCTTGCGGAGCTGACGCCCGACTCCATTCAGGTCTACGATTGCTCAGGCCACCCCATCACCAAGAAGGCCAGCCGCATCACATGGGACATTCAGGCGGCGGAAAAGGGCGGCTACGACCACTTCATGCTCAAGGAGATCTACGAGCAGCCCGCCGCCGTGCGCCGCGCCGTCACCGGGCGCATCCGGGACGGCAGGGTGGTTCTCAGCGACCTGACCATGACCGACCGCGACATCCGCGCCATCGGGCGCATCTGCATCGTCGCCTGCGGCTCCAGCTACCACGTGGGCATGGTGGGCAAATACGCTCTGGAGCGTATGCTCCGCCGCCCTGTGGAGGTCTGCCTCGCCTCCGAGTTCCGTTACAGCGACCCGCTGGTGGGGGACGGCGACCTTGTCATCGTCATCAGCCAGTCCGGCGAAACGCTGGACACCATGGCGGCACTCCGGGAGGCGAAGAAGCGCGGTGCCCGCGTGCTGGGCATCGTCAACGTGGTGGGCTCCTCCATTGCCCGCGAGAGCGACGACGTGCTCTACACGTGGGCGGGGCCCGAGATCGCCGTGGCGACCACCAAGGCGTACAGCACCCAGATGGCGGTGCTGCACCTGCTGGGGTTGTACTTCGGCGACGTTATGGGTACGCTGGACTATGAGACGTACTCCGCCATGGTGCGCGGTCTGGAATCTCTGCCTACCCAGATGGAGGAGGTGCTCTCCCGCACGGAGCCGATCCGTGAGGCCGCCAAATGGCTGGCAGGGGAGGAGGACGTGTTCTTCCTGGGGCGCAATCTGGACTACGCCCTGTCGCTGGAGGGCAGCCTCAAGCTGAAGGAGATCTCCTACATCCACTCCGAGGCATATGCCTCCGGCGAGCTGAAGCACGGCACCATCTCCCTGATCCGCGAGGGTACGCCGGTGGTGGCGGTGGCGACGTACCTGCCCCTGCTGGACAAGGCGTTCAGCAACGTGGTGGAGGTGCAGGCGCGGGGTGCCAAGGTGCTGGCGCTGACCACCGAGAGCGGCGCGCCGCTGCTCCACAAGCGCGTGGACGCGGTGCTCACCGTGCCGGAGACGGAGGCGATGCTCCTGCCCCAGCTGGGCGTCATCCCCCTGCAATTACTGTCCTATTACACCGCCTTGGAGCGCGGCTGCGACATTGACAAGCCCCGCAATCTGGCGAAATCCGTCACCGTGGAATAAGAAAACCGGGAGGGAAACGGACAAAAACCGTTTCCCCCCTTTCTTTTTTCCCGCCGGTATGCTATACTCATAAATCGATTGAACAAGGAAAGGGCGTGTATTCCATGCACGAGGAGCTGATCCGCCGGCTCAACGAAACAAAAACCATGTCCATTGTGGGTATGTGTAAGAACGCAGGCAAGACCACCATGCTCAACTGGCTGCTCACCGGCGGCCACCTGCGGGGCACGCTGGGTCTTACGTCCATCGGCAGAGACGGAGAGTCCACCGATGTGGTCACCGGCACGGAGAAGCCCGGCATCTTCGTCCGGGAGGGCACCCTCATCGCCACCGCAAAGGATATGCTGCGTCTGGGCGACGTGACCAAGGAGATACTGATGACCACCGGCATCCCCACACCGCTGGGGGAGGTCATCATCCTCCGCGCCCGCAGTGCCGGCTATGTCCAGCTGGCGGGGCCCTCCATCACCACCCAGCTTCGCTCCGTGTCCGATAGCTTTTTCTCTCTGGGCGCGGACATCTCCGTGATCGACGGCGCGCTGGGGCGCAAGAGCCTCGGTGCCCGCGCCGTGGCGGATGGCGTCATTCTCTGCACCGGAGCCAGCTACAACGCCAGCATGGAGAAGGTCATCGCCGACACGGTGCATATCTACCGTCTGATGAATCTGCCCAAGGCGGAGGTGCTTCCGCCGGAGGCAACCGACGGTCTGGAAAGCTGCATCAAGGCGCATGGAGCCGCCCTTGTCACCGGCGCGCTCACCGATGCTGCGGTGGTGCCCCTGCTCCGCAGCGGCGTGCTGAGGAAATGCCGTCTTGTGGTCAAGGATCCCAGCAAGGTGCTCCTCAGTGCCGATACGCTGGACAAGCTCACCGTGCGGGACGTAGCTCTGGAAACGGAGGACGCCGCCCGTACCCTGTGCGTCACCGTCAACCCTGTCTCCGCCTACGGCTGGAAGTTCGACAAGGACGAATTTCTCTGCCGTATGCGTGAAGCGGTGGACGTACCTGTTATCAACGTGAAGGAGGAACTGGCATGATCTCGATCAAATTTGAAGAGCGGGAAAAGATCGGACTGCAATACGCATTGGAGACGCTGCACGGCTGCTCTCCCTTCGGGCAGGAGCGTGTGCGCCGCCTGCGGTTCTACGCCCCGGAGGAGCGGGCGGAGCTGGAGGAGGAGCTGTACAACGTGGAGCAGGCGGCGAACGCCGCCGGCGAATTGAAGGACGACTATAACCGTCTGATGACCGGCCTGTGCCAGATGAAGGACATCCGCAACTCTCTCCGCCGCTGCGCGGAGGGGGAGACGCCCGACCACGTGGAGCTGTTCGAGATCAAGGGCTACCTCCAGCGTCTGGAGGGCATCCGCCCCCTGTTCGAGCGCATCACCGCCGTCACCCGCTTCAAGGGCATGGCGTTCCACGATGTCACCGCCGCACTGGCGATTTTGGATCCGGACGGCACCGGCAGCCGCGGCTTCTACATCCCCGACAGTGCGACCCCCAAGCTCAAGGAGATCCGCAATGCCAAAAAGACCGTGGAGGAACGCCTCTTCCACGCCCAGACCGACGCGGAAAAGGACGATCTGCGCCTACAGCGCACCCGTCTGTGCGGCGAGGAGGACGCGGAGGAGATGCACGTCCGCAAGCGCATGGGCGCAGCCCTCGCCCCCATGGTGCCCGACCTGCTGTCCGACGCGGAGACGGCGGGACGCCTCGACTTCATCATCCAGAAGGCTCTGTTCGCCGTGCGCTACGGCGGCGTCCGCCCGGAGCTGACCGACGGTGATCTGGAGCTGACCGACATGATCAACCCGGAGCTATGCGATCTGCTGGAGGAGCAGGGTCGCCGCTTCGTCCCCGTCTCCATCTCCCTCACGGCGGGAGCTACCGTTATCACCGGTGCCAACATGGGCGGTAAGTCCGTGGCGATGAAGACCGTGGCACTGAACGTCCTGCTGCTGCAGGCGGGCTTCCTTGTCTGCGCGAAAAAAGCCCGTATGCCCCTGTTCCACAGCGTCAAAATGCTCTTTGACGACCTCCAGTCCATCCAATCCGGACTCTCCGGCTTCGGCTCCGAGATCGTCCAATTCCAGAAGGCACTGACCGAGGTGGAGCAGGGCTACTCCCTGTTCCTGCTGGACGAGTTCGCCCGCGGCACCAACCCCGACGAGGGCGCGGTCATCGTGCAGGCGGTCACCCGCTATCTCAACCACGTGAACGCCGTCTCCCTCCTGACCACCCACTACGACAAGGTGGCGGAGTACGCCCGCACCCACTACCAGATCATCGGACTGCGGGACATCGACCCGGAGGCGATCCGCCGCGAGCTGGCGGCGTGGCGGTCATCGCCCGCCACATGAACTACGGTCTCTACCGCGTGGAGGGTAAGTCCGACTGCCCCCGTGACGCGCTGAATATCTGCCGTATGCTCTCCCTCAAGCCGGAGATCCTCTCCATGATCGAGGAAAACTACTGATCCTACCCCACAGAGGAGGGCGGCGTCTGCGCCGCCCTCCTTTTTTGCCCCAAAACAGGGATTCCGGCGCGAAAACCCGTCCTTTTCCCCGTTTTTGCAAGCCTACCTCTCCGCCTGTTTCTTTTCGGGAAAAATACCAAATTCCGGGCTGGAATTTATTCGTATCGCACAAAAAAATTATTGTCTTTTCTGTCACAATGTCACTTGACAAACCCGCTGAAAAAGGTATAATTTGAAAGTAGAATTTCATAATATCAGTCAATAGAGGCGCGGAGAGCAGGGTACTGTGTTTTTGGGGACAGGCCCCCGTCAGGGGCACAGGAAGGGGCTTTCCGCCGAAGGTCGCGTGCAGGTCTGAACGCACGGGGCCTGGCAGCGTGGTGTAAGCGGCGTTGCTGTCATGTAGTGATACATGGAGCGCTATTGGTCAACGACCTTGACCGATAGTGCTTTTTTCATACCCAAAAGAAGTACCAAGGCCAGATCTGGTATTTGGAATGCACGTCCAAAATTTTGAAGGAGGAAAAACTTATGGAAAAGATGACATCTCTGCTTCGCCTGCGTATGAGTGCGAAGGACGCCCACTACGGCGGCAACCTGGTGGACGGTGCCCACATGGTTCACCTGTTCGGCGACGTGGCTACCGAGCTGCTGATCAAGTGCGACGGTGACGAGGGTCTGTTCTGCGCTTACGACAACGTGGAGTTCCTGGCACCCGTCTATGCCGGCGACTACATCGAGGCGTACGGCGAGATCGAGAAGATCGGCAACACCTCCCGCACCATGAAGTTCGAGGCCCGCAAGGTCATCGTCTCCCGCCCCGACATCAGTGCTTCCGCCGCTGACGTTCTGGCCGAGCCCGTGGTGGTCTGCCGTGCCCATGGTACCTGCGTCACCCCCAAGGACTGCCAGCGCAACAAGATCGAGAAGTAAGGGAGTGTAATGATGGAAAAGCTCATTATTACCGCCGCTATCTGCGGTGCCGAGGTCACCAAGGCCTCCAACCCCGCCGTTCCCTACACCGTTGAGGAGATGGTGCGCGAGGCGAAGTCCGCCTACGAGGCCGGTGCCGCCATCCTGCACATCCACGTCCGCAACGACGATGGTACCCCCACCCAGGATCGCGAGCGTTTCCGCGTGGTGATGGATGCCATCCGCAAGGAGCTGCCCGACGTCATTATGATCCCCTCCACCGGCGGTGCCACCGGCATGAGCCCCGAGGAGCGTCTGCAGCCCACAGAGCTGTTCCCCGAGATGGCTACCCTCGACTGCGGTACCTGCAACTTCGGCGACGAGATCTTCGACAACACCATGCCCACCATGCGTGCCTTCGGCAAGCGTATGCTGGCGAACAGCATCAAGCCCGAGTATGAGTGCTTCGAGATCGGTCATCTGGATACCATCCTGACCATGGCGAAGAAGGGCGAGGTTCCCGGTGCTCCCATGCAGTTCAACTTCGTGCTGGGCGTCAACGGCTGTACCCCCGCCACCATCCCCAACCTGTGCCATCTGGTGAGCCAGATCCCCGCCGGCTCCACCTGGACCGTCACCGGCGTGGGCAAGTCCGCCTGGACTATGGCGGCTGCCGGTATCGCCATGGGCGGCAACGTCCGCGTGGGCTTCGAGGATAACGTCTATCTGGGCAAGGGCCAGAAGGCCGGCTCCAACGGCGAGCTGGTGGCGAAGGTCGTCCGCATGGCGAAGGAGCTGGGACGCGAGATCGCTACCTCTGCCGAGGCGCGTGAGATCCTGTCCCTCAAGCCCCTGAAGTAAGCTTCACATACACTGACATATAATTTTTAGGAGGAAACTAAAATGGCTGAACTGAAAGGCAACAAGTACGGTACCCACCGCGTTATCGAGCCCAAGGGCGTTCTGACCCAGGCTGCGTGGAAGATCGACAACGACATGACCAAGGTCTACTCCAACGAGATCGTCTGCGATGTCACCTCTCTGAACATCGACTCCGCTTCCTTCACCCAGATCTCCGAGGCGTGCGGCGGCGACGAGAAGAAGATCGGCGAAATGATCCTGGGCATCGTTGCTGAGCGCGGCAAGCAGCAGAACCCCGTCACCGGTTCCGGCGGTATGTTCAAGGGCGTCGTCGCTCACATCGGCGAGGATCTGAAGAAGAAGCCCGGCTTCGACCTGAAGGAAGGCGACAAGATCGTCTCACTGGTGTCCCTGTCTATGACCCCGCTGAAGATCGACAAGATCCTGGCTATCCACAAGGACATCGACCGCGTGGACATCGTCGGTAAGGCGATCCTGTTCGAGTCCGCTCTGTACGCCAAGATGCCCGAGGATATGTCCGAGCCTCTGGCTCTGGCCGCTCTGGACGTGGCCGGTGCTCCCGCCCAGGCCCGCAAGCTGCCTCACGAGGGCGACAGCGTTCTGATCCTGGGTGCCAACGGCAAGTCCGGCGTTCTGTGCGGCTGGGAGGCCATGAAGAAGGTCGGCCCCAAGGGCAAGGTCGTGGGCGTCGTCCGCAACCCCAAGCAGGTTCCCGGTCTGATGGAGCTGGGTGTCTACACCGACGTTATCGTCGCCGACTGCACCAAGCCCGTTGAGGTCATGGAGGCTGCTCTGGCTGTCAACGATGGCAAGGAGTACGATCTGTCCATCTGCTGCGTGAACATCGAGTCCTGCGAGATGTCCGCCATCCTGCCCGTCCGCGACGACGGCATGGTGTACTTCTTCTCCATGGCCACCTCCTTCACCAAGGCTGCTCTGGGTGCTGAGGGTATCGGCAAGGATGTCACCATGATCATCGGCAACGGCTACACCAAGAACCACGCCAACATCACTCTGGACGTGCTGCGCGAGAACCCCAAGCTGCGTAAGCTGTTCGACGAGAAGTACTGCTAAACAAAACCCGCCGAAGCTGGGTGTCCCCTTCGGGGGACTCCCAGCCTTTGACCTACCATTAACTTGATTTTGTGAAGGAGAAACGCACATGAAAACTCGTAACGGTTTGTTCGCCGACGTTCCCGAAAATCTGTGGAACGACTGGCATTGGCAGGTTCAGAACCGCGCTGAGACGGTTGAGGATCTGAAGAAGTACATGACCCTGACCCCCGATGAGGAGGCCGGCGTTGCCAAGACTCTGGGCAAGCTGCGTATGGCAGTCACCCCCTACTATCTGTCCCTGATTGATCTGGACGATCCCTTTGATCCCATCCGCAAGATGGCGATTCCCCGCGCTGAGGAGCTGGAGTATGCCGACTATGAGGACGCCGATCCTCTGCACGAGGATACCGACTCTCCCACCCCCGGCCTGACCCACCGCTATCCCGACCGCGTGCTGCTGCTGATCACCGACCAGTGCTCCATGTACTGCCGTCACTGCACCCGTCGCCGCTTTGCCGGTCAGAACGACTGCGAAGTGCCCATGGCGCAGATCGACAAGTGCATCGACTACGTGGCGGCTCACCCCGAGGTTCGTGACGTGCTGCTGTCCGGCGGTGACAGTCTGATGGTCGAGGACGACACTCTGGAGTACATCATCAAGCGCGTGCGCGCCATCCCCCACGTGGAGATCGTGCGTCTGGGCTCCCGTACCCCCGTTGTGTGTCCCCAGCGTATCACCCCCGAGCTGTGCGCCATGCTGAAGAAGTATCATCCCGTGTGGCTGAACACCCACTTCAACACCCCCAAGGAGTTCACTCCCGAGGCTGCCAAGGCTTGCGCCATGCTGGCTGATGCCGGTATTCCTCTGGGCAACCAGTCCGTGCTGCTGGCCGGCGTGAACGATTGCTCCCACGTGATGATGGAGCTGGTTCACGGTCTGGTCAAGATGCGCGTCCGCCCCTACTACATCTATGCTTGCGATCCTTCTCTGGGTCTGAGCCACTTCCGTACTCCCGTGTCCAAGGGCATCGAGATCATGGAAGCTCTGCGCGGCCATACCTCCGGCTACTGCATCCCCACCTTCGTGGTGGACGCTCCCGGCGGCGGCGGCAAGACCCCCGTTATGCCCAACTACCTGATCTCCGAGACTCCCCGCAAGGTCATCCTGCGTAACTTCGAGGGCGTTATCACCTCTTACACCCAGCCCGAGCACTACGTCCAGAATTGCCACTGCGACGTCTGCACCGGCAAGAAGAAGGTGGAGAAGACCGGCGTGGCATGGGTCGCCGAGGGCACCAAGCAGCGTTATCTGGAGCCCACCAAGCTGCTGCGTAACGAGCGTCACGTCAAGAAGTAAGAGAGAGGGAAAACTATGGAAAGCAAACTCGGCTTGAATTTTGAGCTGGTCAACCGTGCCCGTGCCTCCGCCGCCAAGATCGCGGACGACACCCAGCATTTCATCGACCAGCACACCACCGTCACGGTGGAGCGCGCTGTTTGCCGTCTGCTGGGTATCGATGGCGTCAACGATATGGACGTTCCTCTGCCCAACGTGGTGGTCGATCACCTGATGGCAAACTCCCTGCTGCCCGCCGGTGCCGCGTGGACCATCGGCAACGCCATGGTGGAGACCGGCAAGGATCCCCAGGGCGTAGCAGAGGCAGTCAACAGCGGCGAGCTGGATCTCGGCAAGATCCCCGCCCACTCCGATGCGGAGATCCGCGCGGCGATCACCCCCGTGGTGAACGCCACCGTGGCGCGCATCAACAAGAACGTCGCCAAGCGCAACTCCTACCTGAAGGAGTGGGGCGACAAGGAAGGTCCCTACCTGTACATCATCGTGGCGACCGGTAATATCTACGAGGATATTACCCAGGCGAAGGCCGGTGCCAAGCAGGGTGCCGACATCATCGCCGTTATCCGTACCACCGGTCAGTCCCTGCTGGACTACGTGCCCTACGGTGCCACCACCGAGGGCTTCGGCGGTACCTACGCCACCCAGGAGAACTTCCGCCTCATGCGCGCCGCGCTGGACGAGGTGGGCGAGGAGCAGCACCGCTACATCCGGCTGTGCAACTACTGCTCCGGTCTGTGTATGCCCGAGATCGCCGCTATGGGTGCTCTGGAGCGTCTGGACGTCATGCTGAACGACGCTCTGTACGGCATCCTGTTCCGCGACATCAATATGCAGCGCACCATCGTTGACCAGTATTTCTCCCGCGTCATCAACGGCTATGCCGGCGTCATCATCAACACCGGTGAGGATAACTACCTGACCACCGACGACGCCATCACCGCCGCCCACACCGTGTTGGCGTCCCAGTTCATCAACGAGGCGTTCGCCAAGTCCGCCGGTATGCGCGAGGAGCAGATGGGTCTGGGTCACGCCTTCGAGATGGATCCCGCCGTGGAGGACACCTTCCTCTACGAGCTGGCGCAGGCGCAGATGGCACGCGAGATCTTCCCCAACGCGCCTCTGAAGTACATGCCTCCCACGAAGTTTATGACCGGCAACATCTTCCGCGGTCACATTCAGGACGCCCTGTTCAACATGGTGACCATCCTGACCAACCAGAAGCTGTGCCTGCTGGGCATGATGACCGAGGCGATCCACACCCCGTTCATGTCCGACCGTGCGCTGTCCATTGAGAACGCGCAGTACATCTTCCGCACCATGAAGGATCTGGGCGATGAGCTGACCTACAAAGAGGGCGGCATCATCCGTACCCGTGCCAACGAGGTGCTGACCAAGGCGACCGACCTGCTGACAGAGATCGAGAAGCTGGGTCTGTTCACCACCATCGAGAAGGGCATCTTCGCCGACGTGAAGCGTCCCAAGGATGGCGGTAAGGGTCTGAACGGCGTCGTGGTCAAGGACGACAAATACTTCAATCCGTTCATTGAAGTTATGAAAGGCAAGGTGGGAGCATGAGCAGCGGACTGTATAACACCCATAAGATCGATTTCGATACCACGCTGGATCTGACCCGTCTAAAGCCCTATGGCGACACCATGAACGACGGTAAGGTGCAGACCAGCTTCACCCTGCCCATCAAGGACGATGAGCGCGGTGAAGAGGCTGCCCGTCAGATCGCAAAGAAGATGGGTCTTGACGAGCCCAACGTGGCGTACCACACCCCGCTGGACAAGGAGTTCACCTTCTATGTGGTCTACGGTAGCTGCGTCCACTCCGTGAACTACGAGGACATCCACGTGATCACCGTGGAGTCCGATGTGATGAGCATGGAGGACACCAACGAGTACATCAAGGAGCACATCGGCCGCAAGGTCGTGATGGTGGGTGCCTCCACCGGCACCGACGCTCACACCGTCGGCATCGACGCTATTATGAACCGCAAGGGCTTTGCCGGCCACTACGGTCTGGAGCGTTACGAGATGATCGAGGCGTATAACCTGGGCTCTCAGGTGCCCAACGAGGAGTTCATCCAGAAGGCTCTGGAGCTGCACGCCGACGTGCTGCTGGTCTCCCAGACCGTTACCCAGAAGGATGTTCACATCCAGAACCTCACCAACCTCATCGAGCTGCTGGAGGCGGAAGGCCTGCGCGACAAGTTCGTTGTCTGCTGCGGCGGTCCCCGTATCACCCACGAGCTGGCGAAGGAGCTGGGCTATGATGCCGGCTTCGGTGCCGGTAAGTACGCCGACGACGTGGCGTCCTTCGCCGTGACCGAGATGGTCAAGCGCGGCATGAAGTAAAAATTGGCAGTGCCGCTGGGTCTGCCGCAGGCGCGGCAGATCCGGTGGCTGCTGTCGTAAAATTTGTAGGAGGAAAAGAAATGGCAAAGAAACCTGTTTTGACTGCCAAGGAAGCGGCAGCCATGATCCCCGACGGTGCCACTATTATGTGTGGCGGTTTCCTGGCCTGCGGTCAGGCACGTGCTATCGTCAAGGAGCTGGTCGCTCTCGGCACTAAGGATCTGACCCTCATCGCTAACGATATGGGTCGCGCCACCGGACCCAAGGGCGAGGAGTTCTTCGGTATTGCGGAGCTGATCCACAACCATCAGGTCAAGCGCGTCATCGCCACCCACGTGGGCATGACCCCCGAGGTCGGCCAGCAGCACACCGAGGGCACCCTCGAGGTCAACCTGCTGCCTCAGGGCACTCTGGCGGAGTGCGTCCGCGCTGCCGGTGCCGGTCTGGGCGGCGTGCTGACCCCCGTGGGCATCGACACTCTGGTGGAGGAGTCCCCCTTCTGCCTGGGTCGTCACACCGTGGACGGCAAGGATTATTTGCTGATGAAGCCCATCCACGCCGATTTCGCGCTGCTGGGCACCTATAAGTGCGACGAGTACGGCAACTGCTGGTATAAGGGCACCATGCGTAACTTCAACGTTGTCATGGCGACCGCCGCTGACACCGTCATCGCTGAGTGCGAGTATATTGTCCCCGTGGGCGACATCGAGCCCGAGAACATCCATACCTACGGTATGTGCGTTGACTACATCGTGGAAGGAGACAGAAAGTAATGGAAAAGTCTGAGATCAAGGGCTTTATTGCCAAGCGTTGCGCCAAAGAGCTGAAAGATGGCGACGTCGTGAATCTGGGCATCGGTCTGCCCACCCTGATCCCCCACTACCTGCCCGAGGGCGTTGAGGTAATCATCCACGCTGAGCTGGGTATCGTCTCCGCAGGCAAGGCACCCAAGGAGGGCGACGAGAACTACGATCCGTACCACGTTGT
>OHJK01000852.1_pt1 | contig 17542 bp, 15 predicted proteins | sample 1568541 | NCBI WGS metagenome assembly OHJK01 (sample SAMEA3879535, study PRJEB24766) | human gut metagenome | biome: human-associated habitat; feature: feces | place: USA | collected 1985/1987
CACAGTAAAAATTGGCTCCCGAATGTTCGGGAGCCAATCCAATGGGTGTTGACGGTTAAGCCTTGCCGGCGCAGCCCAGAACGTCCACCAGCTTGTGGCGAACCAGTTCCTTGATGTTGGCACGGGCGGGCTTCAGGTACTCGCGGGGGTCGAACTTGTCGGGATGCTCGTTGAAGAACTGACGGATGGTGCCGGTCATGGCAAGACGCAGGTCGGAGTCGATGTTGATCTTGCAGACGGACAGCTCGGCAGCGTGGCGCAGCTGCTCTTCGGGGATACCCACGGCGTCGGGCATCTTGCCGCCGTTCTCGTTGATCATCTTCACGTAGTTCTGAGGAACGGAAGAAGAACCGTGCAGAACGATGGGGAAGCCGGGCAGACGGCGGGAGACTTCCTCCAGAACGTCGAAGCGCAGGGGAGGCGGAACCAGAATGCCCTGCTCGTTGCGGGTACACTGGGCAGCGGTGAACTTGTAAGCGCCGTGGCTGGTGCCGATGGCGATGGCCAGAGAATCGCAGCCGGTCTTGGTCACGAACTCTTCCACTTCCTCGGGACGGGTGTAGGAGGCGGCGTGAGCAGCGACCTTGACTTCGTCCTCAATGCCGGCCAGAGTGCCCAGCTCAGCCTCAACGACGACACCGTGGTCATGAGCGTACTCAACGACCTTGCGGGTGATCTCGATGTTCTCGGCGAAGGGCTTGGAGGAGGCGTCGATCATGACGGAGGTGAAGCCGCCGTCGATGCAGGCCTTGCAGGTCTCGAAGTCGGGGCCGTGATCCAGATGCAGAGCGATGGGGATCTCGGGGCACTCGATGACAGCAGCCTCCACCAGCTTTACCAGGTAGGTGTGGTTGGCGTAGGCGCGTGCGCCCTTGGAGACCTGCAGGATAACGGGAGCCTTCTCCTCGCGGCAGGCCTCGGTGATGCCCTGAACGATTTCCATGTTGTTGACGTTGAAAGCGCCGATGGCGTAGCCGCCGTCGTAAGCCTTCTTGAACATCTCAGTTGTGGTTACAAGAGCCATTTGGAATCATCCTTTCTTAAACTGCGGGTCATGACCCGCTTTTATTCCGCTGACATTATAGCATATTTTTCGGGTTTTTCAATATAAATATTTTGATACTTCCGTCCCGGCAAAATGTTCATTTTCACCAGAAAAACGCCCCCCGGCGGTGCCGTCAGTGCCGATTTGAAAGGAAAACCGGAATCCTGAAAGTTCTTCCGGGAAAAAATCAGAATTTTGCTATTTACGTTTGGCGAAAAATAGAGTATAATCTCCTTTGAACAAAATTCAGTAAGGAGTGTATACATCCATGAAACTGTCCCCTCTCCAGGTAGCAAGATACCAGTACAGTCCCAAGCTTCCGGGTATGCTCAGAAACGGGATTTCTGATATTTGTGTGTGCAGCGGCGGCGCCACCGAGAGCGTCGCGGATCAGGAAAAGATCAAGGCGCTGTTCCCCAATACCTACGGCAAAAACGAGATCACCTTCCAGAAGGGTAAGAACACCTCCGCGCCTAAGAAGCAGATCGTGGGCGTGATTCTTTCCGGCGGTCAGGCGCCCGGCGGCCACAACGTCATCTGCGGCCTGTACGACGCGCTGAAGGCCTGCGACAAGGAAAACGTCCTCTACGGCTTCAAGGGCGGCCCCAGCGGCCTGCTGGAGGACAACTACGTAGTCTTCGACGACGAATACATCAACCAGTACCGCAACACCGGCGGATTTGACATCATCGGCTCCGGCAGAACCAAGCTGGAAACCGAGGAGCAGTTCGCCGTTGCCGAGGGCGTCTGCAAGAAGCACGGCATCACCGCCATCGTCATCATCGGCGGCGACGACTCCAACACCAACGCCGCGGTTCTTGCCGAGTACTTTGCCGCCCACAACAGCGGCATTCAGGTGATCGGCTGCCCCAAGACCATCGACGGCGACCTGAAGAACGAGGACATCGAGTGCTCCTTCGGCTTTGACACCGCCACCAAGACCTACAGCGAGATCATCGGCAACATCGAGCGTGACGCCAACTCTGCCAAGAAGTATTGGCACTTTGTCAAGGTCATGGGCCGTTCCGCTTCCTATGTGGCGCTGGAATGCGCCCTGGAAACCCAGCCCAACATCTGCCTGATCGGCGAGGAAGTGGCTGAGAAGAAGATGTCCCTTGCCCAGATCGCGGACTACATTGCCGACTCCGTGGCCACCCGGGCGGCGAAGGGCTGGAACTTCGGCGTTGCCATCATCCCCGAGGGTATCGTGGAGTTCGTTCCCGAATTCTCCGTGCTGATCGCGGAGATCAACGAACTGCTGGCTGGCGAGAAGACCGCCCAATTCAACGCCCTGCCCACTTGGGAAGAGAAGTACGCCTTCATCAAGAATGGCCTCACCAAGCAGTCCATGGACGTGTTCGCCATTCTGCCCCAGAGCATCCAGCAGCAGCTGTTTCTGGAGCGCGACCCCCACGGCAACGTGCAGGTCTCCCTCATTGAGTCCGAGAAGCTGTTCTCCGCTCTGGTCAGAGACAATCTGGCTGCCCGGAAGGCCGCCGGAACTTACAACGGCAAGTTCTCCACCCAGCATCACTTCCTGGGCTACGAAGGCCGCTGCGCATTCCCCTCCAACTTTGATGCTGACTACTGCTACTCTCTGGGCTACAACGCCTTCATGCTGATCCAGTACGGCTACACCGGCTATCTGTCCAAGGTCTCCAACCTGTCCAAGCCCGCCGAGGAGTGGGTGGCAGGCGGTATGCCCATCACCAAGATGATGAACATGGAGAGAAGAAACGGCAAGGACAAGCCCGTTATCCGCAAGGCTCTGGTGGAGCTGGACGGTAAGCCCTTCCGGTTCTTTGCCGAGCACAGAGCCGAGTGGGCGGCAGAGACCTGCTATGTCTACCCCGGCGCCATTCAGTACTTTGGACCCCGCGAGGTCTGCGACCTGACCACCAGAACGCTGGCTCTGGAAAAGGCGTAATCAAACAAAAATGTCTCCGGCCGCGTGCCGGAGACATTTTTTCGGTAGACTCAGTCCCTCCGGTGTGGCCGGAGGGACTGGTTTTGTTTTATTCGGCCAGAGAGTAGCTGCTGACCTTCCATGCGTCGTTTTCTCTGACGACGACGATGGTCAGATAGGCGATTTCGCTGTCAACGTTCTCGCGGTAGGGGTAGGCAAATTCATAGGTGCCGTTGGCATCTGCCTCTTTCCACATGTCTACCGTGACCTCATGCCAGCACACGATCACATCGTTTGTATTGCCGGAATAGGCTTCCACTCCGCCTGTGTAGTCCTTGGAGAGCAACCGGGGCAGCGTATCCATATCTCCGTAAAAATAGGCATACGCAAACTCCGTAACGAAGGCGTTGAGTGCCTCTGTGCCCTGCTGTTCCTCCGACTGGAGGATCCGACTGAAGAACATACTGGCGGGAATCACGGTTTCACCGTTCACCGTCACATCCTTGCAGTCGTGGAAGCTCATGTCGCTGCCGCCCAAATCCCGCAGGGTGTTGTTTTCCATTACAATGCCCTCGGAGCGCCAGAACTGGACGCCGCCCTGGCTGCACTCGTAGATGTCGCAGTTGGCGACCCGTATATCGGTGCAGTATTCCGCGTCCACGCCCAGAATGCCGCAGCCGTAGAGACCGCATTTGTCCACGGTGATGTGGTCGCTGTACTGGAACCGCAGAACGCCGCCGATGCAGTAACCGGGCTCCCTTGTGTGACCGGCGGTGAAGCCGGAGAGGGTGATGTAGCTGCACGACTGGAAGGTCAGGACGTTGGCGTAGCGGGGGATGGCGGCGATGGTGTGTCCCGTTACGCTGCCGTCATTGCTGCGGATGGTCAGATTGTCCACCCCGTCGATGACCAGCTGGGGGCCGTCAAATTCGTCCAGCCAGTAGTAATAATCGCCCTTGGAGGTGCCGTAGCCGGTGGCGGTGCTGAGGTCGTACAGCTCCCCGTCCAGCACGATGTCCACATTGGGGCCGATGGCGGCGATCAGCTCGTCCACCGTGGAAACGTGGATCTCCAGCTGCGCCTGAGTCGGCTCCGTCGCGCCTGTGGAGTACAGCTTGTTCATCTGCTCATCGGTAAGAGGATTGCCTGCGCCGTCCGTGACGGTACCGTCGGCTCTAAACCAGCGGCGGACGCTGCAATTTTCAAACCGGTTGCCGTCCAGAACCATACTCGATTCGTCTGCTGGCGTCTGGGTATCTTCGTAGTACTCATACAGGAAGTTGAATGCTTCCAGCTGAGTACGGTTGTTGGAGAACAGATTGCCCTTCATCTGAACGGTGCTTCCGGTAACGATTGCCAGATACATAAGGCCGCTGTCGCTGATTTCGCAGTTTTCCACCGTCACATTCCGGCTGGAACTGATATCAAAATAGGTGTATCCGCCGTATCCCTCGGAGCCGATGCGGTAAATGCGGGTTCCGGAGATGGAGACGTCTTCACAGCTGATGATCTCGGCGGCGCTGCTGGAGCAGTCGTACACGTCGCTGTCCGCGAGGGAAATGTCCTTGGAATCCGCCGCCTGCAGGCCGATCATGCCGCAGCCGTAGATGCCCAGACGGTTCATGTCGGTGCCGGTGCAGTTTTGCAGGTAAATAACGCCGCTGCTGCACTGACCCAGTTCCAGGGTGTGACCGGCGGTGAAATCCTCCAGCGTGACATTTTCGCAATTCTTCAGATTGATGACGCTGGCAGACCGGGGGTCGCATTCCAGAGTCGTGTTCACCTTGCCGCTGCCGCGGATGGTCAGGTTCTTTACGTTTTGCAGCATCAGCTCAAAGCCGTCGTACTTTTCCGTCCATGCGTAGTAGGGGCTTTCCGAGGGCAGGCCGTAGCCTTTGGCGCCGGACAGATTGTAGGTTCCCGGCTCCAGCTGGATGACGGTGTCCGGCGCAATGGCGGCCAGCAGTTCGTCCACATTATGTACGGAAACGGCGTCGGAGACGGAGGTGGGTTCGGTATCCCCGGCGGCTGCCGCATCTTTTCTCGCGGGGCTGGTCACCAGGCACACCGCCACGAAGACGATGGCGATCACGCCCACCAGACTGATCCAGAAGCCGGGCTTCTTATAGGAAAGCACCGACTTGATGCGCTCCTTGACGCTCACCTCGCCGAAGGCCACGGGACAGGCCGCGAAATGCGCCCGATTGGTGGAGCAGTTCAGCAGGGCGGCGGAGTAGGCTTTCCGCTCCTCCAGCTCCATGAACTGCACCACCCGCTCGTCGCAGGCGATCTCGATGTCCTTGCACAGCAGGATGTAGGCTGCCCACACCAGCGGATTGAACCAGTGCAGTGCCAGCGCCAGAAAGCCCACCATCTTGAACCAGTGGTCGCCCTTGTCCAGATGGGTGCGTTCGTGGGCGAGAATGTAACGCTGTTCCTCGGGGGTCATGCCCATGGGGATGTAGATATTCGGGCGGATGAAGCCCAGAATAAAAGCGGTCTCGATGCGGTCGCATTCCCAGCCGCCGGGGATCTTGACGGCCTCCCGAACCTTCAGCTTCAGGGTCAGGTAGGTGTACAGACTGTAAATGCCGAAGCAGCAGGCGATGCCAAGCCAGAACCATGGCAGAACCGACAGGAAATCAAAGCCCGTATCCGGTTCCGGCGCGGTTTCCGGGGCGGGGGAGGGGGTGCTGCTGATAACGGTGGTGACGGGAGTCTGGATGTCCGGAAGCGCTTCAGGCGTCTGCACCGGCGCCGGGACGTCCAGATCGGCCGGGGAAAAATCTTCCGGCGCGGCGGGCGTCTGGGAGCGGCTGATCTGCTGCTGCACCTGTGCCACCGGGTCGGCGCTGGGCTGCAGGCTCAGGTCGCTCTGGATCTGGAAGGGCATCAGCAGCCGCAGTCCCGCCAGCAGCCAGAGCAGACAGATATACTTTCGGGGCGTTTTTTTCAGCACCAGCCGCAGCAGCATGACGGCCAGAATGACGATGCTGCCGTGGAAGCTGGCCGTCAGGATGTTCTGGAACAATGTGTTCATGTTCGATCCTCCTCGTAATTGTCAATGAGTGCCTTCAGCTGTGCCACCTCGTCCCGGGTGAGCTTCTTGCTCCGGGAGAAGGCGGCGATGAAGGCGGGCATGGAGCCTTGAAAGGTTTCCTCCACCATTTCGTCCAGCCGGGACGCCTGCGCCTGTTCCTTGGAGACAAGGGCGGTGACCACGGCGTTCTCGTTCTTCACCACGCCCCGCTCCGACAGACGGCGGATGACGGTGTAGGTGGTGGTGTAGACATAGGAGGCCAGGCTGCCGCCGTTGTAGGTCTTGGCTCCCTCGACCAGCCCAGCTGCTCCTTGCACAGCTCGACCAGATGGGTGGAATTGATCGGCTCATGCTCCCACAGAATCAGGCAGAACCGGTATTCGCTTTCAAAGATTTTGGGCGCTTCCAATCAGAATACCTCCTTTGGGTGTATCTGGAAATACAAAAGTTTAATGAATTAAACCTTTCGGAAAATAGTTTAACATAGTAAACCCCTATTGTCAAGGGAAAAATTACAAAATTATGACAAAACTGAGAAAATCTGGAAAAGTTTCGCAACAGAAAGCCATGGGAATTTTCCAAAACAGCGGAGAAAGCCGCGCTTTCTCCGCTGTTTGCAGAACAATATCTATACGTTTGCGGCATTTCCCTCCCGCTGCTGGCAGGTGAACAGAATGACCTGACGGCTTTTCGCCATGTCTTCCAGAATGGCCAGCGCCGCCTGCATCCGGGTATCGTCGAAGCGCACCAGCGCGTCGTCCAGAATCAGCGGGGACTCCGGGGTCACCTCCGCCACGGCCAGACGGAGGGCGAGGTACAGCTGATCGATGGTGCCGTCGCTGCGCCACAGGGCGTCGTGGAGGGTTTCCTCGTCCCCGGCTCCGGCCTGGAGGGAAAAGTCCTCGCCCATGGAAAGGCGCTGGTAGCGCCCGCCGGTCATGGCGGAAAGATAGGTCTGCGCCCGCTGGGAAATTCGGGGGGCGAATCGCCGCTGTAACTCCGACCGCGCCTGCGCCAGCGTTTCCTGCGCGATGGTCAGGGCGGTGTAGGTCTTTTCCAGCTGGGCAAGACGGGCGTTGACCGACGCCAGCTGCTTTTCCAGCTGCGCCCGGTCGCCCAGGGCTTCCATCCGGCCTTTGTACTGGCTGATGCGGCTTTGCAGCCGCTGCTGCTCCTCGGTGCAGTCCGACAGCAGCCGCGCCGTGTCCGCCGGGGAATGGGTCAGGGTATCCACGCCAACGGGAGGCCGGACGGGCTTTGCCATGGCGCTGAGGGTGTCCACCAGATTCTGCGCCCGCTGGGCTTCCCGCCGGGCGGTGTGGTAGGCTTCCCATTTGTTCGTGATCTGCTGCCAGAATTCCATGACAGCATCCGGCTCCTGTGCGCCGCACAGGGAATCCCGGCGCTTGCGCATAACCATCAGACGTACTTCCACGTCTCCCTGGGCGTCCTGATATTCCTTCTGGGCGGCGTTGTACGCCCGGAGGGCAGTCTCATATTCCCGCAGGGAGTCCGTCCAGTGGGCGGGGTCGGCGGTTCCGTATTTCTTTTCCAGTGCCTCGGTCTGCTTTTTAAGCCTTTGCATTCCAAAGAGGCTGAGCGCCTGAAGAAGCACGGAAACCATACCGAGGATGCCCGCCGGGAGATAATTCTGCATCACCAGCAGCGCAATCGCACCGGCCATGATGATAGCGCCCAGAATCAGCAGCAAAATCGGCATTTTGCTGCCCCGCAGACCGGTCATGGTCTGGCGGTCCGCGTTGACCATTTCCATGGCTGCCGTCACGTCCATGTCAGCGAAGGGGTCTTTCTTCGCCGGGGGCAGGGGGGCGCGGGGAAGCATCTGCAGCTCCATCTGCAGGGCGTTCCACTCGTCGCGGAAGGCGCGCAGCTCCTTGAGCTTCTTTTCCGCGTCCTCCTGAGACGGCAGCTTTTCGCAGGCGGCTTCCCGGATGGCAAGTAAATCCTGCGCCTGTTCCAGCGCTTCCCGCGCCTGCGCGACCCGCCCGGCGTCCGCCTCCGCGGCGGCATAGTCCAGCGCGGCCTGATGGGTGTTCAGCTGCTGCAGCCATGTCTTGACGTCGTCCAGACGCATTTTCAGCTTCTTCACCTGTGCGTCCAGCGCGTCCAGTTCCTCGACCTTATCCTGTAAGGCGTCCCGCTGGCTTTCCAGCTGGGGGAGAAGACCGCTTTTGTTGAAGCGGCAGCGGTTTTTCAGGTCCCGCAGATTTTTTGCCAGCTTGTCGCTGGTACCGCTTTCGTCGCCGGTGGTCACGAGGTCGTTGAGCCTGCGTCGAAGGGCTTCATCCTGCGTCACTGGCAAATCCGATTGACGGATAAACCCCGCCCGGCGGAACACCGTCTGCTCCACGCCCAGCAGCTGCTGGCCGCAGTTCGCTGCCGTCAGCTCCGGGACAGGCAGCCCGGAATCGGTTTCGTACGCCTTGAATTCACCCAGAGGGACTCTGCCCTTGGTGCGGCGCTCGATGGTGATGTCCCGGCCATTCCAATTCAGGTCAATGCGACCCGCCATGGGATTGCCCGACCATGGGGCGTAGCGCTCCTTGTCGGCGAGGGTGGTTTTCGTGGTTTTGGCGCGGGTGTCCAGACCGTAGAGCATGGCGACAAGAAAGGCGCACCACGTGCTTTTGCCCCACTCGTTGGGGGCAGTGAGGATGTTCAGCCCCGGCTGGAGGGTCAGCTCCGCGTGCTCCAGCTTGCCGAAGGTGGCAGTCATTTTGTAGATTTTCACAGCGTGACCTCCCGTCCTTCCAGCAGCTTCCGGGAAATTTCCGCCGCAAGCTGAATTTCCTCCCGGCTGTCAGGGTCGGCCTCCATGGCCTCCCGGAGCAGACGGAAATACACGCCCTCCAGCGTGTCCGCACCGGTGTCCCCCCAGATGTCCAGCGGCGGAAGCGTCTCGTCCCGCAGCGTCAGATTGGGAACGGCGGAAAAACGCCGCGTGAGCTTGGCAATATCCGCTTCGCCGCTTCCCGTAAGGGTGACCCGGAAAAAGTCCCGGCTTCCCGCGGGAGGCAGGATTTTTTCCAGCGCAGCTTCCGCGCCGGAGGAAATGTCCGCTTTCAGCTCGTGGAAGCGGATGGTGTCCAGCGCCACCGCCCGAAGGGAGGCGCTGTCCTCCACGGTCACGATGCACACGCCCTTTTCGCCGGTTTCGTCCCAGCCCCGCCCCATGGGGCAGCCCGGCCATGCGCACAGCGTCCCACCGGCGTGAAACGCGCCCGCTTTATGGATATGTCCCAGCGCCAGATATTGCAGCCCCGAGTCCCGCACCTGCTGGGCGGTGATGGGGCAGTAGAGGGAGTCCTTCCGGGTGGGATCGCCGTGGAGCACGGCGATGCAGTATTTTTCGCTGCCCTCCGCCCGGAAATTTTCCAGCAGGGGGGCGCTGTCCATGCTCTGGTAGCCCGCACCGTAGACCCGGCAGTTTAAGTCGGGAATCGTGACGGCTTCCAGCCCGCCGGTGAACACATAGACGTTTTCCGGCCAGTTTTCTTCCAGCCAGACAGAGCCGGGGGCGCAGAAATCGTGATTGCCCGGCGTGATGAAGACCCTTGCGCCGCACTCGGACAGCGCTTTTTTGAGGGCTTCCACCGTCTCCCGGGTGGGTTCACCGTCAAAAATATCTCCCGCGAGGAGCATGAGATCGCACTTTTCCCGGCGGCAAAGCTGGGAAATTTTGCCGGGGATACTCTGCTGCTCCTGCTTTAGAAGCGCCCGCTGGCTGTCGTCGAAGCCCGCGAAGGGGGAGTCTAAGTGCCAGTCGGCGCTGTGTAAAATTTTCAGTCCCATTTGTCGACCCTTTCTGCCTTACGGCATTTTCCGGTTTCCGAATCGATGGTGAACAGCACGGCCTCGATCTTGGACGCGCCCTCCGCCCAGCGGTAGCGCTCCGGCAGATCACCCCGGAATTTGGCGATGGACAGCTCCGGCCGGATGCCCAGCACGGAATCCCGGGGGCCGGTCATGCCCAGGTCTGTGACGTAGCCCGTCCCCTTGGGCAGCACACGGGCGTCCGCCGTGGGAACGTGGGTGTGGGTCCCCCACACGGCACTGACCCGCCCGTCCAGCATGTAGCCCATGGCCAGCTTCTCCGAGGTGGCTTCCGCGTGAATTTCCACCAGAATGATCTTCGCGGTGAGCTGCTTGAGAATTTTGTCCACCATCAGGAAGGGATTTTCCGGGCCGTAGTCCATATTGCACCGGCCGATGAGGTCGATGACGGCCACGTCGCCTGCCGCCGTCTGCACCACCTGCCAGCCCCGCCCCGGAACCTGAGGGGCATAATTGGCCGGACGGATGATCCATGGGCAGTCGTCCATATAGGGGACGATCTCCCGCTTGCTCCAGGTGTGGTTGCCCATGGTGATGATGTCCGCACCGGCGTCCAGAATGCTGTCCGCCTGATTGGGCGTGATGCCCACCACGGCGGCGTTTTCGCCGTTGACCACCACGAAATCCGTGTGATACTGCCGCTTCATCTGCCGCAGATTCCGGCGGATCTGCTCCAAACCCGGATTGCCCACCACATCGCCAACCGCCAATACCCGAAAGTCCATAGCTGCCTCCACACAAATACTGGAATATACGTTCATTATAGTACAGAATTCCCACTTTCGCAAGCCTTAAGACGCAGAAAGGCAGAAGCGCAGCCAAATGCCGACGCTTCTGCCGGGAAATCAGTTTTTCTTACCCTTTACCAGAAAAATCGCGATCAGCGAGCTGACCAGCAGCAGATACGGATAGAACAGATACCGCATGATGGAGAACGCCGACAGGGCAAAGCCCATTTCCGCTGCCGCCGAGATGGCGACCAGCATCTGCGCACCGTAGGGGATAATGCCCTGAAAAATGCAGGAGAAGGTGTCCAGCAGGCAGGCCGTGCGGGAGGGGGAGATGCCGTAATCCTCGCTCATTTCCTTGGCAATGGGGTTTGCCATGACGATGGCGACGGTGTTGTTGGCGGTGGCGATGTCCATGGCGCCTACCAGCAGCCCCATGCCCAACTGGCCGCCTTTTTTGCCCCGGAAGACCTTCCGGATGAAGCTCAGCAGCGCGTCAAAGCCGCCGTAGACCCGGATCAGGGCGCACATCGCGGCCACAAGGATGGCGACCATGCTGGTCTCGAACATGCCCGCCGCGCCGTTGCCCATGCTGGCGAGAAGTGCGGTGGCTTCCACCTGCCCGGTCAGGAGCATGATGACAGCGCCGGAAACGATGCCCGTCAGCAGAACGATAAACACGTTGATCCCAGCGACGCCTCCCGCCAGAACCAGAACGTAGGGGATGATCTGAACGAGATCGTAGCTTTCGTCAATGGGCGCGGTGTCATGCCCCATGGTCAGAAGCAGGATCAGCACCAGCGTGGCGATGGCCGCGGGCAGGGCGATCCAGAAATTGCCCTTGAATTTGTCCTTCATGGCGCAGCCCTGACCGTTGCAGGCGGCGATGGTGGTGTCGGAGATGAAGGACAGGTTGTCGCCGAACATGGCTCCGCCCACGACGCTTCCGGTACACAGCGCCGTGTCGAAGCCGGACGCCTGCGCGACCTCCAATGCAATGGGCATGATGAGGGTGATGGTGCCGACGGAGGTTCCCATGGCGGTGGAGACAAAGCAGGCGACCACAAACAGCACCGCCACGGCAAACCGGGCGGGGATGATGTCGAGCATGAAGTAGGCGACGCTCTGGGCGGAGCTGCGCCCCACCACGCCGACGAACGCGCCCGCCGTCAGGAAGATCAGCAGCATGGTGATGATGTTCTTATCTCCCACGCCCTGCCCCATGATGACAAGCTTTTCCTCAAAGGGAACCGCCCGGTTCTGAAGACAGGCGACCAGAATGGCCACGAGAAACGCGATGACGATGGGGATGTTGTAAAAGCCCATGGGGATGTGCAGACCGTACTCAAACAGCAGCCCCAGCCCAAGATACAGCACGAGGAAGACGCCGATGGGCAGCAGCGCAATGGGGTTCCCTTTTTTCATTTTCCAAACCTCTCAACGAACAGATTTTGCGTATTCTGTGGGGGTAATGCCGAACTTCTCCTTGAACTGCCGGGAGAAGTGATGCACCGTGGAATAGTGGAGCTGGGCGGCGATCTCCGTGAAATTCAGGTCGTTTTCCCGGATCATCTGCTTGCTCTCCTGAAGCTTGATCCGGCGGATATACTCGCCGGGGGAAATTTGCAGATTTTTGTGGAACAGCGCCGTGAGATAGCTGGGGCTGACGTCCACCTGCCGGGCGACCAGCGGCACCGACAGCTTCTCCCGGATGTGGGCGCTGATGAACTGCTGCGCCTGACGGATGATCTCGTTCTCGCTGTGGACGGCGTTGGAGGTCTGCAGCTTTCCTGCCTTGGGGGACGCGGCCTCCCGCTGAAGCTGAAGCAGCAGCAGATTCAGCTGGTAGAGGATGATGTCGTTGGAGTAGGCGTCCATAAACTCCTGCTCCCGGAGCATATTCTGCAAAAGCGTCGCCACGCTCTGGGGCGCGGTGAATTTCCGGTTCAGCAGGGGAGCAAGGTCAACGCCGCTGACGTCAAAGGAAATGGTCACGAACCGGGGGGCGACGCCGATGTCGGCGTACTGCATGTGCCACTGCCCCGGGCCGTAGAGGACGATGTCTCCCTGCTTGAGCAGAAGATCCTGCCCGTCCACCACGCTGTGCAGCGCCCCCTGATCCACGTAGGTCAGCTCGGTCATGGGGTGGGATTCTCCGGAAAACAGGAAGCCCTGCTCCTTCTCCTGATAGAAGAAGGTGTAAATGCCATCCACCCGCAGCTGATGATCTACCCGGGCGCTGCCGGGGGCGTGGCGTCCCAGTTCCTCCGGCGGCTCCTGAGCGGACACCATCACCGTGGCGTCACCCTGAAACGGCTCCAAAAGGAAATAGACCCCCTTGCGGATAATGGCGGGTTTGTCCAGATAGAAGCGCTGGTAGGTTTCCCCGTCCGTGCTGGCGGACAGGACGCTCATGCCCATGCCGCAGCTGATCCGCGTCTCCGATGCGGCGCGGTAGACCACCGCCTCCGTCCGCGACAGCCGCACAGCGGCGGCGTCGTCCCGGAACAGATTCCTGTCCGTCTGGGTGCGCTCGGACGGAACACTGCCAAAGCAGCGGAACGTGACCTGATTCAGATTGCGGATCATGGAAATCAACCCCCGGAAAAAAGATGGCTCGCGCAAACCAGCCGTATAAGAATTATTATATCGAAAAAAGAAAGGAATGGCAAATGGTTTTCTGCGCGTTCCGAAAAACCGTCAAAACGCCCAAAGAACGGCGATTCCTGCCATGTACCGTACCTGCGTTTTCGTCGGAAAACGCCCTGCCCAGAGGGGGAAACTCCGGTTGGTCATTTCGCCGGTTTTGGGGAAGGCGTGACCCGCAGACAGCAACAGCCGGGGCAGGTCTGAAGCCTGCCCCGGCTGTTGGAAATTATTTGAAGAACGATGCCTTACCGCTGATACTCAAACTCAAAGTCGTAGATATCCACGGTGTCCCCGTCGGCAATGCCCATTTCCTCCAGACGGGCGAACAGACCCACCTTGCGGAGCTGCTGGTCAAAATAGTTCCGGGACTCGTAGTCCTCAAAATTGATGTTCTGCACCAGCCGTTCCAGCCAGACGCCGGTGACCAGCCATGTGCTGCCGTAGTGCTCGATGTCGAAGGCGTTGGGGTCGGTAGGCTCGGCGATGACCTCCACGTACTCCGGCTCGTAAATGGTCACGGGGGGCAGGGTGCGCAGCCGCTCCGCCACCGCCCGCATGAGATTCCGGGTGCCCACGGTAGTGCCTGCGGAAATTTCGTACAGTTCGCAGCCCGCTTCTTCGGCGGCGGCGCGGAGCCGCTCCAGATTGTCGCTGTCCGGGGGCAGCAGGTCGGTCTTGTTGGCGGCCACGATCATGGGGCGGTTGCTGAGGTCGATGCTGTAGTTTTTCAGCTCGGCACAGATGGCGTGGAAATCCTCCACCGGGTCCCGCCCCTCGCTTCCGGACACGTCTACAACGTGAACGAGCAGGCGGCAGCGGTCGATGTGCCGGAGAAAATCGTGCCCCAGACCCGCGCCCTCAGCGGCGCCCTCAATGATGCCGGGGATGTCCGCCATGACGAAGGACACGCCCTCATCTACATAAATAACCCCCAGATTGGGATACAGAGTCGTAAAATGGTAATTGGCGATCTTCGGGTGGGCGTTGGAGGTGACGGAAAGCAGGGTGGATTTACCCACGTTGGGGAAGCCCACCAGACCCACGTCCGCCAGAAGCTTCAGCTCCAGAATCACGTCCCGCTCCTGCCCCTTGAGACCGGCCTTGGCAAATCGGGGGACCTGACGGGTGGGGGTGGCGTAATGGGCATTGCCCCAGCCGCCCCGTCCGCCCTTGGCGAGAATGAAATCCTCGCCGGTGGACATGTCTACGATGATCTGGTTTGTTTCGGCGTCCCGCACAACGGTGCCCCGAGGGACTTCGATGATCAGGTTTTCGCCCCGTTTGCCCGCCATTTTCCGACCCTGACCGCTGACACCTGCGGCGGCCTGATACTTGCGCTTGTAGCGGAAATCCAAAAGAGTGGACAGGTTGTCGTTGACCCGGAGAATGACGCTGCCGCCATGTCCGCCGTCGCCGCCGTCCGGGCCGCCGGAGGCCACATATTTTTCCCGGTGGAACGCCACCGCTCCATCGCCGCCCCGTCCGCCGATGACGGTGATGCGCACTTTATCCACGAACATAGTTGTACGTCCTCCTAATCTATGGAAGTACGGGTACTTCCCTTTATTCAGCCGATTCTGCTGGCCAGCTCGAAAGCCAGCAGGGCAATTTTTTCCTTGTCTGATAGCCGGGCGTGTCCGGACAGGCTTCTGGGGTCCCACTGGGGGTGATCCAGATTGTCCCCGGCATAAAAATACTGAAAGAATTCCACACCCCGGAAATCGCACATGGCCTGCATGGCCGCGCACTCCATTTCCACGCACACCGCACCCATGCGCCGCCGGGCAGCGACCTTTGCGGGGGTCTCCCGGTAAAAGGCATCCGTCGTCCACGCAGCGCCCTGCACATAAGGATACCCAAATTCCCGAAGAACCTCGATAAATTCGGGAATATAGCGGGTGTTGACGTCGATCAGATCGCTTGCCGGGGCATAATGATAGCTGGTGCCCTCATCCCGGATGGCTTTTGTGGGAATGATGATGCCGCAGTCCTCGATTCTTTTGTCCAGAACGCCGCAGTTGCCCAGCAGGATGAACCGGCGCGCGCCCATGGCGATGATCTCCTCGAACTGCCCCACACAGGCAGGTGCGCCCACCCTTGCTTTGCAGAAGCCCAGTCGGCTTCCCCGGTAGGTGACCTCATAAATGGGCCAGTCTCCGTCCGCGTCGCGGGTCTGGGCAATGTGCTTACCCTCCAGAAATGCGGCCACGGAGGCAAAAAGCTGGTGGGAAAAGACGGCGACCACCGTTTCCGGGAAATTCTCCACCGGTTTTATGTAGTCCGGGTTGATGACGGCGCGGGGTGTGGGATCAAATTCCGTTAAAAGCACGATGGGTGCCTCCTTCCTGCGGCATGCGCACAATGACGCGGTGTTATCTCAGAGTTTCCCCATTAAAAAAGGCTGCCGCAATTTATGCTGCGGCAGCCTTCCTTGTCCAGATGATCTTACTGCTCGGCGTACACGGAGCACTGCCGGCGATCCTTGCCCAGACGCTCAAACTTGACGGTGCCGTCAACCTTGGCGAACAGGGTGTCGTCCTTACCGATGCCCACATTGACACCGGGATGGATGTGGGTGCCTCTCTGGCGAACCAGAATGTTGCCGGCCAGAACGAACTGACCGTCGGCACGCTTCACGCCCAGACGCTTGGACTCGGAATCACGGCCGTTCTTGGTGGAACCGCCGCCCTTGTGGTGAGCGAAGAACTGAATACCAATCTTCAGCATGGTGTTACACCTCCAAAACTTCGATATTATCAGGATAGTCGTCCCGCAGCGAACACAGAGTCACCAGCATTCCGGCAAGCACTGCCTGAACGGTGTCCTCCTCGTCGCAGGACGCGGGGAGAGTCAAAGTGATGCGGTTATCTTCCCCATCCTTGACCCGAACCTTGGCCTTGGCGCCGCACACATCGTTGATGGTGGCTTCGGCCATGGTAACGACAGCGGAGACGGCGGCGCAGACAATGTCTTTTCCCGGCTCGTCATAACCGCTGTGACCCGAGACGGAGAATCCGGTGATCCTCTCGCCCTCGGTGTGAAATTCGCATCTTGTCATAAATTACAGAGCGATCTTGGTGATCTCCACCTTGGTGTAAGGCTGGCGATGACCGATGTGCTTCTTCTCGTTCTTCTTGGACTTGTAGCGGATGATGTCGATCTTCTTGCCCTTGCCGTTCTTGACGACCTTGGCCTCGACGCTGGCACCCTCCACAGTAGGAGCACCGATCTTGGTGTTCTCGCCGTCCAGAACAGCCAGAACCTGATCGAACTTGACGGTAGCCTCGGCTTCCGCACCCAGCTTCTCCACGAACACGACGTCGCCCTCGGCAACGGTGTACTGCTTACCACCGGTTACGATAACTGCTTTCATTTGTTTCACCTACTTTAATTGTGTAGTCTCGCTCTGGGGGCGCGGTGATTTTGGACGCACCGACTGAAAGCCCCTTCAATGCGGCCTGTCTATTCTAGCATTGCAGACATAAAAAGTCAAGAAGTATTTGGGACTTTTTCTTGCGTTTTTCATTGACTTTTGCTATACTGCCAATGGAATCGCAAATCTTTCCCGGCGAGGTGACTGCCCTGTGAAAACAAAAACGTGGATATTGCTCATTGCGGCCATTGCGGCGGTGTGCCTTGGATTGAGCATCTTCCTTCTGCTGCCCGGCGACGACGCCGTTTACGCTGAGATCAGCAGCGGGGGAAAGATTGTCAGAACCGTAAATCTGCGCATCGATCAGCAGTTTACCGTCACCGGGGAAACCGGCGGCAGCAACACCGTCACCGTCCGGGACGGGCGTATTGCCGTCACGGCGGCGGACTGCCCAGACCACTACTGCATGGAGCGTGGCTTTTGCAGCAGCGGCACGCCGATCGTGTGCCTTCCCAACCGTCTGGTCATCCAATTTCAGGGGGAACAGAGCGTTGACGCGGCAGCAGGATAATTTCTGGAAAAAACGCTTGACAAATGGCGAATGGTTGTGTATACTAATCAGGCATTCAGTTGAGTGCGCTGACGGACGATTAGCTCAGCTGGCTAGAGCATCCGCTTGACGTGCGGAAGGTCATAGGTTCGAGTCCTATATCGTCCACCATCTAGTAGAACCAAAAAAGATATCTACGCGAAAAACCCAGAAGTTTCAACGGCTTCCGGGTTTTTTTGCGCCCATTTTTTGAAGTTGGAAAAAAAGATATCAAAAAGGGTTTTGGCAAAATCAGTGGACTTGAACCTTTACCCACGCGATTTTGGGCCGCTTTTCCGGGAATTTTTCGGGAAAGCGGCTCTTTTTTGCTCTCGGCAAAATGTAGAATTTCGACCG
>OHJK01000884.1_pt1 | contig 16892 bp, 13 predicted proteins | sample 1568541 | NCBI WGS metagenome assembly OHJK01 (sample SAMEA3879535, study PRJEB24766) | human gut metagenome | biome: human-associated habitat; feature: feces | place: USA | collected 1985/1987
TTATTGGCAAACCGGTAAAAGCTCCCGGCGAATTCCTGCCCGACCCGCCCCGGCACACTGACAAACAGCAGCGGCGTGCGCTTGCGGAAGTAGTTCGCCCACTTGGGGTCATAGGCCATGCAGGTCTCCCACATCTTTTTCAGCTCGGCATCCGTCTCGGCGGACTTGTTCAGCCGGGTCGTGAGAATGGAGATGCCGAACATCATGAACAGGTCGTGCTTCATGTATCGTTTCAGCCGGGGTTCGGTGATGTCGTCCAAGTGACAGGTGGTGAAGCACCGTTCCGTCACAAGGATCTGATCTGCGTGGCGCTTGGCCAGAGCGGCAGACTGCACCGACTGATCGGGCCGGCCGATCCAGTAACGGTAAAGGTCTGCGTTGAGATAGTACATTTTCCGCACATAGGGTATCGTCTGATAGATCATCAGGTTGTCCTCATAGAAAACATGTTTGGGAAGCGGCTGCTCCCATTTACGCATGATCTCGGTGCGGAAAGTGCTGGAATGGATGGTGAGCATCTGGTATACCCGGAAGGGTTTGGTATCCTCCCATGTGAAGATACGGTTCTCCGGCAACACGGCGGAATAGTTGATGGAGCGATCCCCGTCGCCGTCGGAATGGACGTAGTAGTAGTTTGTCACTACCATATCCACGCCGCCCTGCCGCTCGCATTCCTCCAGCGCGTCCAGAAATTTGGGGAAATCGGGGCTGAGGGTGTCGTCGCTGTCCACGACCTTGAAATAGGTGCCGGTGGCGTGCTTCAATCCCTGATTGATGCCCTCACCGTGGCCGCCGTTTTCCTGATGAATGACCCGCACAATGTCCGGGAATTTCCGGGCATATTCGTCGGCGATTTTTCCGGTGTTATCCTTGGAGCCGTCATCAATAATGATGATCTCCACCCGGTTTCCCCCGGGCAGGAGGCTCTGGATGCACTTCTCCATATAGTCCTGAGAATTGTAGCAGGGTACTGTGACCGTCAGAAGCTTCATTTATGTTTCTCCTTCGATTTCTGATTTGGCAAGGCTCAGCGCCCGGAGGATTACCGCGTCCATGTCGTAATAGCGGTACTCTCCCAGACGGCCGCCGAAGATGGTTTTGTCTTCCTTATCCGCCAGCACCTTGTACTTTCCATACAGGGCGTTGTTCTTTTCATCGTTCACGGGATAGTACGGCTCCACCCCCGGCTTCCACTCGGAACTGTACTCCCGGGACACCACAGTTTTCGGCTGGGTGCCGAACTCGAAGAACTTATGCTCGATGATGCGGGTGTAGGGCGTCTCCCGGTCGGTGTAGTTGATCACGGCGTTGCCCTGAAAATTCGGCATATCCAGCACCTCCGTCTCAAACCGGACGGAGCGGTAGCTCAGCGGGCCGAAGCAATAGTCAAAGTAGCTGTCAATAGAGCCGGTGTAAACGACCTTGTCCGCCAGCGCGTTCAGCTCGGCTCTGTGTTCCAGATAGTCCACATTCAGCCGCACCTCGATGCCGCTCAGCATATTCTCCACCATTTGGGTGTAGCCGCCCATGGGAATGCCCTGAAACCGGGCGTTGAAGTAGTTATTGTCAAAGGTAAGACGCACAGGCAAACGCTTGATGATGAAGGCGGGCAGCTCCGTGCAGGGACGCCCCCACTGCTTTTCGGTGTAGCCCTTCACCAGCTTTTCGTAAATATCCGTGCCGACGAGGGAAATGGCCTGTTCCTCCAGATTCTTCGGCTCCGCAATCCCGGCGGCCTTCCGTTGACGGGCAATCTCCGCTTCCGCCTGCTGTGGAGTCGTCACACCCCACATTTTATTGAAGGTATACATGTTGAAGGGCAGGGAGTACAGCTCCCCGTGGTAATTCGCCACCGGGGAATTGGTGTAGCGGTTAAATTCCGCGAACCGGTTGACATACTCCCACGCGGTCTTGTCGTTGGTGTGGAAAATATGGGCGCCGTAGGTATGTACCTGGATTCCCTCGATCTCCTCGGTATACACATTGCCGCCGACGTGACTCCGCCGGTCGATCACAAGCACGGACTTCCCCGCCGCCTTCACCTGCCGGGCAAAGACAGCGCCGAACAGCCCTGCCCCCACGACCAGATAATCATACCCCATGGACGATACTCCTTTGCCGGTTTTTTCACTGAGAATATACCATATCCCGCAGAGTTTGTCATCATAATTTTATTTAAGAATTCGTTAGGAAAAGCCTCACTGGTCGCTGACAGAATCCAGATTCTTCCATCCATAGCGGAAAATGGATACGATCATGGATATTTCCGTGACGATCTCGTCCAGAATCCCAGCCCAGGAGCCGATGATTCCATCATAAATAATCCACAGCGGCGAATTGACAAGCATCCCAACGAGACGGATTTTCCGCGGATTGTACGTATACCCGCCGACCGTGGCCGCAATATTCGCGGCCACCGGAAGAATCGACCACCAGCCGTCCCAGGTGAAAATCAGCGCCGTCACCTGCATGACGCACAGCGCGGCGCACATGATTTTCCCTTTCAAAAAGCTGCTCCTGCTTTCCAGACAAAAGGAGCGAACCGTGTTCAGAACATAGCTGATCCCGCCGGTGATCGCGCCCAGCATCAGCAAATGTACTGTGTAGCACAGATAGGAAACAAACTGGACGCGGAACAGCGTCCGGTTGTTTTTGCATTGGTACGACAGGAAAAACAAAACCGTCCCGAAAAGGCCGATTGCCTGTATGAAAATGGATTTTCCCGACATAGTGCCCCTCTTTTCCGGAATATTTTTCTGTGAATCTGCATAAATAAAGAAAAAGTTCCGGGTTCTGCCTGTTTTGAAGGCAAAACCCGGAATTTTGTTGGCGGAGAAGGAGGGATTTGAACCCTCGATACCCTTTTGGGGTATACACGATTTCCAATCGTGCGCGCTCGGCCAGCTACGCGACTTCTCCATCACGGTGCTATCTGTCCAGCCCGGTTATAATACTACAGGAAACCTGATTTGTCAAGCGTAAATTTCCCTTTTTCGGGAATTACTGCCCCGCCGGTTTTCGGCGGGGCAGTGAAATTCATTTAAGCCCGTAGACGCCCGCGCTTACCGGGGGCAGCGTGACCGTTTCTCCCTTCTGTACGGCCTCGCCGCCGAAAGTGTACAGCGCGCCGTCCAGCGTCCCGTCAAGCCGGAAGGACACTTCCTCCCGGTAGGGATTGATGGCGACCAGCAGCGTTTCCTCGTCGTTTCCGCGCTTGTAAACCAGCGGCCGCTTCGGCGCCCCGTCGCTGACGAAGGTGATCCCGCCGCGGCTTTGCAGGGCGCTGTGCGCCTGCCGCAGTTCAATCAGGCGGCGAACGTGATTCAGCAGAGACTCCCCATCATCCAGCTGCCCAGCAACCGTGGGACGGTCGGACGCGGGGTCCTGCCGAATGTAAATCTTGTCCGTAGGCGCGGCGCTGAAACCCGCGTTCACCCCGTTATCCCACTGCATGGGACTGCGGGCGCCGGTGCGCTCATAGCCGCCCTCCACACTGGTCAGCCCCTCCACGTAGCGCATACCAATCTCGTCGCCGTAGTAAATGAACGGCGCGCCGGGCATGGTCAGCAGGAAGGCAAACGCCAACTTCTTCTCGTCCCCCTCCACGTGCTTTGCGAGGCGGGTCATGTCGTGGTTGCCGGAGGGAATACAGATCAGGCCGTCCTTCCCTGCCCGCTCCCGGCTCTCCAGATACTTTTCCACGAAGGCCGACGCGTCGCCCACGCCCCGGTCGGAGAAATAAGGCTCCTCGCACCGGAACAGGTCGTTGTAATGGGAGGGGCCGAAGTGGAGCAGAAAGTCCATATGGAACCCCCCGCGCAGGGACTTTTCCGGCTCGCCCCACTCGGAGACCATGGCCGCTTCCGGAAATTCCTTATCCAGAAACGCGCGGACTTTTTGCCACAGGGCGATGGTGCCGAGGCTGTCCGGGTCGTTCTTCACCAGACTGGCCGCCATATCCACCCGGAAGCCGTCACAGCCCAGCCCCAGCCAGAAGCGCATCACGCCCACCATGGCGTTCAGCGTGGCCTTGGGGCCTTCGTCGTCGGGAGACTGCTGCCATGGGCGGGTGCGGTTATAGTAGCCGTAATTCAGCGCGGGCTGGCAGGTGAAGAAATTGATGGCGCAGGAGCCGTCCCGCTGGGAAATGCCTCGCAGGCAACCCATATTTTCCGGTGCTTCCCAGACGCTGTCCGTCCATACGTAGCGGTCGGTGTAGGCGTTCCGCTCCGCCTTCATGGATTCCCGGAACCACTCATGCTCCACGGAGGTATGCCCCGGCACCAGATCCAGCAGCACATGCATTTCCCGCTTGTGCGCCTCGGCAAACAGGCGCTTCAGATCCTCGTTCGTGCCGTACCGGGGCGCGACACGGTAATAATCCGCCACATCGTACCCCGCGTCGCCGAAGGGCGACAGGAAGCAGGGATTGATCCACAGCGCGTTGCAGCCCAGCCCCCGGATATAGTCCAGCTTGTTGATGATCCCCTGAAAATCGCCGATACCGTCAGCATTGGTATCAAGGAACGACTGGGGGTAAATTTCGTAAAATACAGCATTATCCAACCATTTTGGCATAAGAAAGGCCCCTTTCTTTGTATCTGTGGGAATCATACAACCGCCTAGGCGCAATGTCAAGGCTGATTTGCGGAAAGAGTATTGTCTTTTCGCAGCTTCAATACCCCTTCTTGTCAACATCGTCCAGCCAACAGGCAAATCATTTTGACACGCATTCCTCCGCCGCGTGTGCCCTGCGGAGCAGGGCGTTCACCCCGAAGCTGAGCAGCAGCATTCCCACCGCCACGCAGACCCAGCCGAAGCCCAGCCGATACAGCGGCAGTCTGTGCAGCAGCCGCCCCAGAGCGCCCAGCGGCAACCCCGCGTCGCCCAGCGCAAAAGCGATGCTGACCGCAACGGTTCCCGCCACCGTCATGGGATAGGCGAACCGGTTCCCCTTCCACAAATCGTGACTCAGTCCCAGCAGGATCAGCACAATGGATACGGGATAAATAGCGTTCAGGATGGGGATGGAAATGCTCAGGATCATGCTCAGCCCCAGATTGCACACGAGGAACGAGAAAAACGTAATGATATACACCCACGCCCGATAGGAGATCTTCCGGAAAAGGGTGGAGAAATACTGAGAAATGGAGTTGATCAGTCCGACGCAGGTGGTCAGGCAGGCAAGCGTAAAGATGGCCGCCAGCAGCACTGCCCCGGTGCCGCCAAACACCTGATAGACGATGCACCGCAGCGTCCACGCGCCGTTTTCCTGAACCGGGTAAACGCCGGAGCTGCACATGCCCATGTAGGACAGCATGGCATACACCACCGCCAGAATCGTCCCAGCCAGCACCCCCGCCAGAATCGTATAGCGCATCTTGTCCTTTTTCTCCGTCAGGCCGAAGGTCCCCAGCGTCGCGGAGATCACCAGCCCGAAATTCAGTGCGGCAATGGTGTCCATGGTGTTGTAGCCCTCGGTGAATCCCTTGAGCAGCGCCGCCTCCTGATAGCCCCCCTGTGCCGCCGCGACGCTGGTCTCTCCCCGGAACAGGAAGCTGATGAACAGCAGCGTCAGAAGCGCCAGCAACGCCGGGGTCAGCCCCCGGCCGATGCGGTCAACCAGCTTTCCGGGATTCAGGCACAGCCACAGGGCGATCAGGAAAAACCCCAGAGAATAGGCCGCCATCCACAGCGCCGGATTGCTCCCCTCCGGCAGATAGGGCGCCACCGCCATTTCAAAGGGAACGGAAGCGGCTCTGGGAATTCCCAGTCCCGGTCCGATGGACAGGTAGATCAGCACGGTAAACACCAGCGCGAACCGCGCCCCCACCTGTTTTCCCAGCTTTTCCAGCCCATCGAACCGCGCGACCACCACCACGCCAAGCACCGGCAGCACCACCGCCGTCGCAAGGAACCCGATCATGGCCGGAAGGGTATTCTCCCCGGCGTTCTGTCCCAGAAACGGCGGAAAAATCAGGTTGCCCGCCCCAAAAAACAGGGCAAACAGCATAACACTGACCACCAGCAGACTCTTTTTACTCAGTTTCATTTCCCGTACCTCTTTTTTTGAATTGAATATAAAAAATGACCCGTCTCAAATTTCTTTGAGACGGGTCATAAAATACCCGCGGTACCACTCAAATTGCGCGCGCAAGCGCACCTCTTTCAGGCTCCAACAAGCCCTAGACACTCACGCAGTCCACGCGGGAGACCCTACTTGCATTGCTTTGGAGAACTCCGGCTCGGAAGGGATGGGATTTTGAAGGCAGTCCACCGGGCTTCCACCCTCCCCGGCTCTCTATCGGCTGTACGATCAAATCCGTCTTCGTCATCGCTTTTCTATTCGGTTGTCGTCATTCTACACGCAAAGACCGATTCTGTCAATATTCAAATATCCCAAATTCCGGAAGACGGCGTGTACAGCCAAACGATCTTTCTTTATTAGAGAAACTTTTTCATATCCTTTTTTATGGGCGGCCGCCATTATTCCCCACCATTTCCCATTTTATCGTCGCATTCCGCGTCGCTGTAAATTTCTTTACCAAATCCTAGCCATAACCATGCTATAATGAACGACAAACCTATGCGGTTCATTTCATGATAACGGAAGGAGGAAAGACCGTGGAATCCGACAGCAGCGACGGTGCTGACAATTGCTCCCCAATTCCCTGTTCCTATATGGCACATCTTCGCCCGCTCCTGCGATACAGAGTATAGGCGTGTGATCTTGTCCGACAATATATGAACAGAAAAAGGAGTTTTGTATGAATCACATTGGAAGCATTTTCGCAATGGCAGTCTGTCTTGCCATGTCTGCCTATTTCAGCGCAACGGAAACGGCATTCTCTTCTTTGAACAAAACCAGGCTGAAGGTTCTCGCCGACAACGGAAACAAACGGGCGGCGCTGGCCCTTAAGCTTGCCGAGAATTACGACCGGCTGATCTCTACCATTCTGATTGGAAACAATATCGTAAACATTACCATAGCATCCGTCGGTACGCTTTTGTTCGTCGAGCTTTACGGCGACGTGGGCGCGACGATCTCCACCGTGGTCGTGACCCTCGTCGTCCTGCTCTTTGGCGAGATCACCCCCAAGAGCATCGCAAAGGACGCCCCGGAGCGTTTTGCCATGTTCAGTGCGCCGTTCATCCGCCTGTGGATCTGGGTGCTGACGCCCCTGAATTTCCTCTTTACCCAGTGCAAAAAGTTCATCTCCCGCTTCATCAAGACGGACGGCAGCGCCAAAATGTCCCACGAGGAATTGCTTCTTTTCATGGAGGACGTGGAGCATGACGGCGGCATTGACGAGAACGAGGGCGAGCTTCTGCGAAACGCTCTGGAGTTCGGCGACCTGACGGCGGCGGAAATTCTGACCCACCGGATCGAGCTGGAAGCCGTGGACATCAACGAGAGCCACGAGGAAATCGCAAAAGCCTTTACCCAGTCCCGGTTCTCCCGGCTGCTCGTCTACCGGGATACCATCGATCAGGTCGTGGGCGTTCTCCATCAGAAGGATTTCTATATCAACGGCAAAATGACCGATCAGCCCATCGCCCAGATCATGACGGAGCCGCTGTTCGTCTACCAGCATACCAAAATCCGGGACATTCTGAAGATGCTCCAGCACCAGAAATCCCACATTGCGGTCGTGGTCGATGATTTCGGCGGCACGCTGGGAATCGTTACGATGGAGGACATTCTGGAAGAGCTGGTAGGTGAGATCTGGGATGAACACGACGAAGTTGAGGAGGATTTTGAAAAGCTGGGTGAAAACCTCTACCGGGTCGATTGTTCCGTCAGTCTGGAGGACTTCATGGAGTTCTTTGACGTGGAACTGAAATCCGACAGCGTCTCCGTAGGCGGCTGGGTCATGGAGCAGCTGAACAAGGTGCCGGTCAAGGGTGAGTCCTTCACCACGAAGCATCTGGAGATCACGGTTTCCGAGCTGGATGCTCACAGGGTATCTTCCATTACGGTCAGGCAGCTGGATGAATCCCCTGCCGGCTGCGCTTCTTCTACATAAATCGACGAAAACGCCGGAATCCCCGTGATTCCGGCGTTTTTTGTCCCGATTCTGCGGAAAGCAGAAACGTCATTCTGCCCAAAAAGGAATCTATTGACAACCTTACTTTTATAAAATACAATAAACCCACATACAAACGAAAAGGGGCAATCCGAAATGGAGAAAAAACGCACACGGGACATTCGCTTCTGGGTACTTGTCTGGGGTCTCGGCCTTGTGGGGCAGCTGTGCTGGAACATCGAAAACCAATGGTTCAATACCTTCGTATACGCCAAAATCGCCAAAGACCCCACCATCATTTCCTGGATGGTCGCCATTTCGGCCATCGCAACTACCATTGCAACCTTCCTGTTCGGAACCTTGTCCGACCGGATGGGAAAGCGGAAGAATTTCATCGGCATCGGGTACATCCTCTGGGGCATCTTCACAATTCTGTTCGGCACGACGGAATGGATCACCGGCGGCCAGCCTGCGAGTTCCGCCCAGGTTCTGATGCTTGCGGCGACGGCTGTTGTCTGTGCCGACGCGCTGATGTCCTTCTTCGGCTCCATGGGCAATGACGCGGGCTACAACGCATGGCTGAACGACATGATGACCGAGCAGAACCGGGGTTCCATCGGCGCCGCCCTTGCCACCCAGCCCATCATCGGCACCATCGTCGGCACTGTGGCCGGCGGTATGCTCATCGGCGGCAGCGACAATTATATGCGCCTGTTCGTGGTCATGGGCGGTTTCGTAATTCTGTTCGGAATCGCGGCGATCCTCTTTATGAAGGACGCCCCGCAGCTCAAGCCCAGCAAAAACGGCAGCTTCGGAAAGCAGCTTTTCAGCGCGTTCAATTTCCGTGAGCTGATCAAAATGAAAGAGCTTGTCTGGGTTTTCCTTGTGCTGACCGTGTATTTCATCGCCTTCAACGTGTACTATCCCCATATCGGAAATTACATGATCTATTATCTGGGATTCCGCGCCGACAGCATCGGAATCATTCAGGGCATCGCTCTGATCGTCGGTATGCTCTCAGTCATTCCCGCCTCCAAGATCCTGAGCAAAAACAAATTTGTCCTCGCCACGTCCATCGCTGTCTTACTCAGCTTTGTCGGCGTGGGGATCGTTGGTCTCTTTGGGCGTCCGGAAAACGTTGACCCCAGCACCATCTGGAACTGGTCACTGCTGATCGGCCTGTTCTTCTTCGGATGCGGCTACATCATGTTCATGCAGGTGACTTCCGTCTGGATGAAGCAGCTTTTCCCAGAGGAGTCCAAGGGGCAGTTTGAGGGCTTCCGCATCGTTTTCTTCGTCCTCATTCCGTGGATCGTATCGCCGTTCATTGCCAATCCCATCATCAAAAACAACGGACAGATTCTGGATTCCAACGGATTTGCGGCGTATCTTCCCACTCACGTCCTGTTTTTGATCTCCACACTGCTGGTTCTGGCGACCTTTGTGCCGCTGTTCTTCGCCGCACGGCAGCGCCGGGCGCGGGAAGCAAAGGAGCCGGTACATTGATTTGGTGCATGATCGCGGCGCTGCTTTTGCTGGCAGTTTTCTCCATTTCGGCGCTGATTGCGGAAAAGTGTCTTCAGATGGTCGTAAATCCGGTGCGCTACGACGTCGATTACGTCAAAGCGCTGGAAACGACAAATGGCTTTTCCGACTGCATCGAAGCATATGAAACAAAATGGCAGCGGACGCCCTTCGTCCTCCACTGTGCGGGCGCGGACATCTCCGGCGAGTACATGATGAATCCGGCCGACTCCGGAACGCCCCGCAAAGTGGCGATCATCTGTCATGGGCACACCGTAAACCGGTATTCCGACCTCAAATATGCGGATATTTTCTACCGCGCAGGGTTCAGCACCGTGATTTTTGACGAGCGCTATTTCGGTGAATCCACGGGAGACTTCTGCACCCTTGGGCAGAACGAAGCGCGGGACGTGGCCGCCATCATCGCCTATGTCAGGCAGATATTCGGTCAGGACTGCGTCATCGGCCTGCACGGCGAATCCATGGGCGCGGCCACCGCGCTTCTGACGCTCAAGTACGAGACGCCGGATTTTGTGATCGCGGACTGTCCCTTCGCGGACAGCAAGCTGCTTTTTACCCAGTGGTTAAAGCGCAATCTGCACATTCCCATTGGCCTGATCTGGCCGATTCTGCGCCGCCGCGCGAAGCGAAAATACGACTACGACGTGGAATCCGTCTGCCCGATTGCGGCAATAAAAGGAAAAAACGTGCCGATCTGCCTGATGCACGGAAAAAGCGACAATTTAATTCCGTATACCCACAGTGAAATGCTGCACAAAGCCTGCGTAAATCCCAACAGCGAGCTGCATCTTTTCGAGAATGCAGACCACGCCCGGTCTATCGTTGTGGCGCGTGGGGAATATGAAAGAATGGTTCTTGCCTTTCTGCACAACTGCGGACTGTATGGGACGGAAAATAAACAATAACCGGAAGCTGCCCGGTATTCAAGGCAGCGCCGGACGGGACACATCAAAAAATAAAGCGCAGAACTCAGAATTCGACTTCTGCGCTTTTTGGATAGATTGGAAAAGATGGAAAAATGCCGTGAAATTCATACGAATTTCACGGCATTCTGGTCCGAGTGTCGAGATTCGAACTCGAGGCCTCTTGAACCCCATTCAAGCGCGATACCAAACTTCGCCACACCCGGATTTTTGATTGCGTCTCTCGACTGCCTGGATATATTAGCACACCTTCCCGAAAAATGCAACCATTATTTTTCCTTTTTTTATTATTTTTTCGCGGCGGCGTCTGAGCGACCTCATTGCGCCGGTTTCCAGAGGTACAGCCCCGTGCCGGACAGGCACAGTTTTTCCGGGTTTTCTTTTGACCGGGCCTCTGCCGACAGGGTTATCAGGCTTCTGGATACGGAAACCACATGCACCTTGATTACCACCTCTGCCCCCGGATTCAGAGGGCGATGGTAGTTCACGCTGAGTTGCACGGTGGGCGCGATCCCGGCTTCCGTTTTCAGGCAGTAGGGGATCAGTCCCATCGCCTGATCCAGCACCGTCGCGCACAGGCCGCCGTGAAGCGTCCCCGCGGGGTTGCGCATCCATGTTTCCGTCCGGCAGGAGAGAAAATAGTCCCCCGCTTCCGGGTCGCATTCCAGCAGTTCAAAATGCAGCATGTCCCCAATGGAACCGGGGGCATGCTCGCTGACCTGTGCGATCCGGCGGCGCAGGAGCGCCGCAGTCTCACTCGCCGCGCTCACTGGTGATTACCTTGCCGATGTTCCACAGATGGATGACCTTCCGCTCGGCTTCGGCCTTCTCGTCCTCGTCCTCGTATTCCACGTACACGGTGTGGGCGCTGCAATCCGCGCACTCCACCTGTACGTTCCAGCCGCCCTCGTGCATGAGCAGACCCGCGCCCCGGCAGATGGGGCATTCTTCCAGAATATATTCTTCCATTTGACGTTACTCCTTATCTGAAAATGGTTTCATTGGTATCATAGATTTCCACCCGGCTGTACCGGATAAAATCCGGCGCGAGGTCTGGGAGGTATTTGTTTACGGCGGCGCCCAGCAGCATGGGATTCAGGGACGGATTCTGGCAGCAGACCCGCGCCTCAAGCTTTACAACGTTGCCCGACACCGGTGCGGCAGAAATCTTTCGTATCATGGGGATGATGTTCTGCTCCACAACGCCTTTTTTACCCTTTTTTTCCACGGTCACTTCCTCACGGGAAAACAGGGCTTCAATCTGTTCCGCCGCGTTCTGCGGCACGCCCGCGTCGTACTCCAGCAGCACGGCGCAGTCGAGATACGCCAGATTCTTGATTTTTCCGCCGCCGGCGTACACCGAGAGGACGTGTACGCCCTCCACAAGCGCCTGATTCAGCCGGGTGCAGATATCCTCGTTTGAAAACGTGTCCGTTTCCAACTCAAAATCCAGCAGCTCGCACTGGCTTTCCACGCCAAGGCTCAGGGGCAGGGCGATGGACACCGAGGGGCGGGGGTTGAAGCCCTGCGTGTGGGTCAGGGGCAGTCCCGCCCGCTTGAATGCCCGCTGGAACAGCCGCATCAAATCCAAATGGGAGATATACACGGCGTTGCCTGTTTTCTGAAACAGCGCTCTAAGCATCGCACGACACCTCCCGCAGCAGTCTTTCCGCGCCGCAGCCCGCACAGCCGTGGCGGCAGTCCGGGGTGATTTTCGCTTCGTAGGCGCGTTTTCGCTCCAGCTTCAGGAATTTCTTTGTCACGCCCACGTCGATGGTGTCCCAGGGCAGCAGCTCGTCCTCGCCGTAGCCGCGGACGGTGTAGAAGTCCCCGTCCACGCCGCATTTGCGGAAGGCGTCCTGCCATTTGGCGTAGTCAAAATATTCGTCCCAGCCGTCCAGCCGCGCGCCGTTTTTCACGGCTTCCTCGATCACCGAACCCAAACGCCGGTCGCCACGGGCAAAGACCGCTTCCAGCTGGCTCAAATCCGGCGCGTGATAGTCGTATTCGATGGACTTGGAATAGAAATGGGATTTCAGCAGATGGCAGCGGCGCAGATATTCCTGAGGCGTGATCTGCTTTTCCCACTGGAAGGGCGTGTGGGGCTTGGGGACAAAGTACGCCGTGGCGACGTGAACGCGAAGGCCCCGTTTCTTGTTCACGGCGTGTTCCTTCCACGTCAGGATCACCTTGTACACCAGCTCCGCGATGCCGAGCACGTCCTCGTCCGTTTCCGTGGGCAGACCCAGCATAAAATAGAGCTTGACATTGTTCCAGCCGCCGGAAAAGGCGTTGGCGCAGGTTGTCAGAATTTCGTCCTCGGTCAAATTCTTGTTGATGACGTCACGCAGGCGCTGGGTTCCCGCCTCCGGGGCGAAGGTCAGGCTGCTTTTCCGGCCGCCCGCCTGAAGCCGTTCCATCAGGTCACGGGAGAAATTGTCCGCCCGGAGGGAGGGAACGGAGAGGCTGACCTTATTCTCCGTGCAGTAGGGGATCAGCTTGTCCGTCAACTCTTTCAGCCCCCGGTAATCAGAGGTTGACAGGCTGGAAATGGTGATCTCGTTGTGTCCGGAAGCGCGAAGGGTCTCCACCGCCTGACGGTACAGCACTTCCGGGCTTTTCTTCCGTACCGGGCGGCAGGAGAAGCCCGCCTGACAGAACCGGCAGCCCCGGATGCAGCCCCGGAACACCTCCAGATTTGCACGGTCATGGACGATCTCCGTGGAGGGAACGATCATTTTTGTGGGGAAATAGGCGTTGTCCAGGTCTTCGATGATGCGCTTTGTCACCGTTTGAGGTACGCCCTCCAACGGCACGATGGCGGCGAGGGTGCCGTCGGCGTTGTATTCGTGGCGGTAGAAGCCGGGGACGTACACGCCGGGGATTTTCGCCACTTCATGGAGAAATGCGTCCTTGCTCCATCCCTCGGCCTTTGCCCGGTCGTAGAGCTGCAAAATCTCCACGGTGATGTCCTCGCCCTCGCCCAAGGAAAAAAAGTCGATAAAGTCCGCCATGCTTTCACACAGTTACTCTCGATAAAATCCAGTTTGAAGAAATAGTTCAGTGCTTCTTCATACTGCCCGAGTTCGGCCAGGCAACTACCGATATAGAAAACTGCAGTTGAAGCTTCGGGGGTAGCTTCTTCCACCTTTTTATAATAAGTAAGGGCTGCCTCATAATTCCGGTTCAGCCGGTAGCAGGTAGCCAGGTGACGGTTATTCCATATATTATCCGGTTTCAGCGTATCAGCTTTTAGATAGGCTTCGATAGCTTCCGCATATCTTTTTCTTTTTTGCAGAGCATATCCGAATTTTTGGAAATATTCTGCACCTTCTCCCTCAAATCCTCCGATTTCAATCAATTCTTTATAAATGTCGATAGCCTCATCCCAACGTTCCTTTGAAAGATAAAAATCAGCAATAGGAAACAATTCTTCTTCACAATATAGTAGATTGTCGAGTGCGGGAACATGATGAAGGTCGAGTTTTTCTTTGAAAATATCACGAAATTCATTCCGGCGCACACTAAGTTTGAAGAAACGGTACAGGTCGTGCAGGTATTGATTGCTCGCTGTTCCCGGGCGTGCGTTGAATTTCTTCATAGTTTCGGCGTTCGACTTTTCCGCCAGTTCTGCTACCTGCTGTTCGTTGAGTTGGCTCAACATCATTTCCTGTTGCATTTTAGGCAGTTGGTGAATGGTGAAAAAGAGCGAATATTTATCGCTATTACTGAAAAAGCCCGATTGGAGAATTAAGTCAAGCAAACTGCTTCCTTCGTTCCCTACTTGTTTCAGTGCCTTGAGTACATTGGACTGTTGCTTGCTGAACGGATAAAACCAGTTCTGTACCTCACGAAAAAACGGATAACTTTTCAGAGAAGAAAAAGTGCTCATATACACATCGGCTCCTTCCAGCTGGAGTTCGTTCATTTCGCGCAGCTTGTCTCCCAGTCCGGATTGTTCGAAGGCATCTTCCCAGTCCGGGTTCTTGTCATCGTTTTCTTCATCGTTTTCCTCAAAACCGAATCTAATGTTCTTCATGGAAGAAACATTTTTCAGCATCTCGGGAATAATCTCTTCCCTCATCTTCTTATCAATCTTCTCCGTTTCCTGACATAACAGCATTTGGCGGTAGATACGGGCAACATCTTCCCGGAAAGAAGGAATTTCGTCCATAAGGTCGACCCTCTTGATAAGTTCTGGGTAATAAAGAAGCCGGGTTCTGTGAATGTAGAAGATGAATATGACACCAACCAATGCCCGTTGGCTGACATTGACATCTTTATGACGGTAAGCATCCAGTAGCCACATGATTTTACGTAAGTCAAAACATTCCATTACGCTCAGTGTGACAGCACTGACAAATAAACATAAGTCGTCGGGTAAAAGCAATTCCGAACCCAACATGGATTTTGCGTCTTCTTCGTCTTCAGAAGTCCACGAACTGTTTGTCCATGTTCTTACAAACATGAATTTAAGAGTGTTCTCATGCCGTTGCAGCACTTCATCCATTTTAGCATCGGAGAGTAATCCGCTGATTGCTAAGTCATCATTAAAAGATTCAAGTATATGAAGTATTTTTTTTAGGCCATATTCTGCCAAATCTGCCGGTTCGGGTGTACGACGTACTTCGTGATAATATTTTGATGAAGCGTTGTCCAGCATGAGTAGGCGTGACTGGTCGGCAATACTCCATGTGTCCGCCACCAACTTTTGGTATAGGTTCCACCGCTCGGGATCGTTGGCTCCCTGTTTCATGTATTCCAACATATACTTGTAAGAAGTCTGCAATTGTTCTAGACGGGTACGTAAATCCCAGTCGGGACATTGCCAAAGCAACGATTCCAGCTGCATCAAGGCCTCCTTGAGTCTTTTTTCTTCAAGTAAGGTACGTATATATGCGTATTGTTCATTAATCGTTTTCTCGTTCATCATAATTCAATTATTTGTTTTTTCCAATCCAGGTCAGGCGTTTCCATAAACCTTCGAAGGGACCATGTTTATGGTGACGGAGCCACCACGAACAAAATACCATTTGTAATATAACAAAAAGAATGCCAAAAAAGAAACTATAAGTGATTCCTAAATAGCGTCCCAGTTCGAATCCCCAATGATAGAACAAAAGAGAACCGAAAATTGATTGCCCCAAATAGTTAGTTAAACTCATTTTACCATAAGATGTGAAACGCATGAAAAAGCTGCGGTCTTTTACGTGATAGAAGGTGAGCAGCAATCCTGTTACCAATAACACCATAAAACTAAGACTGCTGAATGAGCTTAGTATGAGCTGTAAGGGTACGAGGATAGCACTTCTCTCGATAAATTCCGGTAACATATTGTTGAGCCCGTAGATAGGGAAGAAGCAGAGTAGGGCGATAGCCAGTGCTTTCAGCCACAGGCGCTCGTTCTGTTCGCTGTATAGGAAATATTTCCGGCGTCCGATAAGCATACCGAACAGGAATAATCCCGGAGTTTGCAGGATGCGTCCGTGTTCCAATGCCCAAGTCATGTTGGCAAGTTGTCCTTCCCACATATTCATGCGGATGGTTTCGAGGAAGGTTCCGTTCTTCTGTACATCGAAAGCTATGCCGAAATAATAACGTGCCAGACTTTCACCTGCCACATAGTCAGGATTACATAAAGCATAGATTAATTTTGCCCAGTCGATAGGTTGCAGGATCAGCAGGGTGGCAAAGATGACGACGATACGGTCGCTCATGCGGCAGAATATCGGAAGAATAATACCGAGGATAGCATACATGGTTAATATTTCTCCGGTAAAGAAAGCAGCATTGAACTGTCCGATGATAAAAAGGATAAATAGCCTCCATAGGAAACGGAGCCGGAAGTCCTTTCCTTTGCGTTGTTGATTATTATCCTGAATATAAAAACTAAAGCCGAAAAGTAGGGCGAATACTGCATACGCCTTATTACTGAACGTGAAGAATAATCCCCTCCAAATAGCTTGGTCGGTAAAGTTCATCCATTCAAAAGGTACTTTCTCCGGAAAAGAATAAAAATTGAAGTGTTCAATACTGTGTAAAAGGATGATTCCCATTACGGCAAGTCCTCTTAGTACGTCGGCCACGTCTACTCGGGCGTTGGGTTCGGCGATTTTGTGTTCCATGATTTCCAGTCTTTCTTTTATAGGTTTATTATATGATGATTCTCCATAATACTTGCAACTTAAAATCTGACCTGTACCTGTGCCTGTATCAGGTTAGAATCTTTCTGTCCGTTTCCTTTTTTGTCACAAAAAGTGTATTGTGCCTGCACACGGCATCTGGGATAAAACCAGTATTGCAGTCCCACTACGTAATTGGTTTGCTTGTCATCCAGCACTTTGCTTTTGTTAAAATAGTCATAAGATGCAATGACATCCACTTTGGGGAATACATG
>OHJK01000891.1_pt1 | contig 16840 bp, 10 predicted proteins | sample 1568541 | NCBI WGS metagenome assembly OHJK01 (sample SAMEA3879535, study PRJEB24766) | human gut metagenome | biome: human-associated habitat; feature: feces | place: USA | collected 1985/1987
GCGCTGGAGGACATCAAAATCGCCAACACCAACGCCGCCTTTGAGCCGAAGCTGGACTACGTCATCACCAAGCTGCCCCGGTTCCCCTTCGACAAGTTCACCTCCGCCATCAACATTCTGGGCACCCAGATGATGGCCACCGGCGAGGTCATGGGCATCGGCTCCAATCTGGAGGAATCCCTGCTCAAGGGCATCCGCTCTCTGGAGGTAGGCGCGAACCACATCTACCATCACAAATTCGACGACATGACCACGGAGGAGCTGCTGGACTACATCAGCGTATTCCGTTCCGACAACATTTTTGCCATCGCGGAAATCATCTACCGGGGCGTCACCGTGGAGCAGATTCATGAAATTACAGCCATCGACGTGTATTTCCTGAACGCCATCAAGCGCATCGTGGACATGGAGGAATACTTAAAGCTCCATGTGAGAGAGCCGGAAGCCCTTCTGGACGCCAAGAAGATGGGCTTCAGCGATAAATATGTGAGCAGGCTCTGGAAATGCTCCGAGACGGACGTGTCCGATTTTCGCAGAGAACACGGTATGTTCCCGGCCTTCCGCATGGTGGACACCTGCCACACCGGCGCATATATCCCCTACTTCTACTCCTCCTACACCGGCGGGAACGTCTCCCGGCTGACGAACAAAAAGAAGATCGTGGTGCTGGGCGCAGGCCCCATCCGCATCGGTCAGGGCGTGGAATTCGACTACTCCACCGTCCACGCCGTCATGACCATCAAGAAGGCGGGCTACGAGGCCATCATCATCAACAACAACCCCGAGACCGTCTCCACCGACTACACCACCGCCGACAAGCTGTACTTTGAGCCTTTGACTCCCGAGGATGTCATAAACATCATCGATTTTGAAAAGCCCGACGGCGTGATCGCGTCTCTGGGCGGCCAGACCGCCATCAATCTGGCCCAGCCCCTCCATGACCGGGGCGTGAAGATCATCGGCACCGGCTGCGAGGCCATCGACAGAGCCGAAAACCGGGACGCCTTTGAAAAGCTCCTGAAAGAGCTGGACATCCCCCAGCCCAAGGGAAAGGCCGTCACCAAAATCGAGGACGGTCTCGCAGCGGCAAACGAGATCGGCTACCCCGTGCTGGTACGTCCCAGCTTCGTGCTGGGCGGCCGCGCCATGCAGATCGTGGCAAACGAGACCCAGCTGCGCCATTACCTGAAAAGCGCCGTGGAGATCGACGAGGACAAGCCCGTTCTGGTGGACAAATACATTCAGGGTCGGGAAGTGGAGATCGATGCCATCTGCGACGGGCGGGACGTGTTCGTCCCCGGCATTATGGAGCTGGTGGAGCGCACCGGCGTTCACTCCGGCGACTCCATCTCCGTCTACCCCTCCTTCTCCATCTCCGACAAGGTCAAGGGCATCATCCTGCAATACGCCAAAAAGCTGGGTCTGGGCATCGGCATTGTCGGCCTGTTCAATGTGCAGTTCATTGTGGATCCGGAGGACAATGTGTCCGTCATCGAGGTCAACCCCCGTTCCTCCCGCACGGTTCCCTTCCTGAGCAAGGCCACGGGCTACAGCCTTGCGGACATCGCCACCGACGTGATTCTGGGGTTGAGCCTGAAGGAGCAGGGCTTCTTCGACATCTACCCCGCCGAAAAGGAGCGCTGGTACGTCAAAGCGCCGGTGTTCTCCTTCAACAAAATTCGCGGTCTGGACGCCTATCTGACTCCCGAAATGAAGTCCACCGGCGAGGCCATCGGCTATGACCGCACCATGACCCGTGCCCTGTACAAGGCGCTGCAAGCCTCCGGCATGAAGCTGCAGAACTACGGCACCGTCCTTGCCACCATCGCCGACCGGGACAAGGAGGAAGCGCTGCCCCTGATCCGCCGGTTCTACCGTCTGGGCTTCAACATCGAGGCCACCGCCGGTACCGCCACCTTCCTGAAGGAAAACGGCATCCGCACCCACGTTCTGGGCAAGATCAGCGACGGCAGCGACGAAATCCCCAACGCACTGCGTCAGGGACACATTGCCTACGTCATCAACACCCGCGACCCCGGCTCCAGCGGCCGGGACGGCATAAAAATCCGCCGGATCGCCACGGAGCATAACGTGACGCTGTTTACCGCGCTGGACACCATCCGGGTTCTGCTGGATGTGCTGGAAGAAACCACTCTGACGATTTCTACGATTGACGCCTGAGCAGGCAACGCCAAAAATTCCCGGAAGGAGCGACCATGAAACAGAGCATTTTCACAATCCTATCCAATACCCCTCTGACGGACTGCGTCTATAAAATGGTGCTTTCCGGCGACACCTCCGCCATTACCGCCCCGGGGCAGTTTGTCAACATTCAAATCACAGGGAAGTTCCTCCGCCGTCCCATTTCCGTGTGCGACTATGACGGCAGCACCCTCACCATCGTCTACAAGGTGGTGGGCAAGGGTACGGAAATTCTCTCCCGGATGGTTCCCGGGGAGAAGCTGGACATCCTGACCGGTCTGGGCAACGGCTACGACCTTGCCCCAGCCGGGGACAGCCCCGTCCTACTGGGCGGCGGTGTGGGCGTCCCGCCGCTGTACCACCTTGCAAAACGGCTGCTTGCCATTGGCAAGCAGGTAACGGTGATTCTGGGCTTCAACACCCAATCGGAAGTGTTCTATGAAGCCGAATTCCGGGCGCTGGGCTGCCGGGTGATCGTCGCCACCGCCGACGGAAGCTATGGCGTCAAGGGCTTCGCCACCACGCCCCTGAACGATCTGAATTATTCCTATTTCTACACCTGCGGCCCGGAGCCGATGCTCAAGGCGGTGTATAGAGCCACCCGCACCTCCGGCCAGATGAGCTTCGAGGAACGGATGGGCTGCGGCTTCGGCGCCTGCATGGGCTGCTCCTGCAAGACCCTCACGGGATACAAACGCATCTGCAAGGACGGCCCCGTCATGCGGAAGGAGGAAATTCTATGGGAAGCCTGAGCGTGAACCTCTGCGGCATCGAGCTGGACAACCCGGTCATCCCCGCCTCCGGCACCTTTGGCTACGGCTATGAGTTTGCCGAACTGTACGACATTAACTGCCTCGGCACCTTCTCCTTCAAGGGAACCACGAAAGAACCCCGTTTTGGAAATCCCACGCCCCGCATCGCCGAGTGTACCGGCGGCATGATCAACGCCGTGGGGCTGCAAAATCCCGGCGTGGACAAAGTCATATCCGAAGAACTCCCGAAGCTGAAAGCCTGCTTCCACAAGCCCGTCATGGCCAACGTCTCCGGCTTTTCCGTGGCGGATTACGCCTACACCTGCGAGCGGCTGGACAAAGAGGAACAGGTGGGCTGGCTGGAGGTCAACGTCAGCTGCCCCAACGTTCACGGCGGCGGCATGAGCTTCGGCACCTGCCCGGAAGCTGCCGCAGAGGTAACGGCGGCGGTGAAAAAGGTCACGAAAAAGCCCGTCATCATCAAGCTTTCCCCCAACGTCACCGACATTGTGTCCATTGCCAAAGCCTGCGAGGACGCGGGGGCGGACGGCATCAGCCTGATTAACACTCTGCTTGGTATGCGCATCGACCTGCGTACCCGCAAGCCCATCATCGCCAACAAAATGGGCGGCTTTTCCGGCCCTGCCATCTTCCCGGTGGCGCTTCGCATGGTCTATCAGGTCGCAAATGCGGTAAACGTCCCCGTGGTGGGCATGGGCGGCGTCAGCAGCGCCGAAGATGTGGTGGAAATGATGCTGGCAGGCGCTACCGCCGTGGAGGTGGGCGCTGCCAATCTCGTAAACCCCTACGCCTGCCGGGACATCATCCGGGAGCTTCCCGCCGTCATGGAAAAATACAAAATTGAAAATCTGAAAGACATTATAGGAGGCGCGAAATAATGGGTAAGGACGTCATTGTTGCCTGCGATTTTTCATCCGCCCAGGCAACCTTCGCTTTTCTGGATAAGTTCACCGGCCGCAAGCCCTTCGTGAAGATCGGCATGGAGCTGTACTACGCGGAAGGCCCCGCCATCGTCCGGGAGATCAAAGCCCGGGGGCACAAGATTTTTCTGGACCTGAAGCTCCACGACATTCCCAACACCGTGAAAAAAGCCATGTCCGTCCTGCGGAATCTGGACGTGGACATCACCAACCTCCACGCCGCCGGTACCACTGCCATGATGAAGGCCGCGCTGGAAGATCTGACCCGGGAGGACGGCACCCGTCCCCTGCTGATCGCCGTGACCCAGCTGACCTCCACCGATCAAGCGGCCATGGAGTCCGACCTGCTCATTCATGAACCCATTGACGAAGTGGTCATGCACTACGCCGAGACCGCGAAAAACGCGGGTCTGGACGGCGTGGTCTGCTCCCCCCTGGAAGCGGGGAAGGTACACGAGCGCTGCGGCAAAGCGTTTCTCACCGTGACCCCCGGTGTCCGCTTCGCCGACGGCGATGTGGGCGACCAGAAGCGGGTGATGACCCCAGCCGCCGCCAAGGCCATCGGTTCGGACTACATCGTGGTCGGCCGTCCCATCACGGCCGCCGCCGACCCCGTTGCCGCCTACGAGCGCTGCGTGGCGGAATTCTGTGATTGAAATAAGGAGGAAGCATTTTGGAAAGCTACAAAAGAGAATTCATTCAGTTTCTAGAGATGGCCGGTGTGCTGAAATTCGGCGATTTCACCGCCAAATCCGGCCGGAAAATCCCCTATTTCATCAACGCCGGGGAGATCAAAACCGGTAAGGAAATTGCGACTCTGGGCGAATTCTACGCCCGCGCCTACCGGGAAAAGCTGGGGCAGCGGAAGGCCGTCCTCTATGGCCCCGCCTACAAGGGCATTTCCATCGCCGTGTCCGCCGCCGTTGCCCTGAGTCGGGACGGGCTGGACGTTCCCTTCTTCTTCAATCGCAAGGAAGCCAAGGATCACGGCGAGGGCGGCGTGTTCGTGGGCTACGTCCCCAAGGCCGGTGAGGACGTGGTCATCGTAGAGGACGTCATCACCGCCGGGACTGCCATCCGGGAAAGCATGGCTATCTTAAGCCGTCTGGAGGGCGTCAAGGTCGCCGCCACATTTATTATGGTTGACCGCAAGGAGCGGGGCAAGGGCGAAAAGCTGGCCATGGAGGAAGTGGAAGAGGAATTTGGCTTCCCCGTCTACTCCGTGGTGGATGTGTATGACATCATCGCCTATCTGGAAGAAAATCCCGCCAACGCCGAGAACGTGGCGCGGATCAGAAATTATCTTGCCGTGAATGGAGCGAAAGCATGAGAAGTCTGAACAGCATTCTGGATTTAGGCGTAGACGAGTTGGATGGGCTGATCGCCACCGCCAAGGACATCATTGCCCACCCGGAAAACTACTGGGACAGATGCGCCCACAAGAAGCTGGCGACGCTGTTCTTCGAGCCCTCCACCCGCACCCGCCTGAGCTTTGAGGCTGCGATGCTGGAGCTGAGCGGCAGCGTCATCGGCTTCAGCGAGGCCAGCTCTTCCTCCGCCTCCAAGGGTGAAAGCGTGGCGGACACCGCCAAAATTGTCAGCTGCTACGCAGACATCATCGCCATGCGCCACCCCAAGGAGGGTGCGCCCTACGTGGCAAGTCAGGCGGCCTCTATCCCCGTCATCAACGCCGGAGACGGCGGCCACAAGCACCCCACCCAGACCCTTGCCGACCTGCTGACCATTTCCCGGGAAATGGGGCGGCTGGACAACCTCACCATCGGTCTGTGCGGCGACCTGAAATACGGCCGGACTGTCCACTCCCTGATCGAAGCCATGAGCCGCTACAAGGGCATTCAATTTGTTCTGATTTCCCCGGAAGAATTAAAAATCCCCGGTTTTATTCGGTATAATGTTTTTGAAAATCAGGGCATTCCCTATACGGAAGTGTCCTCTCTGGAGGAAGCCATGCCCAAGCTCGACGTGCTGTACATGACCCGCATCCAGCGGGAGCGCTTCGACGACCCATGGGAATACGAGCGGCTCAAGGACAGCTACGTCCTCGATACCGAGAAAATGAAACTTGCGAAAGGAAAAATGTGCGTCCTGCACCCCCTGCCCCGTGTCAATGAGATCAGCGTCAAGGTGGACGACGACCCGAGAGCCGCCTATTTCCGTCAGGCGCTGAACGGCAAGTACATGCGCATGGCGCTCATCCTGAAGCTTCTGGACGAAGCCGCCCGGAATCCCGCAAAAGAAGCCATCGACGTTAGCGGTCTGGAATACGACCGTGTCTGCCGCAATCCCAAGTGCATCACCCAGACCGAGCAGGAGCTGCCCCAGCTGTTCCGCTGCACCGACAAGGCCGCGGACATCCACAGGTGCGTCTACTGCGAGCAGAGAGCCTAATCTTTATCCCACAAAAAATGCAGAATGCCGTTGTTTCGGCATTCTGCATTTTTATTTATCCCTTATATCTCGGCTCGCAGGTCAGGTTGACGCCCAGACGCTTGAAGGTTTTTTCGTCCACCGGGGACAAAATCACCGAGGAATGTACCTCGCAGCCCCGCAGCTTGTCCAGCTGCTCCATGGCCAGTTCCGCCATGGGGTTGGTGGCGGCGCAGATGGACAGGGCGATCAGCGTCTCGTCGGTGTGGAGACGGGGATTGCGGTTGCCTAAGTGGTCAACCTTCAGGTGCTGGATGGGGTCAAGCACCACCGGGGAAATCAGGTGCAGGCTGTCCCGCATACCTGCCAGCTTTTTCAGCGCGTTCAGCAGCAGCGCCGAGGACGCACCCAGAAGGTCGGAGGTCTTGCCGGTGACGATGGTACCGTCGGGCAGTTCCATGGCGGCGGCAGGCGCGCCGGTCTGCTCCGCCCGCTGCAGGGCAGGGGCGACCACCTTCCGCTCCGCCGGGGTCACACCGGCCTTTTTCATCAGCAGCTCCAGCTTGCGCACCGTTTCGTCGCTGCCTTTGCCCTGCTTCTGCTCGCACATGGCCACGTAGTATCTGCGGATGATCTCCTGTCGGGAGGCGAACCGGACGGCTTCGTCATCCACGATGCAGTTGCCCACCATATTCACGCCCATATCCGTGGGGGATTTGTAGGGGCAATGCCCCAGAATCTTCTCAAAAATCGCCACCAGCACAGGGAACGCTTCCACGTCCCGGTTGTAGTTGACGGTGGTGACCCCGTAGGCTTCCAGATGGAAGGGGTCGATCATGTTCACGTCGTTCAAGTCCGCCGTGGCGGCCTCGTAGGCAAGGTTCACCGGGTGGTTCAGCGGCACGTTCCAGATGGGGAACGTCTCGAATTTGGCGTAGCCCGCCGTGTTGCCCCGGATATGCTCGTGATACAGCTGGCTCAGGCAGGTCGCCAGCTTTCCGCTGCCGGGGCCGGGAGCCGTGACCACCACCAGCGACCGGGTCGTCTCAATGTAGTCATTTTTCCCGAAGCCGTCGGGGCTGACGATGTAGCCGGTGTCGGAGGGGTAGCCCGGAATCTCAAAATGGTGATAGACCCGGATGCCCAGCCCTTCCAAGCGGGACTGGAACGCCTTCGCCAGCGCCTGTTCATGGAAGCGGGTCAGCACTACGCTGGAAACGTACAGGCCGAAGCCCCGGAAAATGTCGATCAGGCGAATGACGTCCCGGTCATAGGTGATGCCAAGATCGCCCCGAACCTTATTCTTTTCGATATCGTCGGCGTTGATGGCAATGACCATCTCCACCTGCTCCTTCAGCTGCAGCAGCATCCGCAGCTTGCTGTCCGGCTGGAAGCCCGGCAGGACGCGGGAAGCATGGTTGTCGTCATAGAGTTTGCCGCCGAATTCCAGATACAGCTTGCCGCCGAACTGGGCAATGCGCTCCCGGATGTGGGCGGACTGCATTTGCAGGTATTTATCGTTATCAAACGCCGCTTTTGTCATTTCCGTTGCCTCTTTCCCAAAAACTTTCCACCATTTTACCCTATCCGACGGGAAATAGCAAGGCCATTTCGCGGGAAAATCTTCTCTTTCGCGGGATTGCTTCTTGTTTCGGGAACGGCGCCGTGCTATAATGAACGCATCTATTTTTTCGGAGGTGTTTCCATGGAATTCAGCGTCAACCATCCGGTGCTTTACCTGCTTGCCGGAATTCTGATTGCCGTGGTTCTGGCTCAGTCGGTTTTCTTCCTTGTCAAGGCTCTGCGCCGCAGTAAGGAAATCGGCATGGATCAGGCCAAAATCAAAAAAACCATCAAAACCGCCGCACTGTTCACCATCGCCCCGGCCGTGTCCATCGTCATCAGCGTCATCACCCTAAGCAAAAGTCTGGGTATTCCCCTGCCCTGGCTGCGGCTTAGCGTAGTCGGCTCATTGAGCTATGAGGCCATCGCGGCATCCAACGCCGTCAGCGCCATGGGCTTAGAGCTTGGCAAAATCAGCGCCCTGACCGCCCAGCAATACGTCAACATCGCGCTGGTGATGACCCTGTCCATCATGGTGGGCATCTGGCTGGTGCCTGTCATCGGCAAGAAGCTGCTGCGGGGCATGACCGTTCTGGAAAACCGGGACGCCAAATGGGCGGATATTTTCCAGAATGCCATGTTTATCGGCATGATCTCCGCGTTTCTGGGCTATGTGTTCTGCGATTTTTCCCGTCTGTGGACGCCGGGGGATTACGCCGCCACCTCCGGACTTGTGCCGGTATGCGTCATGGCGGTATCCGCTGCGATCATGGTGGTCTGCGGGCTTCTCATGAAGAAATTCAAGTGGAGCTGGGTCAACGATTACGCGCTGCCCATTTCTCTGGTGCTGGGCATGGCTTCCGCCATTCCCCTCACCGCGTGGCTGGGTTAAGGAGGTGCCGATATGAAAAAGCAGCTTAGCTACATCGACTCCGTTCACCGCAGCGGCACCATCTGGAACATTTCCGTGATGATTTTGCTGCTGGCCTTCCCCCTGACGGTGGCCGCCCTGTTTGGCGCCGCCCCGGACTGGGGCGCGCTGGTGGTGGGTCTGATCGCCACCGCGCCCATGTATTGGGCGGTGGGCGTCATTGAGACAATTACCTTCGTTCCCATGCTGGGCGCGGGCGGCTCCTACCTCAGCTTTGTCACCGGCAACATCTCCAACCTGAAGCTTCCCTGCGCCATCAACGCTCTGGAACAGAACAATGTCAGCGCCAACTCCGAGGAGGGCGAGGTCATCTCCACCATCGCCATTGCCACCTCCTCCATCGTCACCACCGTCATTATCATCATCGGCGTCATTCTCATCGTCCCTCTGACCCCCGTTCTGGAAGCGCCGGTGCTGGAACCGGCCTTTGCCCAGATGCTGCCCGCCCTGTTCGGCGGACTGGGCGTAGCCTTCGTCAGCCGGAACTGGAAGATCGCCGTCGCGCCGGTGGTGCTGATGCTGGTTCTGTTCATTTTCGTCCCCGCCCTGAACGCCGGTACCGTGGGCATTATGGTGCCTGTGAGCGTGCTGTTCACCATCGCCGTTTCCCGGCTGCTTTATAAGAGAGGAGTTCTGTAAACATGATCGGATATCTGATTCTCGCCGTTCTGGTTGCATTCATCGCCGTGGTCGCCATCCGCACCATCCGCTTCCGTCCCAAGCCCCAGCCCGAAGTCACCAAGGAAGAAATCGCCTTTGACCGGGACGCCGCCGTGGATTCCCTCGCCCAGCTGGTTCGCTGCAAGACCGTGTCCTACAACGACCATTCTCTGGAGGACGAGGGGGAATTTCAGAAGCTGATCTCTCTTCTGCCGACACTTTACCCCAACGTGTTCGGCACCTGCACCTTCCAGCAGCTTCCCGACCGGGCGCTGCTGCTGCGGTGGCCGGGCAAGCAGGAAGGCGACCCTGCCGTTATGATGGCGCACTATGACGTGGTGCCTGTCAACGAGGAAAAGTGGGACAAGCCTCCCTTCGCCGGGGTCATCGAGGACGGCATTCTCTGGGGCCGCGGCACGCTGGACACCAAGGTCACCTTCAACGGCGTTCTTTCCGCCGCCAATTACCTCATCGGTCAGGGCTTCCAGCCGGAAAAGGACATTTACTTTGCCTTCTCCGGCGGTGAGGAGATCAACGGTCAGGGTGCGCCCAACATCGTGGCGTATTTCACCGAGCACGGCATCCACCCCGCCATTGTGGTGGACGAGGGCGGCGCCGTGGTGGAGAATGTGTTCCCCGGCGTGAAGCAGCCCTGCGGTCTCATCGGCATTGCGGAAAAAGGTATGCTGAACGCCCAGTACCGCACCGTCTCCGCCGGCGGCCACGCCTCCGCCCCCAAGCCCCATACCCCGGTGGGGGTTCTGGCGGCGGCCTGCAAGCGGGTGGAGGATCACCCCTTCAAGGCCCACATTGACGGCCCCGCTGCCCAGATGTTCGACACGCTGGGACGGTATTCAACGCCATTGTACCGGGTGATTTTCGCCAACATGTGGTGCTTCGGTTGGATCATTGACCTACTCGGCAAAAAGAGCGGCGGCGAAATGAACGCGCTGGTGCGCACCACCGTGGCCTTTACTCAGATGGAGGGCAGTTCCGCCCGGAACGTGATTCCTCCCGAAGCAAAAATGGTGTCCAACATCCGCCTGAATCCCGCCGACAGCGTCGCTTCCGCGCTGGCGCATCTGGAAAAGGCCGTCAACGACCCCGCCGTGGAGATCACGTCTCTGGAATCCTTCGAGCCAAGTCCCGTCTCCGAAACCGGCTGCGACGCATGGGAGAAGGTCGCCTCTGCCGTGGCCAACACATGGCCGGGCTGCATCGTCTCCCCGTATCTGATGGTGCAATGCTCCGACTCGCGGCACTATCGTGACCTGAGCAACCACGTTTACCGCTTCTCCGCCATGGACTTGACCGCCGAAGAGCGTTCCACCATCCATGGCAACAACGAGCGTATTCGTCTGGAAACCGTCGCCAAGGCCGTAGAATTCTACATCCGCCTCATGCGTCAGTGCTGAAACAAAAAAGATGTCCCCCACCCCGGGAAAATCCGGGGTGGGGGATTTGTCTTAGTCCAGCAGATATGCCAGGAAAGCGCCGCCCGTGATGGCATACACCAGAATGGTGAAAGCCACAACGATCAGCGTCAGGATAAACTGGGCGATCGCCCAATTCTTCCGGGAGCGCTTCTCCGGGGAGCTGCTCACCGCCCAGACGATCAGGCAGATGAAGCCGACAATGGGAATTGCCGAGAGGATCAGCGTGCCGATCCAGGAACCGACAGACATGTCCGTGTCCTGCCGTGCGTAGGTATTGCCGTTGTAGTTGTCCATGTTATATTCCTCCTGCTTTCCAAATTTAGGGGATATAATGATTATAACACATATCTGTGAAAATGGGAATACTTTTTCGGCAAAATCTTTTCTGCAAATCGCCCCGCACACCGCAAAAAATCCCGGCAGCCGAAGCTGCCGGGATTTTTTTAGCTTAGCGTATTCTCGATTACCGGGCGCTGCGCTTCTTGTTGTAGAAGTACACACCGGCAATGGCGGCGCCGGAGACAACCATAAAGATCACGGGAATGAAGATCATATCACCGGTCTTGGGGTTGGTCTTATCGGCCTTCTCGTTGGTGGTGCTCTTGGCGTTGGCGTTGGTGATCATCACGTTGATGTGGACTTCGCTCTCCTTGCGGAGCTCGTTGGTGTCGGAGATGGTGTCATACTTCTGGGTGTCGTTGACAAAGTTTCCGACCCAGTTGCCCTTGGCCATGTACATGCCGTCATACTTGATGCCGTCGCTGGTCTTGGCGGTGTAGTAGTTCTTCACAACGGTCTTGACCTCATCCAGCGTGACCTTGCCGTCCAGAGCAATGCCCTCGGTGATATTGATGGTCTTGGCGGGATCGTCGACCTTGTTGTCCTTGAAGATGTGCAGGTAAACCTTGTAGGGGAACTTGTTGTTGGTAGTGGTGGTGTCCTTCTCGAGGTAAGCGTAGAATTCTACGTTGCCCTTGATGACGAGCTTGGCAACCTGAGCGCTGGTGTAGAGGTCACCCTTGTTGTCAATCTTCCAGCCCTTGAAGGTGTAGCCGGTCTTGTTATCGGCCTTGCTCTGAGCGTCGGAAACCTTCTTGCTGTCAATGCTGCTGCCGCTGGTCACGTTGTAGGTGGAAACGGCCTTGCCGTCGGTGCCGTAGAAGGTCACTCTGACAGTGTCGCCCTCGGGAGTGCTGCCGCTCTTGGCCTTCAGGGTGACGGTCAGGGAGTCGCCGGCATTGATTGTGGTGGACAGGGACAGGTTGTTGCCCTTTTCATCGCTCTTGGCGGTGACGAACTCATAGGAATCCTTCCAGTTGCCCATCCAGCGGTAGCTCAGGATGTCGCTGATAACGGAGGACTTACCGTTCACAGGCTCGACCTGGAACTCTCTGGCAATCGTGTTGCCCTTGTCGTCAATAATCTTAAGAGTGATATACTTGACAGGCTCTTCCGCCTTCTTGGTGTTGACAAACAGCTTCAGGGAGTAGCCGTCGTCGATACCGGCATACTTGATGGTGACGTCGGTGGCCTCATTGTCGGAAGCGCCGGTCCACTTGACGAACTCCTTGTCGGCGTTGACCAGGCTCAGACCCAGCTCCTTGGTCAGCTTCACGCTGCCGTCAACAGGAACGGTGATCTCGCCCTTTCTTGCATAAGAACCGTCAACATAAATCTCAACAGGAACCTTCGCGTCAACGCGGGTATCCTCGACCTTCTTGTTGAGGTACAGGTTTACGTAGTAGCCATTCGCATTTGCCTTCTTCAGGTTGTCATAGCTGATGGGGCCGGTGGTCTCTTCGTCCTTCATGTTCGTCCACTTGACGAATTCCTTGTCGCCGTAAATCAGAGTCTCGGCCAGTTCCTTCGTCAGTTCCAGTTTCTGACCGGGCTTCACGGTAACATACTTGTCAGTGACATACTTTCCGTCAACGTAGGTCTTGACGGTCAGGGTTTCATCAGCTTCCGTAGCAGCGGCCTGGAAAGGAACCGCGCAGACCAGCAGCATAGCCACCAATACGAGGCTAAGCAGCTTCTTCATTGTGTTTTTCATAGTTTCTAACCTCCTAGAAAATTGGTTGTTTTAGAAATGCTGCCGGCTCTGGAACCTTTGGTGTCGCCAATCGGGGAGGCTTTCCGCCGCTTCCGCACCCGGCATCTCTTTCATGTCTGCATGATATCACATCCGTTCCCGGATGTCAATAGGAAAATTACAAAATGTAACAGAATTCTTTACACTTTATAACATTCTTAAACATTTGCCCTTATCTTAAGAAATTTACTCCAAATTTTACCATAAAATTCGTTTTTTACCAGCTACGAAAAATGACAATCTCTGATTTCGATATCTTTTTTCTTTCAAAGGTTACAATTTTGTTGCAGCCGCCTGTGGCCTCCCGAAGCGGCCTCCGCCGCCCAAGGGGGGTGCCAGCATGGCACCGGGGTTTCCGCGAAAGGGTTTGGAAAGAAGAGAGGTAGAAAAGAGGATCTACGGAGTTGAAAGGGAGCGGCTCACGGCTTCCGCAACCTTTCTGGTATTACCATACCTTTGGGTTTTGAACAGGCAATAACGGAAATGAAAATAAAAAGCGACGAAATTGTGAACAGTTTTTCTTCATGCCGGAATCTCTCCCTGGTTTTTGCGCCTATTCCTTCGGCAAAAGGGGCGGCGCGGGAAATCCCGCGCCGCCCTTGGCCTATTTCATTCCGTTGCTCCGGGGAAAATCAGCGTTACCTTGAACAGGTCACCGTCCACCAGCAATTGCAGCTGCCCCTTCTGCAGCTCCATCAGGGTCTTGGCAATGTTCAGGCCCAGACCGCTGCCCTCGGTGTTCCGGGAGTCGTCGCCCCGGACAAAGCGCTCCATCAGCTCGTCGGCATCCACGTTCAGCTCGTCACGGGAGATGTTCTTCAGGGAAATGATGACCTTCCCCTCCAGCGCCATCACGTCGATATACACCCGTGTGCCGGGCAGGGCATATTTCACGGTGTTGCTCAGGAGATTGCTCAGCACCCGCCACGCAAGTCTTCCGTCCGCCATCATGGCGACAGACTCTTCCGGATGGCGGAATACGGGGGTCAGCTGGGCTTTTTCCAGCTTGTCGGCGAATTCGCCCAATGCCTGATTCACGGATTCCACCGCGTCCAGCTTCGTAATGTCCGCCGTCAGGTTTCCCGTGCTGGCCTTGCTCATTTCCATCAGATCCTCGATCAGCTTTTTTAAGCGCTGGGACTGCCGGTTGAGGACTTCCAGATAGGTCTTCTCCTCCTCCGGCGTGTGGGGCTTTTGCAGCAGATCCACATAATTGATGATGGAGGTCAAAGGCGTTTTGATATCGTGGGAAACATTGGTAATCAGTTCTGTTTTCATACGCTCCGATTTTAATTGCTTCTGCGCCGCCACTACGGCAACGCCTGCCAGGTCATTCAGGTCACCGGCAAAGCTCTTGAACGCGCCGATGAGATATTTGTCGTCCACTTTGGTGTCCAGATCGCCCTTGCCCATGCGCTTGGCGCTTTCCAGCAGGATGCCGAAGCAGTACGCCCCATACAGCACCACGGCCACGCAGGCGCACAGGCTCAGCACCACCATCAGATTCGATCTGCCCGCAAGGGCGGCGAACAGGAGCATCACCATGATGAAGCCCGTCAGCAGCCACTGCCAGGTCAGCGGCATCATGGAATACACCCGGTTGACGGATTTTCCGATTTTTGCACAGGTCTTCTTTATCTGCGTCCACAGCCATCTCAGGGGTGTAAGAAGCACCAGCAGGAAGTCCCAGAATACAGCCGCCGCCTTGGGCAGCTTCCGCAGCAGCCAGCCGCAGCCGGAGAAGCAGCCCTTGACGCACTTCACCAGCAGATTCATGCAGCGCCAGCAGACGCTGTTGCGCCACCAGTAGCCCCCGGGGGTCTTGAACTGGGCGGCGCAGGCAAAGCAGAAGCTCACGAAAATCAGGCTCATGGCGTAGCCCGCCATCAGCATTCCGGCGCAGAGCGTCTGAATATTCTGCGTGAACAGGCCGGCGGCATCGTTGAATTGGACGATCACCATGAAAAGGCCGAAGATGATCAGCCCACCACCGGCAAGGTAAATGTCCAGAGGAATGCAGTTGAAGCCCGCGGCTTGGACTTCCTCCCTGCCGGGCTTTCTGCCCGCCGCGCAGCAGAGATACACGGTCAGAACCGCAAACAGCAGCAGGCACGCGCCCATAATGAAGAACAGGCTGTCGCGGTAGCTCCACACCTGGGTAAGCAGAGCGTACCCGCTGTCAAAGCGGTACGCGCCGGGAGCCAGGGTCAGCTCCACGGTATAGGCGGGCAGCTTCGCGTAGCGGTACTCCACCACCATGGACTTCTGGGCGTCGTCGTCCCAATATTCCATGGTGTGGGATTCGCCGTCCGCAAAGATCACGTCCGGGTCTGCCGTGCCGGTTGCCAACGGCTTGGTGGGGTTCGCGGACAGCGTCTCGAGGGGGGCGGTCTCCTCCGTCGTGTCCGGGACGGTTTCGGCGGTCGTCTCCGGAACCGTTACGGTAACGGTGGTTTCGTCGGTTGTTTCCGGCACCGTCTCTGTGGTGGTCTCCGGAACGGTCTCGGTCTCCGGCATCACCTTCTGCGTCAGGCTGGGTGTTACCAGGAATACGACTGCCGTGCCGTTGGCATCCCATTCGAATTCGCCCACGCCCGCCGGGTTTGACGCCCGATAAACGATAGAATCGTCCTTGTCCCGGAATTCCACGGCGGTGATGAAGGCATCCTGCGGCATATTGTCCCGATAGAATGCATCGCCCGACTGAAAATACAGGACGCCCGCGTCATTGCGCTTCAGCACGCCCACCGGAGTGCTGCCGCTGCGGGTATGTCCCCCCTCGCCTGCCAGCTCCGATTCCGTGGTGAATGTTACCTGATATATATATGCGCCCTCAGTGGGAACGTCGTCCAACAGAACTTCGCTTTGGCTCAGCTCCCGGGTCGTGTCGAACACCAGATAGCCGGATTCGTTTTCCGAGAAGCAGTCCGATACGTCGTTGTAGGTCTGATACAGGACATTGCCGTCTACACCAACGAACGTCACGCACGTGGTAGGCGCGTCAGGCAGGTCTATCACGCCCATCGATGGATTGGCCTCAAAGCGAACGCCGTTGCCGGTGTCGTAGATATTACCGATCGGTTCGACGCTGTCCACGCTCCCACTGGAGTCCTCCGTTTCGATGCTGAGACTGAGAACCAATGCCCCGCCCTCCGGGATGGCGTTATAGGTGCTCGCGTCCGCCTGAGGCGTTGCCTCCGACTTTTCCGTGATGGACAGGACGTATTTATAAGAGCCGCTGACGGGGAAGGAATAAAATTCGGCGTCCGACAGATTTTCCGCGCCGCCGGATTCCAGCACATTTCCTTCGGCGTCCTTCAGCACATAGCCCGCCAGCGCCGGGTTGAACACGCCGTAAAGCCAGCCGGTCTTCCCCGACGGCCCCAGATCGTACACGGTCGGCCCCGCGATCGCCTCCGGCACGCCGCCTAAGTTCGCTTCGGCGTAGTCCACGGCAATGCGGCCTGCCATGGATTCGCCGTCCGAGCGGATGTATCTGTCCCGCAGCTCCTCCACGGAGACGTCGTACAGTCCCGATTCCGTCATGCCGATGATGGCAGCGGCGCTGCCGGCGGCTCCCAGAAGCATCAGGGCGCACAGGGCGATGGCGAGGAATTTGAATACAATATTGTATTTCAAATTATTTTCCTCCTTCCATTTTATAGCCCTGTCCCCACACGACCTTCAGATACCGCGGCTCCGAGGGGTTGATCTCGATTTTCTCCCGCAGGTGACGGATATGCACTGCCACGGCGCCCTCGCTGCCCAGCGCCGCCTCCTGCCAGACGGATTCATACAGCACCTTGGTGGAGAACACCTTTCCGGGGTTCGCCATCAGAAGGTGCAGAATGGCATACTCCGTGGGCGTGAGGGAC
>OHJK01000915.1_pt1 | contig 16539 bp, 27 predicted proteins | sample 1568541 | NCBI WGS metagenome assembly OHJK01 (sample SAMEA3879535, study PRJEB24766) | human gut metagenome | biome: human-associated habitat; feature: feces | place: USA | collected 1985/1987
GTATCAAAAGCTTGGCTATTAACTTTTAGTGAGCTGTGCATTAAGCCTTTAACTGAAATTCCATCTGAAGTATTTTTGGTCAACTGCTTATAAAAATCGCACTTTATTGTTGGATAATTATTATTGAGCTTAGTATTTGCATTATAAATCCACTCAACTGAGTCATCTGTAACTGAATTAAGCTCATCAACAAATTCCTTTGTCAGCATTTCTGATTTCAGCTTATTTTTATTTGTATCATCAGGAATAACTGTTGAATTACTTCCGACAGCTTTAATATTGTTTGTAGTATAATAGAATACATTCTTTACATTTTCAGAAGCATTAAGACCTGCAATAGAACCTGCATTTTCTTCAGTTGCATTTGAAATTTTAGCGGAAGTATATGAAGAAGCTATTGAACCGAAGTTTTTACCAACTAAGCCACCCTTTAACTTTGAAGATGAATTACCTATTGTGATATTGCTTGCACAACCGTATATACTTCCTTCTTCGTTGTTTATGCCTGTAATTCCTCCACAAACATCTGTTCCATTTACAAAAGAAGCATTTCTACAAGCTTTTATAGTTCCGTTATTTACAGCAGCAACACCACCACTTATAACACCTTTTATATCTGAATTATAGTTTGAAAGCTTTATAGGTTGTCCATTTTTCTTCTTCAATGAAATGGATGAATTTTAATTTTCCATATCTTGCATTTTTAAGGTCTTCTTTTTCGTAAACAGCTAATGCTCTAATTTTATTTTTTTTGTAAATATCTACAGCGTAATTGTCTATCATTAATTTGATAGTTGGAATGTCTAATATCCATTGTTTTAATAATCTTTTATCCATTTTTATTTCCTCTTTTTTAATCAAATAATGAGCATGCGTATTGTGCTTCGATTTTTTCTTTTTTAGTTACAGATGTTGTTGTTAATGTAGGCCTGTTTGAAATTGTCGGCTTTGTTGATGTTGGTTTATTGATTGGCTTTACTTCCGTTTTTTCTTCTTTTACGTCAATGAAGTAATGAATTGCTTCGCTGAATACTTCATCACTTGTCAGTGCGCAGCCTCTTATGTTTCCGTTTGTTACATTGAATGCAGCTGCATTTTTTTCCATTTTTTCTTTAGCCCATGTGCCAAGATGGTTGTTGAGAGTTTTTAAGCTCTTAAGAGGTTCTAATACACCTTTTGCGAGCTGGATATCTTTTGGAAGTTCTGCGAGTAGAAAGTTTTTTAATACATCGTTCCATCCATCTTCTTTGTTGCTGATCTTTTTGATTGCTGCTTCGATGATTTTTTCATCGGTCATTGCAGTAAGATTAGTAATTGGTTGTTCAGTTTTTTTATTTACTTCGATTGTTTCTTTTGTTTCATCCTGCGCTAATGCTAATGTGAGTTCGTATGCTTTTGCTGCAGCCGGCATGAGTGGTTTTTCGTATTTAATATATCCATAGGCGCTAATATTTTCATTTTCGATTTTTTCTTTTTTATCAAAGTTTTTAATTTCAATAACCTTATTATCTTGTGGCTTTGGATAGGTTCCTGGTCCTATTGGTCTTTGCGTACTGTAGTATGTAGTCATGATTATTTTTCCTCCTTAATGTTCTTTTCATTGTATGCAATATTACCAAAGCATCTGTCAGCAGCAATAAATTGTGCTTGTTCTTGAGTAAATCCTTCTTCAAGCATTTCTTGCATAATATCTAACATATCATCCATTTTTACACCTGCTTTCTTTAATATATCTATTTGTTAGATGTTTTTCGTATAAACATATCGCAGGCAATTGGGCAAGGACGTTTGCGGCTCGAATGGAGGAACGGAAAGAGAGACGCAAACGATTTATTTTGCCTTGCCTTATTGCATCTGCGATATGTTAAGATTGTAATTTTTTTCGATTCTTTATTCTTTACGATAATCTTAAACAAGTTCTTTTGCGATATATGTTTTATCTCTGTAAAATTATTTGTCTTTTTTTATTCTTTATGATATAATTAACTTAGTTGCACGGGTAGCTTCGCATAAGCGTTGAGGTCGTGCCTGGCTGTGTGAGCCAGTGGCATCTGTCGAGCTTGGCAGGTGCTTTTTTTATTATTGTGAAAGAGGTGTTTCTTATGACAGTATTGTATTCTTATACCCCTGAAGAAGTAGAGAAATTTAAGGCTCAATTAAAACAGGCTGAAGAACGTGCTGCTTTTTTTGAGAAAGCGTGGATGTTAGAACATGATGAAGTTAATAATTTGAAGCAACAGCTTGGAATTGAGTAAATTAAAAGCCCTGAAGTGATTAAATTTTATTTCAGGGCTTTTGTTATGCTTCTGTGTCTTCAGGTTCTACATAGTCAAATTTATGTATTTGAAGATAAAAATCATCTTCTTTATGTGATTTTTGGATTTCTTCTATAATTTTTTCGATATTTGGTTCATGTTCGTATTTGCTTTCTGATTGTTGGTCCCATAGGTATTTTTCTAGATTTTTAATTTTTCTTGTAATACTTTCATTAAAAGAGAAGTTGCAGATAAGGTAGTCAAGTACTTCTCCTTCACTTTCAAAGTAGATAATTTGAGAAATCATGTTGCCTTCAAGTTTATATGTTGGGTAGTAGCAGTTATTTGTCCAGTAGATATCCATACCTGGTTCTTCTGCTATGTAATTAAATTCACAGTTATATTTTTTCGCGATCTGGCTTGCTTTGTAAATTTCGCATTTGCTTTCTTCGAATTTAATTACTAATTCTTTTTCTTGGTATTGAACATAGCATTTTTTTAATTTTAGGTTTTTGATAATTTCTTCACAAGCTTTTTGTTTTTTTACTCCGGTTAATTGAAAAGTAAAATCGTATAAATTAGCCATTTTATGATCCTCCAGTATTGTTTAACTTTCATCATAATCAATTTCTATGTCATTAAAAATAAATTTACCATGTTTAGCGTTATAATCAGCTTCAGCTGTATAGACATAATAAGGTAGGCTTACAGACCTTTGATAGGTACTATAATATAGTTCAGCAGCATTTAGTTCTTTTGGTTCATCCCAAATTAATTGAATATCTTTTATTACAACATTTGTGATTGTATCAACGCAGTCGCCATTGATTTCTTGAAAATCGCCTACAAGCTTATCGATATGTTCACCAATCTCAAATAAACTTTTGAACGTGATAATTGTTTTCATGTTATTCTTCCTTTAAAGTATTGATGTTTATTCTAATATTCATCTAAAAGTTCTTTTTTTGCTGCGTTTAATGCTTTGGAAAGTAAAGGTTCATTATTGATTTTATTCGAAGTATATCCTAATGCATTGATTGCATCATACGGATCCATTGTATAGCAGTATTCGTGATTTGCGAGTTCGCTTTTAAAAGCGCTTTTTGCAAAATCATAAATTTTCATATTTTCTTCAAATTCTTTACGTTGTTTGTCTTTAAATTTTTTGTAATTTTGTATTTCATCAGCACGTATATATACTCCGGCACCTAAGTAAGCAACTCTTTTTGTTTCTTTTAGATTTAGTCCAATGCTTTCCATTCCTTCTTTCAACTGTTCCAGATTGAAAGCGTAAAAGATTTTTCCTTTGGTAAACTTGTCATAAGCTTTTCGATTTGTTTTTTCGTATTCGTCATAATTTGCGTATATCATGTTATGCTCCTTTTGAAATGAGAAAGCTGCTATAATTCATATTTTATAGCAGCTTTCAATTTTGTTAGTCTTTGCTGATAATCATATGTCTCAGTACTTCATCAGTAATTTTCATAACACGATCAAGTTCTCTAACAGCTGCAGCTTCAGCTTGGAATGTTACAAGGACATAGAGGCCTTCCTTCAGGTCTTGGATTTCATAGGCAAGGCGTCTTTTACCCCAGCAATCGGTTTTTTCTACTTTTCCGCCGTTTTCAGTAATAAGCTTATCAAATTTAGCAACTACTTCTTTAAATGCATCTTCTTCGATAGGTTTAACGATGTACATGATTTCATAGTATTTTTTCATTTTTTGCTCCTTTACTATTTTATTCACGAAATGTATTTTTGTTTTTAATATAGACATTATTTTAAACGATATAGTTGTTTCGAGGATTCCATCTCCTTTCTTATAATCATATGCTGAATAATTTCATCAGTATGATTAATCATTTTTTCTAAATTTTTTACGGTTTTGTCTTCAGCTTGGAATACAATAAAGGCAAATAAGCCTTCGTTAAAGCCATTAATTTGGTATGCAATGTGTTTTTTGCCCCAACGTTCTGTTACTTTGATATCATCTCCGTTATCTGTGATAATGTTTTCAATTTTTTGGATTGCTACTTCGAATTGCTTTTTTTCAATTGGTTTTACAATAAATACCATTTCGTATTCTTTTTTCATGTTTTGCCTCATATTCAATGATTATTTAATGATAAACTTGTTGATTATTACGTAAGTTTCTTCAGGAAGACAGATCATTTCTTGTTTCAGTAACTTTTTTTGTTGTTCTTCGTCATATTCTTGGTTGTTATCAAGTCTATTAGCAAATACTCTGGTTTTTACATTGCCGATAGCTTGACAGATTTTTTTATAGATTTCATCTGCTTTATCGTTTTTTGTTCTTTCTGGATACAAAACGAAAATTTGATATTCCGCTTTTTCGTCTTTATTATTTTCAACAAACAAAAATTTCCCTTTTTTCATTTTTATTTTCTCCTTATGCGTTTAATGTGTTGTATGCAGCTAATGGCTGTGCTGCATAATTTTCGTAGATTGGATCATAATGCATTACAGTAAAGTTATTGACATGTAGCTTTAAAGCTGCACTGTATACTGCCAGGATAGCTTCGGTACATCCACTTGCGTAAACGACCACGGATTTGATTCCTTGTTCTACCAATGGCTTTAAAACGCTGGTAGCTGTCAGTTCCAAGCGAGCGAAGTTCATCCGCTGCACTGTTTCTGGATAAATACAGTCATTTACCGGATATTCGTGCCTATCCTTACACAAGCCGAATTCAGCTACTAATTCGCCTGATAATGTTTTTCTAATCATTTTTTTCCTCCTTTCTTTATCCTTTATATAATCGTAAAAGCATATGCGTTGTCACGTTGGAGAGCTGAGCTTGCGAAGCTACTATCGTGACTGCATATGCTTTTGCGATATAATTGATTTATTGAACCACTCTGAGTGGTGTTACTATATATTTATTGTTGCTGTATTCATTTTCTGCAATGATTGCCGGACTAACGCTTGTATTCATTAGCATTACCATGTTATCTCCTTTAATTCTTTTGGTAATCTCCGTAATGTAGTTGCTATTGAAGGCAATTTTAAAATTTTCATTTTCATTGTCTGTAATTAAATCTTCTATTTTGATTGCCTCTTTACTGCTTCCTTTTTGTGAGGATGCGCTTAAAATAAGAGTTTTTTCTTTGTTATTAATTTCAATTTTAATGATATTATTATCATTATCTGTAAAAACTTTGATTCTGTTGAGCATTTTTTCAAATGCTTTTTTGTGGATTTTACATTTTACCTTGCTGTTTTTAGGAATTACTCGATTTACATCAGGATAGGTTCCGTTGATAAGTCTGCTTACTAATGTTGTATTGTCAAATGTGATATATAAATTAGTATCATTGAAGTTAATTTTTACTGTTTTATCTTGGATTGTTGTTCTGATAAGCTTGTCCAATGTTTTTGCTGGTATAATGATTGTTTTACTGTTTTCAGGCTTATGGTTTACTTTAAAACTACTAATTGCCAGCATGTGGGTATTGCTTGCTGCAATTTGAGCTTTTGTAGTATCTAATTGAATACCAGTAAAAACTGGTCTAGCTTCGTCAGTGCTGCAGGCGAATATCGTTCTTTCAATAACTTGCTGCAGTTCTTCAGTATTTAATTCTATTTGTTCTGTTTTACTAATATCAGGAAAGCTTGGATAACTTTCAATATTACCGATAGGCATGCTGGTGACATTCCATCCACTTTGGATTTCAATGTAATTTTTTTCTGATTCTTTTGTGATAATAATCTCATCAATATCTACATTCTTGAGCATCATTAATAGTTGCTTTGGATCGATGATGAATTCTCCTGTTCCATTTACTTGTGCTTTGACTGAAGTTTTAGCAGCTTCGTATATTTCAGCTGCTTCGATATCAACTTTATCTCCATTAGCGATAAACTTGTTGAAAGCATAGATTTCTGATGTTGGTTTACCTTTCAGAACCTTAGTGGTGAATTCTAAAGCTTTAATTAATTCTTTTGTGTCCAAATATAATTCTAATTTTTCTTCCATTTTTACTCTCCGTTATTTAAACAAAATTCAAGCCCTCTCATTAGTTGAAAGGGCTTTTGTTGTGTTGTTATGCTGCTTGCTCTTTTGGCTTTGTTTCTGTTTTGCGTTTAGGTAAGGCGCCAAACTCAATGAATTCTGCTTTGAATTTAAAGCCATAAATCTTTTTGCCTTCTTTGTTGACATAGTTGTTGGGAATCATGCTTCCCTTAATTTTGTAGATTCTTCCTTTTTGGCTATCGTTTCCAATTTTTTCAGCTTCCGGGCCAAATGCTACGCATTTGTGGAAAATAGGTTCATATTTGGGTTTGCCCTCTTCATCCTTACCTGCATATACATTTTCAGCAATTTTGAAGTTAGCAATACAAATGCCACTTTCAGTCCAAATGATGTCTGGTTCTTTTACTAATCTGCCTTCGAGATAAATTGTGTTCATGATTAATCTTCCTTTCTTAATTTAAGATATTTTAAATATAACTAAAAAACAAAGTGTGTTGACAAGGGGCGCGTAGCGTGCTTGCATTTACCCCTTGTCTGCACTTTGTTTTTTAGTAGAATCCATTTTAAGCTACTAGTTTACTTTGTTTTAAGTTTTTTTCGATATCTTCCTTTGTAATGATGATTTTTGTTTTTCTTTTATATTCTGGTGCTTCAAACATGATAGTTCTTAGCAGCTCTTCAAGTTGTGCTCTTAAGCCTCTGGCACCGGTTTTATTTTGGATTGCTTTTTTGGCAATCATAGTCAAAGCGTCTTCCTGAAACTCTAATTGAACTTCATCTTCAGCTAAAAGTTTCTGATATTGTTTGATGATTGAATTTTTAGGTTCTGTCAGGATTCTTACCATTTCTTTTTCGGTAAGCTGCTGCAACGGGCAGATAATGGGGAATCTTCCTGCAAATTCTTGGATGATTCCGAAGTTTTTTAGATCTTCAGCACTGATTGCATTGATGAGCTGATTATAGCTTAATTTTTCTTTTGGTTGTTCGCTTTTAGTTTCTTCAAATAAGTTAATACTTGTTTTCGAACTGTTACTGTATCCTAATCTTTTTGCAATTAGTTTTTCGATGCCTTGGAATGCCCCTCCTACGACGAAAAGGATATTCTTGGTGTTAATGGTCACGCTGTCCTTTTGATCCATATGTGGATGCTTTCTAGAGCCTGTCAGGGGCACTTTAACTTCAGTACCTTCTGCTAGTTTGAGTAAGGCCTGTTGCACCCCCTCTCCTGAAACGTCGCGTGTTACTGATCTGCTTTCTCCTTTGGCTGCTTTCTTATCGATTTCGTCGATGAAAGCAATGCCCTTTTGGGCTCTTCTAACAGCTTCTTCTAAAGCAGCTTCAGGTGAATCATAGAACTTGATTTCTTCTAGAGCCTTGTTAATTAACTGCTGTAGTACAATTTCTACGTCGTTGCCTACGTAGCCTGATTCTGTTAATGTAGTTGCATCAGCGATGCAGTAAGGTACGTTTAGTACTTTGGCCAGTGTCTTAATGATATGTGTTTTTCCGCTACCACTAGGTCCAACCATAATGATGTTGGACTTTTCGATTGGTTCTCTCATGTAGCTGATTTTTTTGTGATTATACACAGCTACTGCCATAATCTCTTTGGCTTTTTCTTGGCCAATTACGTATTGATCAAGATGGTTTTTGATTTTTCTAGGTGTAAGTACTTCTTGAACGTCTTCGAAGTTCTCGAAATCAAAGTTATTGTTAAACATATTTACCTCCTTAAATTTTAGATTAATTTTTGTAAATCAAAAAAGCCCGATAAATGCAAGGTGGAGACTTGTACTACCTTGCATTTATCAGGTCTTTTTTGATAGATTCTTATTTTTACGGTTTGTTGTTTCTTTTTTTAATGATTTTGAATCTTCCTCCATGAAATGCTAAATTGTATTCCTGGACAAGTCTTTCTGCTTCTGCTCTATTATCAGCTTCGTCAATTTCTTCCCAACTTCTAGATCCAAGCCATTTAATGATGTATGAGTAGTTCATTTTTTATACCTCTCTTCTTAAATTTTACTAGTTAATAGAATGCTGCGATTTCATTAGTTTCGTTGTCAGTAATTTCTTTTACACTGATCTTTATGTTTTTTAGATTGATTTTAGGAAGGTATTTATTTTTTACTTCGTTATATTTTTGATTGCATGCTTTTTCGCAAGCTTCATCCATATCTGCAGATTCTATTTCTTCTGAAATATAAGATGCAAATTCATATGTTATTGTAAATTTTTTCATTTTTCCTCCTTATATCGTTTAATGTAGCTTTCTAATTCTTTTATGTCTTTAAATTTGAAAGTTTGTAACCATACGGCGAGATTGGATAAAAACAGTAAAGTTCCTTTTGCTTCATTCTCTGAAATAATATGTCCTTGTTCATCTATTTGTACCCATTTGTCGGATTGGAAGTAAGTATCTCTAATATATTGACCTTCTAGTAAGCAGTCGTATCGTTGTTCCGGAAGAAGCATTTCAACATTATCTGGTGTATTGTTATAGATATAAAGGTACATCTTGTCTCTTTTCTCACAATACTTATTATGGATTTTTACCAGGATTTCATCTTCTTGTTCATTTAAAGATTTGATAAAATTTTCGTAAGTTAGCATGGGTATCCTCTCCTTCTTAGATTAAATATAAATGCAACCGTATTCTGTATCATAGTAGCGATCCATTAATTGTTCTTCAGCATATTCTTCGTAATCAAAATGCCATTTGATTACTTTTTTTAATTCTTTATCTTTTATTGTATTAAGCCATTCGTTAAATAGTTCTCTTGTAACATCAATAGTTTTTTCATTTTGGTAGAAGCAGCTATTTTGATATTCTTGGTTCTCTATTGCATCCTGCAGATTTTCACCTAATGCGCTGCAATAGGCTAATAGCCATTCTTTACTTCCTTCTTTTTGAATTTTTTCTAATTTTTTTGATAATTCATTTAGACTATATATATTTTCATATTCTCCAACATTGTAATTCCAATCGTTTTCGTAATCTGTTATGAATGCTTCTTCATACTTAGAATTAGGTCTAACATCAATTGATTTTAATTCTTCAGTTATGTTATTACATGGTAAATCTAACCATTTTCCTACTAATTCACCTTCAGTATATTTTCCCAGGTTCGTTATAAATACTTTAAACATTGTTTTTTCTCCTATATACTTCATCAATCAAGCCAAAGTTTTTGGCATCTTCAGCATTAAAATACTTGTCTCTTTCTGTATATTCTTGAATCGTTTCGTATTTTTGTCTTGTTTTTTCTGCCAGAATACTGTTAAGTTTTTTCTTTAGATTTAAGATATAATTAGTATAGATTGTAATATCTGTGGCTTGACCTCTTGTTCCTCCCATGGGTTGATGAATCATAATTGTGCTATTTTCCGTAGCATATCTTTTGCCTGTTCCTGCTGCTAATAAGAAAGCTGCCATTGAAGCAGCCATTCCCATGCAGATAGTATTTACTGGACATTTGATTTGATGGATTACGTCATAAATTGCGAATCCATCAGTTACGCTGCCTCCTGGACTGTTGATATACAGTGTGATTGGTTTTTTGTTGTCCTCCTTTTCTAAGAATAATAATTGTCCAATAATTGAGTTTGCTGTTGCGCTGTTGATTTCATCAGTCAGCATAACAATACGATCCATAAGTAGCCTAGATGGAATATCGTATGCTCTTTTAACTCCATTTTCTTCTTCAATTACGTTTGGCCATACTGCCATGTTTATTACCTTCCTTTTTTATTATTTGAGAATATCTGTTCTTTTAGTAATCACAAGTATAAATACAATTAAGTATGCTAATACTGCAATAGTTGCCATTGTATAACTTAATAAAATCATTTGATATTCCTCCTTAGCATGCTTTAGCTTTTGTATCTGTTCTCATATAAGCAATGTGTTCTATTGCTGTTAACGCCTTCTTCTCGGCTGCTTTTCCTTTTTTTCTGGCTTTATAATCATTTTCGTAAAATGTAATCCTATGGCAGCCTTCTTCACCTTCCGCAAAGATTGATACTTTTAAATCTACTTCTTTGTTATGTTTTTCGACGACGCAAAAAACTTCGTAGACTTTTTTTATTTCATCTGAAGTATAAAACTTAATGATCTCGTTAAGTTTTTTATCGGAAAAAAGCTCTTTTGTTTGTTTTTCGATTTCGAAAAATTTTTGAATAGCCTGGGTTGCTTCAGTTCCCCAGTTAAAGCTATTTCTATTTACTGTGACACTAAGTTCCATTTTTATTCTCCTTTCTTTTTATACGCAAAACATAACACACCTTAGCTTGCTGTCAAGGGAATAAATTCCGAGTGCTCGCAGGAATCCCTTGACAGTTAAAGCTTAAGGTGTGTTAGAATCGTTTTTACACATAACAACTATGCCCAGGTTGTTATCGTATTCTGCAAATTCATCAATAATAAGTTTGTTGCTTCTGCAGCAAAGAGGAATGCGCTGAGTTGATTGATTAATTCTTCATTGCTTCCTTCTTCTGCGGATTTCGCTGCATATTCATGGCATAAATTCCAGTATAATGCACGGCGCTGTTCTACTGTTGCTAAGGCTTCTTTGATAGCTTTTGCAAATTTCTCCGATTTTGTCATAATGACACAACTCCTTTTCAAGTTATAATAGTATTTTTGATAATGAAAAAGGGGCACAGCTGAAGCTGTGCCCTGTATGCTTACATGCCGCAGGCGGATTTTGCGAGTTTGTCGACGCGTTCGTTGAGGTCGATTCCGCTGTGGGCTTTTACTTTTTGGAATTCGATTTGCATATCTGCGAGGTGCAGGCGGTTACGGTACGACTGTGTGAAAGCTTTCTTTGCTTTCCATTCGCCTGTATACCATTTTTCGATGCCTTCGTAGTCGTAGCAGATGACAGCTTTTTTGATGCCTTTCTGCTGTGCGTATTCGATTACGGAGAGGACTGCCTGGAGTTCACCTGCAACGTTACGCATGCTGGTCAGTTCAGGGTCGGTGATGCTGCCGGACAGGGTTTCTTCTTTATCGCCTGCCATGATGATTGCTGCATAGCCGGCAATGCCGGTTTTTACGTTGTAGGAACCATCGGTATAGGCAGTGATTGTTTCGTTTCTGGCATCGGGAACGTCTTCGCTTTCTGCTTTCTTATTGAAGATATCTGTAGATTCTTCTTCGTTGTCGAAGATGTATTGGGCGGGTACTTCGCCTTTTTTGCCGAAGCTGCATTCATCGTAGCCGGTTGCCGTGATTTCATAGGCGACCGGTTTGTTTTCCTGTGCGTAGATGGTCTGTGCCATCAGGTGCAGAACCTGTGCAGGAGTGATTTCTGCAGTTACGGCGAATTCGTTATTTTCATCAGGCTCAAGCTTGATGATGACGGGTTCGCAGCCGTATTCTTTAAGGAGTTTTTTATAAAGCTTCTTTGCAGTATAGTCTTCGGAGTCATCATAAAAGGCAATTTTGTTTTTGATGATATAGATAAACATGTTTTATACTTCCTTTCTTTTTTGGGATATGCGATATGCGCAGGGCAGAGCCCTGCGCTGCTTTTTTATTTCTTTTCTTTTTTGTCGAGTACGTTCCAGTCCTATTATTTTAACAGCGTATTTACTAATTCTCCGATCTCATCACTAGATAAGTCGTTATCGATTGCTGTTTGGATTTCTTCTTTAATCAAGTCTACAAATTTTTGTGGTGCAAGTTTTTTGATTTCATTATTTGACATATTAAATGCCCAGCTTACATCTAATCCTCCTCCGTTTCCGTCACAAGTTTCATTCCAAGAAAAGCCATTAGTTAAATAATAGCTATATGGATTTAGAGATTCCCATTTTTTTGTTTCTTTTGCAAACTTAAGGCAGTTTTCAATATAATCTTTTACGAGCATTTTTATTCCTCCTTATTTTTTGATACTTTTTATATACCACCTATCATTGAGCTAAACTGTCAAGGTGGAGACAAGATTGAGGTACGAGATCTTGTACTACCTTGACAGTGTGCGGATAGGTGGTATAAGTTTATACTTCCCAGAAATTTTTCTTTTTATCTTGAAGGTTTACAGTCATCTTGTTATGTTTTATATTCTCCCTGCCGGCATTAATGATATTGCGTAACAGATTATTGATATCATTCCTTGCGTCAAATATAGCTGATGCTCCGTTGCCAAGTTCTGGAGCCCGATATTTAGATTTCATTCTGTAATGCAGGTGGGGGTTTATCTTTCTGCCAACTTCGATGATTTCCTTTCGTAATTCTTTGTATTCGCTATTTAATTTAAGCAGATTTAATTTTTGATTTTCCATATCTTTATTTTGTTCAAGTATTTCTTTCAATAATTTCTTATACCATTTGTCACCCGCTTCGGAGCTGATGAAGCTGCGTATTTCTGTATCTTGCTTTTCATAATCAGCTTTTAGGATTCTGTAAGCTCGTCCTTTTTCGTTATATTCTGCTCGTATATTATTAGGCATAGATTCTTTGGGACCGTATAGGCTTAAGATTTCTTTTAGTCTAGTTTTAAGGCTGATTATTGCTTCACCTTCTTTTTGCAATTTTTCAAATCTGCCGCTGGTCATAATATTAAGTACCTTGCTTGGCATTTGATCAATCGGAGTTATTGTTTTTTCAATTCTTATAATTGCAGATTCGTTATATTTTATTTGGTTATTAACTGAACCAAGTAATTTTACAAAATCTTTTCTGATAATTTCGCCAGAAGTAGTAAGCTCTGCTAATCGTTTTTCACTATATTCCTTTTCTTTACGTTCTAACTCAATTTGTTTTTTGTATTTTAATTCAGCAGCTTTACGTGCTTTTTGAATTTTATCTATAATTACGCCAAAAGCCTTGGCACTCATTTGATAAATTTTGTCCAAGGTATTGTCGATATTTTCTTGATCATAACCATTTTCTTCAATGATTTTTTTGGTTTTATATGCGAGAGCCGGGCCAAGATGTTCCTGGGGAGTACGATTTAAAAATTCAACCATATCTTCATCTCCTGTTTCAGCTGCTATATCACGTTGCGCTTTTAAAGTTTTGCAGGATACAACTTTATCTATTCCATGAGTTTTATATTCAGCATTAACCATGTCTTCCCAGGATTGACGAATCAATTTTAAATTATCTTTGCTTTCTGTATATCCAGAAAATCTTCTGTCTTTTTGATAGCCACCATTTTTAGGATTTTTAGCATTGTATCTTTTAAAAAATTTAGAGGGTGATTTGGCTTTTGCCATTTCATCGTCTACAATACGTTCGCAAATCATTATATGTGCATGTATTTGTTCTTGTGAGTCGTCGAACGTAGCAGGCTTGCTATGGATAGCATATGCCCATACTTTATTATTCCCTATATGGGTAGCAATAAAATCATTTACCAATTTTTCGTTTTCTTTATGCGTTAGCTCATTCGGTAAAGCTATTTCGAATTCTGTATAAGCTCTGCCGTTAGCACGTTCATACTTATCCGCACATGCAAAAAATACAGATGCAGACATAGCCCAATGCGGGAGATTGGCATCTTTATAGACCAATTCTTCCGCACGTTTTCCCCCACTGTAGCGTCCCTCACGCAGTATGTAATCTGCGTGTTGCTCTGCAGTACCCACTTTTCCATTTTTAAGGCTTAAATGATAGGTTGCCATGGCTGCTTTCTTCTTTCTAAAATAAAAAATCCTTAAGCAATTCAGCAAGCCAAGCTTGCAATTGACGAGGGATTGTTAGTCCTCGTCCTCCTTGCTTAAGGATTGTGTTATATTTTATTATTTTTAGCATCCTCGCACTGCGTTTCCACCAAGGCAAAGCCTTGGTACTGGAAACGCGTAAGTGCGCCTAACGCTTCGCGCTAGGAAGAGACCGTAAATTTCGTTACTCTCTTATCTTATTTTAACACAATCGTTTGCTCATTACAAGGGATTTTAGAATATCGTTGCATGAAAAAAGCCCTAGCTTTATATTAGCCAGGGCCTATAATATGTTGCTTTTTAATAGCTGCTTATTCGTTATCTTTATCATCCTGAAAGTATTTTTTTATGATTGCTTCACGGTCAAATTTTTTATTTGAATATTGATCAAAGTACTTTCCTTGTTTAATTATTTCAAGGAAGTTATGAATACCTTTACAGTCCAATACAACAATTGAGTCTTTAGGAACTTTAAATGGTCTGACTTTAAGTACAGGATTACTTTTTATCAAATCGTTTTCCATAGCACTTTTAAGAACCATACCTAAGACTCTTCGAAATGAATTGACAGTTCTTGCTGCTAATTTTTTGTGGTTTTTATTTCCAAAGTATCTTAGATTACGTAGCAGCTCCTGTACTTTGATTGGTGTTATGAGATTCAGTTTTTCGTTTCCAAAATCATATTGTACGATATGATCTTTATCTGTTTGTATGTCACAAGTAAAGTGTATATATTTTAGGATATGAGTATACCATATGAAGGTATTTTCGGATACCATTGGCTGTGCAACTACGTTTAGCCATTTTTCTACCCAGACTTCTAAATTCATGCCAGGTTCTATGGTTTTACTTTTTAGCTCTTCTGTAAAATCTTCTATTTTTTCTCTTAAGTTTTTTTGAGTTAATGCAGAGATCCATTTTTTCTTTTTTTCGCCTTGTTCATTATTATATGTACCTACCCATACCCAACGTTTTCTTTTCTCTAAGTAGAATATACTTCCTGCATTGCTTTTATTGTTCATTATACTCACCAAATTCTTCTTCTATCCATTTTATCGGTATAAGGAATTTTCTTCCTATTTTTTTTGCAGGTATGTTACCTGCCCAGATTTGTTTGTATATGGTCATGCGATTTATTGTATTAGGTCCAAGAAACTCCAGAAGCTGGTTGATTGTTAAAAATTTAGGTTTTCTTTTTGCCATTGTTGTTTTCTCCTTAGAATTGATCCATGAGTATATCTACAAATTTTTGTTCTTTTAAAGTTTTTATATAGAAATTACTTAGTCCCGGATGATTTATTACTTCTTCATACGTTTTTGAACTTAAAAGTTTATATGAAAATGCATTTTTATCAGGATAATTTTGTAGTGTCTTTTCAAATAAAGCTTGCTGCTGTTTTGGAGTCATATTAACAATCTTATTGTAAATTTTTTCATTAAAAGTTTCTTGTAACTTAGGCTCTTGTTCTTTGGGGGCATCAAGCATTTCTTGGTTATTAGGTTGATGTGTCTGTGTTTTTTTCTTAGTAAGTCTATTGATGAGTTCTGGATCACACCAGCCTTTTCTCAAAGCATTAGAAGCATAGGCTTTTAATGAAGTCTTGATTTTTTTATTATCATATTGATATTTTACGTATTCATAAACTTGAATTAATCTTTCTTCTCCATATTCCCTTACGCAGCTATCAATTTCAAATAATCCATTGTTAGAAGTAAATTGAAAGAAATTATATGCCTGTTTTCCTTGTTCAGTAAGCTTTTCTTTTATAATGTTAAGAGAAATTACAGGTACAACTTTAGGATTTTTACGTGTAACAGTAAATTTTATGCCTGACATTTTTCTTCCATTTTTTACTGTTTCTATAGCAAGCCTAATATTGCAAAAATTTTCTTTATTAAAATTTTCACCATTAATATCTTGAAGTATAGCTTTTAGCACTCGACTTTTAAAATCGATATATTTAGGATATTTATTGGTAAGATTTAATATCGTTTTCGTCTCTTCAAATGTTAAGATGAATTCTATTCTCTCTTTATCTTGTAATTTATTTAATAAAAACTCATAAAATCTAAATGTATTAACATTTTTAAAATTAAGGATATTAATAAGTTCATAATCAATGCCCTTTCCCATATAATAAGGTAATACTAATGAAGATATCTGGAAATACATATTTCCATTTTCCACATAACTTTTAGCAATTAATGAATCTGTTGGTCTGCATTTCCCTGGAAGCGTAAAGCCTGTATATTGTAATTCTTCACGAGCATCAGCTAGTTTTGTAAAGCAATTATCGTTTTTATAGTTAAAGATTTCGCAAAAAGTTTTTGTATTAATCGAAGTCTCTATATTGGTATATAACGAAATATCTTCAAGATTAGTACAGTTACCTTCGGCTATATTTGATGCGATAGCTCTTATAAGTTTTTCAGCCAATACGCTTAGCCTTATTTTAGAAACATACCTATCAACAGTAATATAAACAGGATTTGTTTTTTTAAGCTCTTTATTAATTATTAATAGTTTTTCTTTTTGAATTTTTTCTTTTGGCATTTATTGTTCTTCCTTTCTAATTATTGTAAATTTTAGTTTTTCAACTTTTCTATTTTCTTTTATA